>Ga0209918_1000163_pt1 | contig 50288 bp, 53 predicted proteins | sample SalPonD_shore_MG_FD_185712 | JGI IMG/M metagenome (GOLD analysis project Ga0209918, IMG submission 185712) | Salt pond soil microbial communities from South San Francisco under conditions of wetland restoration - Salt Pond MetaG... | ecosystem: Environmental > Aquatic > Marine > Intertidal zone... | reverse complement strand
AGGACAGCGGCGCGATGCAAAAGCGCCGCCGGCCGATGACGCCCGCCCAGCGCTCGGAGCTGGCCTATCAGCAGGGCTATCGGCTGCTCTCCAAGGGGCATACGCAACGCGGCGAGGCCAAGCTGCGCGCCGCGCTGCACGCCGATGCCCACAACCTCCAGGCCCGCGAGCTGTTGGCCGGCGTCTATATCCGGGCCGGGCGGCTGGTCGAGGCGGCCGGCCTGCTCAAGCGCGGTGTGAGCCTCGCCCCGAAACACACGGTCTTCGCCCAACTCTACGCCCGGGTGCTGGTCGAACAGGGCCGGGTGCCGGCGGCGGTCGGCGTACTGGAGCGCCACCTGGCGGCCGCCCACGGCGATACGGATTACCTGGCCATGCTCGCGGCCCTGTACCAGCGCGTCGGCCGCCAGCGCGAGGCCGCCCGGGCCTACCGCCAGCTCGTCCAGGCACACCCGGGGCGCGGCGACTGGTGGGCCGGACTGGGCATCTCGCTGGAGGCCCTGGACCAGCCGGCCGCGGCCAGGCAGGCCTACCAGCGCGCGCAGTCGACCGGGACCCTCAACCCGCAGCTCGCCAAATACACGCGCCGGCGGCTCGCGGCCCTCAAGTAGGGCGCCGCCGCGGCCGACTAGCCCATTGAGGCCCGGCGACCATCCCGGGCGAGGGAAAATCAGGGTATACTAATACGCAAGGCGATAGTGACCGGGATCACGGCACGCTGCGTGCCGTCCGGCTACGCTTATTAGACCTGCACGCGCAATGGGTGGCGGTACGCGGCAGGGATTATCTCAACCATTCGGAACACGTTGCGGCCATGAAACGCCTATTCGCGCTCGTTGCCTGTCTCGCGTGGACCGTGCCGGCCCTGGCCGACACGGCGGGGGCCTATATCGGCACCGGCTGGTGGCAGCACAAGCCCACCGGCCTGCTGCGCTACCAGGGCAGCGACATGGACCTGCAGGACAACCTCGGCCTGTCCACCGAGGCCAACAACTTCGCCTGGATCACCGTCGAGCACCCCATCCCGCTGCTGCCAAATTTCCGCTTCCAATACAACAGCTTGTCCTTGAGCGGGACGAAGGACACCACGGTGAGCTTCGGCGGCAACAGCTTCAGCGGTCCGGTCTCCTCGGACGGTTCCCTCGACCAGTACGACGCCACCATGTACTACCAGGTCCTGGACAACTGGGTGAACCTGGACCTGGGCGTCAATATCAAGCACATCGACGGCAGCTTCGCCCTGACCGACAGCTCGAGCCACGCCTCGCGCAGCTTCGCCACCACGGTCCCGATGTTCTACGGCGCGGCCGTGTTCGACCTGCCGTTCACCGGCCTGTCGGCGGGTGTCGAGGGCAGCCACGTCCAGTACAACAACAACCAGATCTCCGACTACCGGGCCAAGCTCAGCTACGAGTGGAACGGCGGCCTGGGCCTGGAGGGCGGCTGGCGCCACCAGCAGTTCAAGCTCGACGACGTCGACCACGTGTATTCGGATATCAAGGTCAAGGGTCCCTTCCTGGACCTCTACTACCACTTCTAGTGCACAGGCCGGCGAAGCGGTCCTCACGGCGTTGCAAAGTCGCTCGGAGTGTTTCGGTTATCCCCTTGCGAGCCGCACGCCCGCGCCCCGGCCGGCCGCTAACCCGCCGCTGCGGCCCGCGCGCAACTCCACACCTCCACATGTCGAACGCCGGCGCGTTTCAATACGCGCGTGAGCTCGGCGACGGTATGGCCGGTGGTGAGCACGTCGTCGACCAGGGCCACGCGTTGGAGTCCGGTGCAGTCCCCGGCCCGGAAGGCGCCGCGCACATTGGCGCGCCGGTGCGCGGCGGGCAGGTCGGATTGGGCCGGGGTGGCGCGCACCCGCTCGCACAAGCCGGGCGCCAAGGGGATCCCCAGTCGCCGGGCGACGGGGCGGGCCAGCTCCAGGGCCTGGTTGTAGCCGCGCTGGCGCAGGCGAGCGGGGTGCAGGGGCACCGGGATGATGACCCGGGGCGGGGCGGCGTCGAACCGTGCGCGGGCCGCGCTCACCGCCCCGGCCAGTTCCTCGCCGAGCAGGCGGGCCAGGTGCAGGTCCCGGTGGAACTTGAGATCGGTAATGAGCCGGCTCAGCGGCGCCTGGTAGGCGAAGGCGGCCAGGGCGGCGTCGTAGGGCGGCGGCCGGCGCAGGCAGCGGCCGCAGACATCGGCCGAGGTGGCGGCCAAAGGGGCCGCGCAGCGTTTGCAGGCGGCGGCGCCCAGGCGAGGCAGATCGGCGGCACAGCCCGCGCACAGGTCGCGCCCGCCCGTACCCGGTGCCCCGCACAGTACGCATTGCCCCGGCAGCCCGCCCGGATGGACGATATTTAACCAATTGTAAACCACGAGAGTCCCTTCTCGTTGACATATAATTGACCGGCGATATCATGCCCGTTGCAGCCCACAGTGTAACCCTGGAACCACCTCCCGGCACGCCGCACGGCGCCTTGCCAGTCACATCGAGACCCATTCCCATGACCCTGATCCAGGAGCCGTCCGCCATGACCGAGCCCCCCGTCCCGCCGGATTCGGCGCGCGTGGTTTCCGCTCGCAGTGCCCGCTTTGCCGCCCGTATCTTCAACTACGGCAACATCCTGTCGATGCTCGTGCCCGTGCCCCTGGGGATCCTCTGGCTCGGGGCCTCGATGCTGATCTACGCCCTCAATCGCCACCATCCCAACCCGCGGGTCGGGCACTACACGCAGCAGGCCGCCTACCGGCTCTACGGCGTGATGGGCTTCGTGGTGGCGGTGGCCACGTTCTTCGGCACGAACGTTACCTATTGGCTGATCACCTGGGCTATTTCGGCGCTCGTGCTGATACCCTGGTCGATCGTCGACCTTCGCAGAATCAATAAAGAGAACTGGCAGGACACCCTGCTCGACGAGGAGAAGTCATGACCGCAAGTCCACAGGCCCAACCGGCCGCCACCGCCACGCCGCCGCGCGGTACCGATGGCGCCCCGGCGCTGCGCCACGACTGGCGCGCCGAGGAGATCGAGGCGCTGTTCGCGCTGCCGTTCAACGATTTGGTCTTTCGCGCCCAATCCGTCCACCGCGAGCACTTCGATCCCAATGCGGTGCAGATCAGCACCCTGCTCAGCATCAAGACCGGCCGCTGTCCCGAGGACTGCGCCTATTGTCCGCAGAGCGTGCGTTTCGAGACCGGGCTGCAGGACGAGGCCCTGATGCCCCTCGAGGAGGTATTGGACGCCGCCCGCCGCGCCAAGGACAACGGGGCGAGCCGCTTTTGCATGGGCGCCGCCTGGCGCAGCCCCAAGGACCGCGACCTCGACCAGGTCGTCGCCATGGTCGAGGGCGTCAAGGAACTGGGCCTGGAGACCTGCGTGACGCTGGGCATGCTGCGCGCCGAACAGGCCCAGCGCCTGCGCCAGGCGGGCCTGGACTACTACAACCACAATCTGGATACCTCGCCGGAGTTCTACGGCGAGATCATCTCCACCCGCACCTATGAGGACCGGCTCGATACGCTGGGCCACGTGCGCGAGGCCGGCATCAATGTCTGCTGCGGGGGCATCGTCGGCATGGGCGAGGGCCGCGGCGATCGCGCGCGCCTGCTGCGCGAGCTCGCCAACCAGGACGAGCATCCCGAGAGCGTGCCGATCAACCTGCTGGTGCGCGTGGCCGGCACACCGCTGGCCGAGGCCGAGGACCTGGACCCGCTGGAGTTCGTGCGCACCATCGCCTGCGCCCGCATCCTGATGCCCGGCTCCTACGTGCGCCTGTCGGCCGGGCGCGAGGACATGAACGACGAGCTGCAGGCGCTGTGCTTTCTCGCCGGGGCCAACTCGATCTTCTACGGCGAGAAGCTGCTCACCACCGACAACCCCACCGCCGACCACGACAAGGAACTGTTCGAACGCCTCGGGTTACGGGCTACCTGAAGCGTACGGGCAGGTTCCACAGTGCCTGTCAGTTGACGCAGGAAAGGATCGCAGAGGACGCAGAGGCGCAAAGGTCGCAGAGATATTAAAAGGATGCATTTCAAAGCGCTTTCGGCGATTGTCTATGTGCTCAGCTACAGGCTGTTCCCATGGTGGTGTTGTTAGCCAACCGACGGGCAGGATGAGCGCGGCTGTTATATTGAATATGCATTTCTTTGCGTCCTCCGCGCCTCTGCGTTCTCTGCGTTGATTTCCGAGTCTCTAGGGACTGCCATATGATGGATGAGTTGGACGCGGAGCTGGAGCGTCGGCGCGAGGCGCATCTGTATCGCAGTCGCCGTGTGGTCGACGGCCCGCAGGGGCCCACGATCGAGATCGACGGCCGGCGTTATCTCAGTTTCTGCAGCAACGACTACCTGGGCCTGGCCAACCACCCCAAGGTGGTCGAGGCCCTGCAGGCGGGCGCGGCGCGCTGGGGCGCGGGCAGCGGCGCGGCGCATCTGGTGACGGGGCACTCCACGCCGCACCACGCGCTGGAGGAGGATCTGGCCGATTTCACGGGCCGCCCGCGCGCGCTGTTGTTCTCCACCGGTTACATGGCCAACCTCGGCGTGGTCAGCGCCCTGCTCGGGGCGGGCGATGCGGTGTTCGAGGACCGGCTCAACCACGCCTCGCTGCTCGATGCGGGCCTGTTGTCGCGGGCGCGCCTGGCGCGCTTCGAGCACGCCTCGCCGGGCGCGCTCGAGGCGCGCATGACGGGCAGCCGTGCCCGGCGCCGCCTGGTGGCCACCGACGGGGTGTTCAGCATGGACGGTGACCTGGCGCCGCTGCCGGGCCTGGCCGGGGTCGCGGCGCGCGCGGGGGCCTGGCTCATGGTGGACGATGCCCACGGCCTGGGGGTGATGGGGCCGGGCGGGCGCGGTACGCTGGAACACTTCGGGCTCGGGCTCGGCGAGGTCCCGATCCTGGTCGGCACGCTGGGCAAGGCCTTCGGTACCTTCGGCGCCTTCGTCGCCGGCGAGGAGGCCCTGATCGAGACCCTCATCCAGTCGGCCCGCAGCTATGTCTACACCACCGCGCTGCCGCCGGCGGTGGCCGAGGCCACGCGCGCGAGCCTGCGCCTGGTGCGCGACGAACCCTGGCGCCGCGAGCGTCTGCACGCCCTGATCGCCCGGCTGCGCGCCGGGTTGGCTGGGCTCGACCTGGCGGCGCACGGCCTGTCGTTGATGGACTCGCCCAGCCCCATTCAACCCCTGGTGGTCGGCTCGGCCGAGCGCGCCCTGGCGCTGAGCGACGCGCTGGCCGGGCGCGGCATCCTGGTCAGCGCCATCCGGCCGCCGACCGTGCCGGAGGGCACGGCGCGGCTTCGCATCACGCTCTCGGCCGCCCATGACGAGGCGCAGGTGGACCGGCTTCTCCAGGCCCTGGCCGAGGCCCTGGACGAGCCGACGGCCAGCGTGGGCCGATGAGCGAATTGTACGTCGCGGTCGACGAGCCCCGCCGCGAGCGCGGCGGGGACGATGCGGCGGGCGATATCGTGCTGGTGCACGGCTGGGGTCTGCACGGCGGCGTCTTCGACGAAGTCGCGCACGACCTCGCCGAAGACGGCTGGCGGGTCTGGCGCGTGGACCTGCCCGGCCACGGGCGCAGCGCCCCGGCGTCGGAGGGTTACTCGCTCGCGACGCTTGTGCAATCAGTCGAGGCGGCCATGGCCCCGCACCTGGCGGGCCCGGCCTGGTGGCTGGGCTGGTCGCTCGGCGGTCTGGTGGCCCTGGCGCTGGCCCTGGACAGCCCCGAGGCGGTCGCCGGCCTGGTGACCGTGGCCACCACGCCGCGTTTCGTCACCGGCGCCGATTGGCCCTGGGCGGTGGCGCCGGAGGTGCTGGCCGGTTTCGAGCGCGATCTGGCCGGGGACTACCGGGCCACGCTGCTGCGCTTTCTGGCCCTGCAGGCCCGCGGCGGCGAGCATGCGCGCGAGGACGTGCGCCGTCTGCGCGAACGGGTCTTCGCCCGCGGCGAGCCGGACCCGCAGGCCCTGCGCGGCGGGTTGGCGATCCTGGCCGACACGGACCTGCGCGCCCGCCTCCAGGACATCACCGCGCCCGTGCTCGCCGTCGGCGGCGAGCGCGACACCCTGGTGCCGCCGGCGGCCGTCACGGCCTTTGCCGGGGCGCTGCCGCGCGGCGAGGCCTCGGTGATAGCGGGCGCGGGCCATGCGCCGTTCATTTCCGATCGGCCCCAATTCATCGCAACCGTAAAGCCGTTTATCGATGCCAGACACTGACGACTATCGCCTCGACAAGCGCCAGATACGCGGCGCCTTCGATCGCAATGCCCCCCGTTACGACGGCGCCGCCGTGCTCCAGCGCGAGGTCGGCCGGCGCCTGCTCGAGCGCCTCGAGCTCATGAAGATCCAGCCGCGCACCATCCTGGACCTGGGCTCGGGCACGGGGTTTTGCAGCCAGGACCTGTTGCAGCGCTACCCCAAGGCCGAGGTCATCGCGCTGGACCTGGCGCATGCCATGTTGTGCGAGCACCGCCGCCGGCTGTCGCGGCGCCACCGCCCGTCCTGGTGGGGACGGCGCGGGCGCCAGCGCTTCGTCTGTGCCGATGCCGACGCGCTGCCGCTGGCCGACGCCAGCGTCGACCTCATCGTCTCCAACCTGACCCTGCAGTGGTGTCAGGACCTGGATCGCGTGTTCGGCGAGCTGCGCCGCGTGCTGGCGCCGGGCGGGCTGCTGCTGTTCACAACCTTCGGCCCGGACACCCTCAAGGAGCTGCGCGAGAGTTGGGCACAGGCCGACGGCTATACCCACGTCCACGCCTTCATCGACATGCACGACATCGGCGACGCCCTGGTACGCAGCCAGTTCGAAACGCCGGTCATGGACATGGAATATCTCGCCGTGACGTATCCGGACGTCCGCGCCCTGATGCGCGACCTCAAGCACATCGGCGCGCACAACGCCGCCGGCGGCCGGCCGCGCGGGCTGACCGGGCGCCAGCGGCTGCAGCTCGTCACCGATGCCTACGAGGCATACCGGCGCGACGGCGTGCTGCCCGCCACGCACGAGGTCGTCTACGGTCACGCCTGGGCGCCCGAACAGCCCCTGGCACGGCGCCGCGAGGACGGCGTTGCCACCGTCTCGCTCGAGCAGGTCCGCGCGGGCCTGGGGCCGCGGCGGTGAGCGCGCCGCGCGGCCTGTTCGTCACCGGCACCGACACCGAGGTCGGCAAGACCTGGGTGTCGGTGGCGTTGATCGCGGCCCTGCGCGCCCGCGGTCTGAGCGTGGCCGCCATGAAACCCATCGCCAGCGGCGGCGAGCGTGACGCGGCCGGGCGTCTGGTCAACGAGGACGCGCTGGCCCTGCAGGCGGCCATCGGCGGGACACTGGACTACGCGCAGATCAATCCCTACGTGTTCGAGCCGCCAATCGCCCCGCACCTGGCCGCGGCGGAGGCGGGCGTGGCGCTCTCGCTGGAGCGGCTGGCGGCGCAGGCGCAGGACCTGGCCGCCGGGGCCGATATCGTCGTGGTCGAGGGCGTCGGCGGCTGGGCCGTGCCGCTGGACGAGCGGCACAGCGTGGCGGATCTCGCGCGCGCCCTGGGCTGGCCGGTGGTGCTGGTCGTCGGCCTGCGCCTGGGCTGTCTCAACCACGCCCTGCTCACCGCGCAGGCGATTGAAGCGGCCGGCCTGTCCCTGGCCGGGTGGGTCGCCAACGCCATCGACCCCGGCTTCGAGCGCGTCGAGGCCAACCTGGGTACGCTGCGCGCGCGGTTGGCCGCGCCCCTGCTCGGTCATCTCCCTCATGCGCCGGGCGCCGCGCCGGGCGAGCTCGGTGCCTACCTGCAGCTCGACGCCCTGCCGATCTGATGCCGACTGTCCGGCCGACCCGTGGGCTCGCCTTGACAGGCGGCCAGAAGATGCATATAAAATACCTCTTATTGGGTTTCGCGGCCGTCCGTGGCTGCCACGGACAACGACCGACATTGTCGCTTTGAATCACTATATCATTACTTTGTAATATTACGATTCAGTGCTATATGTAGGGGTTATAACGTGATGCTTGTTTTTTTATTGCAGGCATTCAGTCCATCCATTAGCATGCGTCGAAACCCGTGGGCCTACGCCCAACCGGTTTGTGTGATGTGATGTGGTAGGTGTGAGCGGGATCAGACCACACGGAGCGACCAGCTTTCGATGCGGACTCAATCGGTCCGAGTTGTGGCGCGGAATGTTGGCGTTTTTCGCAGGGATTTCCACTCTCTCCATCAGCCATTGGACTCGGTTTCACGCTGGCGGGTATTTGGTTGATCCTTCCTATTGCGGTCCGGCGGGAGCTGACCGCAGAGGCGACGCCCAGATAGCTGGACGGTGAAACTCGTCACTGGGGACATTGACGTTTGGTTCGCCATGTCTGTCCGTGCACAGCTCATGAGCGCCATCGCGTCAAAGCCGCGCTCGTAATGCGCGGACTGGGGCGAACCAATCGTGTGGCGACCGTGCGGCCGGGGCCGTGCGGTGACGGACGGCCGATGCACCGCGCAGCCCATGCGCGAGCCGGCCCGCCAAACGGCCGACGCGGCGACAGAACCGCCGAGCCGTCAGAACAAGTTTGACAATAAGAAAGCAATCCACCGAAGGAGAGGAAATTGGCATGTCTGTAAGAAGTCCCAAAAAGGCGCTCTTAGCGCTACTCTGGGCGACACTGCTCGCCTCCGGTTCGGCACTGGCCGAGCTGAAATACAACATGCCCGTGGGCGTCACGCCCATGAGCCACCAGATCCACTCCCTGCACATGATCGTGTTCTGGATCGTCACCGTGGCCGGCATCGGCGTATTCGGGGTGATGATTTACTCGATCATCAACCATCGCAAATCCAAGGGGGCCGTCGCCGCGCAGTTCCACGAGAGCACGACGGTGGAGATCATCTGGACGCTGATCCCCTTTGCCATCCTGGTGGCCATCGCGGTGCCCGCGACCAAGACGCTCCTGCAGATCGAGGACACGAGCCACCCCGACCTGACCGTCAAGGTCACCGGCTGGCAGTGGAAGTGGGAATACGACTACCCCAAGCAGGGCATCCACTTCTTCAGCAACCTCGCCACGCCGCAGGACCAGATCGACAACAAGGCCCCGAAGGACAAGCATTACCTGCGCGAGGTGGACAATCCCCTGGTCCTGCCCGTGGGCAAGAAGGTGCGCTTCCTGACCACCAGCCACGATGTCATCCACTCCTGGTGGGTGCCGGACCTGGGCATCAAAAAGGACGCCATCCCGGGATACATCAACAAGGCCTGGGCCAAGATCGAAAAGCCCGGCACCTACCGCGGCCAGTGCGCCGAGCTGTGCGGCAAGGGCCACGCCTTCATGCCCATCGTCGTGGTGGCCAAGACCGAGAAGAACTTCCAGAAGTGGGTCACCGCGCAGAAGCAGAAGGCCGCCGCCGCGGCCGCCGCCTCGGGCAAGACCTACAGCAAGGACAAGCTGATGGCCATGGGCAAGAAGAACTTCGACGCCCACTGTGCCGCTTGTCACCAGGCGACCGGCAAGGGCATCCCGGGCACCTTCCCGCCGCTGCGCGAAGGTCACGCCTTCTCGGCGAGCGCGACCATGATGAAGGACCTCAAGGACCTCGGCTTCATGACCGACGACAACAAGATTCACATGGGTCCGATCAAGAACCACTTGCACATCGTGCTCCACGGTATCGAGGGTACGGCCATGCAGGCCTTCGCCAAGCAGCTCAACGACGTGGAGATCGCCTCGATCATCACGTACGAGCGCAACGCCTGGGGCAACAACACCGGCGATGTGATCCAACCGTCTGACGTCAAGGCTGCCCGCTAAGGCGCGGCACGGAGGGCTTTAAAATGACAACTGCAGCAACGACACACGCAGACCATCACGAAGAGCATCCGACCGGCATCAAACGCTGGTTGTTCACGACCAATCACAAGGACATCGGCACGCTGTACCTGTGGTTCAGCTTCACCATGTTCCTGATTGGCGGTGCCTTCGCCATGATCATCCGCGCCGAGCTCTTCGAGCCCGGTCTCCAGTTCGTGCAGCCGCTCACCTTCAACGAGCTGACCACCATGCACGGGCTGGTGATGATCTTCGGTGCGGTCATGCCGGCCTTCGTCGGCCTGGCCAACTGGCAGGTGCCCATGATGATCGGCGCCCCCGACATGGCCTTGCCCCGTATGAACAACTGGAGCTTCTGGATCCTGCCGTTCGCCGGCGCGATGCTGCTCAGCACCATCTTCATGCAGGGCGGCGGCCCCGACTTCGGTTGGACGGCCTATGCGCCGCTGTCGACCAAGTACGGCCCGCCGAGCACGGACTTCTTCATCTTCTCGGTCCACATGCTGGGTATCTCGTCCATCATGGGCGCGATCAACATCATCGCGACCATTTTGAACATGCGCGCACCGGGCATGACGCTGATGAAGATGCCGCTGTTCGTCTGGACCTGGCTGATTACGGCCTTCCTGCTGATCGCCGTGATGCCGGTGCTCGCCGGCGCCGTGACCATGATGCTGACCGACCGCCACTTTGGCACCAGCTTCTTCGATGCCGCCGGCGGCGGCGACCCGGTGCTCTACCAGCACGTGTTCTGGTTCTTCGGTCACCCCGAGGTCTACATCATGATTCTGCCGGCCTTCGGTATCGTCTCGCAGATCATCCCGACCTTCGCCCGCAAGCCGCTGTTCGGCTACAGCTCCATGGTGTACGCCACGGCCGCCATCGCGTTCCTGTCGTTCATCGTCTGGGCGCACCACATGTTCACGGTGGGCATGCCGGCCGCCGGCGAGCTGTACTTCATGTACGCCACGGTGCTGATCGCCATCCCGACCGCGGTGAAGGTGTTCAACTGGACGGCAACCATGTGGCGCGGCTCGATGACCTTCGAGACCCCGATGCTCTGGGCCATCGCCTTCGTGATCCTGTTCACCATCGGCGGGTTCACCGGCCTGATGCTCGGCGTCGTGCCGGCCGACTTCCAGTACCAGGACACCTACTTCGTGGTCGCTCACTTCCACTATGTGCTGGTGACCGGTGCCGTGTTCGCCATCATCGGCGGCGTGTACTACTGGCTGCCGAAGTGGTGCGGCCACATGTACGACGAGACGCTGGCCAAGTGGCACTTCTGGCTGTCCGCCATTTCCGTGAACGTGCTGTTCTTCCCGATGCACTTCGCCGGTCTGGCGGGTATGCCGCGCCGCATCGCGGACTATGCGCCGCAGTTCCAGGACTTCAACGTGGTCTCGAGCATCGGCGGCTTCGCCTTCGGTGCCTCGCAGCTGCTGTTCCTGTTCATCGTCATCAAGGCGATTCGCGGCGGCGCCAAGGCCACCGATCAGGTCTGGGAAGGTGCCAGGGGTCTGGAGTGGACGATTCCCTCGCCGGCCCCGTACCACACCTTCGCGACCGCGCCCGAGGTGAAATAAGACGAGCGGCACGGCCCCGTCCGGCGCCCAGGCGCCGGGCGGGACCGACTCACGAAGCGCGGGCGATGTCCGCAGGGTAGGACGATGAACGACGAGCAACGCCGGAAGAGGCAGGCCCGGAACAATCGCATCGTGATCACCGTCCTGATCATCATCGCAGTGGGGTTCTACATCGCCTCGCTCGTGAACGGCGGTCCGTAGACGATGAGGCAATCGCAGGTATCGCAGCGCAGCCATCGACGATTGGTCTTGCGTTTGGTTGTGGTCGTCGTCGCGATGTTCGGTTTCGGCTTTGCACTGGTGCCCTTGTACAGCACGTTTTGCAAGGCGCTGGGACTTAACGGGCGCTTCATCGACATCCAGGACGGCAGCTATGCCGGGCCAGGCGCGCCGGTCTCGGCCGACAAGAACCGGACGGTGACGGTGCAGTTCCTGGCCAGTGTCAACGACGGCCTGGACTGGGAGTTTCGGCCCATGGTCCATGAGATCCGGGTCCATCCGGGGCAGACCTACGAGGTCAGGTTTTACGCCCGCAACGCGACGGACCGTGCCGTGGTCGGTCAGGCCGTGCCGAGTCTGGCACCGGGGCTGGCGGTGAAATACTTCACCAAGATGGAGTGTTTCTGCTTCACCCAGCAGACGCTGGCGGCGCACGAGGAAAAGGAAATGCCCTTGACGTTCCATGTCGATCCGAGACTGCCGCGCGAGATCACGACGCTGACCCTGGCCTACACCTTCTTCGAGAGCAAGGCGAGGGCCGCCACGAACCAGGACGAGGGCAGGCTGGCAAGCGTCCGCCCCGGCCAGAACAATAACACCCGCATAAGGCTCGACTAATAATACGCGGGATAAATGGCTTGCTTTTCAGCTACCAGAGAGAGGGGTAACAATGTCACAAGCACAAGGTAGTTATTATCTGCCCGAACCCAGCCATTGGCCCTTGGTGGGTTCGGTCGGGCTTATCACGCTCCTGGCGGGCTTTGCCCACTTCCTGCATGGGGGGACCCCCGTCTTCATGTACGTGGGTGGGGCTATCCTGCTGTTCATGATGTTCGGCTGGTTCAGCAAGGTCGTTGGCGAGAGCCAGAGCGGCATGTACAACGAGCAGGTGGACCGCTCCTTCCGCTGGGGCATGAGCTGGTTCATCTTCTCCGAGGTCATGTTCTTCGCGGCCTTCTTCGGCGCGCTGTTCTATGTGCGTCACTTCGCGGTGCCCTGGCTGGGCGGCGAGGGCGCCAAGGGCGCGGCCCACCAGCTGTGGGGCCATTTCCAGGCGACCTGGCCGCTGCTGCACACGCCGCTGGAGGCCATCAAGCCCGATCAGAGCGATTTCGCCACGCCGCATTCGGTCATGGACACCTGGGGCATCCCGGCCATCAACACGTTGATCCTGCTGTCCTCGGGCGTGACCGTGACCTGGGCGCATTGGGGCCTGAAGAAGAACAACCGCGGTCAGCTCATCCTCGGGCTTGCGCTCACCGTGGCCCTGGGCGTGCTGTTCCTTGCGCTCCAGGCGCACGAGTACGGCGAGGCCTACGAGCATTTCAACATGAAGCTGACCTCCGGGGTCTACGGCAGTACCTTCTTCATGTTGACCGGTTTTCACGGCCTGCACGTGACCATCGGTGCCATCATGCTCACGGTGATGCTGGTCCGTTCGATCAAGGGCCACTTCACGCCCAAGCACCACTTCGCCTTCGAGGCCGCGGCCTGGTATTGGCACTTCGTGGACGTGGTCTGGCTGGGCCTGTTCATCTTCGTCTACTGGTTGTAGACAACCAGCGCGGAAAAAAGGCGCTGCGTTTGGGCAGCGCCTTTTTTCTTGCAGCCCCGGCGGCGCAGGTGCCGCTTGGGTTAGGATAAAAATCCTGTATCAGTGCGGCACGACACCGTGTGGTGTAATGAAACCCGTCGCGTAGCCGATCATGAGCAGGATAAAAAGCGTCAACGACAGCGCGATGCGCACGGTCAGGGCCTTGACGGTCCGATCCGACTGACCGTGGTCCTTGAGCATGGTGTACAGGGCCGTACCCAGGCTGCCGAGGATGACCAGGAGGACGAGAACAACGAAGGTTTTGGCAATCATGGGGGGAAACCGGGAGACAATGAGTGTGACGGTCAGTATACCCCATGAGCCAAGGCGCGCTGAACCCGGCGCGGGGGCCGATGCGAATCGGTAAGCGCCAGTTTCGCCCGCGCTTGTGGCCCACCATCGCCACCCTGGTCCTGTTGCCCATCCTGATCGCCCTGGGCTTTTGGCAGCTGGACCGGGCGCAGGAGAAGCGGGAGATCCAGCAGCGTTTCGAGCGGCGCACCCACGAGGCGCCGCTGGTGTTGGGCGCGAGCCTCATCGACTCGCCCAAGGCGCTCCATTATCGACAGGCCACGGCGCGCGGGGTGTATGACGCCAAACACCAGCTGCTCATCGACAACAAGGTCCACCAGGGCAGGGTCGGCTACGATGTGTTGAGCCCGCTGCGCATCCAGGGCACCGATACCTGGGTGCTGGTCAACAGGGGTTGGGTGGCCCAGGGTTCGTCCCGCCACGACCTGCCCGCGCTGCCCGTCCCGCAGGGAACGGTCGAGGTGCACGGGCTGCTCGAGGTGCCCGACGGCAAGCCGCTGTTCGTCGGCGGCGACTACCGCGAAGGCAGCGGCTGGCCCGCGGTGGCGCTGTGGCTGGACCTGACCCGCTACGCCAAACAGACCGGCTATCGGCTGCAGCCCATGGAGTTGCTGCAGGACCCCAAGGACCCGGGCGACTATCCGCGGGATTGGCAGATCGTGACGCTGCCGCCGGAGAAGAGCGTCAGTTATGCGGTGCAGTGGTTCACCATGGCCGGCGCCTTGGTGATTATCTACATCGTGGTCAATTTGCGCCGCACGCCCCCGCCGGGCGAGGCCGATTCAACAGAGGCAGGAGAATCCGAACATGACTGAGCCGGTATCCAAACGGGCCCTCACGCGCCAGCGTCTGACGTTGATCGGGATCGTGCTCCTGTTCGCCTCGCCGATGCTGGTCGCCTGGATTACCTGGCAGTACATGCAGCGCCACGGCGTCACCTCGACCGTCAACCACGGCGACCTGGTCAGCCCGGCCCGGCCGCTGACCGACTTCAGCCTCCGCGACCTCAAGGGCGAGACCTTCACGCTCAAGGACCTGCGCGGCAAGTGGAATCTGGTCTACCTCGGCGGCAATGACTGCGCCGCCGCCTGCCGGGAGGTCCTGTACAAGATGCGCCAGGCACGCCTCGCCCAGGGCGGGGAGATGCATCGCGTGCGGCGAATCTATATCATGAGCGGGCCCGGCGGGCCGGCCCCCGGTCTGACCCGGGCCCTGGACAAGTTCGCGGGCACGCGCGCGCTGACCGGCCCCCCCGCGGCCCTGGCCGCCGTGCGGGCCCAGTTCGAGCAGGCCGGCGGCCAGCCCTCCGAGGGGCGCACGGGGCCGGTCTATATCGTCGATCCCATCGGTAACATCATGATGCGCTACGCCCCGGGTTTCGCCGGCCCCGGCCTGGTCAAGGACCTGGAGCGGCTGCTGCGTGTCTCGCAAGTCGGATGAGACGCGGAAACCGTCGATGAATCAGCCGTTTTTCATCAAGCTGTCGATGCTCGCCACCGTCCTGGCGCTGGTGGTGGTGGTCCTCGGGGCGTATGTGCGCTTGAACAACGCCGGTCTGGGCTGTCCCGACTGGCCGGGCTGCTACGGCCACCTTACGGTGCCCACGAGCAGCCACGCCGTGGCCAAGGCCGACCAGGCCTACCCCCACCGCCCGGTCGAGGCCCACAAGGCCTGGAAGGAGATGATCCACCGTTACTTCGCCGGCACCCTCGGGCTGATCGTATTCGCCCTGGCCGCCATCGCGTGGTGGCGCCGACGTCACGGGGTGCCCGATCAACTGGTCGGGGTGCCGAGCTTCCTCGCCGTGCTGATCGTCTTCCAGGCCCTGCTCGGTATGTGGACCGTTACGCTGCTGGTCAGTCCCCCCATCGTCATGGCCCACCTGCTGGGGGGCATGACCACGCTCGCTCTGCTGTGGTGGCTGAGCCTGCGCCAAAGCGGCCTGCTCGCCGCCCGGGCGGGGCTCGATCGGGCCTTGCAGCGCCTGCGGCCCTGGGCCCTGCTCGGACTGGTCATCCTGGTCTGTCAGATCGCCCTGGGCGGCTGGACCAGCTCCAACTATGCGGCCCTGGTCTGTCCGGACTTCCCGACCTGTCAGGGGCAGTGGTGGCCGCCCATGGATTTCAGCCAGGCCTTCACCCTCTGGCACACCACGGGGATCAACTACGAGGGCGGGGTCCTGCCCAATGCGGCGCGCGTGGCGATCCATGTGACCCACCGTATCGGGGCCCTGGTGACCTTCCTGTACCTGGCCACGCTGTCCATCGCGGCCATGCGGGCGGCGGTCGGCACCACCACCCGGCGCGTCGCGGCCGCACTGTTGATCCTGCTCCTGGTCCAGGTCTCGCTCGGGATCGCCAATGTCGAGCTCAGCCTGCCGCTGGCGGTGGCCGTGGCCCACAACGCCGGGGCGGCCTTGCTGCTGCTCGGCATCGTGACCCTGAATCACACGCTGCGCCCCCGGCGCGGCGCGGCCTAAACATATAAGTATCGAGGAGGATGGCCCCATGTCCGAGTCCATCATCGATTCGCTGACCCGCCCGGCGTGGTTGCGCCACTGGCGGGACTACTACGAGCTGTGCAAGCCGCGGGTCGTGGCGCTGATCGTCTTCACGGCGATGGTCGGCATGTTCCTCGCCACCCCGGGTCTGGTGCCCTGGCCGGCCCTGGTGTTCGGTACCCTGGGGATCGGCCTGTCGGCGGCCTCGGCCGCGGCGGTCAATCAGCTCGTCGACCAGCCGGTGGACTCGCTGATGGGCCGCACCAACCGCCGCCCGCTGCCCACCGGGAATCTGACCGCCACCCAGGCGGTGGTCTTCGCCGTGTTCATCGGCGCCCTGGGCCTGGGCCTGCTGGTGGCCTACGTCAACACCCTGACCGCGGTGCTCACCTTCGGCTCGCTGATCGGCTATGCCGTCATCTACACCATGTTCCTCAAGCGCGCCACACCCCAGAACATCGTGATCGGCGGGGCCGCCGGCGCCGCGCCGCCGGTGCTCGGCTGGACCGCCGTTACGGGCCATATCGACCCCAACTCGCTGTGGCTGTTCCTGATCATCTTCGCCTGGACGCCGCCGCATTTCTGGGCCCTGGCCATCCACCGGCGCGCGGAATACGCCAAGGCCGATATCCCGATGCTCCCGGTCACCCACGGCGTCGCCTTCACCCGTCTGCACGTGCTGCTCTATACCATCGTGCTCACGGGCGTGACCATCATGCCCTACCTCACCGGCATGAGCGGGACCTTCTATCTGGCGACGACCCTCGCGCTGGACGCGGTCTTTCTCGCCTATGCGCTGGGCCTGTACCTGCGCCCCACCGACCGGCTGGCCATCAAGACGTTCGCCTATTCGATCGTCTATCTGATGGCCCTGTTCGCGGCCCTGCTCGTCGACCACTACCTGCCCCAGCTCCTGCGCCTGGTCGGCGCCGCCTAGGCGCGGGCGCTCCCGCCGCGGGCCGTCCGGCCCGCGGTCCCTCGCATCTGTCAGGCCGTTTTCGGCTGATATCAACCACCTGGCGCGCCTGCGCCCGCGCTCACGCAACTCCTTGAAACGCTGGATTAAATGACTTGATCCGGATCAAGGCCGCGCGCCGCGCCCGCGTGCTTAATAGACGGGCCCGTGGGGGTCCGTGTCCTATACTAGAGTGCTTATCCGACTTGCCCGGACATTTATTTATAAATTATCATATTCGGATATTTTAATTTTGTATGTATTTACTCAAATTTTTAGTGGGGCGGCCAGGCGGCCGATGACCCTGTTCGTGCGATAAGAATCTTCAAAGCGAGGCGAGGTAATGGCGCACACTACGACTCAGGCCGCAGAGCAGGCCCCGGAGCAATACAACTACGAGATTGTTCGCAAGTTCGCGATCATGACCGCCGTCTGGGGTGTCATCGGTATGCTGGTCGGCGTATATATCGCCACCGAGCTGGCCTACCCGGCGTTCAATCTGGACATCCCGTACATCACCTTCGGGCGCCTGCGCCCCGTGCACACCACGCTGGTGATCTTCGGCTTCGGCGGCAGCGCCTTGTTCGCGACCTCCTATTATGTGGTTCAGCGTACCTGCCAGACCCGGCTGTACTCCGACACCCTGGCCAATTTCACCTTCTGGGGCTGGCAGATCGCCATGGTGAGCTCGGCCGTGTCCTACATGCTCGGCTATACGCAGTCGCACGAGTACGCCGAGATGGAGTGGCCGATCGACATCCTGATCGCCGTGGTCTGGGTCGTGTACTTCTGGATCTACCTGCAGACGATGCGCCGTCGCAGCCAGCCGCACATCTATGTGGCCAACTGGTTCTACATGGCCTTCATCCTGGCTACCGGCATCCTGCATATCTTCAACAACATGCAGGTCCCAATCAGCCTGTTCAGCATGAAGTCCTACAGCCTGCATGCCGGGGTGCAGGACGCCATGACGCAGTGGTGGTACGGCCATAACGCGGTGGGCTTTTTCCTCACCGCCGCCTTCCTCGGCATGATGTACTATTTCGTGCCCAAGCAGGCGGGCCGGCCCGTGTATTCGTATCGTCTGTCCATCATCCACTTCTGGGCGCTGATCTTCCTGTACATGTGGGTGGGCGCGCACCATCTGCACTGGACCGCGCTGCCCGACTGGACCTCCAGCCTGGCCGCCACCTTCTCCATCCTGCTGTTGCTGCCCTCCTGGGGCGGCATGATCAACGGCATCATGACCCTGTCGGGCGCCTGGGAGAAGCTGCGCACCGATCCGATTATGCTGTTCCTGATCACCTCGTTGTCTTTCTACGGCATGTCGACCTTCGAAGGCCCGCTGATGTCGCTCAAGAGCGTCAACGCCCTGTCCCACTATACGGACTGGACCATCGGCCACGTCCACTCGGGCGCGCTGGGCTGGGTCGCCATGGTGACGATCGGCTCGTTCTATCACCTGATCCCGCGCATCTGGGACACCAAGATGTACAGCATACGCCTGATCTACACCCACTTCTTCCTGGCCAGTATCGGTATCGTTCTGTACATCACCTCGATGTGGGTGGCCGGTATCGGCCAGGGCCTCATCCTGCGCGCCTTCGACGACTACGGCAATCTGGCCTACACCTTCGTCGAATCCGTGGCCTTCCTGCACAAGCCGTACGTCGTGCGCGCCATCGGTGGGTTGTTCTTCGTCTCCGGGATGATCCTCATGGCTTACAACTTCTTCATGACCGTGCGCCGTGCGCGTCGTGAGCAGGCCGAGATCGAGGCCAAGCTCGCCGCCAAGCTCGCCCGTGCTTAAGACAGGAGCTCTTGCCAAATGAAACACGAGCGAATTGAAACCAACGCCGGCCTGCTGATAGTGCTGACGTTAATCGTCATCAGCATCGGCGGCCTGGTCGAGATCGTCCCTCTGTCCTTCATCAAGGGCACGGTGGAGGAGGTCAAGACCGCCAAGGGCTTTGACGCCATTCGTCCCTACACACCGTTGGAGCTGCGCGGGCGCGACATCTACCAGCGCGAGGGCTGTTATCTGTGCCACTCGCAGATGATCCGCCCGTTCCGCGACGAGATGCTGCGCTACGGGCATTACTCCCTGGCGGCCGAGTCCCAGTACGACCACCCGTTCCAGTGGGGTTCGAAGCGCACCGGTCCTGACCTGGCGCGTGTCGGGGGCAAGTATTCCAATGCCTGGCACGTCCAGCATCTGACCGCGCCGCGCTCGGTCGTGCCCGAGTCCATCATGCCCAACTACCCGTGGCTGGAGAAAACGACCCTCCAGTACGAGGATATCGGCGAGCGTATGCGCGCACTGCGTGAGGTCGGCGTGCCGTATTCGCAGACCAAGCCCGAATACGAGGCCAACGTCAAGCGGTTCGGCCCCAAGGTGGCCAAGCTCCTGGATATCAACCATGCCAGCGACAACCTGATCGCCCAGGCCGAGGCCGGCAACTACGACGGCGACCGCAGCCGCATCACCGAGATGGACGCCCTGGTGGCCTATCTGCAGGTGCTCGGGACCATGGTGGACTTCAGTAAGTACAACGAAGGCTACTTCGCGAAGTTCCGCTAAGGGCTGTCCGGACCGGTATTGAGAGAAACAGATGTTCGATTGGTTGGAATGGTTTCTGGATGGGCGCAATGCGAAGACGTTCTTGCTGTTCCTGTTCTTCATTACGTTCATCCTGATCGTGGCATATCTTTATACCGGCAAGCGGCGCACCGACAGCTTCGAACAGAACAAATTCATTCCCCTGGACGATGACGACGTCCCGCAGGGCAAGGAACTGAAAGATGAGCACAGACAAGACTAAACAGTCGGTTCAGACGACGGGGCACGCCTGGGACGGCGACCTGCAGGAGTTCAACAACCCCCTGCCGCGCTGGTGGCTGTGGGGTTTTTACGCCACCGTGGTCTTTGCCATCATCTACTGGATTTTGTATCCGGCGTGGCCGATCGGCGATACCTACACGAAGGGTTGGTTCAACGACATCACCTTCAAGACCGCCGACGGCAAGACCGAGACCATGCACTGGAACAGCCGTGCGCTGTTCATCAAGAACATGGAGCAGGCTCGCGCCAAGCAGCAGAAATACATCGACCAGATCAAGAACGCGAGCTTCCAGCAGATCGCCTCCAGCGAGGAGAAGAGCGCCTTTGCCTACTCGATGGCCAAGGTGCTGTTCGCCGACAACTGCGCCGCCTGCCACCAGCGCGGCGGCGCGGGCAAGATCGGCTACTATCCCAACCTGGCCGACGACAGCTGGCTGTGGGGCGGCACCTACAAGGATATCGACCACACCATCACCTACGGCCACCACGGCTTCATGCCCTCGTTCGCAGAGACCTTCAATCAGAAGCAGCTCGACGAGGTGGCCAACTACGTGTTGAGTCTGTCCGGTCACAAGGTCGACCAGGCCAAGGCCGAGCATGGCGGGCGCATCTTCAACGGTCAGGTGGGCGGCTGCTATCAGTGCCATACCCACGCCGGGACGGGCCTGAAGTCCCAGGGTTCGGCCAATCTGACCGACAACATCTGGACCATCGCGGACGTCAACGGCCAACCGAGCCTCGAGGGCAAGATCAAGGCCGTCGAGCACGTGATTACCCACGGCGTGAACCGGGTCATGCCGACCTGGAAGGGTCGCCTGTCCAAGACCGAGATCAAGATGCTCGCCTTCTATGTCCACGAGCTCGGCGGAGGCAAATAAGACGGGGTCGTGCGCATCCGGGTTCATTTGACGGTTTTTGGTTGGATTCGCCGGCGGGCACGCCGCACGGGCCCACCGTATTAAGCCCTCGGGAGGCCGCGGGTACGGCAGCGCCGTGCTCACGAGCCTCCCGAGGCGCATTTGGAGAACCCACAAGGTAAATCCGCCATGTCCGAGGCCGCGTCCAAGATCGAAAAGGCAGCTCAGAGCGACTACCAGGCCCGCGTGCCGATCTATCCGCGCTCGGTCAAGGGGCGTTTTCGCCGGCTGAAGTACGCCATCCTGCTGCTGGCCTACGGCGTGTATTTCCTGCTGCCCTGGCTGCGCTGGCACCGCAGTATCGGCCCCGACCAGGCCGTGCTGTTCGACATCGCCGGGCGCAAGTTCTATCTGTTCGGTCTGGTGGTCTATCCGCAGGATATCTTCTGGCTCGCGGGCCTGCTGGTCATCGCCGCCATGCTGCTGTTCTTCGTGACCGGACTCGCCGGGCGCGTATTCTGCGGCTATTTCTGCTTCCAGACTCTCTGGACCGACGTGTTCATGTTCATCGAGCGCAGGGTCCAGGGCGAGCGCAACGCCCGCATCAAGCTCGCCAAGGCCCCGTGGAGCCTGCGCAAGGCCTGGAAGCTCGGCCTGACGCACCTGCTGTGGCTGCTGGTGGGCCTGGCCACCGGGGCGACCTTCACCCTGTACTGGGGCAACGCCCCCGAGCTGTTCAGCTCCATGGTCCACGGCACGGCACCGTTTCCGGCCTATGCCACGACCCTGTTCCTGACCGCCACCACCTACGTCATGGCCGGTCTGGCGCGTGAGCAGGTCTGCACTTATATGTGTCCCTACGCGCGCTTTCAGAGCGCGATGTTCGACCCCGAGACCCTGATCGTCGCCTACGACGAACGCCGGGGCGAGGGCAGCACCGGCCGCGCCAAGCCCGCCGCCGGTCTGAAGAGCCGCGAGGAGCGCACCGCGGCGGGCCACGGCGACTGCATCGACTGCGGCTACTGCGTGCAGGTGTGCCCGACCGGCATCGATATCCGCAACGGCCTGCAGCCCCAGTGCATCTCCTGCGCCTTGTGCATCGATGCCTGCGACACCATTATGGATTCCATCGGCTTCCCCCGCGGGCTGGTGCGCTATTCCTCGCAGGTCGAGCTTGCCGAGGGCAGAAAGCCGCGCTGGCTCAAGCTCAAGACCATAGGCTACGGCACCGTTATCCTGATTGCCGCGGCCTTGCTCGTGATGAGCATCCTGCACCGCACCACCGTCGAGATGACCGTGCGCCAAATCAGAAACCCGCTGTCGGTGCTGATGTCGGACGGCCAGATCCAAAACCGCTACGAGATCAAGGTCATGAACAAGACGGCCGAGGACATGCACTATGTCCTGTCGCTGCAGGGCCTGAAGGGCGCGGTGCTCGACGTCGGTAATTTCAGGGAGTTCGAACTCGCCCCCCAGGCGACGGTGCACATCGTGGCGCGGGTGCGCCAGCATCCGCGCGATGCCTCAGCCATGCAGCAGGACTTCTATTTCATCGCCAAGCCCGAAGAGGACGAGCACGATCCCAAGGCCGAGACCATCCGCTGGAAGGCCGTGTTCTACGTGCCGCAGGCCCAGCTAAAGAGTACGCACTGACATGACGACCCTGCTTATCGATCTGTTCGTCGGCATCGCCGCGATCCTCGCGCTGTTCTTCGCCCTGTTCCGCCTCAGTCCGCTGGGCGCCAAGCAAAGCGCCGGGGCAACGGCGCTGGCGGTGATCGGCATCTACGTGCCCTATGCCATCGTGCGCTGGCCCGGCGCGGACGTGTTCTCGATCCACTTGGCGATCTACCTGGTCACGACCTACATCGTCGGCATCATCACCTCCCAGCGCGATCAGCGCCGCGGCACGGGCAAGTGGTTCCATTGGGGCCCGGCGGCGATCGTGCTGTTTTTCGCCACCATCGTTTCCATCGACTCGGTACTCATCGTCATCGCCCAAAAGGGCGTGGGCCCGGAACTCACCCAGTGGCTGCTGCCCAAGCCGCGCTACGCCGAGGGCCCGGGCGTGCATTCCTTCTTTCCGGGGACCGTGCCGCACGACTACCAGAATCGCGCCGATGACTACAACGAGTACCTGGCGCAGGTGAAAAAGCAGCGCGCGCGCGGCTGGCAGCTCCATAACGGCTGGATCGGAACGCCCCGGGTGGGTTCGCCCGAGGTCTATCGCATTACGGTGCGCGACCGCGACGGGCGGCCGGTGAGCGGGGCGAGCGTCAAGGGCACCTTCATGCGCCCGTCCAACGTGAAAATGGACCGCCCGTTCACCATGCAGGAGATCGACCACGGGGTGTATCAGGTCAGCATGAGCCTGCCCGAGCCCGGGATCTGGGACCTCATCCTGGAGGTGCGCCGCGGCGAGGAGCTGCACGAGCTGCGCGGTACGACCACGGTGAAGCCCGCCGACGGCAGCTGATGTCCGACACACCCTCCACCGAGTGCTATCACTGCGGCCTGCCGGTCCCGCCGGGCAGTGACTATCGGGTGGAGATAGACGGCGCCTCGCGCGCCATGTGCTGTCGGGGCTGCCAAGCCGTGGCCCAGGCGATTGTCGACGGCGGCCTGGTCGACTATTACCGCTACCGCACCGAGACGCCCAAGAGCGCCAGGGACCTCGTGCCCGAGGCCCTCAAGGAGCTGGACCTCTACGATCGGCCCGACCTGCAGCAGAGCTTCGTGCGCAGCGAGGGGGCCGAGGTGCGCGAGGCCTCGCTCATCCTCGAGGGGATCGTCTGCGCCGCCTGCGTCTGGCTCAACGAGCGCCAAGTCAACGCCTTGCCCGGGGTCCTGGAGTTTCGCGTCAACTACGCCACGCATCGCGCGCAGCTGCGCTGGGACGACAGCCGGATCCACCTGAGCGACATCCTCAAGTCCATCGCCGCCATCGGCTACATCGCCCATCCCTTCGACCCGGGCCGTCAGGAGGCGGTGTTCAAGCAGGAGCGCAAGCTGGCCCTGCGGCGCATCGCCGTGGCCGGACTCGGCGCCATGCAGGTGATGATGCTGGCCACCGCCATGTACTACGGCGATTACTCGGGCATGGAGGTCGATATCCGCGCCTTCATGCGCTGGGTCAGTCTGGTGATCGCCGCGCCGGTGCTCCTGTACTCGGCCCAGCCGTTTTTCACGGCGGCCTGGCGCGACCTGCGCCGCCGCCAGCTGGGCATGGACGTGCCCGTGGCGCTGGCCGTCGGCGCGGCCTTCCTGGCCAGCGCCTGGGCGACCATCATCAACCACGGCGAGATCTATTACGACTCGGCGACCATGTTCACCTTCTTTTTGCTCTCGGGGCGTTACCTGGAGATGATGGCCCGCCACCGCGCCGGCCAGGCCGCCGACGACCTGGTGCGCCTGGCCCCGGCCGTGGCCACCCGCGTGCAGGCGGACGGTACCGAAGAGGTCGTCGCCGTGGCCGAACTGCGCCCCGGCGACCGGGTCCTGGTGCGCCCCGGCGAGGCCCTGCCGGCGGACGGGCGCGTGCTCGAGGGCCGCAGCTCCGTGGACGAGTCGGTGGTCACGGGCGAGAGCCTGCCGCGGGGCCGGGCCCCGGGCGATGCCGTCATCGGCGGCAGCGTCAACGTCGAGAGCCCGCTGACCGTGACCGTCGAGAAGGTCGGCGCCGACACGGTGCTCTCGGCCATCATCCGCCTGCTCGACCGGGCCCAGACGGAAAAGCCCTCCCTGGCCCGCTTGGCCGACCGGGTCGCGGCCTGGTTCGTCGCCGCCCTCCTGGTGCTGGCCGCCGGCATCGCCTTCTACTGGTGGCAGCACGCCCCGGACGAGGCCTTTCGCATCACCCTGTCGGTGTTGGTGGTCACCTGCCCCTGCGCCCTGTCCCTGGCGACCCCGGCGGCCGTGACCGCCGCCAGCGGGGCCCTGACGCGGCTGGGGCTGCTGACCACGCGCGGCCATGCCCTGGAGGGCCTGGCGCGCGCCAGCCATATCGTCTTCGACAAGACCGGCACCCTGACCCGCGGCCGCCTGGAGCTGGCCGGGGTGTGGCCCGAGCGGGGCCTGGACCGTGAGCGGGCGCTCGCTGTCGCGGCCGCCCTGGAACGCGGCAGCGAGCATCCCGTCGGGCGGGTCCTGGCCGCGGCGGGTCGGGCCGTGGCGGCCCAGGACCTGCAGGCCACGCCCGGCCAGGGGGTGGAGGGGCGCATCGACGGTGCCCGCTGTCGTATCGGCAGCCCCGCCTTCGTGGCCGGGCTCAGCGGCGCGGACGTCACCGCCCCCGCCGCGGGCGGCACCGAGGTCTGGCTGGGCGACGAGATGGGGCGCCTGGCGCGATTCCGGCTGGTGGACGAGCTGCGCCCCGAGGCCGAACAGGCCCTGGCCGCGCTGCGGCGCGCCGGTGTGCGGGTCGAGTTGCTCAGCGGCGATGCGCCCGCCGAGGTCGCCCGTGTCGCCGGGCGTCTCGGCCTGGTCGGCCCGGGCGAGGACGCCGCCGAGGTGGCGCGCGGCGGCCAGCGCCCGGAGGACAAACTGGCCCGGATACGGGCCCTGCAGGCCGAGGGCGCGGTGGTGGCCATGGTCGGCGACGGCGTCAACGATGCGCCCGTGCTGGCCGGGGCCGATGTCTCCCTGGCCATGGGCGGGGGCACCCAGCTCGCCCAGGCCAGCGCCGACATGGTGCTCCTGTCCGAGGACCTGGAGCACCTGGCGGTCGGGGTGCGCACCGCGCGGCGCATGCTGGGCGTGATTCGCCAGAACCTGGGCTGGGCGGTGGTTTACAATCTGGTGGCGGTGCCCCTGGCGGCGGCCGGCGAGGTCGCCCCGTGGATGGCCGCCATCGGTATGTCGACGAGCTCGCTGCTGGTGGTGCTCAACGCGCTGCGCCTGACACGCATCCCGGGGCTGCGCACGGTGCGCCCGGACGCCGCGGCGGCGGCGGGGCCGGGCGGCGGCATCGCCGGGCAGGCTCAGTAGGCGGGCCGGGGGGCGCGCCGGTCGTGAGTGCGAATCAGCTCGCCGAGAAAGCGCTCGGCCTGCTCGCGGCTTGGGAAGGGGCCCTGCGTGCCTTCGCGGGTGCGCAGGTACCAGCCCTCGCCCGCCACCTGAAAGTAGCGGCTTTCATTGTTGCGGCTGCGGTCACTCGTGCGGCGCAGCGGCAGGGCAGGGCTCTGATCGGTCGGTTCCATAGGTGCGGGTATTCCTGGAGGTGCGGGTATTTCTGGGCCGCCAACATTGCTGTTCTTGTTGGCGGAGATAGTAGGCAAGCAGCCCCATGGCGTCTGTAGGACAAATCCTATCCTGGCGTAGGTCAACGGACCGAGCTCGTGAGGGCAATGGCCCCGGCGCGGGGGTCGGCCGTGGCTGACGCGGGCGGCGCCGGGCCCGCGGTTGAATCGACCAGGCGCCGCCACCTGCGCCTGGCCCTGTCGGCGCTGGTGTGGCTTGCCCTGGGATTCACCGCGGTGCCGTTCATCGCCAGCGTCAGCGGCGGTCGCGGGGCGGCGGGCCCCGCGCCGATGCGCGTGCGCGTCGGGGACCTGGGGGTGGGCCAGGCGCGGCGCGTGCCGTGGGGCGGACGGGCGGTGTGGATCCTGCACCGCAGTCCGGCGCAGCAGGCGGCGGCCAGCGCCGGGGCCTTGCGCTTTGGCGTGTTCTACGCCGACGCGGACGGCTGCGCGGTGGTCTACCGCGGGCCCGGCGAGCCGCCGCGCGGAGCGCCGGCGGATTGGGCGGGTGGCTTCTGGAATCCCTGTTCCGGGGCCAGCTACGACGCCTCCGGCCGGCGTCTGGCCGGCGGGGCCGGGGCCGCCGGACAGCTGGAGCGCCCGCCGTTTCACCTGGACGGCCGCGGCCGCCTCGCCCTGGGGGCGGGCTAGCCCCGGCCCGGGCGCGCCTGGAGGGCGGGCACCGGCCCGTTGTGCGTCAAACCGATTTGGGGTGTGATAGCGCCATGCAGATTCTATATCTACTCATTCCCATCGCCGTGGTCGTCATGGCCGTGGCCATCTGGGCGCTGATCTGGGCCATCAAGAACGGTCAGTACGACGACCTGGAAGGCCCGGCCCACCGCATCCTGATGGACGACGACGACCCGCGCATTCCGGGCGCCCCGCGCCGGGGCGACGACTCGCAGTCCTCGGGACGGGACGGGGACGGGGAGGGGGGCTGAGCGGCGCGGTTGAAGGGCCGCCGGCCTTATATTAGAATTTACTTAAGTTTCCTCGAACCACCGACATTCCTACATAGGCGGGCACGGCATGAAAGAGATGTTTACGTTCCAGAATTTCCCCATGGTGATCATCATCGCGCTGGTGGCCTTTGCCTGGTTCAGCTTTCTGAGTGTCATCATCGCCGGTTGACCCGCGTTCGCCGGGCGGCCGCTTGCGGGCCCCGGCGCGGGGGACACCAGCAGCGCCGGCCCGGCGGGGCCGGGCGCTGAGGGCAAAAAAAACGGCCACCGAGGTGGCCGTTTTTCGTTAGGCCGCCGCCAAGGCGGTCCTGAGTTTCTTCATCGCGTTGTTTTCGAGTTGGCGGATGCGTTCGGCCGAGACGTTGTATTCGTCGGCCAGCGCCTGCAGCGTGGTCTTCTCGTCCGCCAGCCAGCGCCGGCGCAGGATGTCGCGGCTGCGCTCGTCCAGGTCGCCCATGGCGTCGAGCAGGCGCTGGTTGCTGTGCTCGGCCCAGTCGGCCGCCTCCAGGGCGTCGGCCGGGTTCTCGCGCAGGTCCTGCAGGTAGGCCGCCGGTGCCGGCGGGCCGCTGCCCTCGTCGCTGTCGTCCGAATAGCCGTCAAAGCCCAGGTCCTGACCGGCCATGCGCGATTCCATCTCCAGGACGGTCTCCTTGGGCACGCCCAGGTCCTTGGCCACGGCGTCGGCCTCCTCGCTGGTGAACCAGCCGAGGTGCTTCTTCGAGCTGCGCAGGTTGAAGAACAGCTTGCGCTGGGCCTTGGTCGTGGCGACCTTCACGATGCGCCAGTTGCGCAGGATGAACTCGTGGATCTCGGCGCGGATCCAGTGCACGGCGAACGAGACCAGGCGCACGCCCACCTCGGGGTCGAAGCGCTTGACCGCCTTCATCAGGCCCACGTTGCCTTCCTGGATCAGGTCCGCCTGGGGCAGGCCGTAGCCGCGGTAGCCGCGCGCGATATGCACCACGAAGCGCAGGTGCGAGAGCACCAGCTGCCGGGCGGCATCGAGATCGTTGTCGCGCTGCAGGCGCGCCGCCAGATCGCGCTCCTCCTCGGCACTGAGGATCGGGATCGCGTTGACGGCCTGGGTGTACGCCTCCAGGCTGCCGGTCGGGACGGCGAATTGCAGTTCCTGGCCCTTGGTCATGGTCTTGCTTACCCCCACTGTTCGGTGTAATGCCAATATTAGCAGTCGCTGTATTAGAGTGCCAGTGAGCGGCGAAGTTCCGGGCGCCGAAGGGGGCTAATAACCTTTAAAAAATCATGGTGTTATGCGGGGCTGGCGGGATTGGCGGCCGAGTCGCCGGCCTCGACCGGCTGGTCGGGCTCGTAGACACAGACCCGGTTGCGTCCCCCTTCCTTGGCGGCGTACAGGGCCTTGTCGGCCAGGGACAGGAAGCGGCTCAGGGACAGCCCCGGGTGCTCGTCGGTGCCCGCCAGGCCCACGCTGACGGTCACGGCCACATCGGCCGGGTGGAGGCCCTCGACGGTGGCCCGCAGGCGCTCGGCCTGCGCCAGGGCCTCGGCGCGGGTGACCTGGGGGAGCAGTACACAGAACTCCTCGCCGCCAAAACGCACGGGCACGGCTTCGGGGAAGGTCTCGTTGAGCAGCTCGCCGAGGGCGGCGAGCACATGGTCGCCGGTGATGTGACCGAGGGTGTCGTTGATCTGCTTGAACTGGTCGATGTCGATCAACATGGCCCATACCGGCTGCGAGCCGGGGTCGTTGAGGTAGGCCTCGCCGTTGTCCAGCAGGTAGCGTTTGCTGCGCACGCCGGTGAGGCTGTCGGTGGCCGCCACCCAACGCATGGTCTCGGCCTGGCGCTTGAGGGCGTCGTATTGGTGCTTGACCAGCAGCAGCGAGCGTACCCGCGCCATCAGGATCTCCTCGACCATGGGCTTGGTGACGAAGTCGTTGGCCCCGGCGTGGAAGACCTCGACCTGCTTTTGCTGGTCCTCGTTGCCGGTGATGACCAGCACCGGGAATTCCTGCTGGGACAGGTGGAAGCGGGCGCGGATGGCGTAGAGCAGGTCGCCGCCGGTCAGGCGGCCCTTGAGGAAGAAGTCGGTGATCAGGATGTCGAAGCCGTCCTCGCTCTCAGCGTCTCCCTCGGACTCGGCCAGGCTCTCCTCGAGCAGCTCGACGGCCAGCTCGGCGCTGACGGTGTGCACCACCTGCAGGCCGTGCTTTTCCAGCATGCGGCTGGTGACCACCGAGTCGGTGCGGCTGTCCTCGACGTAGAGCACGCGCCCGACCAGGCCCGAGTGGCGCTGGATGAAGGCCTTGATGAAACCGCCGAAGGCCTTGTAGCCCAATGACTTGTCGAAGTAATCGGTGACTCCGGCCTCGAAGCCCTCGCGCAGCAGGCGGGCGTCGGCATCGCCGGAGACCACCACGATGGGGGTGTAATGATGGCGCGTGGAACGGCGCACCTGGCGGCTCAGATCCAGCCCGTCCATGTCGGGCAGCAGCAGCGCCGTGGTCACCAGGTCGTAGTGGCCCTCGGCGAGCTGGGCGATGGCCTCCTGGCCCGAGGCGCAGGGCTGCACCACGGCGTCTTCCAGGGCGTCGCGCAGGATGCGGGTGAGGATCGCGCGCGATACGGACGATCCGTCCACCACCATAATGTGTCGTGGTCTGCTCATGGATTAAGGAGTCGAGGGGCCCGACCTTGAGCGCCGCCTGTGTTGTTATGGCCTATTGCTAGGGGTATCGGCGCGCCACCGGCATATTTTACCTTGTCACCTCGGCGGCGGCGTGTCCAGCCTCCTCGTCAAGGCGATTCGGGCGGCGCGCCGGGCCGCGCTCAGGTGGGCTCGATGGACCGAAGGTGGCGCCCCACGGCCACCCAGGAGCCGAGCAGGCCGAGCAGGATGCCGCTGGCCAACAGGGCCAGCGTGACCCCGCCGTCCAGGCTGTGCAGGTGGAAGTGGCTGCCGTACAGCCCGGCCAGACGCTGCACGGGCTCGCCGAGCACCATCAGCGAGCCGCTGACCAGAAAGTAGGCGATGAGGCTGCCGAACAGCCCGTACCAGAAGCCGGTGTAGAGGAAGGGCCGGCGGATGAAGGCGTCGGTGCCGCCGATGAGCTTGATGATCACGATCTCGTCGCGCCGGTTCTGGATCGCCAGGCGGATCGTATTGCCCACCACCAGGATCACCGCCAGGCCCAGCAGCAGGCCCAGCACGCTCACGCCGCGGCGCACGATGTCCATGATCGCGTACAGGCGCTTGACCCACTGCATGTCGAGTTGGGCGATGTCGACGCCCGGCAGGGCGCGCAGGCGCTTGAGCAGGGTGCGGGTGGCGTCCACGCCGCTGACCGAGCGGGCCGGGTGGACCACGATGACCGAGGGCAGCGGATTGGAGTCCAGGGCCTTGAGGGCCTCGCCGAAGCCCGACAGGCGGCGAAACTCCGCCAGGGCCTCGTCCTTGGAGATGAACTCCACGCTGGCTATGTCATCGCGGGCGCGCAGCCGGCCCGCCATATCCTGCGCCCGCTCCTCGCTGACGCCCTTTTGCAAAAACAGCGAGATCTGCGTGGCGCCGTCCCAGCCCTGACTGAGGCGCTGGGCGTTGTTGAGCAGCACCTGCAGGCCCGAGGGCAGGGCGAGCGCGATACCGATCACCGCGGCCGTCATCAGCGTGGCAAGCGGCGTGCGCCACAGTTGGCCGAGGGTGTAGAAAAAGACCTGCAGGTGGCGCAGCAGGTAGACGTTGAGGCGGTGGCCCAGGCCGCAGCGCGGGGTGCGCCCGCCCTCGTTCTTGTTCGCCGCGCGGCTCATGCCGGCCGGGCCTGCGCCACGCCGTCGGCCACCAGGCGGCCGTTCTTCAGGGCCAGGATGCGGTGGTGCAGGCGTTGGATGAGGGCCAGGTCGTGGCTGGCGATGAGCACGGTGACCCCGACCTGATTGAACTGCTCGAACAGGCCCATGATCTCGCCCGAGAGCTCGGGGTCGAGGTTGCCCGTGGGCTCGTCGGCGAGTACCAGGGGCGGTTTGTTCACCACGGCGCGGGCGATGCCCACGCGCTGCTGCTCGCCGCCGGAGAGCGTAATGGGGAAGACCTTCTCCTTGCCCAGCAGGCCCACCTTGTCGAGCGCGGCGCGCACGCGCCGGCCGACCTCCTGGTGGCGGTAGCCGGCGATGATGAGCGGCAGGGCCACGTTGTCGAACACCGTGCGGTCGAAGAGCAGGCGGTGGTCCTGGAAGATGATGCCCACGTCGCGGCGCACGTAGGGGATGCGCCGGCGGCCGACCTTGGCGAGGTTCTGGCCGTTGATGAGGACCTGGCCGCGGCTGGGGCGCTCGAGCAGGGCGATGAGCTTGAGCAGGGTGCTCTTGCCCGCGCCGGAGTGGCCCGTGAGAAAGGCGAGCTCGCCGGGCGCCAGGTGGAAGCTGACATCGCTCAGCGCCTCGTGGCCGCCGGGGTAGCGTTTGCTGACGTTGCTAAAACGAATCATGGTCCGCCGTCACGACCCTTCGTTGCCCCTCGCGCCCCCGCGGTGCCGGTGTACCGATGCCGCGTTCGAGTCGGCTGAATCGGCCGGGGCGCAGTGCCAAGGCTGCATGCTGCCATAGCCTGCGTTCAATAATTGTGATGGCGACCGGCTTTGGCTCATCGGCGGGCAGTATAACGCGTCGCGTCGGCCGGTGCGCCGCGCGGGGCTATTTTTCGAACAGGGCGTCGACGAATTCCCCGGCCTCGAAGGTGCGCAGGTCGTCGATGCCCTCGCCCACGCCGATGAAGCGGATCGGCAGGCCCAGGCGCTGGCCGATGGCGAAGATGATGCCGCCCTTGGCGGTGCCGTCGAGCTTGGTCAGGGCGAGGCCCGTCACGCCCACGGCCTCGTGGAACTGCTGGGCCTGCGACAGGGCGTTCTGGCCGGTGCCGGCGTCGACCACCAACAGGACCTCGTGCGGGGCCTGGGCGTCGAGTTTGCCCAGGACGCGCTTGACCTTCTTGAGCTCTTCCATGAGGTTGGATTGGGTGTGCAGCCGCCCGGCGGTATCGGCGATCAACACGTCGATGCCGCGCGATTGGGCGGCCTGCAGGGCATCGTAGATCACCGAGGCGCTGTCGGCCCCCGTCTGCTGGGCGATGACGGGGATGGCGTTGCGCTCGCCCCAGACCTGGAGCTGCTCGACGGCCGCCGCGCGGAAGGTGTCGCCGGCGGCGAGCATCACCGAGCGGCCTTCGTTTTGCAGGCGCTTGGCGAGCTTGCCGATGGTCGTGGTCTTGCCCACGCCGTTGACGCCGACCACCAGGATCACGAACGGCTGGTCGGCCTCGGGGATGGCCAGCGGCGCGCTGCACGGGGCGAGGATGGCGGCCATGTCCTCGCGCAGGGCGTCCAGCAGTGCCTCGGCATCGGCCAGCTCGCGCCGCGAGCGCCGCGCGGTCAGGTCGGCGACGATGCGCTGGGTGGCCTCCACGCCGACGTCGGCGGTGAGCAGCTGGGTCTCGATGTCCTCGAGCAGCTCGTCGTCGATCTCCTTGCGCCCGAGGACCAGCGAGGCCACGCCCTCGCTCAGGCCGCCGCGGGTGCGGCTCAGTCCGCGCTTGAGCCGGGCGAACAGACCGGGCTTGGCGCCCGGCTCGTCCTGGCCGGTCTTCGCCTCCTCGGCGTCCCGGCCGGCCGATGTCTTCTTGAAACCAAACATGGCGTATCGTAGTCGTAGGGTAGGGTTGAGCGCCGGGGCGCCGGGCGGCGGTCCCGGCGGGGCCGGGCGCACGCGGCGCCGCACATGCGGTATCCTACCACTGCCGGCGGGTCGCGGTAAGCGGGCCCCGGCTTCGAACCCCAGCACCCGAGGAGTGTACCGAATGACAGGACGACGGCCCGCGGGCCCGATGCGCGCCATCCACGCCATGGCGCTTGTGCTGAGCGCCGCGCTTGCCGCGGGCGCGGCGCAGGCCGCCGATGCCAAGGTTCACACCTTTCGACTGGACAACGGTCTGAAGGTCATCGTCAAGCAGGACCACCGCGCCCCCGTGGTGGTCTCCCAGATCTGGTACAAGGTGGGCGCCAGCTACGAGAACGACGGCCACACCGGCATCTCCCACGTACTCGAGCACATGATGTTCAAGGGCACCAAGCGCCACCCGGCGGGCGAGTTCTCGCGCATCATCGCCCGCAACGGCGGGCGCGAGAACGCCTTCACCGGCCGGGACTACACGGCCTATTTCCAGCAGCTGGCCAAGGACCGCCTGCCCATCGCCTTGAAGCTCGAGGCCGATCGCATGCGCCATCTGACCCTGCCGCCCAAGGCCTTCAAAAAGGAGCTGCAGGTCGTGCTCGAGGAGCGGCGCATGCGCACCGACGACCAGCCCCGTGCCCTGACCTACGAGCAGTTCTACGCCACCGCCTTCATGGCCAATCCCTATCACCACCCGATCATCGGCTGGAAGAACGACATCGAGCACCTGACCGACGCCGACGTGCGCCGCTGGTACCACGACTGGTACGCGCCCAACAACGCCACTTTGGTCGTGGTCGGCGACGTCGACCCCAAGTGGGTCTATGGACTGGCCAAGCGCTATTTCGGCCCGCTCGAGCCGAGCAAGCTGACCGCGCCCAAGCCGCGCAGCGAACCGGCGCAGAACGGGCCGCGCAAGATCACGGTCTCGCTGCCGGCCGAGCTGCCGTACCTGTTGATCGGCTACAAGGTGCCGGTGCTCAAGAGCGCCGAGCACGACTGGGAGCCCTATGCCCTGGAGGTGCTCTCGGGCATCCTCGACGGGGGCGACAGCGCTCGCTTTGCGCGCGACCTGGTGCGCGGCCGGCAGGTCGCCGCCTCGGCCGGCACCGACTATGACCTCTATGCCCTGCACAACGATCTGTTCGTCATCGACGCCACGCCCGCCCAGGGTCATACGCTGGCCCAGGTGCGCACCGCCGTCGACCGGGAGATCGAGCGCTTGAAGAGCCGGCCGGTCAGCCAAAAGGAGCTCGATCGCATCAAGGCCCAGGTCGTGGCCAGCCAGGTCTACCAACGCGATTCCATGTTCTATCAGGCCATGCAGATCGGCATCCTGGAGACCGTGGGCCTGGGATGGCAGCGACTGGACGAGTACGTCCAGCGCATTCGGGCGATCACTCCGGCCCAGGTCCAGGCCGTGGCCAGGAAGTACCTGGTCGACAAGGGGATGACCGTCGCCGAGCTCAAGCCGCTGCCCTTGCAGGGCAAGCGCCCGCGGGGTCCGCGGGCCCGTCCCGGCGGGACCGTCGATGGCCACATGCATTGAGCGGGCGGCCCGCGTTCGAGCCGTCCGACAACCCAAGGATCCCATGCCCATGACGAATCTGTTCTCGCCTCGCCCGTCCGGTCTGCTGCGCGCCCTGAGGCTGGCCCTTGCCGCGGCGCTGCTCGCCTCCCTGGCCGCCTGCAGCGCGCTCGGGACCCAGCCGGCCTCCCGGCCGAACTCCCAGCCGGCGCCCACGGCGGACCAAGGCCCGCACATCCAGCGCTGGCACACGGCCAACGGGGCGCGCGTGTACTTCGTCGCCGCGCCCGGCCTGCCCATGGTGGACGTGCGGGTGGTGTTCGATGCCGGCAGCGCGCGTGACGGCGACCACCCCGGCCTGGCCCACCTGACCAACGACATGCTCGACCAGGGCGGGGCCGGCCAGCTCGACGCGAACGCCGTCGCGGCGCGCTTCGACAGCCTGGGCGCGGATTTTTCCACCAGTTCGCACCGCGACATGGCCATCGTCAAGCTGCGCAGTCTGACCGAGCCCAAGCTGCTCGACCCGGCCCTGGCCACCGCCGCCGAGGTGATCCAGCACCCGCGTTTCGCCGCCAAGGCCCTCGCCCGCGAGCGCAAGCGGGCCCTGGTGGCCCTGCGCAACCAGGAGCAGTCGCTCGGGTCGCTGACCGACAAGACCTTCTTCCACGCCGTCTACGGCGACCACCCCTACGGTTCCAACCCGCTGGGCACGTCCGCCAGCGTCAAGGGCGTCGATCGGGCGGCGCTGCAGGGCTTCTACAAGCGCTATTACGTCGGGCGCAACGCCGTGGTCGCCATCGTCGGCGACCTCGGCCGGGACGAGGCGCACCGGATCGCCGAGCGTCTGGTCGGCGGCCTGCCCGCCGGCCACCCGGCCCCGCCCCTGCCGCCGGCGCCGATCCTGACCCATGCGGTGAAGGTCACGCGCCACCACCCCTCCACGCAGACCCACATCCTGGTCGGTCAGCCGGGTATGCGCCGCGGCGACCCCGACTACTTCCCGCTGTACGTGGGCAATCACATCCTCGGCGGCAGCGGCTTCAGCTCGCTCATCCTGCAGAACATCCGCGTCAAGCACGGTCTGGCCTACAGCGCCTACAGCTACTTCATGCCCATGCACGTGGCCGGGCCGTTCGAGATGGGCGTGCAGACCCGCACCGACCAGGCCGACCAGGCCTACCAGCTGCTGATGCAGACTGTGAAGACATTCATCGCCCAGGGCCCCACGGCCGAGGAGCTCAAGCACGCCAAGGAGAACATCACCGGCGGCTTCCCGCTGCGCCTGGACAGCAATCGCAAGGTGGCCGAGTACCTGGCCATGATCGGCTTCTACGGCCTGCCGCTGGATTACCTGGATCGCTTCAACGCCCGGGTCGAGGCGGTGACGGTGACACAAATCAAGGACGCCTTCGCCCGCCGGGTCCACCCCGATCGCATGGCCACTGTCATCGTCGGCCAGGGGGGCAAGGACTCGCCGTGAGGCAGCGGGGCGGGGCCCGGCGCCCGGCCGGCCAGCTGCGCATCATCGGCGGGCGCTGGCGCGGGCGGCGCCTGGCCATCGCCGAGGCGCCGGGGCTGCGCCCGACCCCGGACCGGGTGCGCGAGACCCTGTTCAATTGGCTGGCGCCGGTGATCGACGGCGCGCGCTGCCTGGACCTGTTCGCCGGGACCGGGGCGCTGGGTCTGGAGGCCCTGTCGCGGGGCGCCCGCAGCGCCGTGCTCGTCGAGAGCAACGCGGCGGTGGCGGCCCGGCTGCGCGAGCACATCCGGACGCTGGACGCCGCGGGAGCGGAGGTGGTCCAGGCCGAGGCGCTGGCCTATCTGGCGGCGGGGCCGGCGCGGGTGTTCGATATCGCCTTTCTCGATCCGCCGTACCAAAGCGACCTGCTGGGGCCGTGCTGCCAGGCCCTGGAGGCCGGCCGCTGGCTCGCCCCGGGGGCGTCCATCTATCTGGAGGTCGAGCGCGGCACCCCGGTGCCCGCGCTGCCGGCCGGCTGGCGCCTCGAGCGCGACAAGACCGCCGGCGAGGTCAGCTATCACCTGGCGCGCCGCGCCGAGGCCTGAGGGCTGTCGTTAGTCAATTCAAACACTTATACTTGGCCCCGGGAGCCGCCCCGGCGGCCTGCCGACATTCGATGCCACTGCGCCAATCCCCGGGGGAGCGCCGACCATGCACATTGCCGCCGTCTATCCCGGCACCTTCGATCCCATCACCAACGGCCACAGCGACCTCATCGAGCGCGCCGCGCGCCTGTGCGACCGGGTCGTCGTGGCCGTGGCCGCCAACCCGACCAAGGAGCCGGTGTTCAGCCTGGACGAGCGCGTGGCGATGGCCGGCGAGGTCCTGGCCCATCTGCCCAACGTGGAGGTCCGCGGCTTCGACACCCTGCTCATCCACTTCGTGCGCGAGCAGGGCGCCTCGGTCATCGTGCGCGGGCTGCGGGCCGTGTCGGATTTCGAGTACGAGTTCCAGCTCGCCGGCATGAACCGGCGCCTGGCCCCCGAGGTGGAGACCCTGTTTCTCACCCCGGGCGAGCAATTTGCTTATATTTCCTCGAGTTTGGTGCGGGAGATCGCCTCGCTCGGCGGCGACGTGACCCCCTTTGTCCACGAAACCGTCATGGCTGCAATGAAAAACAGGATGCGCTAATATTCTGACGGTAAGATTCCGTTTGGCGCGCCCGGCGCGGAGGTTCCCATGTCCCTGCTGATTACCGACGAGTGCATCAACTGCGATGTCTGCGAGCCGGAGTGTCCCAACACCGCCATCTCGCAGGGCGAGGAGATCTACGAGATCGACGCGAAGCTGTGCACCGAGTGCGTCGGTCACTACGACGAGCCGCAGTGCATCGAGGTCTGCCCCGTCGACTGCATCGTCAAGGACCCGGACAACCCCGAATCCGAAGACCAGCTCATGGGCAAGTACGAGCGCCTGATGAGTCAAACAGCTTGAGTCAGACCGCCCGAGCGCTGCGGGCCCGATTTCGTTAGTGGGAAATCCCAGGGATGGAAGAGAGTAAGGCCCCTCAGCGGGGCCTTTCTTTTGTCCGCGCGGCTGCTACCGCTTGGCTTAACCGGGATGGGCGCCTCTGCTATGGTGATCCGGTCCGGTCACGACGCCCGGGCCCGTCCCTGTCGAGGAGTCCCCTGTCCATGAGACGCCCGTACCTGTTCGTGCCGATCATCCTGGCGCTGGCGCTGGGTGCGCCGGCCGCCGCCAAGGACACGCCCCCCGCCGCGGCCATTGCCAGTGCCCATCCCATGGCGACCGCCGCCGGGTTCGAGATACTGCATGCCGGGGGCAACGCCTTCGATGCCGCGGTGGCGGTGAGCGCGACGCTGGCCGTGGTCGAGCCGTACAGCTCGGGGCTGGGGGGCGGGGGCTTCTGGCTGCTGCACCGCGCCGCGGACGGGCGCGACGTCATGATCGACGGCCGTGAGAAGGCGCCGCTGGCCGCCACCCGCACGATGTACCAGGACGCCCACGGCAAGGTCATCCCGGGCAGGTCCATCGACGGCGCCCTGGCCGCCGGCGTGCCCGGCGAGCCCGCGGCCCTGGTCCGCCTGGCGCGCCGCTATGGCAAGCTCTCTTTGGCCCGCGACCTGGCCCCGGCCATCCGCGCCGCCCGCCAGGGCTTCAAGGTGACCCCGCACTACCGGGCCATGGCCAAGTTCCGCCTGAAGCGCCTGCGCCGCTCGCCGGCCGCCGCCGTCTTCCTCAAGGACGACGAGGTCCCGCCGCTGGGCTACGTCATCCGCCAGCCCGATCTGGCCAAGACCCTCGAGGCCCTGGCCCGCGAAGGCCGGCGCGGCTTCTATCGGGGCCCGATCGCCAGGCGCCTGGTCGCCGCCAGCCGCGCCGCCGGCGGCATCTGGTCGGCCAAGGACCTCAAGGCCTACCGGGTCGTCGAGCGCGCGCCGATCGTCGGTCACTACCACGACCTGCGCATCGTCTCGGCCTCGCCGCCGTCCTCGGGCGGTGTGGCCCTGGTCGAGATGCTGCACATCCTCGCCGGCTACGACCTGTCCGCCGTCTCTCCCGTGGTGCGCAAGCACCTCGTCATCGAGGCCATGCGCCGGGCCTACCGCGACCGCGCCGAGTACCTGGGCGACCCCGACTTCGTGAAGATGCCGCTGGCACGCCTGACCAGCCCGGATTATGCCGCCGGGCTGCGCGCCGGTATCCGCCTGGACAAGGCCACGCCGAGCGCCGACCTCAGGGCGGTGGCGCCGGCGCCGAGCGGGCGCCACACCACGCATTTTTCGATCCTCGACCGCCAGGGCAACCGCGTGGCCGGCACCCTCAGCATCAACTGGCCGTTCGGCTCGGGTTACATGGCGCCGGGCACCGGCGTGTTGTTCAACGACGAGATGGACGACTTCTCGGCCAAGCCCGGGGTGCCCAACGTCTACGGGCTCATCGGCGCCGAGGCCAACGCCATCGCGCCGGGCAAGCGCCCGCTGTCGAGCATGAGCCCGACCTTCGTGGAGGGGCCCAAGGGCGTGGCCATCCTGGGCACGCCCGGGGGCAGCCGCATCATCACCATGGTCCTGCTCGGGATCCTGGACTACGCCGACGGCCACGGACCGGCGCACTGGGTCAGCCTGCCGCGTTACCACCAGCAGTACCTGCCCGACGTGGTGCAGTACGAGCCCAAGGCCCTCACGGCGAAGGAGATCGCCGGGCTCAAGGCCATGGGCTACACCCTCAAGGACGTCGGCCACACCTGGGGCAACATGCAGGCCGTACTCTGGGACAAGGCCAAGGGGCGGGTCAGCGCGGCGAGCGATCCGCGCGGGGAGGGGGCGGCCCGCGTCAAATGACGGGGTCACCAGCCGCCTCGGGTGCGGTGCCTATTGTCGTTGGCAGTGCGGGCAGTGGAATGTCGAGCGCTGGCCGAGGCGGCTCGCGCGGATGGCCTGACCGCAGCGCGGGCAGGGCAGGCCGGTACGATCGTAGATGGCCAGGCTGAGGCGAAAATAGCCGGGCGAGCCGTCGGCCAGGGTGAAGTCGCGCAGGGTCGTGCCGCCGGCGGCGATGGCGGCGGTGAGGACCTCGCGCACGGCCGCGGCGATGCGCCGGTAGCGCTCGCGCGAGATGCGCCCGGCCGCGCGCCCGGGGTGCACCCCGGCGCGAAACAGCGCCTCGTTGGCGTAGATGTTGCCCACGCCCGCCACGACCTTGCTGTCCATCAAAAACACCTTGACCGCCGACTTGCGAGCGCGGCTGCGCTCGTAGAGGTAATCGCCCGTGAATTCATCGCCCAGGGGCTCGGGTCCGAGTTCGCGCAGCAGGGGATGGTCGGCCGGGTCGTCGCTCGTCCAATGCACGCTGCCAAAGCGCCGCGGGTCGCGCAGGCGCAGGCACTGGCCGTCGTCGAACACGATGTCGAGGTGATCGTGTGTCTGCGGCGCCGTACTTGCGGGCAGTACCCGCAGGCTGCCGGACATGCCCAGGTGCAGCAACAGCGTGCCGTGCTCGAAGCGCAGCAGCAGGTACTTGGCGCGGCGCTCGACGCGCGCCAGGCGATGGCCGCGCAGGGTGGTGTCGAGGTCGCGCGGCACCGGCCAGCGCAGGCGCGGCTCGCGCACGATGACCTCGGTCGGCGTGCGGGCTTCGATGTGCGGGGCGATGCCGCGGCGGGTGGTTTCGACTTCGGGCAGTTCGGGCATGGTGGCGGGTCGAGCCAGTCGGAGCGCATGGGCGAGGCGCATATTAGCACGCCCCGGCGCGCCCGTTAGGACATCCCCGACTGCTGGCTCGCTTGCGCCTCAGCTTGCGGGCGGGTTCGCCTTGGCCGGGCTCTGCGGGATCTTGTTCTTGGCCTTGGGCGCCTGCAGGTGCAGCAGGTGCTTGGCCGCATCGGCGGGCAGGACGTATTCGATGCCCAGGTCGCGTTGGCCGAGGACGAGCTCGGGCTTTTTCGACACGATGTCGAAGCGCAGCGGTGTCTTGCTGTCGGCCAGCCGGATCGTCACGCCCTGGCCCCCATGCGCCTTCTGCTGCTTGGGCGGATACGTGCGGATCTCGATGGCCTGGGCGTCGCGCCAGTGCTGCAGCAGGGCGGCGACTTCGTCCGTGCTGCGCAGGGCCTTGGCGGGCCGGGCGTGCCAGTGCCCGTCCCGGCGGCTGAGGCTCGCGCCGCCGGGCAGCTCGAAGCCGACCGGGTGATCGTCGGGTCCGAGCGGGCTGAGGTCGACGAAGGCGGTGGCGCGCGAGAGCAGGTAATAGGTCATGTGATCGCTGATCAGGTGTACGCGCTTGCCGATGCGCACGTAGCGGTCGTGATTGACCGGCTGGCTGCCGCCGAAGACGATCGTGGTGTCGTTCAGTCGGACGGTGGCGCGCGGGTGATCCAAGTCGTACTCGGCCGCCTTGGCCGGCTTGTAGGCGAAGCTGCGCTGGCTGGTCGTCGTGCACAGGCGCAGCAGGCCCTTGATGCGAACGGGGTTGGCGCGCACCTTCAGCGGCGAGGTCATGTACCACCGGCCCTTGCGCTTGACCAGCGTCAGGTCCTTGTCGCCCGGGCGGGCGACGTGGATGTGCGTGACCTCGTCCGGCTTGAGTGCGGTCAGCGTCGGCGATTTGGCCGGGGGCGTTTTGCCGGGTTGATACCAGGCCAGGGCGGCCAGGGCGGCCACCGCGGCGAGCAGGACGAGATTGAGCCACCAACGGGCGCGCATGGTTCAGAGCTTGCGCCGGCGCAGCCAGATGCCGAGACCGGCGCCGAACAGCGCCAGGGGCAGGAGCACGAACAGGACCAGCGCCACCATGCCGCGCTCGGTCGGCGTGAACTTGACGGTGATGTCGCGCGAGACGCGGGCCGGGATATCGATGAGCGTGTCGTCGTGCGAGAGCCAGTTGATGATGTGCTGACCCAGGTCCAGGTTGCCGCTCTGGGCAAAGGCCGCGTTGGAGAGAAAATCGCCGTCGCCGATCACCACGGCCCGCTGAGTGCGCTTGGCGTCCGAGTTCGACTTGGAGGGGCCCTTTTGCCCCGGCTTCGATGCGGCGACCTGGCGCGTCAGCGCGATGCCGATGTTGAGCGGGCCGTGAATGTCCTTGCCCTTGTCGAAGGAGACGACCCCGTTCAGCGGACCGGTCTCCGACCAACTCTGCGCCGTGGTGGTCAGGAACGGTTTGGACTTCCAGTCTCCCGCGGCCGTGGTCTTGATGGCACAGGCCTGGGGGAAGAAGGTCACCAGGTTGAAGCCCTTGACGATGGCCTGTTGGCCGTAGCCCGTGACGGGCACGGCATCGGCCCGCTGGCCCAGGCGCTCGGCGGTGGGGTCGACCGCCACGCCGGGTTGGAACTGCACGCCCAGTGCCTTGGCCAGCGGGGCCAGGCCGTGCAGGCTGCCCGGGTCGTGCATCCAGAGCAGACTGCCGCCGCGCTCGAGGTAGGCGAGGATGAGTTTGACCTCGCCCGGCAGGAGTTTGACCTGGGGACCGGCGATGACCAGGGTCGAGGCATTGGCCGGGATCTTGCCCTGCTTGGCCAGGTTGACGGTGGTCGTGCGGATCCCCTTGTCCTTGAGCTGCTTGGCCCATTGGCCGTAGTCGTAGCTGGCCCGGCCGCTGGGGTTGCGTTCGCCGTGGCCGGAGAGGAAGACCACCGTGCGTTTGGCGCCGCGCACCAGGGCCTGCAGGGTGTCGGTGATGGAATGCTCGTTGAGGCGCTGGACGTGCTGGGTGCGGCCCTTGTAGCTGACGACCAGCTCGCCCTGGAAGCGCACGCCCATGGCGCGCACCTGCTGGGGCTCGGTGTCGGGGTCGACGAAGCTCAAGTGGATGTCGGGCTTGATGCGCTGATAGCGCTTGATCAGCGCGCGAATGGTCTCGCGCAGCCCGCCGACCTGTTTGGCACTGGCAAAGGCGGTGATCTCGATGGGCCCGGGCATGCGCTTTAGCAGCGCCACGCTGGCCGGGGACAGGCTGTTGCGGTGATTGGCCGTCCAGTCCGCCTGATAGTTGTAACGCGTCGACAGCCAGGCGAGCAGGCCGACGATGGCGAGCAGCAGGACGACGAAGACGATACTTTGGGAGCGTAGGTGCCAGCGTGTCTTTTGATTGACTTCCATGGGCGCTTGTCGGGGTCGGCGTCGTTGGTCGGTTGGCGTTGTTTATTGTTGCAGGCGTTCGCTGTCCAGGCGGCGTATCGCCAGGATCAGGAACAGCGCGCTGGCCAGCACGTAATAGGCGATGTCGCTGGTATTGAACACGCCGTTGGCCAGGGCGTTGAGGTGATCGAGCATGGACAGGTACTTCAACGCCCCGCTCACGCCGGCCTCCTCGCCCGGCAGGGCGGCCCAGCCCACGAACCACAGGAACAGCAGCACGCCGATGGTGCTCACCGCGGCGACCGCCGGGTGCGAGGTCAGCGAGGACATGTACAGGCCGACGGCGGCGAAGGTGGCCACCAGCAGCGCCATGCCGAGCATCACCGCGGCGAGTTGGCCGTAATCGAGGTGGCCGCCGAAGAGGATCGCGGCCGGCATCGACAACAGCACGAGCAGGCTCACGGCGAGAAAGCCGACCAGGCCGAGGTACTTGCCGAGCACGATGTCGCGCACGCGCACCGGGGCCGAGAGCAGCAGGGTCAGCGAGTGGTTGCGCCGCTCGTCGCTGAACAGGCGCATCGACAACAGCGGCACGACCAGCATGAACACGAAGGCGCCGACGCTGGAGAGCACCGGCGAGACCACCAGCGCGGTGACGCCGGCCGGGTTGTTGCGCACGCTGAGCATGGCCTGGTTGTCCACGTACTGGCTGAGCAGCAGCAGGAATACCAGCGCGAGCAGTCCCTGGACCACGGCGAGCATGGCCCAGGCCAGCGGCGAGAGGAACAGGCTGCGCAGCTCGCGCCAGGCGATGGTCAGGATCATCATGCCGCATCCTCCCCGGCGCCGGTCCCGGCCCCAGTCCCGGCCGGGACCGCCTCGCCCGGGGGCGGCGGCGAGGCATCGCCGCTGGTGATGTCGACGAAGACCTGCTCGAGCGAGCGATACTCGGGGGCGAGCTCGTACAGGCCCCAGCCGTTGTCGGCGGCCTGTCGGGCCAGGGCCGTGCCCAGGGTCCGGGCCCAGTCATCCGGGTGGCCCGTTTCGCCATGCAGGCGCCGGCGTCCATCGGCGAGGTGCTCGACGCGCCCGACGCCCGGCAGCGCGCCGAGCGCGGCATCGTCCGGCGCGTGCGCGAGGCCGACGGTCACGCTGGCGCAGTGCGACTGGCCGGTCAGGGCATCGAGGCGATCGCTGAACACCAGGCGCCCGACGTTGATGATCTGCACGCGGTCGCAGGTGGACTGCACCTCGGGCAGGATGTGCGTGGACAGGATGACGCCGTGGTTGCTGCCCAGGTCGCGGATGAGGTCGCGGATCTCGCGGATCTGAATCGGGTCCAGGCCGACCGTGGGTTCGTCGAGGATGACCACCGCCGGGTCGTGGATGATCGCCTGGGCGATGCCCACGCGCTGGCGGTAGCCCTTGGACAGGTTGGCGATGAGGCGAGCGCCGGCGTCCGACAATCCGCTGCGCCGCTTGGCCTCGGCCAGGGCGCCGGGCAGGCGCGCGCGGGGCACGCGGTGCAGCTGGGCGCAGTAGCGCAGGTATTCGTCCACCGTGAGATCGCGGTACAGCGGCGGCTGCTCGGGCAGGTAGCCGAGCTGCGCCTTGGCGCGCTGGGGCTCGTCGAGCAGGTCGACGCCGTTGATGCGGATGCGCCCGGCGCTGGGGGCGAGATTGCCGGTGAGCATCTGCATGGTGGTCGATTTGCCGGCGCCGTTGGGGCCGAGGAAGCCGAGGACCTCGCCCCGCTCGAGCTTGAAGCTGATGCTGTCGACCGCGGTGAGGGCGCCGTAGCGCCGGGTCAGTTGGGTGACTTCGATCAGGCTGGGCTGTTCCATGTTCTAATCGTATGCGTTCTTGTCGTCTGGGTTCCGGGCGTCCGGAATCGTGTCGTCTGGCCGGATGTCACTTCGCCTATACTGACTTGTTCATCTCGATTTGGTTCAATACGCGCTGACATTTTTGCCCGCGATGACAACGCCGCCCGGCCGTTTGGCGCTCGTCTCGCGGCCTCAGGGGCCTTTGCCCCGGACGTGAAGACCACGACATGCAATATCCGCTGTGCGACAAATTCGGTTTCGACGGCCCGGGGCGCCGCGAGCGTCTGCAGATGATCGGCCTGGAGTCCGGTGACGCCGCGCTCGGCCGCCGCCTGCACGAGGAGGTCATCGCGCCCAATCAGCTGTCGATCATCGAGGCATTCTACCGGTATCTGCTCGACAATGCCCGGACGCTGGCCTTTCTCGACAGCGATGCCTTGATCGCCCGGCTCAAACACGCCCAGAGCGACTATCTGTTTACCCTGGGCGTGGACTTCGAGGCCATCGACTATTTCGAAGACCGCCTGCGCATCGGTCTGGCCCATGCGCGCATCGGCCTGCCCTTGAGCCTGTATCAGTGCGCCTATACGCACCTTCAGGCGCTCATCCTGGAGCACGTGCCCGCCGCGCTGGTGCGCGAGGTCGATGCCCACCAGGCACTGATTCGGTTCGTGCTGCGCATCACGGCGCTCGACATATCGCTGGCCACCGAGACCTATCATCAGGCGCGCCTGCAGGGACTGGAGGACCATCTGCACGACCTGCGCACCGAGCACGCGCGCCTGTCGCGCGAGGTGCGGCTCGATGACCTGACGCGCGTCGCCGCGCGCGGCTACGTACTGTCGGTGCTGGACCAGCAGCTCTCGCGCCTGCAGGACCACCGCGGCGGGCTGTGCCTCATCATGGCCGACCTGGACAACTTCAAGCACGCCAATGACACCTATGGCTACGTGGTCGGCGATCACGCCCTGCGCGAAGCGGCGGCACGCATCAGGGGCGCGGTGCGCGATCACGACCTGGTGGGCCGCTACGGCGGGGAGGAGTTCATCGTCGTCCTGCCCGACACCACGCTCGAGATCGCCCGGGCCGTGGCCGAGCGCATTCGCCGGCGCTTCGCCGGCGGTCCGCTGCGCGTCGGTGAGGTATCGCTGCCCCTGACGATCAGCCTGGGCTACACCCAGGCCCGTGCCGGCGAGGACGTCGATGCCCTCGTGGCCCGCGCCGACGAGGCCCTCTACAACGCCAAGCGCGAGGGGCGCGACCGCGTCATCTGTTATGACCATGCTGTTGGGAGTTGACACCGGCGGGACCTTCACCGACTTCGTCCTGTTCGAAGGCGGGCGGCTGCGCGTGCACAAGGTCCTGTCCACGCCCGAGGCGCCGGAGCGGGCCATCCTGCAGGGCATCGACGAGCTGGGCCTGGCGCCGGGTCGGCGCGGGGCCCTGGCCGTCGTTCACGGCTCGACCGTGGCGACCAACGCCGTGCTCGAGGCCAAGGGCGTCGAGACGGTCTTCATCACCAACCGCGGTTTTGCCGACCTGCTCACCCTGGGGCGCCAGGCGCGTGCCGACCTGTATGACCTGCAGCCCCCGCCGCCGCCGGTACCCGTGCCCGCCGACCACTGCCTGGAGACGGGCGGGCGCCTGGGCGCCGACGCCAGCGTGGTCGAGCCCCTGACCGAGGCCGAGCTCGACGAGCTGGCCGAGCGCGTGGCGGCCCTGGCCCCCCGCGCGGTGGCCATCAACCTGTTGTTTTCGTATCTGGACGAGGGCTTCGAGCGCCGGATTGCCGAGGCGATGCCCGAGGGCCTGTTCGTCTCGCGCTCCAGCGCCGTGCTGCCCGAATATCGCGAATACGAGCGGGGCGTGACCACCTGGCTCAACGCCTGGGTCGGGCCCCTGGTCGAGGGCTACCTGGGGCGCCTGCAGGCCGGTGTGCCCGAGGCCCGGGTCGCGGTGATGCAAAGCGCCGGCGGCACCGTGGCCGCCGATCAGGCCGGGGCGCAGGCGGTGCACATGCTGCTCTCGGGGCCGGCGGGCGGCTTGGCGGGGGCGGGCTTCGTCGGCCGGGCCAGCGGGCATCAGCGCCTGCTCAGCTTCGATATGGGGGGGACCTCCACCGACGTGGCCCTGCTCGACGGCGATGTCCAGCTCACGACCGAGGGGCGCATCGGCGGTTATCCGGTCGCCGTGCCCATGGTGGACATGCACACGATAGGCGCCGGGGGCGGGTCCATCGCCAGCGTCGATGCCGGCGGGCTGCTGCAGGTGGGACCCGCCTCGGCGGGCGCCGACCCGGGGCCGGCCTGTTACGGGCGCGGCGGGCGGGCGCCCACCGTGACCGACGCCAACCTGGTGCTCGGGCGCCTGCGGCCCGATGCCTTTCTCGGCGGCGCCATGGCGCTCGACGCCGCCGCCGCCGAGCGAGCCGTGGGCGAGTTGGGCGCGCCCCTGGGGCTGGACACCGCCGAGGCCGCCGAGGGGATCGTGCGTCTGGCCAACGAGCACATGGCCCGCGCCCTGCGCGTGATGTCGGTCCAGCGCGGCATCGACCCGCGCGGCCTGACCCTGGTGTCCTTCGGCGGGGCGGGGGGACTGCACGTGTGCGCCCTGGCCGAGGCCCTGGGCATGCGCCGGGCCCTGGTCCCGATCCACGCCGGCGTGCTCTCGGCCCTGGGGATGCTGGTCGCGCCCCGGGCGCGGCACCTGTCGCGCACCCTCAACGCGCCGCTGGCCGAGCTGGCCGTCTCCGCCATCAACGCCCATTTCGACGAGCTCATCGGCCGCGGCTGCGCCGCGCTGGAACAGGAGGGGCTGGCCGCGCAGGCCGTGGAACAGGCGTTGAGCCTGGACCTGCGCTATCGGGGTCAGTCCTATTCCCTGAACGTGCCCTGGGAGGGGCCCGTGCTGTCGGCCCAGCGCTTTCACGACCTGCACGAGCGGCGCTACGGCCACCGCCTGGACTTGCCCGTGGAGCTGGTCAACGTGCGCGCCGTACTGCGCGGTCCGCTGCCCGAGGTCGCGCTCGAGCCGCTGGGCGCCGGCCAGGCGGCGCCGCTCGGGGAGGTCACCCTGGTCGGGTTGGGCTCCGGGGTGCCGGTCTACGCCCGAGACCGCCTGGGGGCCGGTCAGGGCCTGCGCGGCCCGGCGTTGATCACCGAAACCGTGTCCACCACCTATCTGGCACCCGGCTGGAGCGGGGAAGTCGATGCGGTGGGCAACCTGCTGCTCGGCCGCGCCGATTAGGCCGTCGGCCGCTCAGTCGGCGAGGGCGGGTCCGATGCGCTCGGACCAGGACACCGCGGCGAGATAGGTCTCGCGCACGGTGGCGATATCCAGCGCACAGCGCATCTGCTCCCAGGCGCCCGTGTCGTAGGCGACGACACAATCGAGCACCTGGCCGAGCTCGCCGGCGTGGTCGAGCAGGGCGGCGCGCCAGGCCTCGGCCAGGGGCAGCGCGGCCAGCACCTGCTCCAGGTCCGTGTCGAGCAGGGCGTCGAGGACCGAGAACAGGCCGACCGTGAAATAGGCGCTCGTCTCGTCCCGTCCCGCGCGGCGGGCGAGCAGCTCGCACATGCGCGCGCGCACCAGCGCGGTGGTGAGCAGGGCCGGCGGCTTGTCCTCGATGCGAGAGAGCACGACCAGGTTGGCCAGGGCCCGGACCGTCTCCAGCCCCAAGGTCTCCAGCGCGCCCCGGACCGAGTCGACCGGCTCGGCCTGGTCCAGCGCCGCGGCGTTGATGTAGCGCAGCAGGCGGTAGTTCAATGCCACGTCCTGCACGATGAAGGCCTCGATGTCGTCGGCGCCGGCCTCGGGCTCGTTCAACCGGGCCAACAGGTCGAGCGCGGCGAGGGCATTGGTCGGGGTCCGCCGCCCGCGGATGACATTGGGCCGGCAGAAGAAATAGCCCTGAAAGAAGTCGAAGCCCAACTCGCGGCAGAACTCGAAGTCCTCGGCCGACTCGACCTTCTCGGCCAGCAGCCTGACGTCGTGTTGCTTGAGCAGGGCCACGTGCTCGCGCACCGTGTCGCGGTCCATGGCCAACACGTCCATCTTGATGTAGTCGGCGACGTCGACCAGCGGCTGCAGATCGGGGTGATAGATGAAGTCGTCCAGCGCAATGGCAAAGCCGCTGTCGGCCAGCTGGTGTACCGCGCTCACGACCTCCGCGTCGACCTCGATGTCTTCGAGTATTTCCAGGACCACGCGGTCCTTGAACACGGGCAGGGGGTAGCGGCCGAGGAGAAAGCCGCGGGTGAGGTTGATGAAGGCGAGGTGCTCGCCGACGATCTGCTCCAGACCGAATTCGGTGAAGGTGTTGAGGATGACCTGCGAGGTCGCCTGATCGCCGTCGAGGATGGCGGCATGGTTGGCGTCGCCGCTGCGAAACAGCAGCTCGTAGGCCATGACCTCCAGGCCTTGGTTGTAGATGGGCTGCCGCCCGATGAACACATCCTGCATGATGGCGGTTTCGTAGGTCGTAATGGGCGTCGGGACAGGCTGCGGGTAGTCGGGACGCCGGGCAGGCGACGGGCCGTCAGTATAGCCCAAGCACCTGCTCCGCGGCAGTGAACCGGTTCTCGCCCGGCCGGCGGCTACCGGTTCGCGCCGCGGGCGGCTAGAATGCACGCCGGTCGCGCCGCGGGCGCGCCCCCCGTCGAACGGCCGCGCCGGGCGGCCCAAGCGAGAGGAGTCAGAGCATCATGGAGCAATTCGTGGCGCCCTATGGCCAGGAGATAGAACTGCGCCAGATAGTCCACGACAGCGGCATTGCGCTGCTGCGGGTGATCATCCGCGAGGGCGGCAAGTACCAGAGCCTCGACCTGGACCCGGCCACGGCCTACCGCTGGGGACGGGCCATGCGCCAGTGGGCCGAGGACCAGCAGGCCGGGGCATGAGGCGGGCGGCGTGACCGGCCCGCGCCGATAAGGGTCCGGAAACGACGACGCCCGGCGTTGCCGGGCGTCGTCGGCGGGCCGGGCCGTCAGGCCCGGGCGGCCGGATTACTTGATCTTGGCCTCTTTGTACACGACGTGCTTGCGCACCACCGGGTCGTACTTGCGCACTTCCATCTTGTCCGGGTGCAGCCGCTTGTTCTTGGTGGCCGTGTAGTAATGGCCGGTGCCCGCCGAGGATACCAGCTTGATCTTGTCGCGCATGATGGCCTCCTTAGATCTTCTCGCCGCGGGCGCGCAGCTCGGCGAGCACCTTGTCGATGCCGCGCTTGTCGATGATGCGCATGCCCTTGGCGCTGACGCGCAGGCGCACCCAGCGATTCTCGCCCTCGACCCAAAAGCGGTGGGTCTGGAGATTGGGCAGAAAGCGGCGCCGCGTCTTGTTGTTGGCGTGGGAGACGTTGTTCCCCGAGACGGGGCGTTTTCCCGTGACCTGACAAACCCTGGACATCTGTGTGGCCTCCAAATGCATTCATCGCTGCCGGGGCCGGGCCGCCCTGCATGGAAACCGGGGACTCGGGTGCGGCAAAGAGCCGGAATTCTACGTAAATCCGCGCGCCCTGGCAAGTGATCGGGCCGGCCTATCCCGCCCGCCCGGGGCGGGCGCCCCGGAACCAGTGCCCCGGAACCAGTGCCCCGGAGCCAGTGCTCAGAGCAGCCCCCGTTCGGCGAACGAGACCGTCTCGCCGTCGCCGATGACGAAGTGGTCCAGCACCCGCACATCGACCAGTCCCAGGGCCTCGCGCAGCCGGCCGGTGAGCTGGCGGTCGGCCGCACTGGGCTCGGCCACCCCGGAGGGGTGGTTATGAGCCAGGATGAGGGCCGCGGCGTTGTGGTGCAGTGCCTGGCGCACGACCTCGCGGGGGTGGACGCTGGCCCCGTTGATAGTGCCCGTGAACAGCTCCTCGAAGGCGATGACCCGGTGGCGGTTGTCCAGGAACAGGCAGGCGAAGACCTCGTAGGGGTGGTCGCGCAGGCGGGCCGCCAGGTACTGGCGGGTGGCGTCTGGGTCGCTCAGGGTGTCGCCCCGGTGCAGGTTCTCGCCCAGGTGGCGCCGGCCCATCTCCAGGACCGCCTGGAGCTGGACGTATTTGGCCGGGCCCAGCCCCGGGCGCTCGCAAAAGGCGTTGCGCGGGGCCTCGAGCAGCCCGCGCAGGCCGCCGTACTCGCCCAGCAGGTCGCGGGCCAGATCCACGGCGGTGTGCCCACGGGTGCCGGTGCGCAGGAAGATGGCCAGCAGCTCGGCGTCGGACAGCGCCTGCGGGCCGCGCGCCAGCAGTTTTTCCCGCGGTCGCTCCTGCGCGGGCCAGTCAGAGATCGGCATGACAACCTCCTTGTTGTGCCGGGTGGTCGGTGGCTG
>Ga0209918_1000162_pt1 | contig 50322 bp, 45 predicted proteins | sample SalPonD_shore_MG_FD_185712 | JGI IMG/M metagenome (GOLD analysis project Ga0209918, IMG submission 185712) | Salt pond soil microbial communities from South San Francisco under conditions of wetland restoration - Salt Pond MetaG... | ecosystem: Environmental > Aquatic > Marine > Intertidal zone... | reverse complement strand
GGGCCAGCATCTCCTCGTACTCGTCGAGCGTGTAGTCGCTCTCCTCGAAGAGATCCGCGCGCACGCCCACCTCGGCGGCGCGCTCCTCGATCTCGGCTTCGGTGAGCTCGACCTCGGAGGTCCCCGGCGCCGGGGCGCCCGGCTCCATCTGGCTGGTGTCCACCACCGGGATGGCGGGGTCCTCCTTCACGGCCTCGACGGCCGGGCTGGCCCCGTCGTCGGCGGCGGTCTCCACCGCGGCGCCGCCGTCCACGGGATCGTCGGTCTGCGTCTCGGTCACGGGGTCGTTCTGGGTCTGGTTCTCGGTCATCGACTCGTTCCGTCCTGGTCTGGGTCCCGCCGCGACCGCACCGCACCGGACCGGGGCCTCGGTGGGGGGTGACGCCGACAGGGTTGGAGTCACGGTTTCGGGCTTTCAGCGATAGCAGTCCAATGTAGATACGAGCGGCGGATCGGTCAAACGCGGAGGGGCGCGAATCGCAACGGGGCGCCGGTCCCTACAGCGTGGCGATCCCCCGGCGCCCGGCCTCGTCGACGATGAGGGCCACGACCTCCCGGGGAGAGCGGTCGGTCGTGTCGAGGCGGAGGGCGTCCTCGGCCGGGCGGAGCGGGGAGAGCGCACGGGACGCATCGGCCTCGTCCCGGGCCTCGAGCCGCTCCGCCTCACGGTCGAGGGCCTCGCCTCCCGGATCCTCCCCGCGCTCCAGGAGACGGCGCCGCGCCCGCTCCCGCGGCGACGCGTCGAGGTAGATCTTCAGGTCCGCGTCCGGGAACACCACCGTGCCGATGTCCCGCCCATCGCACACCACGTCACGGCGGTCGCCCTCGCCACGCACCAGCTCCGTCACCCGCCGGCGCACGCCCCCCCTGGCCGACAGCGCCGAGGCGAGCCCGGTCACGTCGGGCTCCCGGAGCTCGCGGCCGGGCCGCCGTCCCTCGACCCGCACGCCGTACTCCCCGTCCAGCGGCACGAGCTCCAGGTCCAGCGCGTCGAGCATCGCCTCGAGGTCGGCGTCCCCGCGCTCGCCGGCCGCGTCCGACGCGCTCCACCCCCGCTCCCGTGCGGCCCACGCCACGGCCCGGTACAGGAGACCCGAGTTCAGGTGCCGGAAGCCGAGGGCTTCGGCCACCCGGCGGGCGGTCGTGCTCTTCCCCGAGGCCGCCGGACCGTCGATGGCGACGACGCGGGGACTCATTCCGCCTGCCCCGCGGCCCGCGACAGGTCCTCCCAGAACCCGGGATACGAGACGCCCACGCACTCCGGGCGGTCCACCCTGATCCGGCACCCGGGCGCCGTCCCCAGCACGGCGAACGCCATGGCGATGCGGTGGTCGCCCTCCGTGAGGACCTCCCCCGAGAGAGGACTGCCGCTCCCGGCCACCTCCAGGCCATCCGCCGTCTCCCGGCAGGAGACCCCCAGCGCCTCGAGGTTCCCGGCCACGAGCGCCAGCCGGTCGCTCTCCTTCACTCGGAGCTCCTCCGCGCCGCGGATGGCGAGCGTGCCCTCGGCGCGCGCACCGAGCACCGCGAGGATCGGCACCTCGTCCAGGAGGCGGGGGACGGCGGACGGCGGCACCTCGACGCCGCGGAGCTCGGAGGGCTCGACGACCAGGTCGCCGACCGGCTCGCCCCCCTCCTCGCCCGTCTCCTCCGTGCGGATGCGTGCCCCCATGCGGCGGAGGACCTCCAGGTAGCCCGTCCGCGTGGGGTTGAGGCTCACCCCCTCGACGCGGGCGGACCGGCCCGCCAGGAGGGCGGCGGCCACCAGGAAGGCGGCCGAGGACGGATCGCCCGGGACCCGCATGCGGAGGGGCGAGAGCGGAGGCCGACCGTCCTCGGGCTCGAGGAGGGCCCGGGCCACCTCCCCCTCGGGTCCGAACGCGATCGGCGCGCCCATGGCCCGGAGGAGCCGCTCGGTGTGGTCGCGCGAGCGGCCGGGCTCCACGACCTCGACCCGGGTGCCCGAGGCGAGGCCGGCCAGGAGCAGGCAGGACTTGACCTGGGCGCTGGCCACCCGGGGCCGATGACGCAGCGTGCGTAGCGACCCGGTGGCGCGGGCGGAGAGGGAGATCGGAAGCCGGCCGGTCTCGCCCTCGTAGCGGATGCGCGCGCCCATGGCCTGGAGCGGGTAGACCACGCGGTCCATGGGCCTGCGCCGGAGCGAGGCGTCCCCATCCAGGACCGCCGCCCTCCCGAGCCCGGCCACGAGCCCGGCCCCGAGGCGGGCCGTCGTCCCGCTGTTCCCGCAGTCGAGGACCGCCCCGGCGTCGCGCCAGGAGGCGCCGCCCGGGAGCTCGACCGTCCCGGACCAGTCCTCCGGGATCCGGGCCCCGATCCCGCGCAGCACGGCCGCGGTCGAGCGGACGTCGGCGGCGTCGAGCAGGTTCTCCACCCGGGACGTCCCGTCGGCCAGACCGGCCAGCATGAGGACGCGGTGGGAGATGGACTTGTCGCCGGGCGGCCGCAACGTGGTCGTCACGAGCCGTCTCCGCCGTCCCCGCCGCCGCCGCCCGCCTCCCCGGCGTCGCGGAACGGGACCTCGAGCGTCATGCCGTCCTCGGCCGCCACCGTGGCCGGGAAGACCGAGACCGCTTCCTCCTTGAGCCGGTGCGCCTGCTCCGAGTAGCGGGCGCTGAAGTGCGTGAGCGCCAGCCGCCGCACGCCGGCCTCGGCCGCCACGCCCGCCGCCTCGCGGGCCGTCGAGTGCCCCGTGTCCCGGGCCCGGCCCCGCTCGGCCTCCCCGAACGTGGCCTCGTGTACGAGGAGGTCGGCCCCACGGGCCGCCGCCACGGTCCGGTCCGAGGGCCGGGTGTCGCCCGAGTAGACGAAGGTGCGGCCGGACCGGGCCGGGCCCACCACGCCGGCGGGCTCCACGACCCTCCCGTCGGGAAGCCGAACGGCCTCCCCGCGGTGGAGACGGCCGAAGAGCGGACCCTCCGGCACGCCCAGCGCCCGGGCCTTGTCCGGGTCGAAGCGGCCGAGCCGCTCGTCCTCGACGAGCGCGAGGCCGATGGAGTCCCTCGTATGCCGGGTGGGGAACGCCTCGATCCGGTAGCCGTCGTAGCGCACCGACTCGCCCGGCGGCAGCTCGCGGAGGGCCACCCGGAACGCGAGCCCGTCGCCGCCCAGCTCGACCAGCTCACGGAGCGCGTCCGCGCTCCCCTCCGGCCCCCACAGGACGACGGGCTCTTCCCGGCCCTGCAGGCTCATGGTTCGCAGGAGGCCGGTCACGCCCAGGCAGTGGTCCGCGTGGAGGTGGGTGAGAAAGATCTCGCGGAAGGCGAACCCCACACCGAAGCGCATCATCTGGCGCTGGGTGCCCTCGCCGCAGTCGAACAGGAAGGCGTCCCCCTCGCGCTGGACGAAGAGCGAGGAGACGTTCCGGCGGACCGTCGGCCGGGACGAGGCGGTCCCCAGGAAGGTGACGCGGAGCACCCCTCAGCGGTCCCGCGCCAGGGTCTTCTGGGCGGTCCCCACGCGGTCCACCGTCTCCCGGAAGGCGGCCACGGTGCGCTCCCAGTCGGCGCGGAGCGCGTCGAAGCCGGCGGGCGAGTCTCCGGCGGGCCGCTTCTCCGCCGCCGCCAGCTCGCGCGCCGCCGCCCCGAACCTCGAGCGGTACTCCCGGAGCGCGTCCCGGAGCGCCTCGCCGGCCGCGATCGCGTCCCGGACGGCGGGGACGTCGGGCCCGGAGCGCGCCGGGCCGCCCGGGGCTCCCCCACCGCTCACGGCGCCGACTCCCGCTCCCCTCCGGCGGCGGGGTCGTCCCCGGCGGACCCGTCGGCCACGGCCCTCTCGTAGGCGTCCTCGAGGACCTCCATGGGCGCGGCGCCCACCACCTTGAAGCGTCCGAACAGGAAGGTCGGCGTCCCGGTCACGTGGTAGCGCTCGGCCTCGTCCGCCGCCCGCCGGAGCTCGTCCGCGTAGCGCTCGTCCTCGAGCGCCAGGCCCACCGCCTCGCGGTCCAGGCCCGCGGCCTCGGCCACGTCCAGGAGGATGTCGCGCTTCCCGAAGTTCCGGCCACGGACGAAGTACGCTCGGAACAGCGCCTCGTGCACCCGCCCGAACGCGTCCTCCCCCATGTCGCGGGCGAACTCGGCCACCTGCAGGGCCTCGTGGGAGTTGGGGATGAACGCGGGGATCCGGACCGGCAGCTCGAGATCGTCCGCCATCTCGCGGATGCGGGAGGAGACGGCCGACCACTCGTCGGGCGGGTATCCCGCCTGGCTCACCTCGATCCCGTCGGCCGGCACGGCCGGGTGGATCTCGTAGGGCCTCCAGCGGACCTCGAGGTCGCGGTCCACGGCCAGCCGCCGGAGGCGCGCGTCCCCCACGTACGAGAAGGGGCAGGCGTAGTCCCCGTACACGAACACCCGGACGCTCGCGAGCTCCTCGCTCATGGGTCCTCCGCGGGGGCGTCGCTCGCCTTTCCCGGCCGGCCGCGGGCCCGGCCGTCGGCGTCGCCGGAATCCTCCCCGGCGGCCGCGGCCCGCGCCCTCCCGAGGCTCGCCCGGAGCGCCTCCTCCTCCATGTGGCCCGCGTGGCCGCCGCCCGCCTCCACGCGCTCGGCCGCGCCCCCGAGCGCGGTGAACAGGAGCGACGTCAGACCCGCCGCCACGTCGCCCTCGGCCCAGACCGGGCCCCGGCTCTGCGCGAGCCACGGGCGTCCCTCCTCGTCCGTGATCCGCCGCTCGGTAGAGGTGAGGCCGCGCGCATCCGCGAAGCGCTCCTCCAGCTCATCGTCCTCCAGGGCGTCGAGCGTCTCGTCCGGCTCGAGCGGGAGCCGCCGGTCCAGCCGGTCGTCGGCGACCGGCTCCCCGTCCTCCTCCAGGGCCACGAAGTAGGCGAGGCCCCAGCCGGTCGGGCTCCTCCAGGCCTCCACGGCCCTCCACGCCCGGCCGGCGGCCGACAGCTCCCGGGTCTCACGGTCCCCCCCGGCCAAGCCGCTCACGCGTATACCCCCGTGGCGGCGTCCTCGGGCCGGGGCATGCGCTCCCGACGGCTCTCGAGCGCCTCCTCGGCCGCCGACTCCACCTCCCCGGTGACCTCCTCCTCGATGGCCGAGAGGACCGCGCGGTTCCGCTGCTCGCGCGTCTCGCCCTCCGCCTCGAAGCCGGCGTCGGCCAGCTCCTCCGGGCCCCGCGCCAGGTACGCCTCGTACAGGCCGATGGGGTCGCGGCGTCCCCAGCGCTCGAACAGCTCGGCCGGGAACGTCTCGCGGGCCTCCCTCACGTCGTGCGTGGCGTGCCCGCCCATGCGGAAGGTCTCGGCATCGAGGAAGACCGGACCCTCCCCGGCCACGCACCGCTCGCGCGCGAGGCGCACGGCCGCGTACACGTCCAGCACGTGGTTCCCGTCCACCGTCTCGAGCGCGGCCCCGTACGCCTTGCCCCACCCGCCGAAGTCGCGAGCCGGGTGGTGCTGCTCGAAGCGAGTCCCGAGGGCGACCTGGTTGTTCTGGATGACGATGATGGCGGGGAGGCGCATGACCGCGGCGAAGTTGAGCGCCTCGTGCACCTCGCCGTGCTTGGTGGCCCCGTCGCCCACCCAGGTGAGGGTGACCCTGTCCGCGCCCGCGCGGTCGAAGGCCAGCGCGAAGCCGTTCATGACGGGCGCGAGTCCCCCGACCATGCTGATCGGGGTCACCACGCCGTGGTCCATGTCGCCGACGTGGAGGTCGCGGCCGTGGGTGGGTGAGTCGGCCGTGGCCAGATACGCCCGGAGCATGTCGGCCACCGACATCCCCATCTCGTGGCACGCCCCGTTGTTGCGGATCATCGGGCCCACGTAGTCCCCGTCGCGACCCTCGCGCCGGAGCGCGTGCACGGCGCCGATCGTGACCGCCTCCTCGCCCGTCCCGAGCCACGCCTTGGAGATGACGCCCTGCTTCACCCAGCGCTGCAGGGCGATGTCGTGCAGGCGGAAGCGGAGGAGACCGCGGTACAGGTCGAGCCTCGCCTCGAGCCCGAGCCCCTCCAGCACCTCCGCGCGCGCGGGGTCCTCGAGCACCCGGGCCCGGTACGCCTCGAGGAGCTCCTCGTCGAGCTCCCACTCCACGTACTCGGGCGGGTCGTAGGCGGCGTATCGCTTCAAGGATTCTGCCTTCCGTGGTGCGGGCGGCGGACGGCCGCGCTCGCGCGGCTCGTCGCCGGTCGTGCGACGACGGTCCCCGATCCGTTGGCGGCCCGGGACGGGTCTGTTATCCTACAGGACCGCGCGGCCACGGGCCAGCCGGGAATCCGTCCCGGCGCGCCCGGTCCGCCGCCCCGGAATTCCGAGGAAAGCGAGACCCTACCGGCATGGAAGGACGCCAGCACGCCGGCGCCTCCGACCAGGAGGTGGCCGAGCTCGAGAGCGAGGCGTCCGCCCCCGGCGCCGCGGCCCACGAGGCCGCCGCGGGCGGCGGCCTTCCCATCCCGCGCGCGGCCCTCCGCTGGGGCATCACGGGATTCATCGTCGCGTCCCTCGTCGGCTTCGGCGTCCTCTTCTTCCTCTCGGAGGACCTCGGCGCGAGCCTCGCCGCCTTCCGGACGTTCGACCTGCGCTGGGGCCTCGTGTGCCTCGGCCTGGCCTCCATGGACTGGTTCGGAGGGGGCGTGCGGGTGTGGGTCCTCCTCAAGCCGCTCGACATCCGCGTCTCCTACTGGAAGTGCGTCGAGATCTCGGGGGCGACCGCGGCCATGGCGTACCTCACGCCGTCCGGTGCGGGAGGAGGGCCCGCCCACCTCTACGGCCTCGTGCGGCAGGGCGTGTCCGTGGGCCGGGCGGCGGCCAGCAACTTCGCCAGCTTCCTGGTCAACATCACCTTCCTCTCCAGCGCCGGCCTGCTGGCCTGGTACTTCGGCGCCTCCTCCACCATCGAGGACCTCCGTATCCCCGTGGTCCACCTCTCCGCCGCGCGCATGTTCGAGTGGACGGCGAGCGCTTTCGCGGTCATCGTCGCGGTCATCATCGTGTTCGCGATCAACCCGCGACCGCTCCGCCGCTGGATCATCCGGGTCTTCGGGAAGGGACGGCGGGTGCGGACCCTCGTCCGCTGGATCCACGAGCTGCACGCGAGCCTCCTCATCTACGTGCGCAAGGGAAAGCTCGCGCTCCTCCTGGCCACCCTGTCCGGTGCCCTCCACTTCGGGGGCCGCTTCCTCCTGGGCTGGGCGGTCCTCCGGGGCTTCGGGATCCACGCCGGCTTCATCCAGGTGGTCACGATCCACGTCATGCTCCAGTTCCTCCTGACCTTCATGCCGACACCCGGCGGGACCGGCGTGGGAGAGGTGCTCACCCCCGCCCTCATGAAGCCCTTCCTGCCCGGGGCCCTCCTCGTCGCCTACACGGCCATCTGGAGGCTCTTCCTCACCTACCTCACCGTGGTCGTGGGCGGAGCGCTCCTGATGAGGTGGGTGGCCGCCGACCACAGGAAGGTGGCCGAGTAGGGTCGCTCGGTGATCCTCATCGTCGACATGCAGAACGATTTCGCCCGCGAGGGCGGCGCGCTCTACAACCCGGAGGCGGCCGCCACCATATCCACGACCCGGGAGCTGTCGGAGCGGGCCCGCGTGGCCGACATCCCCGTCTGGTACACGCAGGACACGCACTACGAGAGGAGCCCCGAGTGGGACGTCTGGGGCCCGCACGCCGGGCGCGACTGCCTGGTGATCTGCGGGACCGTGGCCAATATCTGCGTCCACTACACGGCGGCCAGCGCCGCCCTCCACCTCTACGACGTGGTCCACCCCGTAGACGGGATCAGCTCCCTCACCGGGTTCGACCGGCACGCCGCGTTCGGGCAGGCCTCCTGGCTGTTCGGCGCGGAGCTGGTCCACGCCGTTGGGCTCCGCTTCGGGAGCGGAAAGTGACCCAACGCCGGGCGAGCCGCCCCCGCCCCGACCCGATGCGCGAAGCCCCCGCCCCCGGTGTCCTCCCCGGGAGCGGGGGCGGCGGCCCGGGACGGGAGAGCCCGCCCCGCACGCTCAGGCCGTGAGTCGGCTCAGATGCCGTACTTCACGCTGAGAGCGATCTGGTTGGCCTGGGTCTGCTGGAAGCCGGTCGGATCGAGACCCTGCTGCCAGTCCGTCCATGCCTTGAGCCACTCGAGGCCGACCGCGTACGGGCCCGCCTCGTACCTGATCATGAACGAGCCGATCTGGTTCTTGTTCCGGGCCAGGAAGCCTCCGGTGTCATCGAAGAACTTCTGCTCGTCCGGGTTGTCGGTCCCGTAGTAAGCCCAGAAGCTCCATCCCGTGTCGGGCACGTTGTAGCCCAGCTGGCCCCACGCGCCCCAGCTCTGGATGTCGCCGGCCTGCGTGATGGCCCCGAACTGCTGGCCGATGGCGCGGCCGAAGTAGAAGTTCCCGTGCAGCACGAACGGGCCCGGCTCGATCCCGCCTCCGGTCTCGAGCGCCCAGCCCGTCCGGCTGTCGTCGGCTCCCGCCACTGCCGTGTCGCCAGCGCCGCTCAGGTCCTTCCTGTCCACGTGGCCCACGGCGTACCAGTGCCAGCCCAGGTTCCCCGAGCTGCCACCCACGTTGAGGCGCGCCTCGAACTGGGGCACGGCCGACGCCTCCCCGCTGCCGACGTCGGCGGGCGGCACGGCATCCCCCGACCCCTTCATGGCCGCGAGCTGGAGCTGGGCGTGGGTCGAGCCTCCGCTCGTCAGGTCCTGGTAGAGGAAGATCCCCGGGAAGCGCCACCCGACGTAGCCCGCCGACCCGTACCCGATCGGGAAGGCGATGTGGGAGAGCGACTGGGGGTACTCGGCGAACAGGGGAGACCAGTACTGTCCGATCCGGATCGTCGTCCGACCGTTGGTGACGTCGGCGAAGGCGAGCCGGAGCCTCGGCTGCGGCTGCTCGTCCCCGAAGGGCGGGCCACCCACCGGCCCGAAGAAGTCGGTCTCGAGCCCCGCCTTCACTCTCCAGTCGCCGGAGATGTGGGGCCCGGCGAAGCCGAAGTGAATGCGCGTGTTCCGCACTTCGGCGTCCGAGAACCACTTGTCCGTGGCCAGGCCGGCGCCGGGGGCGTGCGCCCACTCCGCGCTCTGCCCCTGTCCGAAGGCGCCGAACTGGTCTCTGTTCCAGAACCACGTCCCGCTGATGAAGCCGCTGATCGTCAGCGTGTCTCCGTCGCCCAGGTTGACCTGCTGCTGGGCGCGAAGCGGGGCCGCGGCCGCGAGGCACAGCCCCACGAAGGCGACGAGCGCCATACTCAGTTTCTTAGACATCTTGCTTCTCCTTTCAAGCACCAGTTCTGTGAAGGAACGCCCGGAGCGGAGCCCGGCGGAGAGCCGGACCCCGCGTCCGCGGCGTACCGCGGGCGTCAGGCGCCCGGACCGGCCCCGCGCGAGGGGCCCGCGGGCCGCCCGCCGAGCGGGATGACGTTACCGTCGAAGCTCCAGTTCACGACCTCACCGAAGCTCGTGTACATGGCCAGGAGCCCGGTGATGATCCCGAGCCAGCCACCCAGCGTGCCCAGCGCCGGCGCGCCCAACAGCTCGCCGAAGCCCAGCAGATAGAAGGTGACGGCCAGTGTGAGGAACACCCACCAGAGGGCCCGGTTGAGCGCGAACGTTCCGATCCACATGTAGGTGGTGAAGATCCCCCACAGGATGAGGGCCCAACCGATGGTGTGGGCGGCACCGTCGAGGCTGATCCAGCCGGTGGCCGAGAAGATGTGCAGCAGCGCCCACCACCACCAGAACGCCCCGTAGCTCGTGAACGCGGTCACCCCGAAGGTGTTGCCGTTGCCGTACTCGAGGATGCCGGCGAAGAGCTGGATCGTCCCGCCGTAGGCGATCGCCAGGGGGACCACGACCCCCTCGGCGCCGATCCAGTGCGCGTTGATCATGCTGAGGAGCACCGTGGTGAGTCCGAAGCCGACCAGGCCCAGTGGGGCCGGGTTCGCCTTCTCGGTCTTTGCAGGCATGGGCTGTCCTCCCTATGTAGAGGTCCCGTTCGACCCGGGCGCGCCGCGGCGCCCTCGACCGGACGGGGCGGCGACCGCCCCGCCCGCGGGTCCGGCGGGTCGCAGGTCCGTGGAGGCCCCCCGCGTCCGGCCCCGAAGGGCCCGGACTCCGGGAGCGCGCGGCCCGCGGCCCGTCAGGCCATCGTCTTCGTCATCCACCCTTCACTTGCTCGCGAATGCGCTCGGGCACGCTCGGATCGCGGAGCGTCGTCGTGTCCCCCAGTGCCTCGTCGTTGGAGATGTTCTCGAGCAGGCGCCTCATGATCTTCCCCGACCTGGTCTTGGGCAGGTCGTCCACGAACAGGACGTTGGACGGGCGGGCGAACTTGCCGATCTCGTCCTCGACGGCCCGAACGATCTTGCCGCGAACGGCATCGCTGGGCTCGACGCCCTCGCGCAGGATGACGTACACGTCCGGGACCGTCCCCTTCTGCGAGTCGGTCCGGCCCGCCACCGCGGCCTCCGCCACCTCCTCGACGTTGGCCACCGCGCTCTCGAGCTCCATGGTCCCCAGCCTGTGGCCGGCCACGTTCATGACGTCGTCCAGCCGACCCAGGATCCTGAAGTAGCCGTCCTTCGAGACGAAGGCGCCGTCCCCAGCCTTGTAGACCCAATCGTGCCAGTCGTCGCTCGAGGTGTCGGAGAAGGCCTCCCAGTATTCGGCGATGAAGCGCTCGTCGTTGTTGTACAGGGTCTGGAGCATCCCGGGCCACGGGCGGGTGATGACCAGGTTGCCCGCCTTGTCGGCGCCGGCGCCCACCTCGTTCCCGTTGTCGTCCAGGAGCTTGGCCTGGATCCCGGGAAGCGGCTTCCCGGCGTGTCCGGGGCGCATGTCCTGTATGGCCGGGAGGTTCGAGATGAGGTGGCCGCCCGTCTCGGTCTGCCACCAGGTGTCGACGATGACCGCTTCCTCGTGCCCGATCACCTCGTAGTACCACATCCAGGCCATGGGCTGGATGGGCTCGCCGACGGTGGTCATGTGGCGGAAGTGGAAGTCGTGCGCGTTCGGGAACTTCTCACCCCACTTCATGAACATGCGGACGGCCGTGGGTGAGGTGTGGAAGATGTCCACATCGTACTTCTCGGCGATCTCCCACGTCCTGCCCTTGTCGGGATAGTCCGGAGCGCCCTCGTACATGATGGACGTCGTGCCCAGGGCCAGCGGCCCGTAGACAATGTAGGAGTGGCCGGTGATCCAGCCGATGTCGGCCATGCACCAGTACATGTCGTCCGGCTTGATGTCGAGCACGTACTTCGACGTGCCGGTCACGTACGCCAGGTAGCCGCCCGTCCGGTGCTGGACGCCCTTGGGCGAGCCGGTGGTCCCGGACGTATACATGAGGAAGAGAATGTCCTCGGCGTTGCGCGACACGGGCTCGACGGTCTCGCCCTCGTGCTCGGCCAGCAGGTCCGAGAGGAGCACGTCCCGCCCGTCGACCATGGTCGTGCCCTCTCGCAGGCCCTCGTGGCGCGTGCACACGATGACCTTCTCGACGTCGATGTCGGCCAGCTCGAGCGCCTCGTCCGCCTTGGACTTGTGATCCAGGAGCTCGCCGCGGCGATAGTAGCCGTCGATGGTGATGAGGTAACGGCTGGACGCATCATCGAGCCGCGTGGCCAGCGCCTTGGACGAGAATCCGCCGAACACCACGCTGTGGGGCGCGCCGATCCGGGCGCACGCCAGCATGGCGATCGGGAGCTCGGGAACCATCGGCATGTGCATGGTGACGATGTCGTCCTCCTGGACCCCGATGCCGCGCAGGGCCGCGGCGAACTCGTTCACGCGCCTGTGGAGGTCCCGGTAGGTGATCTTCTGGACCTCGCCGTCCTCCCCCTCCCACAGGAGGGCCACCTTGTCCCCGCGCGTGTCCAGGTGACGGTCGATGCAGTTCTTGGAGACGTTCAGCTTCCCGCCCACGAACCACTGGTAGAACGGGGGGTCGCTCGCGTCGAGCACCCGGTCCCACCGCTTGTCCCAGTCGAGCATCTCGGCGTACTCGACGAACCCGTCCGGGAAGTTCTCGAAGCGGTCGTAGATGGCGGGGTCCTTCACGTTGGCCTGCTCCACGAAGCTCTCCGGCGGCACGAAGGACTTCTGCTCGGAGAGCCGGGCCTCGATCGTGGCCGATTGCTCGTTCGCCATGTCTTCCTCCTTCGGGGTGCTGGAATCAGGTGGTGCGGAGTCGGCTTCGACGCCGGCGCGCAGCGGGAAGGGGACGACTCGACGGCTCCGCCGGTCCCGGCCAGCGTGCGGCCGTGCGGCAGCGGTCCTCGGGCCTCGAGAGGTGGGGCGCGTTCGGTCGGGAAGCGGTCCGGGGAGGAGTCGGGCGTGGCGAGCGGGACGAGCGGGGCTGCGGGATCGGCCACCATGAGCCGGGCCGACACGTCCGGGACGGAGGCGTTTCGCCGTCCGCGGGGACATCGCTCGGCCACCATTCCGGCGGGTTCACGCCGGTCGGCGCCGCTCGAGCCATGCCTGCGTCCATGATGCCTTCCTTTCCCGGCCTCCCGCGGGATGTCCCGCGCGCGAGTCCGTCCGCGTCCGCCTTCCCCGGGTTCCCGGGAATCGGGCTGCTGCGGGCCGGCGCCCTGTGGAAGACGCCGGTCTGAGGCGAACGCAAATGCAAGTCCCACGCCGGCTCGACAGTCATCCTTGCCTTAGGGTGCGCCCCATCCGACGTCGTGCGTCAGGCGAGAGTCACAGCCACCAGTGACCGCCCAGCCCGACGTTCACCGTCGTGGCACACGTGAGATACATGAGCCACCAGCCGGTGAGGAACTGCCAGAAGGCCACCAGTCGACCGGCGTTGATGGCCCCGAAACGGGTGGGAATCTCGGTCAGGTAGATGAGCGAGAGACCCAGGAACAGGATGCCGACCGGGGCATCGCCCGCGGCGAAGAAGAACAGCATTCCCAGGACGGAGATGATCAGGAACGGAATGGCCATCCAGGCGTCCATGTCGTGGCCGGTGCCTCGAAGGCGCTCATAGCCCAGCACGAACCAGTGGACACCGTAGGCGGTGAAGGCCAGCGCCGCCATGTACAGCGGGGCATCCTTGTACACGTTCCACCAGCTCAGTCCCACCATCAGGTACACGCCGGTGACGAACTGCATGAAGCCGGGCATGAAGATGCCCCACATGCCCATGGCGCGGTCCAGCTCGGGGGTCCGCCGCGGATAGCCGAACAGCGCCTGACCGCCGAAGATGAAGTATCCGGTACCCAGACCGAAGAATCCGATGGCGATGGGAATGAACGGTGACTTCGCGAGATCGAGTGTCATGGTCGAGCTCCCTCCATCCGTGGTCTGCATGAAGCTGTCGATGCGTAGCGCGGTACCTGTGGTCGACGAGGCGGACCGCGCGCCACGACCCGGATGTTCGGCGTGTGGAAAGCCGCGCTCATCCGCGCGTTCGCGCCCGCTGAGCCGCGAAAGTGGCCTCGGGATCGCGGGCCGACGCCCGGCCCGCGGCGAGCCAGCCGAAGCGGCTCACCAGCGCTCCGGCCAGGAAGGCCGCCGACGCCGCGATCGGGACGTGCACGATCCACAGCACGAGCGCAGCCGGACCGGCGAGGAGCCCCCCGAGCCGGAGGAGAGCCCCCGAGCCCCCCGCCCTGAGCGCGCGGTCGGCCGCCCCGTGCCGGTGCAGCTCGACGGTGAGCCCCACCAGGCACTCGGCGCCCGCGGCCGCCAGCGCGATCGCCACCAGCGGGGGGCCGCCGAAGCCCAGGATCTGGAGGAGGGCCGCCGCGGAGCCCAGCCCGGCGATCCCGAAATGCGCCGGGAGGAGCAGGCGGTGCTCGAACCACGCCGGGATCGCGGTCGCGCCGATCAGGACACCCGTGTAGGTGCCGAGGACGCCGCCCAGGAGGCCGGCCGCCAGGAGGAAGATCGTCAGGAGCACCGAGAGCGCCGGCAAGCCGCCGCCCGAGGCCGCCAGGTGCGCCTGCACGGAGCCCAGGACCAGCGCCACCGTGGACGCGCCCCCGAAGCCCGTGAGCGTCCACGCGCCCACCGACATGGGCGAGCGCCGCTTGAACACCCGGAGCATGTTGAGAAAGCGGGAGGAGCGGCCCAGGTCGCTGATGAGGAGGAGACCCGAGGTCGCGGCGCCCAGGGCGGCGATCCACAGGGCGGGCACGGCCACGTCCAGGCCTCCCGTCATGAACCGGGAGGCCGCCGCGATCACGCCCGACATCCCCGCCATGCCCCCGACGAAGAAGTAGACCGGCACCTCCCACGTCCACACGGGAGCCTTCACGACCGGCTGCCCGTAGTAGCCCACCGCGTCGCCGTCGGCCGCCGCCGGGATCGGCCCGCCCTCCACGTCCACGCCGCGGCCCGCGACGCTGCCCGTGCGGCGCGCCTCCTCGCGCAGGGCGTCCAGCCGGTCCTCCCCGGCCCGCCCCGTCCCTCCGGCCCCGCCGGGCCGGCCCTCGCTCGCGGCGCTCACCAGAGCACGAAGCAGACGACCGCCACCAGCACGGCCATGGCGGCGGTGGTGAGCGCCGACGCCCACGCCGGTCCCAGGTGGATGGTGGGCGCCTCCGGTCCGGGCGGGAGCCCGTAGGCCTCGGGGTCCCCGAGGAGGAGGAAGAAGGCGTGCGCCCCTCGCACCGAGGTGTCGCGCGCGTCGTAGAGGCGCGCGTCGTCGTAGCCGTCCTCGCGGAGCTCCCGGACGCGGATGGCCGCGCGCTCGTGCAGCTCGTCGAGCGGACCGAACTGGATGGACTCGGTCGGGCAGGCCTTGGCGCAGGCCGGCGTGAGGCCCACCGCCTGACGGTCGTAGCAGAAGGTGCACTTGAACGCGCCGCCGCCGCCCGGCACGAGCTTCGCCCGCCGGTCGATCACCCCGAAGGGGCAGCCCACCACGCACGCCCCGCAGCCGTTGCACACGTCGTCCTGGACGAAGACGCCGCCGGTCTCCGTGCGGACGATCGACCCGGTCGGACACGCCTCCAGGCAGCCCGCCTCCTCGCAGTGCTTGCACACGTCGGAGACGAACAGCCAGCGGAAGGGATCCTCGCCCTCGGGGTCGATCGTCATCGGGCCCGCCACCTGGCTCCCGCCCGGCAGGTCCTGCTCGAGGAACTTGACGTGCCGCCAGGTGGAGGCGCCCAGCTCGCCCGAGTTGTCGTAGGAGTGGCCGGACCAGGCATGGCCGTCGTCCGGGACCATGTTCCACTCCTTGCAGGCGACCTCGCACGCCTTGCACCCGATGCACACGGTGGGATCGGTGAAGAAGCCGACCGTCCGGCCCTCGTCCACGTACTCGTGCCGGGCCTGGTTCGCGCTCTCCGTGCCCTGACCGATGCTCATCCCGCCTCCCCCCGCTGCTCGCGGAGCTGCGTGAGCCACGCGTCGACCCGCTCGTCGGGGGGTCTGGGCCCCTTGCGTATCGTGCACAGCACGACCTTACCCTCGTGGATCGAGACGTTGGGCTCCTCGGACATGGCCACCAGGTCGTTGGTGACATCCCCCTTCACCGGGCCCGCCGAGCCCCAGTGGAAGGGCATGGCCACCTGGTGGACCGTGCGGCCGTCGATGCGGAGCGGACGGATGCGGCGCGTCGGCAGGGCGCGTGCCTCCACCACCCCGCGCATGCTGGCCACCGTGACCCGGTCCCCCTTCTCGATCTCCAGCTCCCCGGCCAGCTCCGGGGACATCTCCACGAACAGCTCCGGCTGGAGCTCGCTCAGGTGGGAGAGGGTGCGGCTCATCCCGCCGCCCGTGTGGTGCTCGGTGAGCCGGTAGGTGGTGAGGATGTAGGGGAAGCGCGGGTCGTCCAGCTCCGCGTACTCGTTCCCCGGGCGGCGCATCCAGTCCACTGCCGGGTTCGTCTGCCGGCCGTAGAGCGGGTTCCGGATCGGCGATTCGAGCGACTCGTAGTGGGCGGGCATCGGCCCGTCGTTCAGACCCTTCGGGACGAAGAGCCAGGCGAGCCCGTCGTCGTGGAGGATGAAGGGGGCGTCTCCCGGGTGGGCGTCCATCCCCTCCGCACCCTCGGGAGGCCGGTACGAGGGCGGCTTCGTCTTAGCGAAGTCGGGCGTGTCGAGCCCGGTCCAGCGACCCTGTTCCTCGTCCCACCACACCAGCTTCTTGCGCTCGCTCCACGGGCGGCCCTCCGGATCGGCGCTGGCTCGATTGTAGAGGATGCGCCGGTCGTCGGGCCACGCGAAGCCCCATCCGTGGGCATACGGCCCCTCCGGGTCCCGCTTCAGGGCCCTGTTCACCCCGTCCGGCCCGTAGCAGCCCGAGTAGATCCAGCAGCCGCACGCCGTCGAGCCATCGTCCCTGAGCGCGGGGATGCCGGCGAGCTGGGCGCCGTGGTGCGGCCTACCCTCCGCGTCCGCGTGGTAGACGGCGCCCGCGGGGCCGCCGTCCTTCCGGGCCAGGCCCGACAGCCCTGTCCGGGCGGCCTCCTCGGGGGACGTCTCCTCCGGCCCCTCGCCCCGGATCGAGTCCTCCGAGTCCGACCCGCGGCCCGGGTCGACGTACCAGCCGTTGATCTCGGCCAGGACCGCCTCCATGAGCGGCTCGCCGTGCTCGTCCTCCGGATACCACCAGTCCAGGGCCCGGAGCGGCTCGTCCCGGGGGTCGTCGCTCCGGCGCGCCTTCTCGATCAGGCGCCCGGCCAGCTGGTGGATGAACCACGCCTCGCTGGTCGCGTCACCGGGCGGATCGACGGCCTTCTGTCGCCACTGCAGCATGCGCTGCGTCTGGGTGAACGCCCCCTCCTTCTCCACGTGGCCCGCCGCCGGGAACAGGAAGACCTCGGTGTCGATCTCGGCCGGGTCGAGCTCCCCGCGCCGCACCTCCGGGGAGTCCTCCCGCCAGAAGGTGGCCGGCTCGATCTCCACCAGGTCGCGGACCACCAGCCAGTCGAGCTCCGCGAGGGCGCGCCGCTCGAGGCGGGCGTTCTGCGCCCCGACCGACGGGTTCTGCCCCATGATGAACAGCCCCTCGAGCTTCCCGTCGGCCATCTCCATCCAGTAGGAGAAGTGCGAGTGGTTGCGCGTCGTCCGGGGGATCCAGCGCCACCCCCAGTCGTTCTCGGGCGTGGCGCGCTCCCCGTAGTAGGCCTTGAGGAGGCTCACCGTATAGGCCGGATAGCCGTGCCACAGCCCCCCGCGCCGGCCGTGGTTGGCGTAGTAACCCTCCAGCGTGTCGTCCCCCTGCCCCGCCTCCGGCATGTCCAGGTAGCCGGGGAGGATGTCGTACAGGGTCGGGATGTCGGTCGAGCCCTGGATGGAGGCGTGTCCCCTCAGGGCCAGGATCCCGCCCCCGGGCCGTCCGATGTTCCCCAGCAGGAGCTGCATGATGGCCGCGGTGCGGATGATCTGGACGCCCTTGGAGTGCTGGGTCCAGCCCACCGCGTAGCAGATGGCCGCGGTCTTCTCCGGCCCGGAGGCGGAGGTCAGCTCGTCGGCCACCCGCCGGAACAGCTCGGGCGGCACGCCGGCCACCCTCTCGACCATCTCCGGCGTGTACCGGGCGAAGTGACGCTTGAGGACCTGGAAGACGCAGCGGGGGTGCTGGAGGGTGAGGTCCCGCCGGGGCCGGTCGAGCTCGTCCCCCTCGTACAGCCAGCTCGAGGCGTCGTAGCGGCCCGCCTCCTCGTCCCATCCCGAGAACAGGCCGTCGAGCTCCTCGGTGTCCCGGAACTCTTCCTTGAGGATCACCGAGGCGTTGGTGAAGTGCCGGACGTACTCCTCGAAGTAGAGCTCGTTCTCGAGGATGTACCGGACGAGGCCGCCCAGGAAGGCCAGGTCTCCCCCGGCGCGGATGGGCACCCACAGGTCGGCCATGGCGCTTGTGCGCGAGAAGCGGGGGTCTACATGGATGACCGTGGCGCCCCGCTCCTTCGCCTTCATCACCCAGCGGAAGCCCACGGGGTGCGCCTCGGCCATCGAGGAGCCCTCGATGAGAACGCAGTCGGCGTTGGCCAGGTCCTGCTGCGCCGTCGTCGCGCCGCCTCGGCCGAAGGAGGTGCCCAGACCGGGCACCGTGCTACTGTGTCATATGCGGGCCTGGTTGGAGACGGGCACCATCCCGAGGCCGCCCGTGAACAGCTTCTTGATGAGGTAGTTCTCTTCGTTGTCGAGCGTGGCCCCGCCCAGGTGAGCGATGCCCGAGGTGTGGCCCACCGGCTCGGCCGCTTCGCCCTCCCCCGTGCGGCACGGGTCGAACTCGGGGAGGTCGGCGGTGGTCTGCACGAAGGTGCGGTGGCGGGACTCCCAGACCCGGTCGGCCACCATGTCCATGGCCGTCTCCAGGTCCAGCTCGGTCCACTCCCTGGCGCCCGGCGCCCGGTAGCGGACGCGCTCCAGGCGGAAGGGGTTGGTCATGAGCTGGTAGGAGGCCGAGCCCTTGGGGCACAGCGTGCCCTGGCTCACGGGGCTCTCTGGATCGCCCTCGATGGCCAGGAGCTCCCCGTCCCGGTGGTAGGCCAGCTGGCCGCAGCCCACCCCGCAGTACGGACACACCGAACGGGCCACGGCGGCGCCCTCGGTCCGGGCCGCGATCCTCCGTGTCTTCTCCGACATGGCCTCGGCCCCGGTGCCGTCGGCGCCGCTCAGGATCTGTCTCAGGAGAGGCCAGCGCGGAGAGGATGCGGATGCCATGGGACTCCCACCTTCTCGAGTACCCGCCGCCGGACGGGCCGCGTCGCCGGCCTGCCGGCGGGACGGAGCTTGTAAAAAGCCGTTGTCTACGCATCTATCGTGTACCGCTCCGGCGTGTCAAGCCGGATCCACGCGATCCGTCGATGCCGCAACCTCGCGTCCCCCTAGCCCTTGACCGCTCCCAGCGTCATGCCGGCCACGAAGCGGTCCATGAACAGGTTGTAGATGATGGCCATGGGGATGCTGGTGAACAGGGCCGCCCCCATCAGGGCGCCCCAGTGGTAGACGTCGCCGCGGACCAGCGCCACGGGGACGCCCAGGCTCACCGTCATCTTCCCCACCGAGCTGATGAAGGTGAGCGCGTAGATGAACTCCTGCATCACGAGCGTGAACGTGAAGACCACCACGGTGAGGATGCCCGGAACGGCGAAGCGCAGCACCACGCGGAAGATCACCTCCAGGCGGCTGTATCCGTCGATCATGGCCTGCTCCTCGACGTCCCACGGCACCGATCGGAAGAAGCCCATCACGAGCCACGTGCAGAAGGGGATCGTGAACGTCGGGTAGACCACGATGAGGGACCACAGCGAGTCCTGGAGCCCCAGGACGGCCACCACCCTCGAGAAGGGGATGAAGAGGAGCGTCGGCGGCACCAGGTACGTGAGGAAGATCCCGATCCCGAGCCCCTCGCCCCAGCGGCCGGCCAGCCGCGCCAGGCTGTAGCCGGCGGGCACGGCGACCAGGACCGTGATGGCGACCACGGCCACCACCACCAGCAGGGTGTTCCACAGCCAGTGCGGGTAGGCCGTCTGCGTGAACAGGAGCTTTACGTGCTCCAGCGTGGGCGCGGCGTTGAAGATCCACGGGACGTGTCCCGTGTTCGTGGCCGCCACGTAGAGGTCCTTGTTCTGCTTGAACGTCGTGATCGCCATCCAGTAGAACGGGAAGGCCGCGAAGGCCACGAAGCCCAGAGCGGCAAGGTACGTGAGCACGCGCTTCGCGTGCCGGATCACCCGGCGCCACTTCCTGGTCATCATCATCCTCCTCCCACCTCCGAGCGCCGGGCCACGCGCAGCATGCCCACCGCCACGATCAACAGGAACGGGAGCAGGAAGAGCGCGATGGCCGCGCCCTGGCCCAGGTCCGCCCCCTCGATGCCGCGCTGGAAGGCCAGCGTGGCCAGGACGTGGGTGCTGTCGGCCGGCCCGCCGCCGGTCAGGAGGTAGACCACGCTCAGGTTGGTGGCCGTATAGACCACGCCGAACAGGACCGCCACCGAGACCACGGGCAGGAGGAACGGCAGCTCGATCTGGAACAGCCGGCGCCAGAACCCCGCCCCGTCGATGATCGAGGCCTCGACGACGTCCTGGGGGATGGACGTCATCCCGGCCAGGACGATGACCGTGGCGAACGGAAAGAGCCGCCACACCTGCACGATGATGATGGAGATCAGCCCGAGCGTCGGATCCCCGAGCCAGTACAGCCAGCCGTGCATGAGCCCGGCGACCTTGAGGCTCCAGTTCACCACGCTGAACGTGGAGTCGAAGATCCAGGTCCACGCCATCACGGCCAGCGTGATCGGCACGGCCCAGGGCAGGAGGAGCAGGAAGCGTCCGATCCTCTTGCCCACGAAGACCTGCCGGAAGGTGAGCGCCGCGGCGGTGGCCAGGATCACCACCAGCACCTGGACGGCCACCGTGATGATGGCCGTGTTGAGGAGCGCCTTCCGGAAGGTCGGGTCGCCGAGGATGGCCGAGTAGTTGGCCAGTCCCACCCAGTCGAAGCTCAGGCTCCCGGCGCTGGCGTTGCTGAAGCTGAGGAGGATCGCCAGGACGAAGGGGATCCCGACCAGGAGCACCACGTAGGCGATGGCCGGGGCGAGCATCGCCTTGGCGAGCAGGCTCTCGCGATCGGCGAACGTCTCCCGCGGCGGCAGCCGGGACGAGGCGAACGGAAGCCTCACCCGGCAGCCCCCCCGCTCGGGGAGTCCGTCTTCCTCCCCGTCTCGGCGTCGAAGTAGCGGATCTGGTCGGCGCGCAGAGCGAATTCGTAGCTCCGGTCCCCCTCGATCTCGACCCGCAGGGTGGCCGGCAGGCGCGCGACGATCGGCCTGTCACGCTCCTCCTCGTGCCCCTCGAGCCGGCCGTACAGGTAGCGCTCCGACCCGAGGTACTCGACCCGCCGGACGTGATAGCGCAGCTTCCGGAGGTCCTCGTCCTCCGCGAACGCCTCGCGCGGCAGGAAGTGCTCGGGACGGAAGCCCACGAGCTGACCCTCGCGGGAGAGTCCGTCCGCGCGCTCCATGAGGTTCATCGGGGGGAGGCCCACGAACGTGGCCACGAAGGTGTCGGCGGGATGCTCGTAGATCTCGTGCGGCGTCCCGAACTGGCGGACCTGTCCCGACTCCATGACGGCGATCCGGTCCCCCAGACCCATGGCCTCGACCTGGTCGTGCGTCACGTACACGGTCGTGACGCCGATCTCGTTCTGGAATCTCCTCAGCTCGTCGCGGGCCGTGGTGCGCTGCTTGGCGTCCAGGTTGGAGAGGGGCTCATCGAGGAGGAACACGCGGGGCTCGCGCACCACCGCACGGCACAGGGCCACGCGCTGGCGCTCGCCACCCGAGAGGTGGCGGGGATAGCGGTCCAGGTAGCGCTCGATGTCGAACATTCCCGTGGCCCAGCGCACCTTCTCCTCGATGGACTCGCCGTCCATGTGCACGGCTCGCAGGGGGAAGGCGATGTTCTCGTAGACCGTGCGGTGCGGATACAGGGCGTAGCTCTGGAACACCATGGCGATCTTCCGCGCCCTGGGCGGGACGTCCCTGTCCACGACCTGGTCGTCCAGGCGGATCTCTCCCGAGGTCGGGTCCTCGAGACCGGCGATCGTCCTCAGAAGGGTGGTCTTGCCGCACCCCGATGGTCCCAGGAGCACCACGAACTCCCCGTCGTCCACGGACAGGTCGACGCCGTCGACCGCACGCTGGCCCTCGAAGTGCTTGTGGAGATCCCGGATCTCGACCGCCGCCATGCTTCCCTCTCCGCTTCCCTCTTCGGTTGCCCGATCGGCCTCGCGCGCCGCTCTCGGTCACACGAGTCCCCCCATGATGGACGCGGGGGGGTGCCCGCGAAAGTCGCTCGGCGCGGAGTGGACCGGGGGCGGCCCGCGGAGGGCCACCCCCGGCGGAACCGCGGGTCAGCGGTCGTTCGATCCTCCGCCCACGAGTCCCTGCTTGCGCCACTTGGCGTAGATCTGCTTCGTGCGGGAGACGGCCTCCTTGAGCGCGTCCTCCGCGCTGGCCTGGCCGGTGGCCGCCTTGGCGAACATGGTCGGGAGCACGAAGGTGTCGAACACCTCGCCGGTGGCCGGGTTGGCCGGACCGGGGTGCCCCTGGTTGGTCGACCAGTCGAGCGCCGTGCCGATCGGTGCCAGCTTGTCGGCCGGCTTGGAGCCGAACGGGTCGTTGCCGGTCACCTGCTTCAGCCACTTCGCGCCCGCATCGGGCTTCTGGCTCACGGGGACAGACGACTGCGCCACCGTCCCCGGGAAAGAGGGGAAGTTGTAGAGCTTGCTGGCCTTCACGGCGTCCTGGTAGGTCCCCAGGAGGTCCATGAGGAACTTCTTGGCCAGGTCGGGGCTCTTGGCGAACTTCCAGATCACGTACACGCCCATGACGTGCTCGCTGGCCCACTGGTCGCCGTTGGGGCCCTTGAGCGCCGGGACGAACGAGATGTCGTCCGCCACGGGCAGGTCGTTGCTCTGCGCGGTCCGGTAGGCGGAGATCGAGTTCAGGATGTAGCTCGTGGCCCGCGCGTTCAGGGCCTGGTTGTTGGAGGCGGCGTTCCAGCTCAGGACCGACTTGTTCATGCCCGCCTTGTACAGGCGCGACATGAAGTCGATGGCCTGCCGGGTGGCGTCCGAGTCCAGGACCACGTTCTCGTTCTCGTCCTGGACGGAGCCCCCGAAGGACCACAGGACGGCGCGGGCCGCCATGTTCGAGTCCAGCTCCTGGGACATGCCCAGGCCGATGGGAATCTGGATCTCGGGGTGCTTCTGGTGGATCTGCGGCCCCGCCTTGACGAGGTCCTCCCAGTGGCTGGGCCCGTTCGGCATCCCGACGTCGGACCACACGCTCTTAAGGTAGTCACCCGGGTCGGGCACGTAGTTGTCGGTGAAGCCGAACCACTTGTCCGTGACGGGATTGTACGTGCTGTGCTTGCCCAGCTCGAGGATCGGACCGAACCGGGACTGCGCCTCCTGCACGGTGTCGGCCATGTCGAGGACGTGGGGCTCGAAGGCTCCCGGCGGCGACAGGAACTGGAAGAGGTCGTGCCCGCTCTGGGCCGAGACCTCCGCGTTGGCCCGGGTCCCCAGGTTGCTGAGGGCGATGTGGTCGACGGTCACGTCCACGCCGTTCTTCTGACCCCAGTCCTGGGCCCACTTGTCGAACCAGTCGTCGTAGGAGGGGACGAAGTGGCTCCACTGCATGATCGTCAGGCTCTTGGACTGGCCGTGGTACCGGGGCACCCAGATCGTCGGGGCCACTGCCGCCGCGATGCCCAGCTTCGCGCTGCTGGCCAGGAACTCGCGCCGGTCGATCCCGTGCCGTTCCCCGCCCGACGCGGAGACCTCCTCCGACCGCTCCTGCGATCCCTCGGCGTCCTCTCGCTCGCTCGTCCCGGCTTCCGCCAGGTCCTCGTTCAGGTCTGACATAGGCGTATCTCTCCAGTCGGATGGGCGACGCTCGTCGCGTTGGCGTGCGTGAGGGAAATGCGAGCCCGCCGGGGCCGTCGCCGCTCGCCGATCGGACGCGACGGCGTGGGGCCACGGGGGGAGGGTCGGGATCTAGGATGGGTCGGTCCCGGACGTGGACGCGGCGTGCTCCCGACGGAGCCGAAAGGCCCCTCAGGGCGGACGCGCCGCGGGCCCGGGACGTCGTGATCGGTAGCGGAGGAGAAGCGGGAGACAGCGGAGTGGGGGCGGGTGGGGCCGGCGTCAGGGGATCCTTGGCGTCGGATCCGACGCCACGTCGGCCTCGCCGTGCTTCGGCCGGGATCGAGAGGGCCGGCCTGCTGTGTTCCACCCGGCACGTCGCGGTGCTCCCTGCTGAGGGCTCTTTCGGGAACGCCCCGCGCGCTGGCGGCCCCCTGGCTCCACGCGGCGTCCGCGACGCCGCTCGACGGGCGGGGTCTTCTCGCGGGAGTTGATCCAGCATCATCCGTGCCCGGTGGGCCCGGAGCGGCTCCACGCCTCGCACGCCCCGGCCCGCCGCATCACGGGGAGAGCGTATCGGGAAGGAGCGCTCGGTGGCGACCACGGACGTCGGCCGGGTGGCGCGGCGCCCGCGCAGACGCTACACGTTGGGGGTCGAGCCAGCACACCGGCGCGCCCGCAGCGGTCACGGTCGCGCCCCACACGTTAACAAGGAGGCGAGGGGATGACGGAGGCCACGCGAAGGCAGGAGGAGGGCGACGTCCTCTGGGACGGGCTCATCGTGGGAGCCCTCGGGGCCGTCACGGTCGCGCTCTGGTTCCTCATCCTGGACCTGATCCACAGCCAGCCGCTCTACACGCCGGCCCTCCTGGGAGAGGCCGTGCTCCACGGCGTCCGGGCCGCGGGCCGGGGCGTCGAGGTCGAGCCCGCCCTCGTCGCCATCTACTCGGGCATCCACCTGGGACTGTTCGCCGTCTTCGGACTGGTGACGGCGTGGGTGATCCAGAAGTTCAAGCAAACGCCGATCCTGGGCTATCTGCTCGTCTTCTTCTTCGTGTTCTTCGAGTTCGGTTTCTACGTCTTCATCCTGGCCTGGGCGCGTCCGATCGCCGGGCAGCTGGCCGACTGGGCGATCCTGGTGGGGAACGGCCTGGCCGTGGTCGTGATGGGGAGCTACTTCCTCATCCGGAACCCCGGGATCCTGGGCGGAGACTACTCCCCCGACGGCTCTCCGCGGGGCTGAGCGCCGGGCGCGCTCAACGGGTCGGGCCCGATCAGCTTCCGCCGGAGGGGGCGTAGTTGATGTAGAGGAAGATCATCGAGATGATGATCACCGCCGCGATGATGAGCGGCCCCACGAACAGCCCCGAGAAGATGTTCGCGTCGAACTTCAGGTGCATGAAGAACATCACCACCAGGGCGAACTTGGCCGCCATCAGCACGAGCAGCAGGGGCACGAGCACCGGTTGCACCGAGGGGAGGAAGAACACCATCACCTCGAGCGCGGTCAGGACGGCCAGCACGGCCGCCACGCCCATGTAGGTCCGGTTGGTGGCGTGCGGCTCCGAGTGGCCCGCCGCGGCTGCTTGCTCGCTCACGTCGCCCTCCGTCGTCTCTCGGTCGTCACGTCGATCCCCGCCGCTTCTCCGTTCACGCCTCGCCTCGCCCGCGGCGACGTCAGGTCTTCACACCCTGCATCAGGTAGATGACCGTGAACAGGACCACCCACACCACGTCGACGAAGTGCCAGTAGAGCCCGGCGATCTCCACCGAGAGGCTGTGCTCGGGACCCAGCTTGCCGCGCAGCGACTGCACCCAGAGCGTGAGGAGCCAGATGACCCCCACGGTCACGTGCGCGCCGTGGAACCCGGTCAGGACGAAGAACGTGCTCCCGAACAGGTTACGGCTCAGGCTGAGTCCGTTCTCCGCGAAGTGGGTGAACTCGATGACCTGCCCGCCCAGGAAGATCATCCCCAGGAAGGCCGTCAGGAAGAGGAAGACCCTGGCCCACTTCTTCTGTCCTCGCTGCACCGCCGAGAGCGCGAGCACCATCATCAGGCTGCTCATGAGGAGCACGAACGTGGTCACCGAGATGAACGGCACGCTGAGCAGATCGGCCGGATACGGCCCCTGCAGGTTGCGCCCGTGGTAGACCAGGTACGTGGTGATCAGGCTGCCGAAGAACATGCACTCGGAGCCGATGAAGGCCCACATGAGCATCTTCCGGCTGGGCTGCCCGGTCGTGGTGTAGTGGTGCTCCAGCGCTGCGGTGTCCCCTTGACTCACGGTCTCCTCGGTGTCGTCGTGTCCGTGTCCGCTCGCGTGTCCGTCCGGCCCTCGGGCCTCTGCCCCCCCCTGCCCCGCGCTCAGCGGTAGACCGGCTGGAAGGACCAGCCGTAGACGCCCACGAAGACGATCAGGACGCCCACGCCCACCAGCCACAGGTGGCTCGTGATGGCGGCGATCGCCAGAAGGAGCAGACCGCTCGAGACCACGATCGGCCAGCCCGACCCGGCCGGCATCTCGGGCTCCTGGTCGGCAGCGGGCTTCTCGTAGCCGTCCTCGGCCCACAGCGGATCGCGGCTGCGGACCGTCGGCAGGGTGTCGAAGTTGTAGTGGGGCGGCGGCGACGGGATGGCCCACTCCAGGGTCGCCGCATTCCACGGGTTCTCTCCCGCGTCCTCGCCCTTCTTCAGGCTGCGGAAGAAGTTCCAGAAGAAGAACAGGAACGACGCGCCGAGGAGGAAGGAGCCGGCCGTCGCGACCAGGTTCAGATCGTGGAAGCCGAGCCCCGACTCGTACGTGTACGTCCGACGCGGCATGCCCTGCAGCCCCAGGAAGTGCATGGGGAAGAAGGTGATGTTGAAGGCGATGATCATGAGCCAGAAGTGCCACTTGCCGAGCGTCTCCGACATCAGCTTTCCGGTGACCTTGGGATACCAGTAGTAGATGCCGCCGAACAGCCCGAACACCGACCCCCCGAACAGCACGTAGTGGAAGTGCGCCACCACGAAGTAGCTGTCGGTCTGCTGGAGGTCGGCGGGCGGCGAGGCGTGCATGACTCCCGAGAGCCCACCGATGATGAACATGATGATGAAGCCGAACGCGAACAGGAACGGCACCTTCGGCCTGATCTTCCCGCCCCACATGGTGGCCAGCCAGTTGAAGATCTTCACGCCCGTGGGGATCGCGATGATCATGGTGGTCGCCGAGAACACCGAATTGGCGATCGGGCCCATGCCCACGGCGAACATGTGGTGCGCCCACACCCCGAAGCCGATGAAGCCGATGAGAACGCCCGAGTACACCACGACCGGATACCCGAACAGGGGCTTCTGCGAGAAGGTGGGGATGATCTCGGAGACGATGCCCATGGCCGGGAGGATCAGGATGTAGACCTCCGGGTGGCCGAAGATCCAGAACAGGTGCTGCCACAGGACCACGTCCCCGCCCACCGCCACGTTGTAGAAGCCGGCATCGAAGAAGCGATCGAACATGAGGAGGACGAGCCCGACCGTGATCGCCGGGAAGGCCAGGATCATCAGGAACGACGTGACCAGGGTCATCCAGGTGAACAACGGCATGCGCATGAGCTTCATGCCGGGAGCCCTGAGGTTCAGGATCGTGATGGCGAAGTTGAGCGCCGCCACCAGGGAGGAGAGCCCCAGGAGCTGGAGGCCCAGGAACCAGAAATCGACCCCGGGCCCCGGCGAGAACTGCGTCGACGTCAGGTTCGCGTAGCCGAACCAGCCGGCGTCGGGCGCCTGCCAGAACCAGCTCGAGTACAGAAACAGCCCGCCGAACAGGAAAGTCCAGTAGCTGAAGGCGTTGAGCCGGGGAAAGGCCACGTCGCGGGCCCCGATCTGGAGCGGCACGACGAAGTTGAAGAACGCGGCCCCGAGCGGCATCAGGGCCAGGAAGATCATCGTCGTGCCGTGCATCGTGAACAGCTGGTTGTAGACCTGCGGGCTCACGATGCCGGCGTTGGGCCCGTGGAGCTGGAGTCGGATGATGAGCGCCTCGATCCCGCCCAGCACGAAGAACATGAGCGCGGTGAGACCGTAGAGGATACCGATCCTCTTGTGGTCGACGGTCGTGATCCAGCTCCAGATCCCGCCCGAGTACGTGCCCTCGTGCCCGTGGGCGCCCGTCGGGGAATGGAGCGCCGCTTCGCTCGTCGCCATCGGTTTCCCTACTTCAGACTCTGGAGGTACGCCACCATCTTCCGGACCTGGTCGGCCGGGAGCTGGGGGATCTTCATCTTGTTGCCGGGCTTGATCGAGTCGTTCTTCGTGATCCAGAGGAACATGTTCTCGGGCGTGTTCTCCAGGATCGTGGCGGCCAGGGTCTGGCGGCTGCCCACGTGCGTGAGGTCGGGGCCCACGATGCCCTTGGCCTGCGTGCCCCGGATCGTATGGCAGCTGATGCAGATGCCGTTGACGACCAGCTGCTTGCCCTGCATGGCCAGCGAGTCGGCCGGCTCCCGGGCCGGCCCCTTCACGCTGTCCACCCAGGCCCGGAAGGTGGCCGAGTCCTGGGCGACGGCCAGCGCGCGCATCAGGGCGTGCTCCTCCCCGCAGAACTCCGCGCACTGTCCGGGATACTCGCCCGCCGAGTCCACCGTGAACCACAGAATGTTCGTATGCCCCGGCACCACGTCACGTTTTCCACCGATGCGGGGGATCCAGAAGCTGTGGATGACGTCCTTCGAAGTCAGGTTGAGCTGGACCGTGCGCCCGACCGGAACGTGGAGCTCGTCGGCCGTCACGATGCCCTGCTCGGGATACTCGAACTCCCACCACCACTGGTGTCCGATCACGTTGATCTGGAGAGGATTCGACGAGGCGGGCGCCGGATTGTCGACGATGAAGATCGTCTTCATCGTGGGCACGGCGATCAGCACCAGGATGATGGCCGGGGCCAGCGTCCACGCGATCTCGAGCCTGGTGTTCCCGTGGACCGGCTCGGGACGCCCTTCCCCGCCGCGGTCCCGAAACCGGAAGACCGCGTAGAGCAGCAGGCCCTCCACGATGACGAACACCCCGACCGCGAACCAGAAGATCCGGCGGAAGAGGTCGTCGATTCGCTGGCCGAAGTCCGAGACCGGGTGCAGCGTGGACTGGGGGAGGACCCCCGTACACCCGGCCAGCCCGACCACGAGCACCAGCCCGAGGACGAGCCACGAGCCTCTACGCCACGTCGCTTTCTTCGAAGGCATTCGCCCCGTCGTGATCCTGTCCGCTGAGGGATCCCCCCTCGGGGGGATTCAAGCACGCGCCACGGTACGGGTACGCTCGGGGGGAGTCAAGTCGAGCGGTACCCGGAATCATTCCGGCCCGTACCGCGGGCGGAGGAAGGCCCGAGGGCCCCGAACCGCGTGGTCCGGGGCCCCCGGGGTGCCGCGCCGACCGGCCCGGGCGGCCGCTCAGCGCGTCGTGCGCTCGATGAGGTCGGCGAAGCTCCGCTTCATCTTCGCCAGCGACTCGTCCCGCAGGTACATCATGTGCCCGGCCCGATAGTCGACGATGCGAACGTGCGCCTGGAGGTCGGCCGGCAGGCCCAGGTGGTCCATCGTGTACTCGGTGGCGAAGAACGGCGTGGCCAGGTCGTAGAGCCCGTCGTTCACCAGGACCCGCAGATCGGGGTTGTGCCGCATCGCCTCCGCCAGGTCCGGCGCCACGTCGGTATAGCCGGGCCACCCGAACCTGCGCCCGTGCGTCCAGTCCCATGGCCGCACGCTGCCGCTCACGCGGTAGGGCCGCTCCGTCCGGTAGCCCAGCTCCCCTCGCACGTAGGAGCGGAAGGCGCTGGCGAACGCCGAGCTGATGGACGTCGACTGCGGGTCGTACGGGGCCCGCTCGCCCAGCAGGTCGCCCGTGGGGCCCGTGAAGCGCGCGTCCAGGCGCCCGATCACCACGCCGTGCTCGCGCATCAGCTCCTTCTCGAACCGGCCGTTGTTGACCCGGAGGTCCGCCTTGTCCAGGTAGTCCTCGCTGAGGCCGGTGTACTCGTGGAGCTTGCCGAGGATGCGGTGCCGCTCGGCGTCCGGGAGCTTCGAGCCCAGGGCGAGCGCGTGCGCGTAGTCTCCCGCCGCGAAGGAGCGGACCTCCTCCAGGAACGGCCCCAGCGAGTCCGGCCTCTGGGGGAGCGCGTGGTGGTACCACGCCACCGCCGCGTAGCTGGGCAGGTAGAGGACGTAAGGGAGCTCGTTGCCCGCGCCCCATCCGATCGTCTGGAAGTTCAGGACGACCGAGGTGAGGACGACCCCGTTGAAGTCCATGTCGTAGTGGCTCTGGAGGTAGTCCACCAGGGCCGCCGAGCGGGTGGTCCCGTAGCTCTCGCCGAACAGGTAGCGGGGCGAGTTCCAGCGGTCGTTCCGGCGCACCCAGCGCGTGATGAACTGCCCGACGGACTGGACGTCCTGGTCCACTCCCCAGAAGTCCTTGCCCTTGGCGTCGCCCAGCGGGTGGCTGTAGCCGGTCCCCACCGGGTCGATGAAGACGAGGTCGGTCCTGTCCAGCGGGCTGTAGGGGTTGTCCTGGAGCCGGTACGGTGGCGGCGGGGTGTGGGAGGTGTCCGCGGTGACGACGCGTCGGGGACCCAGGGCTCCCATGTGGAGCCAGATCGAGGCGGAGCCCGGCCCGCCGTTGTAGGCGAAGGTCACCGGACGGGACGAGGGGTCCCGAACGCCTTCCTTCGTGTAGGCGATGTAGAACACGCTCGCCGTCGGCTTCCCCTCGTCGTCCCGGAGCGTGATCGTCCCCGCCGTGGCCCGGTAGCGGACCGTCTGCCCGTCCAGGGTGATCGTGTGCTCGGTGGTCGAGGCGGGAGGCTCGGGGTAGCCCGACGCCGTGTCGTGGGAAGCGGCCCGCTCGCGCGGGGGCGCCGTCTCCTGCTGGGCCGCCGCGGGCGCCGCCGCCACGCTCAGGGCCGCGAGGGCCGCCAGCACGGCGACCGGGCTCCTCGTCGTCTTCATCCATCCTCCTCGTGTGGTCGATCTCGTTCGGCCGGCCCCCGGCCGGAGACGGCCGGGGGATCCCCACGTCCTCGTGGACACCCGAGAGCCGAAGACCGATGCACGGGCGGCGCCCAGCTCATCAGGAGAGCGTGCTCATCTCCTCCTTCGTGTACAGGTCCGAGACCCACTTGCCGTACCCGTTGAACACCTCGGTCGGGACCTTCCGGCCCGTCTCCACGATCGTCTCCCGGGCCTGCGACCAGCGCGGATGGGGGACGGCCGGGTTCACGTTGGCCAGCCAGCCGTACTCGTCGGGGACGACGTCGTGCCAGAACACCGGCGGCTTCTCGCGCGTGACCTCGATCTTGACGATCGACTTGATGGACTTGTAGCCGTACTTCCAGGGGAGGTGCAGCCTGAGGGGGGCGCCGTCCTGCTTCTGCAGGGGGTGCCCGTACATTCCGGTCACCAGGAAGGCCAGCTCGTTCCGGGCCTCCTCCATGCGCAGCGCCTCGTAGTAGGGCCACGGGTACCAGTCCTGGCTCTTCTGGCCGGGAGCCTGGTCGGGCCGGTCGAAGCTGACGAACCGGACGTAGCGCCCCTCCGACCGGGGGCTCACCCGGTCCAGGAGCGCCCGGAGGGGGAAGCCGATCCACGGGACGCACACGGTCCACGCCTCCACGCAGCGGTGGCGGTAGATCCGCGTCTCCAGGCCCATCGTGCGCTCCAGGTCGGCCAGGTCGAACGTCTTCGGCGACTCGACGAGCCCGCCGACTTCGACCGTCCACGGCCTGGCCTCGAAGCGGCCCACCGTCTTCCACACCGACTTCTTGTCGGTCGTGAACTCGTAGAAGTTGTTGTAGGCGGCCGTGACCTTCTCGTCGGTCACCGCCTCGATCCGGGGCCCGGGCCCGAAGCGGTCGTCCTTCTTCGCCTCGGGATAGAGCCCGGCCGTGGGCGTGGGAGGGACGTTGTCGAGAGGCCCGGCCGCCTGCGCCGCGCCGCCCGAGCCCTCCCCGCCCGCCGACGGCGTGCCGGCCTTCGAATCGCCGACGTCGCACCCGCCCAGGAGCGCGGCCCCGCCCACGGCGAAGCCCATCCGCCGCAGGAAGTCCCGCCGGTTCACGTAGACCTCCTCGGGCGTCGTCGCCGATTCGGGGAGGTTCCAGGGTCGTGGCAGGTGAATGTGGGTCATGTCGTGCCTCCCTTCAGTGCCGGAAGAGCCGCCGCCCGGTCAGCACCATCGCGATGCCGTGCTCGTCGGCCGCGGCGACGACCTCCTCGTCGCGGATCGAGCCGCCCGGCTGGATGATGGCCCGGATGCCCGCTCCGGCGGCCACTTCGATGTTGTCCCGGAACGGGAAGAAGGCGTCCGAGGCCAGCGCCGAGCCGTGGGTGTCGAGATCGGCCTCTCCCGCCTTGCGCACCGCGATCTTCACGGCGTCCACCCGGCTCATCTGTCCGGCACCGATCCCGATCGTGGCCCCATCGCGCGCCAGGAGAATCGCGTTCGACTTGACCCCCTGGATCGCCGCCCACGCGAAGCCCAGGTCGGCCCACTCCTCCTCCGAGGGTCGGCGCGACGTCGCCACCGTGACGCCCTCTCCGGCCCCCACGGCCTCCGGGTCCACCGGCTCCCGGGCTCCCTGCACCAGGAAGCCGCCCTGGATCCCGCGCGCCTCGAGGCCGCGGCGCACGTGCCCGCGCGGCCGTCCGAACTCCACGCCGTCGGCGGGCTCGAGGATCCGCACCTTCTCCTTGGACTGGAGGATGCGGAGGGCGTCGGACGCGTAGCCGGGAGCGGCCACGCACTCCACGAACAGGTCCGACATGGCCTCGGCCGCCGCCTCGGTCACGGGCTGGTTGAACGCCACGGTCGAGCCGAACGCGGACATCGGGTCGCAGGCCCGGGCCTTCTCGAACGCCTCGGCCAGCGTCCGCCCCGTGGCCAGGCCACACGGCGTCGTGTGCTTGATGATGACGCACGCCGGCCGCTGGCCGGAGAGGAAGGGCGCGAGCGCGAGGAGCGCCCCGTCCACGTCCAGGAGGTTGTTGTACGAGAGCTCCTTGCCCTGGAGCTGCTGGAGGCCGGGGATGCCCCACATGGGGCCCGAAGGGTCCCGGTAGAACGCGGCGGGCTGGTCGGGGTTCTCCCCGTACCGCAGCTCCTGGACCCGCTCCAGGGGCCACAGCAGCTCCGGGGGAAGCCCCGCCCCGGCCGTCGCCCCGCACCTCGACTCGAGGTGGGAGGCGATCGCCGCATCGTACGAGGCCGTGTGCAGGAACACCTTGGCCGCCAGTCGCCGGCGCAGCGCGTCGGCCTCCTCGTCCCCTCCGTCGAGCGTCGCGAGCACGTCGTCGTAGTCGTCCGGGTCGCACACGCTCCACACGAAGGGGTGGTTCTTGGCCGCCGCGCGCAGGAGCGTCGGCCCCCCGATGTCGATCCGGGCGAGCGCCTCCGCCTCTGCCACGTTGGGGTTGGCCACCGTCTCGCGGAACGGGTAGAGGTTCACCCCCACGAGGTCTATGGGCGAGAGGTCGTGCTTGCGGAGCTCCTCCATGTCCGAGGCGACGGAGCGCCGCGCCAGGATCCCGGCGTGGACGGCCGGATGGACCGTCTTGACCCGCCCCCCCATGAGCTCCGGGAAGCCCGTGAGCTCGGAGACCTCCATGACCGGGACGTCCCCACCCCGGAGGGCACGGGCGGTCCCGCCCGTCGAGACGATCTCCCAGCCCCGCTCGCTCAGCGAGCGGGCGAACTCGACGATCCCGCGCTTGTCGGACACGCTCAGCAGAGCGATCGGCATGACACTCCTCTATTCGTGATCGAGTCTCTCTCTCCGGCCCCTTCGCTCACGCCGGCCCCTCCGGCCCGCGGCCCTCCGCCAGGAACCGGTCGGACGGGAAGAAGGGCTCCCGCCACAGACACGTCCCGTCCCGGCTCAGCCGCACCCGGCCGCGGGCGAGGGCCGAGACCACGGCCGGCAGGATACGATGCTCGACCTCGAGCACCCGCTCCGCCAGGCCGTCGGCGTCATCGCGCTCCAGGACCGGGACCGGCCACTGGGCGATGATGCGCCCCCGGTCGTACTCCTCGTCGACGAAGTGCACGGTGGGACCGGTCACCCTCGCGCCCGAGGCGAGCACGGCCTCGTGCACCCGACGCCCGTACATACCCTTCCCGCCGAAAGCGGGCAGCAACGCCGGGTGGATGTTGATCATCCGGCCCCGGTAGGCCCGGACCACCGACACCGGGACCCTACGCAGGTACCCGGCCAGCACGACCAGATCGGCGCCGCTCCCCTCGAGGAGCCTCAGGAGCTCGCGGGCCTCCTCGTCCTCCGGCCGGCCCGGTGCACCGAGCACGCGCCACTCGACGTCCGCCCGCTCCGCCCGGTCGATGGCCCCGGTCCCCTCCCGGCTGGCCACCAGGAGGACCACGCGTGCCGCGTCGTCTCCCGCATCGCCGAACCGGTCCAGGAGCGCCTGGAAGTTGGTCCCCGATCCCGAGGCGAGGACGGCCACCCGGGCCGGCCCCCGGTCGCCGGAGTCACGGCCGCCGTCACTCATCCCCGCCCTCCCCGCTGTCCCGCCTCTCGGGCGGCCCGTCCGTCTCCCGCCGGTCCAGGTCCAGCGCCATGCGGACCGCCTCGCGGAGGTCGTCCGCTCTCAGGACCCCTTCGGGCACCGACTCCTCGCTCCCGGCCCCACCGGAGTGGAGCAGGATCCCCGTCCCGCCGACCTCGAGCGCCGGGAGGACATCGTGCAGCCTGTCGCCGACGAACAGGGCCTCGGAGAGCCGGATCCCCCGCGCCTCCGCCACCTCCTGGTACAGCGCCAGCCCGGGCTTCCGGCACGCGCACGGGGGCTCGCGGCCCGGATCGTGGGGGCAGAAGCGGACGTCGTCCACCGCGCATCCGCGCACGGCCAGGCGCCGCTCCATCTCGCGCTCGACGTTCCAGAAGTCCTCCTCTTCGTACAGCCCACGCCCGATGCCCGACTGGTTGGTGACGACCACGACCGGGATGGCTCGCGCGTTGAGGAGCGCCAGCGCCACCTCGACGCCGGGGAGGAGCTCGACGCGGGACGGGTCGTCCGGGTAGCCCCGGTCGCGGATGATCGTGCCGTCCCGGTCCAGGAAGGCCGCCGAGTACCTCACCGCTCTCCTCGCGCCGGGGCCCGCGCGCCGACCCTCTCCAGGGCCGCGGCGAGCACGTGCCGGGCCGCCGCCTCCTGTCCGGGGAGGAGGGTCCGGAAGTCGAGGAGGAAGGCGTCCCCGGCGATGCGTCCCACGAGCGGCGGATCCCCCTCGCGGCACGCGGCGTCCAGGAGTCCGGCCCCCGTCCCCGTGACTGCCCACCCCGCCGACGGGAAGTCGAACCCCGGGAAGGACCCTCCCCCCACCACCGACCGGAGCTCCCGCACCTCGACCGCGATCCCATCCGGGACGTCCAGGCCCTCGAGGGCCCGCCGGGCCCGCTCCTCGACCGAGGCCGCCGGCTCGCGCAGCATCCGGAGCGTGGGGACCTCCCGCGCCGAGAGCTCCGGGTTCCGGTACAGCTTGAGGGTGGCCTCGAGCGCGGCCAGGGTGGCCTTGTCCACGCGGAAGGCCCGGAGGAGCGGGTTCCGTCGCAGCCTTGAGACCACGTCCTTCCGGCCCGCCAGCACGCCCGCCTGCGGTCCGCCCAGCAGCTTGTCGCCGCTCCACGTGACCAGGTCTGCGCCCGCGGCGAGCGAGCCCGCCGGAGAGGGCTCCGGGGGAAAGCCCGGGAGGAGGTCGGGCGAGAGGAGCCCCGAGCCCAGGTCGTGGACGACCGGGACGTCGTGCTCCCGGCCGAGACCGGCCAGGTCCTCGAGGTCGACGCTCTCGACGAACCCCTCGACCCGGTAGTTGGACGGGTGGACCTTGAGGAGGAGCCCCGAGCCCTCCCCGAGCGCCGCGCGGTAGTCCTCGAGCCGGGTCCGGTTGGTGGTCCCCACCTCCCGCAGCCGCGCCCCGGCCCTGTCCACTATGTCCGGGACCCGGAAGGAGCCGCCGATCTCCACGAGCTCGCCCCGCGAGACCACGACTTCCCGGCCCGAGGCCAGCTCGTTCACGACCAGCGCCACGGCGGCCGCGTTGTTGTTCACGACCAGGGCCGCCTCCGCCCCGGTGAGCTCGCGGAGGAGGTCGGTGCAGTGCTCGTAGCGGCTGCCGCGCTCGCCGCGCTCGAGGTCGTACTCGAGGTTGGAGTACGCCGGTCCGGCGCGCGCGACCGCCTCGATCGCCGCCGTTGCGAGCGGTGCGCGCCCCAGGTTGGTGTGGAGCACGACGCCGGTGGCGTTGAGCACCGGCCGCAGCGAGGGCCGATCCCGCGCTTCCAGGAGCGCGCGGGCCCGGGAGAGGAGCGCCTCCGGCTCCGGCGCCTCCGAGACGGCCGGCTCTTCGGCCAGGGCCGCGCGGACCTCGGAGAGCGCATCGCGGAGCGCGCGCACGACCGGGCCGCGCCCCCAGCGCTCGAACCATGCCGCGGTATCGGCCTCGTCGAGGAGCCGGTCGACGCCGGGCAGGTCCCGGCGCGGATCGGCTCCCGCCCGGTGCTCGCCGCTCATGTCCCGTCCCCCGGCGAGCTGGCGCCCGCCGTGTCCGCCGGGGGATAGACGAAGGTCGTGTCCCCGCCCCCGGCGAGCTTCCTGAGGTTCACGAAGCCGTCCACCCGGACCCGGTAGGTGCCGGGCCGGAGCGGACGGCCGAGCCGTACCAGGACCTGCTGCGAGGGAAGGGCCGTCGTGTCCGCGGCGGCCGCGGTGGTCCCGGGCGCGGCCGCCGTCGTCGTGTCGGTGGCGGCCGCTGCCGTGGTGTCCGCGGTGGTCACCGTCGTCGTGTCCGCGACCGGCGGCCTCGCAGACGGCAACGTGATGCCGACGCGCTCCACGGGCCAGGCGGTCCCGGTCGCGGTGTCCCGCACCACGACTTCGGTCGGCGCGAAGTCCTGGCTCGGGTCCAGGTGATCGTCGAACTCGAGCTGGACGGTGACGCTGTCCGCGGGCCGTGCCCGCACCAGGCGGGGCGCGGTCGTGTCGGGCTCGGTGAGCCGCAGGACGAGCTCCGCCGTGGCCGTGGAGTCCTGAAGGTCGAAGGAGGCGCTGTCGAAGGCCTCGAGCTGCCTCTGGAGCTCCAGGTCCGCGTTCAGGTCGAGGAAGCCGTAGGCCTCGTACCGGCCGGGCGGCAGGGCCGGGAGGGAGAAGGTCCCCCCGGTGTCGGCGGTCGCGGTGTACGGGACGGTGTCCCCGGACCTCTCGAACAGGACGCGGGCGTCCCTGGCAGGCCGGCCGGTGACGCGGTCCAGGAGCCTTCCCGACACCCGCGTGTCGGTGACCGGAGGTCCCGTGGAGAACAGGAGCCGGATCGGCTCCTCGGTCCGGTTCCCCAGGAGGTCGGGGATGCCGGCCGGGACGCGGAGCACGTACACGGCACCCTTCCTCCAGCCGCCGTCCGGATGGATCTTGATGTCCGAGAACCCGGTGCTCACCCGGTACCGATACGCCGGCGAGCCGACGAGCTGCCGGGCCAGGTCCGAGGGCGCGTTGATCGGCTCGTCGAACTCGATCTTGACATCCCCTCCCAGGTCGGGCACCACGGCCCGGTCCCCGGGCTCCGTGCGGGTGACCTGCGGCGGCCGCGAATCCGGGAGCGCCCCCGGCGGAGCTTCTTCCTTGGCGCACGACGCGAGGAGGAGGGCCGCGACGAGCCAGGCCGCGCCCCGAAGGGTGCGGCCGGACCCGTCCGGCAGCGTCACGACGAGCCCCCGGCCCCGGAAAGGACGCCCCGCTTGCGGGCCAGGTGCTCCTTCTGCTCGTCCAGAGATCGCGCCTTCTCTCGCTCGCGCTCGACCACCTCGTCGGGAGCCTTCGTGAGGAAGTCCTCGTTCTCGAGCTTCCGGCGAGACGCCTCGAGGAGGCCCTCCACGCGCTCGAGCTCCTCCTCGATCCGGGCGCGCTCCCGGTCCAGGTCGATGACGTCCGCCAGGGGTACGAACACCTCCGTGCCCGAGCGGAGGACCGCGTGCGCGCCCGCGCGCTCGCCCCGGGCGCCGTCCCGCTCGATCCGGTCCACCCGCGCGAGCCGTCGGAGTCCCTCGTCCTCCGCCCCGAGCGCCCGCGAGAGCCCGTCGGAGATCGAGGCCAGGTGGACCTCCAGCTCCCGGCCCGGATCGATGTTGTACTCGGAGCGGGTGTTGCGCAGGGCCACGACGAGCTCCTGGAGATCGGCCACCGCCTCCTCGGCCTCGCGATCGGACGGGAAGTCGTCGGGGTCCGGCCACGGCCCCAGCATGAGGGTCGCGTCCGGGGCCACGCCGGGAAGCCGCAGGTAGAGCGCCTCGCTGATGAACGGCATCACCGGATGGAGTAGCCGCAGCCAGCCCTCCACGACGCGGCGGAGCGTCCGGGCGGCCGCGCGGCGGCTCCCCTCGCCCCTCTCCCCCGCCAGCCGTCCCTTGACCAGCTCGAGGTACCAGTCACAGAACTCGCCCCACACGAAGTCGTAGACGCTGGAGGCCACCTCGTGCATCCGGAACGACTCGAGGGCGGCGGTCGTGGCCCCGGCGGTCGCCGACAGCCGGCTGAGGATCCAGCGGTCGGCCAGCTCCAGCTCGAGCTCCCCGCCGTCCGCCTCCGCGTCCAGGTGCGGCAGCGCGAAGCGGGCCGCGTTCCAGATCTTGTTGGCGAAGTTCCTGCCCACCTGGAAGGCCGCGTCCAGGTCCTCGTGGTTGAGCTGGAGGTCCGTCCCGAGCGCCGCCCCCCGGATGAGCGTGAACCTCAGCGCATCGGCCCCGAAGCGGTCGACCACCTCGATCGGATCGATCCCGTTCCCGAGCGACTTGGACATCCGCCGGCCCTGGTGGTCGCGCACCGTCCCGTTGAGGACCACGTCGGTGAACGGCAGCTGGTCCAGGAACTCGAGGCCGGCCATCACCATGCGGGCGACCCAGAAGAAGAGGATGTCGGCTCCGGTGACCAGGGTGTCGGTCGGGTAGAAGGCCTCGAGGTCCTCCGTCTCCTCCGGCCACCCCAGCGTGGAGAAGGGCCACAGCCACGAGCTGAACCACGTGTCCAGCACGTCGGGGTCCTGGTCCAGCGGGCCGCCGCAGTCAGGACACGCGTCCGGGTCCTCGCGGGCCACGACCTCCCGGCCGCAAACCTCGTCCCGGCAGTACCACACCGGGATCCGGTGGCCCCACCACAGCTGCCGGCTGATGCACCAGTCCCGGATGTTCTCCAGCCAGTGCTCGTAGATCTGCCCGTAGCGCTCCGGGTGGAAGCGGAGCTCGCCCTCCCGGTAGGCCCGCAGCGCCGGCCGGGCCAGCGGCTCCATCCTCACGAACCACTGGAGGCTCAGGCGCGGCTCGACCACCGTGTCGCACCTGTAGCAGCGGCCCACGGAGTGGACGTGCTCGTCGGTCCGCACGAGCCGACCCTCCTCCCCGAGCGCCGCGACCACGGCGTCGCGGGCCTCGAACCGGTCCAGGCCCCGGAACGGCTCCGGGACGGCGTCGGACATCCGCGCCTCGTCGGTCATGACGTCGACGACCTCGAGGTCGTGCCTTCGGCCGATCTCGAAGTCGTTCGGGTCGTGGGCCGGCGTCACCTTCACCACGCCCGAGCCGAACTCGGGGTCGACGTGCTCGTCGGCCACGATCGGAAGTCGGCGGCCCACGAGGGGGAGGATCGCGGTCCGCCCCACCAGGTCCGCATACCGCTCGTCCTCCGGATGGACGGCGAGGCCGGTGTCACCCAGCATGGTCTCGGGCCGGGTCGTGGCCACGACCACCGTCCGGGAGGGATCGTGCTCGAGCGGATAGGCGATGCGCCAGAGCTTCCCGGCCTGCTCCCGGTGCTCGGCCTCCTCGTTGGAGAGGGCCGTCCCGCACCGGGGACACCAGTTGATGATGTACTGGCCGCGGTAGACCAGCCCCTTCTCGTACAGCCGGACGAAGACCTCGCGCACGGCGCGCGAGAGTCCCTCGTCCAGCGTGAACCGGGTGCGCTCCCAGTCGCACGAGCAGCCGATCGCCTCCAGCTGCTCGATGATGCGGCTCCCGTACTCGTCCACCCACGCCCACACCCGCTCGACGAAGGCCTCGCGGCCCAGGTCCCAGCGGGTGAGGCCCTCGTCGGCCAGCTGGCGCTCGACCACGTTCTGCGTGGCGATTCCGGCGTGGTCGGTTCCCGGGAGCCACAGCGTCTCCCGTCCCTGCATCCTCCGCCACCGAACGAGCACGTCCTGGATCGTGTCGTTCAGGCCGTGGCCCATGTGCAGCGCCGCCGTGACGTTGGGCGGTGGAATGACGATGACGTACGGGTCGTCGGCCTTCGAGGCATCGGCGTGGAAGTAGCCGGCCTCGAGCCACCGCCGGTACAGGCGGTCCTCGATGTCCGTCGGGTCGTAGCGCGCGTCGAGCTGGTCGGTCAGGTCGGTCACGTGTGGCCGGGTCCTCTCGGGGGTGACGGGTGCCTCCGGTCGAGCGGGTCCGGCGGGGAGGTCCGCAGGGCGAGCCGCCCCCCGCCGGCCCCGGTCGGTGAGTCTAACGACCGCTCGCCCGAAGGAGCAATGCTCACGGGACCTGCGGATCCTCCGGTCGTGTCGGGGGGGCTCTCCGACCCGCCGGTGTCCGGCGGCGGCCGCCCCGTCTTCTCCCGCGACTTCTTGCGCATCTCCTTCACGCGCTCCTCGCGCGTCTCCCGGGCGCGGTCCAGGGCGTCCTGGTACTGGATGACCTCCAGGTCCTGGAGCTCCTTGCGGAGCTTCCGGCCCTTCTCGCCCGTGGCCTGGAAGAGCTGCCCGAACGGGATGGGGATCACGATGTCGCCAAGGTGGAGCCCGTCCGAGGCGATCCCCCACTTCTTGTCCCCCTTCCCGACCAGCCATTCCCGGGCCCGCCTGGACGCCTCGTTGCTCAGACGCACGCTGTCCAGGTAGTCGCGGAGGATGGCATACACGGCGCTGTCCGCCCGCTGGATCCCTGTCAGCTCGCGCTCGGGGATCTCCTCGGGCGAGATCCCCTCCCACACGCGGATGTCCCCCGGCTTCGGCCGGATCTTCTCCGCGTTGGTGAGCTTCTCGCCTTCCGTCTCGGCGGGCTGCTCGCGCGTGGGGCCCGGCCGCTCGGCCGGCGCCGGCCGGCGCTCCGTCCGCGGCGGAGCCGGCCTGCTCGGCTGCCGGCCCGCCTCGGGCGGAGTCTCGAGAACCCGGAGGTTCAGGGCCCTCAGCCCCTCGGGCATCCGGATCCTGGGTGGGCCCTGCACCGGACGGTAGCCCCGGGGCGGAATCGCGAGCTTGGCGGAGACGACCACGACGATGACCAGGTGGACGACCAGGGAGACGAGCATGCCGGCGACGAGCGCCCGGCGGAACCGGCGCTCCCGCTCCTCCCGCCCGGGGTGCGGCACCTTCACCCCGACCCTGTGGCCGCATCGAGGGCGATCTCGTACGCGCGGTTCCGGGGAGCCCCGAACGCCCGCTGGAGCCCGTCCGCGATGTCGCGGGTGCTCTCCCCGAGCTCCGCCCGTCGGCGCGCCTCTCTGCGCATCTCGTCCTCGCTCCCCCGCCACCCGGGCGGCGCGCCGCCCTCGAGGACGAGCGTCACCTCGCCCCGGGGCTCATCGCGCGCCAGACGCCGGGCCAGCCCCCCCACGGTCGAGCGCAGCACCTCCTCGTGCAGCTTGGTGAGCTCGCGGCACAGCACGCAGGTGCGCTCGGCGAGGCCCGCGCCCTCGAGATCCTCCAGGAGGGTCGCCGCACGGCGGGGGGACTCGAAGGCGACCACGGTCTCGGTGGAGGCCGCCGCCCGCGCCAGCCACGCCTCGCGCTCGGCGCCCGAGCGGGGCGGGAAGCCCAGGAACGTGTAGCGGTCGGCCGGGAGGCCCGCGACCGACAGGGCCGCCGCTGGCGCCGACGGGCCGGGGACGCTGCGCACGGCGAGGCCCGCCTCGAGCACGGCCGCGACCACGCGGCATCCCGGGTCGGAGATGGCTGGCGTCCCGGCGTCCGACACGAGGGCGGCCGACCCGCCGCCCGACACGAGCTCGACGACCTCCTGGCTCCGGGCCGCCTCGTTGTGCTCGTGCAGCGAGCGGAGGCGCGCCTCGATCCCCGCCCGGGCCAGGAGGACCCCGGTCCGGCGCGTGTCCTCCGCGTAGACGACGTCCACGCCGGCCAGGGTCTCGGCCGCTCGCCCGCTCAGGTCCGAGAGGTTTCCGATGGGGGTGCCGACCACGTACAGGCCGCTCTCCATGCCTCCTCGTCAGCTGTTCGCGTCGGCGGGCGGCTTGCTCCAGGAAGAACGCCTCCCGGCCCGCACGGGACCGGGAGGCGTCCCCACCCGGGCGGTCTCCGCGGATCGACCCGCGGACGCCCGGCCCGCCGCGCACGAGCCCGCGGGCTCTTCAGGCGTGCTGTTCGATCTTCTTCTGCAGGTGGGCCTTGGGCACGGCCCCGACCACCGTGTCCACGTGCTCGCCGTCCTTGAAGAACAGGATGCTCGGGATCGAGCGGATCTGGAAGCGCTGCGTCGTCCGCTGGTTCTCGTCCACGTCCATCTTCCCGACCTTGAGGCGGCCGGAGTACTCCTCCGCCAGCTCTTCGACGATCGGGCCCACCATCCGGCACGGGCCGCACCACTCGGCCCAGAAGTCCACGATCGACAGGCCCTCGGCCTCCTCGATCTCGGTCTCGAAGTTGTCGTCGGTCAGCTCGATCGGCTCTGCACCCGTAGTCATCGCTCTCCCTCGGTTCACTGGAGTCGTCGGGACGGTCTTCGGTCATGTTGGGGGGGCGGGCCGCCTGTCGCGACCCCGCCCGTTGCCCGCGGCACGCCACGAGGCTCGGGCTCGCGGATGCCCGTACCGCAACCCGTGCGCCAGCTCCGCCGCTCCTTCACATTACCGTTGCTGCCACGGAATGTTCGCCGCCGCGGGGACGGCGAGCCGCGGGGCACCCCACGACATCGGGAGGACGAGCCGGTGGAGCACATCGACCATGTCGGGATCGCGGTCCGCTCGCTGGAGGACGCCGTCCCCCTCTACCGGGCCCTGCTCGGCGAGCCTCCCTCCGGCTACGAGACCGTCTCCGGAGAGGGTGTGCGGGTGGCCTTCTTCGGCGAGGGGGCCGGTCGGGTCGAGCTGCTCGAGCCGACGGGGTCCGACTCCCCGGTCGGCAGGTTCCTGGAGCGTCACGGACCCGGCCTCCATCACATGTGCCTGGCCGTGGACGACCTGGACGCCGCGCTCGAAAGGGCTCGGGCCGCGGGAGCCGAGCCGCTGCCCCCCGGGATCAGGAGCGGCGCGGAGGCGAGCCGCGTGGCGTTCCTCCATCCGAAATCGGCCCGCGGCGTCCTCCTCGAGATCCGGGAACGGGCGGAGACCACCCCGCCATGACGGTCTCGGTCATCGTCCCGGCCCTCGACGAGGCCGACGTCCTGCCCCGTACCCTTCGGGCCGCGCGAGCCGCCTTCGGCCCCTCGGCCGAGCTCGTGGTCGTGGACGGGGGAAGCGAGGACGGCACCCCCGCCGCCGCCGAGGGCCTCGCCCGGGTCGTCCGTTCCGCCCCGGGACGGGGCCGGCAGCAGAATGCCGGCGTCCGGGCGAGCCGCGGCGAGGCCCTCGTCTTCCTGCACGCCGACACGATCGTCGAGGAGCGCGCCGGCTCCGACCTGGAGCGGGCCCTGAGCGACCCGCGGACGGCCGGGGGGTGCCTGCGCTTCGCCCTGCCCGCCCGTCCGGGCTCCGGGAGCCTCCAGCGGGCGGCCGACGCCCTCCTCGAGGCCGCCGTCCGAGCCCGGACGCGCCTGTTCCGATCGGCCACGGGCGACCAGGTGATCTTCGCCCGCCGGAGCGCGTTCGAGGCCGCGGGAGGGTTTCCGGACTACCCCCTGTTCGAGGATGTCGATCTGGTGCGGAGGCTGCGGCGGGAGGGCCGGTTCCGGGTGCTGCCCGCGCGGGCCACGACCTCCGGCCGACGATGGGAGGAGCGGGGCTGGCTGCGCACGGTCCTCCTCCACCTGGCGCTCCGGGGGGCGTTCCACCTGGGAGTGCCGGCGTGGAGGCTGGCCGCCTGGTACGGGCCGCCGGTCAGGACCCGCCGGAATGCGTCAGCGGATCGAGGTCGATCCGCTCGACGAACCAGCGGTCGTCCTTCGTAGAGGCGGTCACGAAGGGAACCGTGACCGCGCCGCGGCTCGTTCCGGTCAGGTGGACCTGGAACCTGCGCTCGTAGGACTCGAGCAGGGACTGGGCGCCCGCCTCGACGGTGTAGCCGCCGTGCTCCAGGAACGCGGCGAGCACGACCATGCGCTGCTCGACGTCCCGGGCTCCGAGCGTGAGCTCGGCGGGCCCCTTCCGGGTTCCGAACTGCTGGCCCATGCGCTCGTAGTCCTTGGAGGACGCCGCGTCCAGGAAGGTGCGCACGGCCTGCTCCGGCGTGGCCGCGCCGTACTGGGAGCGCGGCGCGCTCAGCACCGCGCCCGAGCTGGCGCAGCCGGCCAGGAGGAGCGCGATCAGGGGGAGCGCCGCGCCAGCGAGCCTGCCTGTCGATCCGGGGAGCTTCACCTGGTCTCCATGGACGGATGGGATCCCGACGACCGGCGGCGCCCGCGGCGCCGCCACGCCAGGATGTAGGTTCGGCCCGGCCGGCGGTCAAGCCACGCCGGCCGCGGCCTTCCCTCCTACCCTCTCGAAGCGGAAGGCCTCCTCGCCGGGCTCTCCCACGTCCACCCGGATCGTGTCCCCCTCCTCGAACTCGCCCTCGAGGAACGCCAGGGCCAACGGATTCTCGATCCGGCGCTGGATGACGCGCCGCAGCGGCCGTGCTCCGAACGCCGGATCGTAGCCCTCCTCGGACAGCCGGCGCCGGGCCTCCTCGGAGACCTCGAGCCGGACCTCGCGCTCGGCCAGGCGGTCCCGGACCCGCTCCAGGAGGAGCACGACGATCCTGTCCAGCTCCTCCCGGCCGAGCGGACGGTACACCAGAACGTCGTCGATACGGTTCAGGAACTCGGGCTTGAAATGGTCGTGGAGCCGCTCGCGGACGCGGGCGGTCACCTCGTCCCAGTCCTCGCCGCGCCGGGCCGCCTCCAGGATCCCCTCGCTCCCGATGTTGCTGGTCATGATGAGGACCGTGTTCCGGAAGTCCACCGTGCGGCCCTGGCCGTCGGTGAGCCGGCCGTCGTCCAGGATCTGGAGGAGGACGTTGAACGCCTCCGGGTGCGCCTTCTCGATCTCGTCGAACAGGACCACGCTGTACGGCCGGCGGCGCACCTGCTCGGTGAGCTGGCCGCCCTCCTCGTAGCCCACGTAGCCCGGGGGCGCCCCGATGAGGCGCGCCACCGCGTGGCGCTCCATGTACTCGGACATGTCGAGGCGCACCATCGCGTCCTCGTCATCGAAGAGGAACTCGGCCAGGGCGCGCGCCGTCTCGGTCTTCCCGACCCCGGTCGGCCCGAGGAAGATGAAGCTCCCGATCGGGCGGTTCGGGTCCTGGAGTCCCGCGCGGCTCCGCCGGACCGCGTTCGAGACCGCGGAGATCGCCTCGGCCTGGTCGACCACGCGCTCGTGCAGGTGGTCCTCCAGGTGGGCCAGCCGCTCCTTCTCGGACTCCATCATCCGGGAGACGGGGATCCCGGTCCACGAGGCCACCACCTCGGCGATGTCCTCGGGCCGGACCTCCTCGGTCAGGAACGGGCTCTCCAGCTGAAGCTCCTCGAGCCGCTCCTCCGCACGCCCGATCTCCGTTCGAAGGTCCGGGATTCTGCCGTGGAGGATCTCCGCGGCGCGCTGCAGGTCGCCCTCGCGCCGGGCCCGCTCGGCATCGATCGTCCGCTCCTCGAGCTCGCGCTTGAGCACCTGGACGCGCTCGATGGCCTCCTTCTCGGACATCCAGCGCGACTTCATGCCGGCCAGGCGCTCGCGGAGCTCGGAGAGCTCGGCCTCGAGGTCCTCGAGCCGCGTGCGGCTGCGGGGATCCTCCTCCTCGCGGAGCGCCTCGCGCTCGATCTCGAGCTGCGTGACCCGGCGCTCGACCGCGTCGATCTCCTCGGGCATCGAGTCGATCTCGATGCGGAGCCTCGACCCGGCCTCGTCCACGAGGTCGATCGCCTTGTCGGGCAGGAAGCGCGCGCCGATGTAGCGGTCCGAGAGCCGCGCGGCAGCGACCAGCGCGGGGTCGGTGATGCGCACCCCGTGGTGGACCTCGTAGCGCTCCTTGAGACCCCGGAGGATCGCGACGGTCTCCTCGAGCGACGGCTCCTCGACGAGGACGGGCTGGAAGCGGCGCTCGAGCGCCGGGTCCTTCTCGATGTTCTGCCGGTACTCGTCCAGCGTGGTGGCGCCGATCATCCGGAGCTCGCCCCGGGCCAGCGGGGGCTTGAGCATGTTGCCCGCGTCGACGGCGCCCTCCGCCGACCCGGCTCCCACGATGGTGTGGAGCTCGTCGATGAACACCACGTAGCGGCCGCCCGACCCGGTGATCTCCTTGAGGGCGGCCTTGAAGCGCTCCTCGAACTCGCCCCGGTACTTGGCCCCCGCCAGCATCGCGGCGATGTCGAGCTGGATGAGCCGCTTGTCCCTCAGCGACCCGGGGACGTCCCCCTCCACGATCCGCTGCGCCAGGCCTTCCACGATGGCGGTCTTCCCGACGCCGGCCTCCCCGATGAGGACGGGGTTGTTCTTGGTCCGCCGCGACAGGACCTGCATGACCCTGCGGATCTCCGCGTCCCGGCCGATGACCGGGTCGAGCTTCCCGGCGGAGGCCTGCGCGGTGAGGTCGATCCCGTAGCGCTCGAGAGCGCGGTACTTGCCCTCCGGGTCCTCGTCCGTGACGCGGTGCGGACCGCGCACCTGGTCGACCGCCGAGCGGAGCGCGTCCGCGTCGGCCCCGGCGCCCGAGAGGATCCCCGAGGTCGTGCTCGCCTCCGGACCGGCCAGGGCCACGAGGAGGTGCTCGGAGGACACGTACGCATCCTCCATCTCCCGGGCCAGGTCGTCCGCGTCGTCCAGGACCCGCGAGAGCTCGCGGCTCACCTGCGGGCTCGCCCCCGACTGCACGGGGAGCCGTCCGAGGGCCGTCTCCAGCTCGCTCCGAAGCCCTCCCGTCCGGACGCCCGCGCGCTCGAGGATGGGCGCCACGACGCCCCCCTCCTGGTCCAGCAGCGCCGCCAGCAGATGGACGTCCTCGATGGCCGGGTTCTCGGCGCGCCGCGCGAGCTCCGCGGCCGCCTGCAGGGCCTCCCGGCCCCTGACGGTCAGTCGGTCGAGAGAAATCATACCGGGTCTCCGTGATCGATCCGCTCGGGCCGGACGGCGGCCGCCGTCGGCTCACCGGGCACGCGGACCGGCCTCACTCGATCTCGACCGAGCGCGGCTCCGCGCTCCCGCGCATCGGGAGGGCGATCTCGAGAACGCCCATCACGAGCCGCGCTCGGATCGCCTCGGGGTCCACCTCGGCGGGGAGACGCACGGAGCGGCGGAACCGCCCGTGGGTCCGCTCGGTCCGCAGGACCTCGGCCCCCTCCGGGAGCTCGGGGCGCGCCCGCTCGCCCGAGATCACGAGCTGGTCCCCCAGGGTCGTGATCTCCACGTCCTCCCGCCGGACGCCGGCCACGTCCACGTACACTCGGTAGCCGCGCTCGGGCAGGCGCACGAAGTCGAGCCGCGGCCCGCGACCGACCGCCGGCGGGAACTGCCGGACGCCCTCGATGAGGTCCTCGACCACCTGCTGCATGTCCTGGAACGCCTCGCTCCACGGGCTCCGGTCCCTGCGGCCCTCCGTTCCGCCGTCGGCGCCGACGCCTTCGTGGCCGCCCGCGTCCTCCGCGCCGGCCTCGGGGCCCGTACCGCTCTCCGATGCCGGACCCTCCGTCGCCGGCCCGTGCCGTCGCTGCTCGTCCACGGTGGCCTCCCTCCGGGTGATCCTCTCGCCGCGCGACCCGTCCCGGCGCGCCAGTGCGGGCCGGAAGATGCGCGTCCTCCCCTCCCCAGGGGGCAAGACACGTGCCCCCCACGGAGCTCTTCGGGGCGCCGAAACAGCGGGATGCGGTCCCCGCTGCGCCACGCCGGCGCACGGCGAAGACCGGGGGCGCGACCCGCCTGTCACAACGGCAGTCGCGGCCGCGGCACCTCCGCGCTTGACAGGCGCCGACGGAAGCGGGTAGCCTGCAGGCTGTCCTTGCGCACAGGAAGCCCGTCCGGCCGCGGCGCCGGACCCGTGGCGCCCCGAGTCGTTCCCGGAGCCGGACGTAAGCCCTTGCCGAGCATCACGAGCCCTACGGACCGTCCGACGGCCGCCCCGCTCCCGGGCGCCCGCCAGGGACGGGCGTGCGCGGTGCTCCTGGCCACACTCCTCGTCGGCCCGGCCACGGGGTGCGGCGGCCGCCGGGCCACGCACGCGGCCAGCCTCAGCGACTCGACATACGTGCAGGTGATGGCTCGCCTCGCGCTCGTCGACTCCACGCTTTCACCCGCGGACTACCACCTCCCCGACTCGCTTCCCCCCGACTCGGCGCGCTCGCTCGTGCTCGGGCACTGGGGCGTGGCCGACTCGTCGCTCATCTCGTTCGCCGAGGAGGTGGGGTCCGAGCCCGAGCGCATGCAGGAGATCTGGCAGAGGATCCGGGAGCTGGCCGACTCCCTGGCTGCCCGGGGCTGGCGCCCCGACCGCCCGGAGACGTCGTGAGCGCCGCCCAGCCGCCCGACGAAAGCCCGACCGACCCGCTGGCCGGGGGACACGAGCGAGCCGAGCACAAGGACGAGTCGGCGGCGCCCGGTCCGGCCTGGCTCCGCTCCCTGGGGCGGTTCGGGATCGGCTGCGCCCGGCACGCCGGCCGGAGCGCCATCCTGCTCGTCGCCACCGTCGGGGCCCTGCGCCGCCCGCGCCGATACCTGCACGAGACGTTCGTGCAGGCCAAGCGGATGGGCGTGGACAGCCTGGGGCTGGTGCTGCTCGTGGCGGGGCTCTCGGGCGCCGTCCTGGCCCAGCAGACGGGCTACCAGTTCACCACACTCCCGCTGTGGGTGGTGGGAGAGGGCGTCACCTCGGGCATGATCACCGAGCTCGGGCCCGTGCTCACGGCCATTATCCTGGCCGGGCGGGTGGGCGCCGGCATGGGCGCGGAGCTCGGCACGATGAAGGTCACCGACCAGATCGACGCCCTCCGGACCCTCAACCGCGATCCTGTTGTAGAACTGATCGTTCCGAGGGTACTCGCGGGCATCATCGTGATGATTCCGCTCGTGGTCCTGGCCAACGCCGCCGGCATCTTCAGCGGCTGGATCACGGGGATCACGCTGCTCCCCATGAGCACGCACCAGTACGTCTACGGGGCCAAGGCCATCTACCACTCGGCGCAGCTCGTGCTGTCGCTGGTGAAGGCGGTGGCCTTCGGCTTCGCGGTCAGCTTCATCGGGTGCTACGTGGGCATCCGGGCCGAGGGCGGCGCCGCCGGCGTGGGACGGACCACGACGAACGCCGTGGTGTCCATCATCGTGGCGGTCATGATTCTGGACGTGCTGCTCGCGCCCATCTATCGGGCCGTCTCGTAGCGGCGCCGGGCACCGGACAGCGCGCAGAGAGAGGAAGCCAGCCGATGATCGAGATCCGGGGTCTCAGGAAGATCCTGAACGGCAAATGGGTCCTGGACGGCATCGACCTCGAGGTGCACGAGGGCGAGACCGTGGTGATCATGGGGCCCTCCGGGACCGGGAAGAGCGTCCTCATCAAGCACATCGTCGGCCTCTTCGATCCCGACGAGGGCGACGTGCTGGTGGACGGCATGTCGGTCCCGCGCGCCGGCGGCCGCGAGATCGGGATCATCCGCTCCAAGATCGCCTACGTCTTCCAGAACTCGGCCCTGTTCGATTCCCTGACGGTGGCCGAGAACATACGGCTGGGGCTCGACCCCGAGATCTGCGACCGCGAGCCCGAGGAATGCCTGCGGCGGGTCCGGGAGAGCCTCACGCACGTGAACCTGGAGCCCGAGGTACTGGGCCTCCTCCCCGCCGAGCTGTCCGGCGGGATGCAGAAGCGGGTGGCCCTGGCGCGCTCGATCGTCGGGCGGCGCAAGTACGTCCTCTACGACGAGCCGACCACCGGCCTCGACCCGGTGAACGCAGCCGTGATCAACGACCTCATCGCCCGCCTCCAGGGCGAGATCGGCCTCACCAGCGTGGTGGTCACGCACGACGTGAAGTCGGCCTTCTTCCTGGGTGACCGTATCGCCCTCCTCTCGCGGGGGAAGATCCAGGCCCTCGGAACCCCCGAAGAGATGAAGACGAGCGACAATCCGGCCGTCCGGCGGTTCCTCTCGGGCCGCACCGATCTCACCCGCGTCGCATGAGAGATCCCGGCCTCAGGACGCAGCACACGGCGGAGCTCCAGGTCGGCGCGCTCGTCCTGGCGTCGATCATCGTCCTCGTGCTGGGCGTCATCTGGATCACGAGCAGCGGCATCGGGAGTGGAGGGTTCACGTTCCACGTGTTCACCCCCGACGCCCAGCAGATCACGGCGGGCGACCGGGTCTACCTGCACGGCGTGGACGTCGGCTCCGTGGGCCACGTGGGCCTCGCCGAGGGCGGGGTGGTGCTCGACGTCTCGGTGAACGGCCAGGTCTCCATACCGGCCGACACCCGTGCGGCCATCCAGTCGTCCGGCTTCCTGGGCTCCCAGGCCGTGGTCCTCCAGCCCGGCCAGGCCTCGCGCCGGCTCGCGGCGGGGGACACGATCGCGGCCGAGCCGGCGCCGGGCCTCACGAGCATGGCCAGCTCCCTGGGCGAGGACGCGAAGTCCGTCCTCGACCGCACCAAACGCCTCCTGGCCGACAGCGCGATCGCGGCGCTCCACTCCAGCGCCGAGGACCTGTCGGGGACGATGCACGACCTGCGCGGGCTGGTGGACAGCGAGCGCGCCACCCTGGCCCGCCTGATCGAGAGCCTCGAGGCGACCTCCTCGCAGCTCTCGCAGGCCACCGCGGGCCCGGAGCTCAGGGAGACGCTGGTGCGGCTGGACTCGCTCACCGGCCGCCTTCACGAGACGAGCCGCGGGC
>Ga0209918_1000160_pt1 | contig 50913 bp, 38 predicted proteins | sample SalPonD_shore_MG_FD_185712 | JGI IMG/M metagenome (GOLD analysis project Ga0209918, IMG submission 185712) | Salt pond soil microbial communities from South San Francisco under conditions of wetland restoration - Salt Pond MetaG... | ecosystem: Environmental > Aquatic > Marine > Intertidal zone... | reverse complement strand
GGTCAGATAAGACGCAAACCGGGCGACTTTCGCGCTCTCCTCCGGGTCTCGGATGGTCAGGAAGGATTCGAAGGCTGCCTTGTAATTGAACAATTGATCCTCATAGACCTCGTATGGCCCGATAACCACTTCGATGGTGTTATCCCGAACATCCATCCAGGCCATGTTGCTTTCATAATAATCGTTCGAGAGAAACGCATCGGCCCGGCTTTGTAAAAACCGTTTCAGACTGGGATTATCGGACGCAGCGGCCGCCCGCCGGAGATAGTCCGCCGCCTTTGCGAGCCGCTCGTGAAAATAGGCGGAGTACGGGAGCGCCACCAACCCGCCGTTTTGCCGCCGGATCATGGTGTATTCGGAAGTAAAGGAATCCCGAACCGCCGGATGCGCCTCAATCCACCGGGTAAATTCATCTTTGGACATATCCGCCGGATAATAATTTGCCCCGAGCGGTTTGGGCTGATTTCCATAAAAAGGTTTATTTTCGTCCAGCCGATCGAATGGCCCGAACATAATATTGAATAACTTCAAGGTCAGCTGGGCTTTATCCGTCTGGGTACGGTGCAGTTCGGCTTTGATTTCTTCGTTTCCGGCATAGACCTGTTCCAGAAAGAGACTGTCCATCTCGACGGCCGCCAGGTACAAATTCTTCATGACTTCCATTTGCTGGTTATCCAGCAGTGAGCGATCATAGGTGATGTGCGTTTCCGCAAAATCATCCAGCCGCTGCTCGATTCGCCCCATGCTATACCCTGCCCTCTGATCATTGGACCGCTGTTGACACGCACTGAACAGCACAGCCACTATGCTGCCCAGCAGCACAAAAATTCCGATCCGCTTCAATCTTCCCATTCTTTTCGCATCCGCCATTCTAGAATCAAGCATTCTTCTGTCTAGCGCAATAAAAAAGTATAGGATACGTCCGTCACGAATACAATAAAAAACATCCCACGGGCTGGCCGACTGCTCCGTGCCGGGGTCAACCGGCTGTCAGGTAACATGAATGTGACGGCAGATTCTGTTCCTGAAGAATCCGCCGATTGAAGCATGAGTTACGGGGCAAAATTATCCGGGCACGAATATCTCACCGGCCCGGCTGGTAGGTTTCAGGACCTGCAATCCAATCTCCGGTAACGCCCTGTTCTCTTCCAGGGGCTGTTCTGTGTACGGTGTCGGAAGGCGCCGGGTGCAGGTTATGCGTGCCTTCCCTGCTCTGGAAGTGAGTACAAATAGAGATATTTCCGGTGTCGTATCGGAATGCGGTCAGGCCTTGGCCAGTTCTCCGGCATTCTTTTGTACTTTGACAATTGCCGCCACCACGTCCTCGATCTCTTTTTTCCCTCCCAGGAAAATATGCTGGCCGAACGAGAGACCGGTTTCTGCCGCCAGTTTATCATTGGCCGGACACTGATTTTCGTTCCAGAATCGCACCAGGCGTTCCCGGGAAAACACCCGCTGAAAGGACGGCAAATTCAAATACTCTTGTACAAAGGGATCTTTGTTCAGGGTGTCACAGCCCGCCTGAAGCGGAATCCCTTCGGCGTTGACTGCTCTGCGGAATTTATTCCGGGGAAGATCCTGAAAGCGGGTCTTGTCATAATGGAGATAATAACCGTAGTAAGCTCGGCGGGTCTGTTTCTCGTACTTTTTCGCCGGACTAATTCCCGGGACCTCCGCCAGGAGCTCTTCCAGGTAGGCCGCATTCTGTTCCCGCCTGCGGGTTTGCTCTTCCACATGCCGCAACTGTCCGCGAATCACGGCGACCTGAAAGGCGGTCATTCGGTAGTTGGATCCGGTATAGTCTCTCTGGTTGCGGGGATCCCGACCGTTATTCTTAATCGCAATACATTTTCGCATGAGCTCCTCGTCGTCGCCGACAATGGCCCCGCCTTCACCGCTGGTGATACTCTTGAATTCCTGGAAACTGAAACACCCCAGAGTGCCGATCGCCCCCAGTTTCTTCCCGTCCCATTCTCCCATGTGTGCCTGGCAGGCATCCTCCAATACCGGAATGTCATATTTTTCGGACAGGGCCCTGATTTTATCCATGTGACACGCCCCGCCGCCGATGTGTACCGGCAGAATTGCTTTGGTTTGCTCATTAATCCGCTCTTCGATTAAATCCGGATTAATCATAAAGGTATCAGGATCGGTATCCACATACACGGCCAGAGCATAATTATTCAGCACCGCCTGTGCCGTAGCCACAAAAGTGTTGGTCGGTACGATAACCTCATCCCCGGGGCCGACACCCAACGCATGCAGAGCAGCGGTGAGCGCCGTGGTTCCGGCATTGGTTGAGGCACAGTACTTCACACCCATCAGGTCGGCAAATTGGCGTTCGAATTGCACCATGGTTTCGGAGTCCGCATGCCGGAACTGAGACCAATCTTGATTCCGGAAGGCCTCGAGATACATTTCGACATCCCGGTCATCCGTTTCCGGCCAGGTGGGAAACGGTTGGCTTCGGACCGGGGCTCCTCCCAGAACGGCCGGTGTTTCCGCTCTTTTAGCGGAACGGGCCGCGAGGCGAGCCGCCCCGCCGAATGTCAGCGTGGCTCCTGCCGCTCCCAGTGTGGTGTATCGCAGGAACTCACGACGTGAGATGGATTGGGTCTTCATATACATCTCTCCTGATTTTCGGTTACATTTTTTCTGTTCCCATGGTCGGCTGCCCACTCCAGGCAGGTTTACACAGCGCCGATTCCAGGATATGGCAAGGTCAAAATTTTCTATCGAATGGAACGTGTTTACCTTCACAGTATATTGTCTTTTGGGCTGATTCGCAACCGAATAATAAGCCGTCCGGCCGGGTAAATGCTGCTATCCCCGGCTACATTTCTCAATCTGAGAGGAATGCCGGTTTGCCAAAAAAATCTATTCCCCTTTTTCCCGGAATGATTACCGAACGGCTGTGAGAGCGGTCCGATCACCAGGCATCGCTGCACATGATGAAAGGGTCGTCTCGGAATCCGGGTAAGGGCCGCCGGATTTCCTATCTGTCCGGTTCTCTCCGGAAAGCGACGTTACATGTGTAAAAAGAACAATGACAATAACTTGCGCACCCCTGAACGGAGGCGATATTATGGAAGGATTACTTGGGAATGCTCCCCCCTCGCATGCGGCTCAGGAAAGACCGTCCAGTACTTCCAAATAGTCTTCGGTCAATATCTGTTGAATATCCAGAAGGGATTTCAACCCCTGGGAAGTCTTCGCCATACCCAACATAAAACTGGTATCCACGCCGGTACCGAATGAGGGCGGTTCCTCAATTTCACTCTCGGAAATATTTAAAACGTCGGAGACGCGGTCTACAATCATACCGATCAACGAGATGCCCTGTCGATCCTCCAGTTCCACCACAATAATCGGGGTTCGAACATCGTATTCCCGCGACGCCATCTCGAACCTGCGGCGCAAGTCGATGACAGGAATGACTTTTCCACGCAGATTGACTACTCCCCGGACAAAACCCGGCAGGCCGGGAATTTGCGTAATGCGCAACATTCCGACGATCTCTTTGACATTCACCACCTTGATTCCGTATTCTTCTCCAGCCAGTTGGAATGTGACGAACTTACTCGATGTGGTGTGTTGGTGGGCGATGGTTGCATCCGTCGTATCTCGTGCCATTTCCGTACCTCCGTCAACTCCTGATTTGCATTGCCATCTACGACTATCATTATCGACCGGCGCCAGGACTTCTTTAGAATAAATGAAACCAATGCAGCATAGGATGTCAGGGAATGCACAACGGACTGGATGCATTTCCCACTCGAGTCCGGGCGGGCCGCGGCGGGGTGCTCGTGCCCGGCCTCTTTCCCTGGGATGGCGAATCGGTTCCACTGGCGCTTGGTTCGGGAAACGGCTCTGCAACGCACCGGATCAACCGTCGGGGATACGGGACGGCGTATCCCGGTTGAGTTCTTTCGGAACAGAGGGAGATTTTACTCCCCTCAAATCACTCCTGTCAATACAGAATGAATAAGGGCATATCAAAAGCGATTATCAGCCTGAGATGATGCTCGGACCGGGTATGCTCCCGAAGGCTTTGCCCTCTGAAGTATCCGGCGCCGAGGGCGAGCGGGACATTTTTCACTCCATAGATAAAATAGATCCCGGGATTGACAATATCACGGAACGTGATTTCTGCGGAGGTATCATACAGCTGGGCATTCACGGCCTGCCCGAAATCGATGATGCTTCCCAGGATGCTGATTGAACTCCCGCTGTTCCGTCCCCAGCTGAATTCCAAACCCACGGGTGCTGCCAATCCGTAATTCAAAACACCGCGTCCCAGATTCTCCCTGGTCGATTCCACCCCTGTGGCGATCCCCAAATAGGAAGCAATCGTGAAGTGGCGCTCTTTCGGTTTCCGCTTTACCGCAAAGCTGACAGCAGGGAGGGTAGTCGCTTTCAGGATAGCTTTCACTTCGTCGGCGGTTTGTGCTTCCGATAGCTGGGCGAAAAACAGGGCAAAGATTTTAAATTGCTCATAATACCTGGCCTGGATTTTCGGGAGATCGGTCTTGGCATAGATACTTCCGGAATAGTTCCGGCTGATATATTCGATAATAGAGAACGCATTGGCTACCCGCATCGGATAGCTGTAACTCGTGTCGAATGCCACCTGGACCGGTTCCAACAACTGCCGGGTGGAATCAAAAAAGGCTTGCAATCCGGCAGTGAGCCTCTTCAGGGACTCCAGATTCGTTACCTGGAATTCGCCCGATGAAAAAACGGAATTATACCCGTCGATAGAAGCAAGAGCGGAGTCCAGTCGGTGTGTGATCGCGGTCAAAGAGTCGCGATTTGCCAGCCGCTCTACGTTCAACCGGGTAAGGGCGCTTTGGATGTCCCGAATCGATTGAAGATAATGGTCATAGATAGGGTTAATGGTGTTCCGAATAAACTCGGGTGCGTTAATCGGCAGACTATTCAGCGGATACTCTGTCCCATTGATAATAATCACGGTATGCTGAGTAATCGCCAGGAACTCATCGATGAACGCCGTATCGGATTGCCGGAAGATCAGGCTTTCCCGCTCCAGTTGCCGGAGAATGGTGCGCACCAGCTGGTTTAAATCCTGCTCTACACTCAATCTCCACATATCCCGACTGGTCAAAAGGATCCGAAGATCGGTTTTACCCAGCAGCTGGTAAGTCTTTGGAAAATACAGGGGGAGGAGTTTATTGCCCTTCATCCGCTGCTCAAAGATATAAATAAAGTTTTCGTTCGCCCGTTCAATCAGGAAATCAGCCGCCCCCCGGATCCGGGTTTCTTCCTGGGCAGACAACGGCATGTTGAATAGCAACAACACACACCCCAGCAGCAAGAGGTATTGTTTCCATTCCCGCCCTTCCCTGCTTCGACCCGGCAGCACTCTCTTCATCTCTCCACTCCTGGTGTCCCGGGAACTCCCGGGAACTCCCGTAATCCGGTTTTTCGTCTATCCTCCGGAGAATAACAAAGCTCGATGAACACGACACCACGAGCCGCCCTCATCGTAGATTGCGCTTCGGCCAGGAGGCAAACCGCTCCTCCCGGAGCTCAGCGATAAGTTGATGGGGCAATATCGATAATAGCGATATAGTGTAGACACGATTTCGGCAAGTGTCAAGCGGGAGTAATGGGGCGTGGTGACTTGTCCGGCAGGAGGAGCCGGTCCCCAGGGATCACCCAGGCGACCTGCCCGATTGCAGAGTTCTGGCCGGCATTATCTATACGTTGTCCAATACCGCCCCTATGTGGGTTAACAGATCATTAAAATCGAATGGTTTCTGGACGATCCTTTGGAAACCAAGATTCAGCAGGGTTTCCCGCTCATCTTCATTGATATATCCGGTCATGGCTAACAGTAAGATCTCCGGTCGGCTGCTGCGAACTTGAGTCGCCAGTTGCCGGCCGTTTAACCTGGGCAACCCCAAATCAGTGAGGATCAGGGCGATTTCTTCCCCAGTATCCTGCAACATCTCCAAGGCCATCAGACCATCTTCGGCCGTGATCACCTGGTACCCACTCGACCGGAGCTTTTCCATGAGTAATTCCCGGATATAGTCTTCGTCCTCCACGACTAAAATCCGTTCTCCGGCCCCTGATGGGATCTTGTCCGATTCACTCGATGGTGCGGCAATTATGACGTCATCGGTCCGGGGTAAACCAATAACGAAAGTGGTCCCTTCTCCTACCCGGCTTTCCACCTCGATCCATCCTTCGTGATTTTGAATAATTTTATAGGAAACCGCCAAACCCAGGCCGGTCCCTTTCTCCCGCTCCTTGGTGGTAAAGAACGGCTCAAAAATGTGGCCGAGCACTTCCTCCTCAATGCCCATCCCGGTATCCGAAACGAACAGACAGAAATACTCCAGGGCCTCTTGTTCGTGGACCTGGCATTCCGACTCGGTGGGTTCCCGCATCCCCAAAGTAATGCTCCCTCCGCCCGGCATGGCATCGGCGGCATTGATACAGAGATTTAACAGAACTTGTTGCAGTTGGCTCTTATCAGCGCGTACCAGTGCATTGCCTCTGTAAGGTTTTACCCGGACCGAGATAGTCTTGGGCAAGGTATGGATTAGGATTTCCTGAACGGTTTGCAAAAACTCCTGCAGTGAGATTATTTTCAGAGCCGGGCGCTCGGACCGGGCCAACCCGGTCATGCGGTTGGTCACCGACTCCCCGCGTTCAATACTGGAGTGCGCTATCTCGATATATTTCCGGAGCCGCGAATCACTATTCACCGTCTCCATCATCTGGAGCGCCCCGGAAATGCTGGCCATCACATTGTTAAAATCATGGGCGATACCACTCGCGATATGGCCCAGGTTCTCCATGCGCTGAGCATGCACCAACTGATGTTCCAGTGCCTTTTGCTCGGTGATATCTTCATACATGCCCTGATAATACAGCAGTTCTCCATCCGCATCTCTTACGGCATGTGCATTCTCGCGGACATGGATCTCTTCGCCTGTTGCGGTATACTGGACATGCTGAAAATTGGTGATATGCCCCGAGTGTTCCATCTCCTTCCGGTACCGATCCAGGGCGGCGGAATCCCAGGCGCCCAGGTCATAGATGTTCTTGCCGGTGAGATCGCGGGAATGCTCATATCCCAGCATATGCGCCAGGCCCGGGTTTGCCATCAGGATTTCACCCTCGGGCGTCACCCGGTAAATACCTTCCTGCATGTTTTCGAACATGCTTCGGAAATCCCGTTCGGAATCCGCCAGCGCCCGTTCCACACTTTTCCGATGGGTGATATCGACCACATGACATAAAAAATTCAGGGGCTCACCTTCGTCATTTCTGATGAGAGTCGCACTCGCTAAACCGCAGACGATGTGCCCGTCGTGATGCCGGAAAAGCTTCTCCATCTGTACCGCCGATACTGCCCCGGTGATCAAGTCCGCCTGCCTCCGGCCATTTTCCTCCGGATCCTCCGGGTGGGTAATATCACCTACGGTTTTTCCGACCAATTCCTTGACCGTGTATCCCAACATGGAGGCATAAGCCTGATTCATCTGTATAATCTGATCTTCGATATCGATGAGAGCGATACCCGCGGTAGTATTTTCAAAGATTCCGCGGAATTTTTCCTCACTTGCCCGGAGGGTCTTCTCGGCCCGTTTGCGTTTGGTGATATCGTGCACGATGCAAATAAATCCCCCGCTGTCAATTTGCGAAAGGGACAACTCCTGATGAAAACGGATACCATCCCGCTTGGTACCAATGGTTTCGCCCCGCCATTTGCCCTGTTTCTCCAGGGCCGGCCGGATCTTTTGATCGATTTCACGCTGATAGTGCTGATCGTAAAGGATGCGCCAGGAATGGCCCAATAGATCTTCCGGTAGAGCATATCCGTACATCCGGAGGAACGACTCATTGACATAACTGAATTGGGTCTGTTCATCCAGAATGGCCATACCGTCCATCGAGGCTTCCATGGCTGCTTGCGATAATTTCAACACCTGTTCAGCTCGTTTTTGAGCCGTAATATCCTGTTGGATCGCCAGGTATCCGACGACATTGTTGTACTTATCAAGGATAGGATTCGCCGACCCCTGCACCGTGATTAAGTCCCCCGATTTTGTCCGGTTCACCAGTATACCCGAGACGACCTCCCTCTCCAGAATGGTCTGCCAAAAGTGATCATAGAACTTCGCGGGATACTTTCCGGATTTCAGAATACGTGGTGTGCTCCCCAGGGCCTCCTCGCTGGGATAACCATACACCCGGGTGAACGCGGGATTGATGTATTCGATAACCCCTTGTGGATCGGTCAGAAACACTACTTCATCGGTCCGCTCGATGCCCAGTTCGAATTTTAACAACCAATTTTGAGCTTGCTGTAGTTGTGCTACCTGCTTCCGGAGACGTTCGTTCTCCCGGAGCAGTTCTGCATTTGATGATTCGACGCCAGCCATAAGGGATCACTCTCTGCATGCAGTACCGGATGATCAGTAAGCGTTCTATTTTCTGATTTTACCATAATGTTAATGAAGGCAATCATTTAGTTAGACAATTAAACTAAGGCATGCGAGAATATTAAAATATTTTTGAGACGAAACAAGTAAATAATTATCCTGCTCAGATCACACGACCTAAGGGACACCTGTTGTTCGGGGACTCGTCACCCACCGGCTGTCCGGTTCCCGGTACGAGGATCACAAGGCATCACATGCTATCAGGATAGTATGCGGTCAGTCTCCCGAACTGAACCCCGGGGCACGACTTACCATCAAACACAGCGACAGCGGTTTAGTCCAAAGACACCCGTGATTGGATGGATGTCCCTCCTGCTACGGCCGCCCCGTTGCGTAACGAGACCTTCAACGCGCCGAATAACTCCACGATGTCAAATGGTTTTTCTAATACCATCATGTCTACCAGCGCGGTGTTCGTCCGGTTCACACCATAATGTGTGGTGAACAATACAGACAGGTTCGGTTTAAAATGTAGCATTTTCGCCAGTGTCGTACTCAATCCGCTGACCCAAAGATCCGCCAGTACCAAGTCGATCTTGCCCTGATGCATCCAGTAAAGTCGTTCGCCTCCGTGGGCATTATCCGTGGATAAAATATTATATCCGTTCAGTTTTAGGATCTCGTATAACAGATTTCGTACCGATTTGTCCGGATCGATTACCAGCACGGTCTCACCTCGTCCCTGATATTGCAGGATATGATCTCGTCGCATAGTTACTCTCCTTTGTCTGTCTCTCTTGCCGGTATGCACCGGCAGATTGATCCACGGTTTGGTCGCTCTGTTGATAAGACAAGAATCATACCCGTTGATCCGGCACAGTGATAAATTTTTTCTATCACATGCAGGAACAATATCTTAGAGATATATATTCAAAAGCGTACCGTCTTGTGAACTACACCCAAATGTGTTCTTCATGACACATCACCTGTCCATTGGCACCCAATAAAAGTGAGAGCAACAAATCGAGTACTGCTTCCATGCCTCCCCGGAAATTTTAGTTTTTACCCTACCGGGACGGCAGAACCCAACTTATCCCCCCCTCTTTTCCGCCGGACCATGTTTCCATCCTGGGAACATTTCGGGAACCGGTCTCCTTTTTCAGGTTGAATAACCTGTCCCCGAATACCTAACTTTTCCCATAGTGAATGACCATTTAGATGGCATACTATCGGAGAACCGGAATTCGCAGAGCGTTGAGGAAAGAGAAAGATCACGGAGGAGTCAGGATGAGTCGACTGTTTACGCCATTAACATTGCGGGAAGTCACCTTTCGCAATCGCATTTTTGTATCGCCCATGTGCCAATATTCCAGCCAGGGAGGGATTCCCACCGACTGGCACCTGGTGCATTTGGGCAGCCGGGCGGTGGGCGGGGCGGCTCTGGTCATGGTGGAAGCCACCGCGGTATCACCGGAAGGGCGCATTTCCCCGGACGACAGTGGGATCTGGTCGGATAGCCAGGCCGACGCTTTCCGCCGGATCACAGCCTTCATTGAGAAGCAGGGCGCTGTCCCGGGAATCCAGCTGGCACATGCCGGGCGTAAAGCGTCCACCCGGGTCCCCTGGCACGGTGGCGGTCCTCTGTTACCGGAGGACGGTGGGTGGCAAACCATCGGTCCCAGCCCCGTACCGTTTGACGAAGGCTCTCGGGTCCCCAGGGAAATGAGCAGCGACCGGCTGGAAACCGTCATCGCCCGGTTCAGCGAAGCCACAAAACGCAGCCTGAAGGCCGGCTTTAAGGTGGTGGAAATCCATATGGCCCACGGCTATCTCCTCCACGAATTTCTCTCCCCGTTGAGTAATCAGCGTCACGATAGATTCGGAGGCGATTTCGATGGCCGGGTCCGTTTTCCCCTGCAGGTGGCGGAAACCGTTCGGCAAGAATGGCCCGACCATCTCCCGGTATTCGTGAGAATCTCAGCAACGGATTGGAAGGAGGGGGGGTGGGATCCGGAGCAGTCCGTCCGTCTGGCCCGGTTGCTCAAAGAGCGGGGCGTCGATCTCATTGATTGCTCCAGCGGCGGATTGCTGCCCGATGTTCGGGTACCGTCTGCTCCGGGATATCAAACACAATTTTCTGCCAGCATCCGAACCGAAGCCTCCGTCTCCACCGGGACGGTCGGGATGATTACCCGCCCGGAACAGGCCGAACATATTCTGGTTACGGAGCAAGCCGATGCCGTATTACTGGCCCGGGAGATGCTCCGGCATCCGTATTGGCCACTCCACGCCGCCACAACACTGGGTGAGGAGGTTCCCTGGCCGGATCAGTATGCCCGGGCGAAACCCGCGATGCCTTAGAGATTAAGCAGAAACTTTGTCGGGGGAAAATGCTGTCTCGAGAGTGAAAGAAAGGTAATTATACGTTCCTGCCAGAATCATCCGTTCCGGAGCAAAGGCAATGCGATCCGGCTGCACCCGCTCTCCCGGAATAAATCGGGCAGTGCGGCACCCAGAATAGTGGCAGAGCTGTCTGTACTTCGGACGACAACATCCTTTCGGTAACCGGAAGTAAGTACTAATTTACTATCGGTCTCCGGACAGCTCCGGAATGTGGTCATCGCGGGGCCACTTATGTCCGAATCCCGTTCCCGGGAATCCCGGGAAATTGGGTCCGGCGATAAGCGCTCTCTCAGTCCCAGCCCTGCCCTCTCCGGGTCGAGTAATACTCTCCAATTCTCATCATCTCTGATTTGAAAACTACCAATTCTCTCATCTGCCCCGGTGTTTCCGTCCCGGAAAGAGCACCTCTCCCTTCCGAACGACGGAAGCACTATCGCGCGGGGCATACAAATATTTTATTCCCGGGTACCCATTCATCAATCCCGAAACGGTCCTTGCTGTCAACGTACTGTCTCTTCCAGTAATACAAACAGCATACCATCCTGGATACTCCAAACGTCGCAGTTGACTTAAATTCCATATTAACATTTACTTAACTATACTCGTTAATTCCCCTCGCCAACCGGGGCCGGTGGTTGATATTAGCCACTTTTTCCCGGCGTCCTGACCAGATATCCCAAATTACCCCCAGAAACCTTGATTTTACGCGGAACAGGCCGGTTGTATGAGATTGGCTAATATTGGCCAATAATCCTCACAGCTGGCTGAAATTAGCCAGATCCCTCCAAACCGGATGTGGCCTCTCCCCCGGAGAGAAGATCCCCGGGGCAAACAGTACCGGACGCCATCATCCGGCAGCGATAGTTCGGTACAAGGCGCTCGCCCGCACCTGTCCCCGGTACTGCTCCAGCAATTTCCGATGCCGGCTATAGACGAAGGCCGATGGGAACACCTTCGTTCCGAACGTCCGGTAGAAAGCGCCGGACGTGTCCTGCAGTACCTGAACGTAGGGATAGGCTCTCAATTTATATTCAGCCTGGAAGGCCCGCAGAGTGGTATCCGGTTCTGAGGAAATAAGGATCACCGAAGTGTGGGCGATGAGATCGGGATGATCCAGAATATCCTCGATTTCGCCGGCGCAAAATTTACACCCGGAGTTGAAGTACAACAAAATAACCGCCCTCCCATCTGCCAGGCTATCGGCCTCGAAACCATCGCCTGCCAGAGGAATAAAGTGTCCGAGGTCAGGCATGGTGGAGATGCGCTCCTGTATCGCCGCCCGGAAGGCCAGCCTGTCGGCAATCCGGTACCCCAGCAACACAGTGGCCCCCAGCACCAGGCCCGCCAGTGCGACCGCCAGTTTACGTTTCATTATGACCTCGCTATCCAGCCTGCAGTGATAAAAACATCACCAGTACGATGATAAGCAGTGCGCCCATCCCATAGGAAAGGAACACGACCGGGAACACCCGCTTGAAACTTCTGTCCAGATATTCCTTCAATCCCAGGGAAATGAAGATCACGTATCCTGCTTCAAATAAATTGAGTTTCATCAGCGGGGGGTACAACCACTCCGGGACTGCCTCTTTGGAAAGCAGGCTCAATACCGAAAGCGGATAGCCCCCCCGGGCAGCCTGCAGCGTCTCCGGGCGGACGACTTCCGTGAGCCAGAAAAATTGAATCCCTGCCGCCAGCAGGAAAATAAATTCCCCCAACAGTACGAGTTTGAATATATCTCTGAATCGCAGATCATATCCTGCCAGCAGCGTACCGGTATTCACGCAGATCGCAGCATAACCGGCCTTCACCGGAATGGAAAACACCAGCAGGACGTAGCCCGCCCATTCGAACCGGTCCCGGAACTGCAGGAGCCCGGTGATAGTCTCTTCCGGCAGCAGATCCTGATAGGATCGGAATATCAGTTCCCGGGTGAATAATAGATTATTCACACCGAACTGATACAGCGCGTAACAGATTATCAGGCTATAAAAAATGAGCCATCCATTTATCTGCAATGCTTTGGAAAGAGATACCTCTTTCATACCTCCACCTTCATTGTGAGATCCTGCAGACTGGTATCTTCCAGAGATCTGGCGAACAAATTGTCGCCCTGGCTCAGTTCCCCGGGAGCGCCCGCCGAACTGACCGTGCCATTCTCAAGAATGTAGATTCGATCCGCATACTTGGTGCAACGCACCTGGTGGGTCACCAGGATAATTCCCATGTCACGCTTCAAGCGGGTAAGCAAATCCAGTATCCGGGCTTCGGTATCCCGGTCCATTTCCGCAGTGGCTTCGTCCACCAGGAGCAATTGAGGCTGTCGGTATAATGCCCGGGCGAACGCCACCAGCTGGCGCTGGCCACCGGAGATATTCATGCCCTCTTCCCCGAGCCGAGTCGCATATCCCTGGGGAAACCGGGCAAAATATTTCTCGAACCCGTACGTTCTGCAAAAACGGATCACCGATTCAAGTTCCTGTCGGGTGTCCCCCAAACAGATGTTATCCAGGAGCGTGCCGTGAAAGAGCGTAATCTGTTGGGGTACCACCCCGATCATTGACCGCCAGGCCGGGGTCGAAATCTGATCCCAGGGATGGTGGCCGTTGAGGCAGACCCGGCCTTTTTCCGGCTGGTAAAACCGCTGCAGGATCTGCAGGGTGGTGGTCTTCCCGCAGCCGCTTTCCCCCAACAGCGCAATGATCTCCCCCCGGGTCACCCGGAACCCGAGGTTTTGCAGCAGCGGGGGCCGTCCGGGGAAACGAAATGCCAGGTCCTGCACTTCCAGAGATTGCAGCGGAAACGGGCCCGCTTCATGACGACGATCCGGAACGTACTCCGGATTCAGGGAAGCGAATTCGTACATGCGTTCAAAGGCCACCCGGGCTTCCTGTAATCGCAGATTGGTGAGCGAAATATTCATCGCCCCGGGGATTAACAAATTAGCCATCTGCAACACCGCCACCATTTCGCCCACCCGGATCAATCCGTCCAGCACCAGGGCGGCGCTCCAGCTTAACACGGCCAGGAGCATCACCGTCCCGATGGTTTCCGCCCAGAGATTGAACCCCACCCCGATTTGGCCCAGGTGATGGATTTTCTCCTGAAAAAACCGGTAGATAGACCCGGTCAGACCGGCGAAATGTCCTTCCTTGTTCTGGGTTTTAATTGTCGCCAGTCCCCGGATAACATCCACGTAATTGCTCTCGTTGGCGGAATGCGCCGCCATCACCTGGCGTTGCCCGCGCACGATTGGCTGATGAAACGCGAACGCCAACAGGAGATACAACGGAAGGCTTCCGAGCGCCAGTAGCCCCAGGGATACTGAGATCATGAGGATAAAGAATGCGGCAATCAGAAACAGGAGCACATCGATCATCACATCCCCGATGACATAGGCTACGGCGCTCTGAAGCCGATGGGTGTCGTTCATACGTGCGATGAGATCTCCTGTTCGCCTGCTAAAGAAAAAAGGTTGGGGTAATCGGACCAGCGAGTGAAAAAACTGATGGATGACCCGGGTGTTAAAATCGCGTCGCTGGTCGATGAGAAACCGCTGGCGAATGGCGGCGAAGCCGTTTTTGGCCAGGAGCAGTATCCCGAGCAAGGCCAGCCCCAAAAACAGCTTGTCCCGGTCCTGATTCGGCAGGATTTCATCGATAAGCTTTTGTGAAAAAATCGCTGTCGACAGGCTAAGCACAGAGATCACCAATCCCAGGACCAGCGCCAGACCGAGGATATTCAGATCTTCTCTGGCGAACCCCGTGATCCACTGCCATTGATCTTGCCGGACGGCCCGCTTGTGTTTGAATCCGGGCCCGGGCTCCAGCGTGAGGAGCGACCGCGATTCCCACATACGCGCCAGTTCGTCCGGACTACACCGGGACAAGCCGCCGCCGGGATCCCCGATGAGAAACCGCCCCTGGTCAAAGCCGTAGCACACCAGATAATGCTGCAGCCGTTCCGCTTTCAGGACGTGGAGGATCACCGGCGCCGCCTGTTGCTGCAGAGTCTGCAGATCCGCCCGGTAGGCCTTGGCGTTGAACCCGGTCTGCCGGGCCGCCTGATATAATCCCAGCAAGGTGGTCCCCTGCTGATCCGTGCCGCTCATCTCCCGCAACCGCTCCAGCGTAATCTCCCCGCCATGGAACCGGATCACCGTGGCCAGGCAAGCCACCCCGCAGTCGCTCTGATCCTGCTGGCGAACCAGCGTTTTGCGGATCCGGCGTGTTCGACTGGTTATACGAAACATACCTCTTCGTCCCCTCTCGCTTTATGAACTGATCCTGATCTCACAGAGTGCGCTTTACAATAGACAAATTCCGTGCCGCTGTAATTCCGACGCGTAAATATTGTCTTTAAATACTTTATTTTCAGTAACTTATACAATGCTCACGATTCCGCCTCAATCCGGAGTCGCTGGCGGTTTGGAGAGCTATAGCTCACCTTGAGGTGAGCTATAGCTCGACTTGTAGTTAACAAACCGGACATAACCAACAAGGTGGTGGGATATGAAAAAAAGACCACTCAGGGATGGCGGCGGGCGTTATTCTTCTCCGGAATCAAAATACCGGGCCAGCTGATCCGCAGTCTCCCCGGTGCACGTCATATCTTGCATGACCCTTCCCTCCTCCAGCAGGAGAATCCGGTCACAAACTTCTGTGAGGTGGGTGAGATTGTGGCTCGAAAGAAGCACGGTCGTCTCCTGTCGGAGGGCGAACTGATTTAATAAACGCTTGAACACCGACTGGGAAGACGGATCCAGATTCAGAAACGGTTCGTCGAAAATCAGCAGACCGGGATGCGGCAGCAGGGCCCCGAGAATGCCGGTTTTCTGCTTGTTCCCATCCGACAGTTCCCGAATGTATGGTTCCTCTGCCCGGGCGGCCCCGGCAGGCAGGAAGGGCTCAAACGAGTGCAGGCGCTGCTCAACCTCTTCCCTGGGGATGTCGTAGGCATCGCCGATGAAGTAGAAATATTCTCTGGGTGTGAGAAACGGCACCAGGAACTCCTCTCCCAGATAGACCGCCGTACTCCGTTTCCAACGCGCGGTTTTCGCCGACGGCATTCCGTCGATGCGCACCGTCCCCCGGTCCGGCCGGACCAGATCCAGGATCAGGCGGAGTAAAGTGGTTTTGCCGGCACCGTTGTTGCCAACGATGCCGACCGATTCGCATGCGGAAATGGTGAGGGACGGAATGTCCACGACGGCTTTTCCATGGTAGGATTTCAGAAGTTGTTGAATTTCGACTCGCACCGGTCATCCTTCCAGGTATTGATGGGTTGTCTGAACTTCGGCCGGACGCTGCATTCCGACCACTCCCTGCCTCAGGTGCTTCTGAAACCAGTCAACAGGGCATATTTCTTTTTCTGCAGTCCATTTACTATAGCGCGCATCCATCGCTGTTGGCTTGCCATGCCGGCGACCCCAGCCAATCCGAGCAGTACAAATAATGCTGGTTCCGGTGAACCCTGAGACAATGCAAACAACCCAATGGGTGGCAAACTCACAATGAGAGTGGTGGTCAATGACCGCAAAGGATTCGAATCGGTCAGTTCTCTGCGATTGAATGCCGTGGAAGTGATGTCATACCGTCTTGTTTGGTACGTGATTAAGTAAGCGTTTACGTAGTTCACCACACCTAGGCTATATAAATATATGCCGAACAGGGGAACCAGTAAGCGGATCCCAGACAGGATGAATAAAAGAAAAACCAACAGAAAAGAAATAGTGGTGATTACATGAGACACAATGATGACCGTGTTCACCAAACTCGTGGTTGGATATGGCAGGGTAATCAGATGATCATAAAAAATACTCTTCAATCGAAATCCAAGAAGAGTATAACTCATCCCGGTGACATTCATCACCAACAAGAGTCCCACGCCGAGCATGAATACTCTGCCATCCCGAATCCCCGTGAGCAGCATGGAGGCTCCCCACAAAGGAAAAATAACGAGGTTTAGAAAAAACGGTTTGGTTCTGGCATTTCTGATAAGAAGTCGCAATTCGAATATGATCAGCCGTAAACTGTCAGATTGCTTATTATCCGGATGGCTCAGGAGAGAGTATCTCTTTGGGTGAATTCTCTGGTCAAGAAAAAGTGTCGGGGCGGTCATCTTCATCAACAGAATCAGCATCAGCACGGCAAAACCAAGCGAACATCCTATTCCGGCATAGTGACCGTTCAGACTACTTTCATAGAGGGCGTTCGACAGCCGTAACCATAAATCAAAGTGCCGGGTCAGCGTAAATAACCAGACTAACAGGATCGTTGCAGTCAGAAAAACATAAACCTTTACGGACTTCCAAAGAATTAATCGGAAGGCATTGGAGATGAAATGGCTGCCCAGCAACAATATCAGGGACAAGAGCAACCAGAGGATGGCGCTACCCGGCGGATATCTGGTGAGAATACTGCGACTCCAAACGCTCGTCAAGAAAACAAGGATCCAAAAATTGTTCAGATTACAGCCGGATTGCATGTGATAGAGCAGTGCGAGCTGGTTCCTTGACACCGGAAGACAGAGATATGACTGCAGGGGAATGGGGATGTCCTTTTTTATGATCGGCTCCATGATGCCGATCCCGAGTAGTAGCAGGATAATCCCGGTGTGTATCATTGGCAAGGCCTCCCGGTCTCCGAAGAACCGTATTAATTCGTCCTCCAGATAAATCCCCAGGAGAGAGGCCAGCACCAGCGCCGGTAGTACAAATATCAGCAAGATCACCATCCTGCCGATTAACCAGGATTTGAACTGATCCGAACGTACGACACCCAGCAGGTGCATTTTTAGCAATAAGGTTAACATGGCTTGTCAGAGTAATCCTGAATCGATGCTTATTTTTAAGGTAGGGTTTCTTCACGTAAAAAATAAAGGATAAGTTGTAAGATCGACAGGCACTGTTTTGCAATATTATTATATGGAGAAGGTCTACCCACAAAAATTCTCCCTGCTCTTCTCACGGGTAATTCTTGGGAGATGTACCCAATAACTCACCCCTGGAATTCACCCCTTCCAGATAAAGTCGGGATGTTCAATTTACCGAAGAGGGAACACTTAGATTCGAATGGCCGGTGCTTCCCCACAGCGATCTCGTCGTGTTCTCCCCTTTCTCTCACAAGAGAAAGGGGAGTCAGAGGGGATAGAGTTGTTGCTGCATATCCCGGCTGGACGTCCTCAAACATAGGGTTAAAAAACCTGCGGTGTTCCGGGGAAATCCCCGGAACATCCGCAGGGAATTTTTGATGCCATGGCACAAATTGCAAATAATGCCATTCAATGTAACAAATAAGTGCGCAGGATACTCATCGCCATTAACTAAATCATCCCTTGCCTGAACACGTTGCAGAGAAAATCGCTCTATCTTTCGGAGCACATGTCCCCTGCGACGTACCACCCCTCGCTACAATCTCACCCCGGTCTACATCCATAACTCACCTCCCGCATCTCCAGATACTGGTAGGGCCTTGCTACTTACCGCTGCAAGCGCCACCAACGCTTTGAGCGGTACTACCAAGCGAGAGGATCCATCGCCCCCCTCAAGAAACTCCTTTGCCCTCCGGGGCGGTTTCTCTATTTTTATGTACTCATTGTTCGGGAAAACGAATTCTCCCGGTTCACAGAGTAGGTACAAGTGCCAAGCACCAATGGATGCAACGAGAAGGAGTACCCCACCATGCGACGTGTTCTACCAATTATGGCGGCGTTGTTCTGCCTCTGGCTTGCGGTGGACAGTTTGCCGGTGACGGCGAACGCCCAGGAAGTCAATTACGATGAATCCAAGGTTCCGGAGTATACGCTCCCGGATCCGTTGACGTTATCCAATGGGAAGAAAGTCACCGATGCCCGAACCTGGGTCCGGCAGCGGCGGCCGGAAATCCTCCGGCTGTTCCAAACCCAGGTCTACGGCAAGGCGCCGGAACCGCCGGCGGCTATGCACTTCAAAACCACCTCCGTGGACCGGAACGTGTTCGGCGGCAAGGCCACCCGGAAACAGGTCTCGGTCTATTTCACGGCCAACCAAGACCGGCCCCGGATGGATATCCTGCTCTATATTCCAAATCACCATTCCAAGCCGGTGCCCGCCTTCGTGGGGATGAATTTTTACGGCAACCAGACCATCTACCCCGACGCCGGCATCGACATCACCGACCAGTGGGTGGGAAACAGCGACGAATTCGGCATCGACAATCACCGGGCCGGGGAGGCCAGCCGGGGTGTTCGGCACAAACGCTGGCCGGTGGAAGCCATCCTGGACCGGGGCTACGCCCTGGCCACCATTTATTACGGCGACCTGGACCCGGACTTCGATGACGGATTTCAAAACGGCATCCAGCCATTGTTCTACAAACCGGGACAGACCAAGCCCGCCCCGGATGAGTGGGGCTCTATTGCCGCCTGGGCCTGGGGGCTCAGCCGGGCCATGGACTACCTGGAAACCGACCCTGATATCGATAAGGCAAGAGTTGCTGTCATGGGGCACTCCCGATTGGGTAAAACCGCCCTCTGGGCCGGGGCCCGGGATCAGCGGTTCGCCCTGGTGATTTCCAACTGTTCCGGATGCGGCGGCGCCGCCCTCTCCCGCCGCCGGTACGGCGAAACCGTCCAGCGGATCAACACTTCATTTCCGCATTGGTTTTGCGATAACTTCACTCAATATAATAACAATGAAGATGCCTTGCCGGTGGACCAGCACATGCTCATCGCTCTGGTCGCTCCCCGTCCGGTGTACGTGGTCAGTGCAGAGCAGGATCGATGGGCGGATCCCCACGGGGAATTCCTCTCCTGCAAGAACGCCGACCCGGTGTATCGCCTTCTGGGCACCGACGGACTGCCGGCAGCCACCATGCCCGGACTCAACCAGCCGGTGATGGGGACCATCGCCTACCACATCCGGCCCGGTCTCCACGACGTCACTCTGTATGACTGGGAACGCTACATGGACTTCGCCGACATGCATCTGAAAAAGAAATAACCGGTCATGTGCCACAGAAAAGATATCCCGGGAAACGGTTTGCTTCTCTGGAAAAAGTAACGATGGCTCCCGTTACCCGGCGCACGTTCTTCAAACGGATGGCGATGGCAGGAGTTACCGGTCTGCTCACACCGGCATCGCTGGTAAAGGCGGCCGAACCCATCGGGCCCGCCAGGCCGACTCCGGCCCAGCTGGCCTGGCAAGACGCCGAAGTGGGAGTGATCTTTCATTTCGACCTCCCCGTCGCTGCGGGGGTGGTTGCGCCGAATAATCGTGTGAAAAAACGCCTGGATCCGGCAAAATACCATCCCACCGAATTAGATACCGACCAGTGGCTGGAGGCGGCGCGGGCAGCCGGCGCCCGGTATGCCGTGTTCACCGCGACCCACTTCAACGGATTCCTCCAGTGGCAGAGCGATCTCTATCCCTACGGTGTCAAACAAAGTTCCTGGCGAAACGGCCGCGGGGACGTGGTCGCCGATTTCATCAACTCCTGTCACAAGTACGACATCAAACCGGGGCTCTATCTCAGCACGCACCGCAACGCCTACTGGACGGTGTGGGGCCATTACGTGGACTGGGGCGCCGGCCGGGGTACCCCGCGGCAGGCGGCGTTCAACCGGGTGGCCCAACAGATGACGGCGGAACTGTGCTCCCGGTACGGTCCGCTCCTGGAAATCTGGTACGATGCGGGCGTTAAAACGCCGGCCGAAGGCGGCCCGGATGTGCTGCCGGTTGTGGAGAAATACCAGCCGGAAATCGTTTTCTACCACAATAAGCGGCGCGCCGACCACCGCTGGATCGGCAACGAGAACGGCTATGCCGGTCAGCCCTGCTGGGCGACCATGCCGTACACCATAGACGAGTTGAGCCACAACTCGGCACTGTGGCGGCCGCACCTGCTCCACGGCGTACCCGGCGGCGGCGCCTGGTCTCCGGGGATGGTGGACGTTCCCCTCCGGGGCGCGAACGGCGTGCACAGCTGGTTCTGGCAACCGGACCAGGCGCATGGCCTGCATCCGGAGGAGGACCTGGTGCGAATGTACGATCAGTCGGTGGGACGGAACTGCAACTTCGTGATCGGCGCGGTGATTAATCCCCAGGGATTGGTGCCGGCGCCGGACGTCCGGCGGCTGGAAGCCTTCGGCGAAGCGATCCGCCGGCGGTTCCGGCATCCGGTCAGCGAAACCAACGGATCCGGATCGATGGTCACGCTGGGGCTACCCCGATCCGAGCGGATCGATCAGGCGGTCCTGCAGGAAGACATCTCCCTGGGGGAACGAGTCCGAGAGTATTCGCTGGAAGGACGAACCGCACCGGATACCTGGAAAACGCTGGCCTCCGGGGAATGCATGGGACATAAAGCGATACTTCATTTCAACTCCACCGAGGTATCCGGGGTCCGGCTCCGGATATCCGAATATGACGCAGAACCCCGGATCCGAAGGCTGGCGGTATTCCGGACGGAATAAGCCTTCCGGCGGCCGGTTCACTTTTCCGGAACCCGCCGCTGCTTTTTTCTCTGCCATACAAAGGAAAATACCACCCCGGTGATGAGAGCGACCAATACCAAGGCTGTCACCACAATGGCCCACCAGTTGACCACCCGGGATTCCACCCACATCGGGTAGTCATAGACGAAATAATAGCCCTGATCGATCTCCCATCCCACGGTGTTGCCCTGCACGTTCTTCGCGTTGGTATCCAGAATCAATCCGGGCATTTCCACCGCGTTGGAATCGTTGCTGGCATACTCCGGCCTGGGCTGAATTCCGATAGATCGCAGGTTCTCCGGCACCTCATGTAATCCACCAAAAAAATCCATAGCCTCGGATACGGTCTCGAATTCTTCCTGATGTGCCTGCAAGATCTCCTGCAGAGCTGCCGGTTTGTCCAACACCCGGCCGGTGACCCGGGTGACCAAGTCCGCATCGGGATCAGTCCCGGCATCTGACGAATCCCGGACCACATTCCAAACCGAATCCCTGGCAGATTGCAGCATCTCAGGGCTTACTCCGACTCCGGGTGAGTCCATTGTGACCGCAATGAGTGTACGGTAGATGGCCTCGAACAAGTTCTTTGCCAGCCAGGTGTTGAATTTCGTCTCCAGGGCGAGACTGTCCTGGGGAGAAAGAATAAGATCCGCTGCATCATCCACCAATTCGTTATTTAAGACCTGCAGCTCCCTCCCGGTGAAATATTCACCCATGGGCACGAAGGTATATTGATTCCACTGGGGATAGACCTCCCGATAGGTCACAAAGGTATAGAACCATCGAAAGCGTTTGGTCAAGGTGACCCGCCGGGCCGGCCGGGTAGTGTCGGACGATTCCGCGCCGAATTCCCGGTTCAGTGCAACCGCGTTTCGAAACGACTTCCGGATGGAATAGATAAACTGGCTGCTGTCCTGCTCCTGCCGTCCCTGCCGGATCACTTCCCAGGAGGAATCTCTGGGAATAGCCAGCGTGCTGTCGAACACCTCCGACGAATCGCCGGTCACGGTGATAATCCGGTCCAGGGAACCATCCCGGTGTACAATGGTGGTGGTGATGACATCCCGGCAGGCGGTGACCAGGAAAAAGCCTGCCAGAACCATCCAGAGGAGCCATCTCCGGACACCCCAAAGTCGGGAGGTCCTGGCTCGGTTGCATCCGGGGGTCAGTGCGAAATCGGTTCCCGGTTCTCTGCGATTCTGCTGTTTGCGTCCCATGCCACTCTCCTTCGGCTTACAACCGTCGCAATAAATTCATATATTCCGGGTACTCCCGGAGCAGCGTTTCCAGCTGCTTTGCAGTCACCGGTTTCCCGGCGAAGTAGCGGTCCAGTTCAGGGAACCGGTCCAGGATCAGCCGTTTCAACAGATCATTTTCCCGGCGCAGGCGCTGATATTCATGCAACAGGGAATCGATACGGACCGATCCCGGGGTGGCCCTCCGTTCCCTCTCTCCGCCGGAGGCGGCCTGATCCAGTGACCGGAAGGCCTCTTCCAGAGAAAGGGATCGCCCGGCACCTGCGGCAACACTGTTCTCCGATTTCACCGCTTGTTCCAGCCGATCCAGCCGGTGCACAATCAAGGCCTCCTGGGCGGTGAACAGGCCGACGATGAGCAAGGCAACGGCGATCAACGCTCCCCTGGCAAAGGGAGTCCCCACCCAATCCATCACGGCTTCCAGACCGCCGGCCCGCAGGGAGGATCGCTCCGGGCGGCCTTCGAGACGAATCCGCCGCAATATGGACGCCGTGAGGGCTTCCGGATGGAGCTGTTCCGGCTGTATCTCCCGGAGGTTTCGAATTTCACCGGCGGCTCGACGGATGGCATCGGCCAGTTCCCGGCATTCGCCGCAGCCGGCCAGATGCTTCGTCATCCGCCGCTCCCGGCGGGCGCTGACCTCTCCGGTTTCCCGGAGGTGCAGGAGTCTTTGACATTCACGGCATCGCATGATATGCTTCGCTTTCTGCTAATTTCACCCGAAGTCCTTCAGTCGTTCTCTCAGGGACTTCCGGGCGTAATACAAGTTACTTTTCACCGCGCCTTCCGAGATCGCTAAAATCTTTGCCACATCCTTCACGGTAAGTTCCTGCAAGTCGCGTAAAATAAACACCACCCGCTGGGTAGGCGAAAGGCCTGCCACCAGCCGGCCAAGGCGCCGCCTGAGCATCTCGTTCGTACAGTCCTGTTCCGGCCCGGAGGCTCCGCGCTCCCCGGCAAACTCCGGTTCTCCCACCTCATGCAGCGCCCGGTGCGCCCGGACCTGCAAGGCGCGCAGCCGGTCGTAGCAGAGATTGGTCACAATCGAGTACAACCAGGTAGTAAATTTGCGTCGGGTGTCGTAACCGGCCAGATGCCGCCATACCCGCAGGAAGCTCTCCTGCACCACGTCTTCGGCATCTTCCTCGTTCAGCAACAGCCGGAATGCCAGGGCGTACGCAAATTGCTGATAGGCCGCCACCAGCTCGCCGAAGGCCTCGAGATCGCCGTTCACACCCCGGCGGAGTAACTCCAGCCGTTCAGTCTCACTGATAATATTTGGATCGCTCGTTTTCATCCGGAAGGGCTGCCATGTTGTTGCTATCTATGATACGGTTCAGGCGGGAAAAGGTTAAAAAGCCGTCTGTGGCAATATAGGGTCTCGCCGTACCGGTGGGAAGGAAAACTTTCTGCCGCAAATCCGGCGAACAATCGATTCACCCGAGGTGGGGGGCCCCGGCGCCCAGATGTAGAACGGTGAGGCGAATCCATCATCTCCGGAAGGTCCTGGTGAATGATGAAAAAGGCACTCGCCGGTACGGATCGCCACGCTGCCGGTCACGGGGACTGCCCTGAGGTATCTATGGAGAGCAGGGGAAATGGGAGGGATCTCACCGTCCTGTGGAGAGTGGGCGCCGGGGGCTCCTGACAGCACGACCGCGCTACTATCCCTGGTCTCTCCTGCGTGTCAGGGCCTCCACAATACCCGTGATAAACGCAACCAGAAAGAGCCCGGTCAGAATCAAAGCCCACAGATTCACCACCCGGGACTTCACCCACATAACGTAGTTGTTCACAAAATAATATTCCGGGCCGGTCTCCCATCCCACCGTGTTATCCTGGATGGTTTCCGCATTGGTGTCCAGGATTTTCCCGGGCATGGTCACGGCATTGGAATCGTTGTGGGTGTATTCCGGCGGATTTTGCAACCCGATCTGTTTGAGGTAGTCGGGGATCTCCCTGACCCTGCTGAAGAGTTGCATCACTTTTTCCGTGGTATCGAACCGTGCCCGGTGGGCCCGGTAGAGTTGTGCCACGGCGGCCGGTTGCCCCAGCACACGCCCGGCCACCCCTGCAATCATGGCCGCACCGGGGTACGGGCTTTTCGCGCTGCGTAAAGAGTCTTGCACCACCGCCCACACGGAATCTTCGGCGGCGGTCAGCCGATCCGGATCCAGCCCCGCTCCGGGCGAATCCGTCGCAAATTCTCCCAGAGTAAGGTAAATAGCCTCGAACACGTTTTTCCCGATCCATGCGTTAATCTTGTTCTCCATGTACAGACTGTCCTGGCCGGAGAGTACCCGGTCCGGTTCTTCCTGCCGCAGGGCGTGTTCGATGTCCCGCAATTCCTGATCGTTGAAGTATGCATGGAGAGGGATAAAAACGTACTGATTCCACCGGGGGTAGGTTTCCCGGTAGGTCAGATCGGTATAAAACCAGCGGGAGACCTCGGTGAATTCCAAGGTGCGGGCGGGCCGGGTGCTGTCGGCTGGCACCGCCCCGAAATTCCGGTTCAACTGCTCGGCGGACTGGAAATGCTTCTGTATGGAATACACGTACGGAGCGCTTTTCGTCCCTGTCTTCCCCTGCCGGATGACCTTCCAGGAAGAATCGCCGGGAATCGGGAGCTGGTGGGCGAACACTTCCGAAGAATCACCGGTAACCGTGATGATCCGATCCAGGGTACCGTCCCGGTGCATGATGGTCGTGGTCGTGATCCTCCGGCAGGCCGTCACCAGCAGAAAGACCGCCAGGACGCAACCGGATAACCACCGCACCGGCAGGCGATTCCGGTGTGGTTTTCGCCCGCCGTTTCCGGACACCCGCCATGAATCACCTCCGTTTGCCTGATAAAATTTGCCTCGAAACACCATCAACAACTCCTGTGCCGTACATTCCTCAATTGTTGCATTCCAGCGCCGGCTCTCCCTCCGGCGGCCCGGTGTCAGGAAACCCGGCGTTGTAAAGTCAAGGTAAGGATTTCGTTGCTCATTTTCTTCTGTTCAGGGCGGGAAACCCCTCTCACCATGTCATTGCAGGGGTTCTTCACCTGGCAATCCGAGGGTTCCCTCCAAAAATTGGTTGCAATCCGAAGTGAGGAGGTGTACACTTAATACAGCATCGCTGCTCTGTCTTGAGACGCCTTTTCCCACGGGCATCACACGGCTTCAGGCCCCCCAACGCTTCCCAGAGCCTTCAGAATCTCCGACGTGTGCTGGCAGGATTTCAGAGAGCAGGACTGCGGCTAAAACATGGGCGGACTCCGCTTCCGGATCCGGGACCGCCCCAGGGAAAATTCGGATGGCCTGGCATGCACTTGACCGGCCACGCACGGTGGGCGGACAATAACCGAACGCAGGAGGGACCATCATGTTCGTAGTGACTTCTTCTGCCAAAGAAAAATTGCACCAAGCCATTCAGCAATTTTCCAGCCAGCCGGAGCTGTCCATCCGGATCCGCCTGGCCCATGGGCTCCCGGATCAGATCAACCTGATTTTCGACTCCCAGAAAGCCGGAGATTACGTCGTGAAAGATACCACCGGTCGAAAGATTATGCTGGTGGCCCCCGAGGTGTTTTCCCAGCTGGATGGCATGGTGTTCGACTATGCGGCTTCCGATGATAACACTGGCTTCATCTTACTGCCCCTCTCATCCACCAATGGTAATTGGAAGCATTAATGCTGCTGTAAACCAGATATGGATGGCGCCCGGCGGAGTTGGCCCTCCGGCCGAAACGATCGACCCGAGGCATCCCGGCCTGAACCAGTCCTGCCGGCCGGCCGCGTAAGGACCGGACAGGTCAACCCGGATAGCCCGGGAAAGGATCCCAGGTTCCTGAATGCAGAAGTTCGAATTCTGCTCACAGAAAGTGCAAATTCAACCGGAGCCATTCACGTGTGGGGTGCCCGCTTTCGGAACGGGCACACACCCCGCTCCGATCCAAGCGACTGCCGAGGGCGATCGGGATCTATCGACGCCGGCAGTCCATCAAAATAAATACCCGTGTAAAATACCGCTGTTTTCACCAGTAACAACCAGGAGAATGACATGGTTCAGCACAGTATCTTCCGGTTCGGACGCGTGGCACACCACGGCCTGCTGCTGCTTGCGTGTTCCCTGGGGCTCTCCTCCGCTCCTGCTATGCAGCCGCAGACCGGTCTGTCAACCCCGGAGGAGTTAGAAGCCTTCATGGACGGTCTGGTGCAGACCCAGCTGAAGGCGTATCACATTTCCGGCGCCACCGTGGCCGTCGTGAAGGACGGTTCGATTTTCTTTTCCAAAGGCTACGGATTCGCCGACCTGGCATCCCGGCAACCGGTCGATCCGGACCGCACCCTCTTCCGGCTCGGCTCCATTTCAAAGCTGTTTGTGTGGACCGCCGTCATGCAGCAAGTGGAACAAGGCACCCTGGACTTGCGGCGGGATATCAATGAATATCTCACCGATTTCCGGATTCCCGACACCTTCGAAGAACCGGTAACCATGACGCACCTGATGACCCACACGGCGGGCTTTGAAGATCAGGTCATCGGCTTGTTCGCGGATTCGCCGGATCGAGTCCGGCCCCTAACAGAAATCCTCGCGCGGGAATTACCGGATCGAGTGCGTGCTCCGGGTCAAATCGTCTCCTATTCCAATCATGGGACGGGTATCGCCGCCTACATCGTGGAGCAGCTCTCCGGTCAGTCCTGGAACGATTATGTGGAGCAGCAGATTCTGGCGCCTTTAAAAATGCGGAACACCACCTTCCGGCAGCCGGTGCCGGAACCCATGGCCTCTTCCGTCTCCCGTGGTTACTCCTACAAGAAGGGTGACTTTCGGGAAGGGACGTTCGAATATGTCCCGTTAGCCCCGGTAGGCGGGGCCAGCGCCACCGCCCGGGATATGGCCAGGTTTATGGTCGCGCATCTGCAGGAGGGGCAATTTGGCGACCGCCGGATCCTGCGGCCCGCCACCGCCCGGCAGATGCAGCAGACAGTCTACCGCCCGGATCCGGAGGTCAACGGGATGGGCTATGGCTTTATCGAGTACGATATGAACGGCCGACGCGCCATCGGACACGGGGGGGATACCTTCCTGTTCCATTCCCTCCTGGTCTTGCTCCCGGAGGATAAAGTGGGGCTCTTTATCTCTTATAACAGTGAAGCAGGCGGGGAAGTCACCGTCAGAACTTACCAAGCGTTCATGAACCGCTATTATCCTGTCGAACCGCCGGTGGCGTCCGCCGGGTCCGCCGAATTGTCCAACCGGCTGCAGCGTTTTACCGGTACTTACCGCAGTGTGCGGTATTCCCATTCCAGCCTGGCCAAGCTGGCGGCTCTGTTCTTTACTTTCCGGGTGGAAGCCACCGAGGATGGGTTACTGCAAACCCCCTGGCCGGAGAGTACCCGCTGGGTCCAAACCGGTCCGCTGACCTTCCGGGAAGAACACAGCCAGAAAATGCTCTCCTTCCAGGAAAACCGGCGGGGCAAAATCACCCACCTCTTTCTCAGCGACATGCCGGTGATGGGGTTCGAACGGGCCGGAGCATTGGCCTCCCCGGGGTTCCATTCGATCCTGCTGATCCTTGCCCTTGCCCTGTTTCTGGGTGCGTTAATCTTCTATCCAACGGCTGCGTTTATCCGGCGCCGGTGCGGCGTGTCCCACGACCTGCATCAGGATATCCCCATGCCAGCGACGCTGTTTCTCTGGTTGTCCAGCCTGTTTTTAGTGGCCTTCTTCGTTGGCCTGCTGGTCGTGCTACATGATCCGATGACCATCGCCTTCGGGATTCCGACTGGCCTGAAAGTCTTGCTGGTGTTACCGTTCCTGGCAATGGCTGGGATTATCGCCCCGCTGGCTTACGTGTTCGTGATCTGGTCCTCCGACCGGATCGGTACGGGCCGGCGGGTCTATTATACCGCCACGACCATGATGTGCGTGGTGGTGCTCTGGCAGCTGGATTACTGGAACTTGCTGGGATTCCAATTTTAACGCCTTGCGGAACCCCTGCCAGGAGCCCTTCAGTCGTGACTCCGGGATTCAACCATCCGGGCAGCGGGCTTACGTTGATAATTGAGCCCAAATTCCCAGGTGCCATCCGGCGAGCCGCCGTTCGACGCTCTCGTGAATCGGCAGCCGACTGACACCGGGCGGCAGCGATCTAAACCAAAAATCAAGTCATTCACGCGACGGAGGCTTTCGGTGTACGGCCTCCGCTGGAGAGGTTCATCATGAAAATAGGAATTCTCGGGACCGGCGATGTCGGCCGGGTACTCGGCGCCGGTTTTGCCGAGCAAGGGTATGCGGTGAAGATGGGAACGCGGAACCAGGCGCAGGGCAAAGTAAGGGACTGGCTGGAGGCCACCGGCCCCAAAACGTCGGTGGGTTCTCCGGCCGAAGCTGCTGGGTTCGGAGACCTGGTGGTGCTCGCTACCGCCTGGTCGGGGACTGAAAACGCCATCCGGTTAGCCAACCCGGCCAACCTCAGCAAAAAGGTAGTCATCGATGTCACCAACCCACTGGATTTTACCGATGATGGCCCGCCCCGGTTAGCTCTGGGGCATATGGACTCCGGAGGCGAACAAATCCAGCGCTGGCTGCCCAAGGCCCGGGTGGTGAAAGCACTGAACATCATCGGGAACCAGCACATGATCCGGCCGGATTTCCCGGGCGGCCCGCCGGATATGTTTATCTGTGGCAACGATCCCGGGGCCAAACAGACTGTCTCAGAGCTGCTGGATGCCTTCGGTTGGCCGGCGGTGGATATCGGCGGAATCGAGGGAGCCCGATACCTGGAACCTCTGGCCATGCTATGGGTTACCATCTTCCTGGAAACCGGGAATGGCAACCATGCCTTCAAACTGCTGCGGAAGTAGCCGTACCCGTCGGTTATCCCGGGGAAACCTCCTTCCCTCCCCGGGAGCGCACCATCACGGCCGAACCGGACAGCACCAGGTTCATCATACAGGCCGCCACTGCAATCGGAGCCCTTCCGAAAGGGCTCCGGCTTTCATTCGGAACTGGCACGACCCGTGGCGGCTCAGAGCGTGCGCATAACCAGTCAGATTCTTTATTACAGTCGGCGTCTCTTCGATAATTGCCCTGGCGGACTTCACGGAGCCCAGCGTCGTAAACTCCCCCTTCTTTTTCGGTGCGGGTATTTGATAATCCGTTGTGATTTTGTCTTCAGGTATAATGTGCCAAAAATTGTTAAAGATCGATATTTTCGCGCCGAATATATACATGAGTTGAAACGACAGACACGAAAAATTTCGTGGGCAACTGTTGTTTTAACGGAATGAAATTCGAAATCGGAGTATCGGAACCGGCGGATTGACGGCAAAACGGAGAACCGGGAAGTGATCGGTTGACGGAGATTGGCGATACGAACAGGCGGGGAACTGTGTTGTACCAGGTACGCAAGTCAGTAATATTTATCCAGCCTACAGACCTCTCATCGCTCTGCGCTCTCCGGAGGGAGCAGCGACCTACCCCCCGACACCAAGGGTCGGGCCCATCAGCCATCTGCTGGCATAATACCCTCACACAATGATGACAGTCTTGCCGACATTGGGTTAAATGTGCATAATCACCCCCTTTCTTCACCCAGGCCGTCAGTGCATCTTACGAGCGGGTATCAACTTTTACGTCACCCGGTATTCCGTATGCGGACTCATCTAATGTCCAAACGTGAAGGGGATTTGGGATGTTAAAAGACATGAAACTTTCGACCAAGTTGATTCTGGGGTTCAGCGCCCTGGTGCTCGCCGTGATTGTTGTCGGCGGCTATGCCTTACTGAAGCTCGACGAGATGGATCAGGTGATCATGGATCTGGACGGGACACACGTCCCGCTGACGCAGAGTGTCAATGAAATTGACTCCGGCATGTCCGACCAGGAGCTCGCCGTCTCCCAGTATGCACTCCATGGAGACGAGAAGTATCTCACCCAATTTGAGGATCTGAAAAAAGAAGTCGATGATGCCATTGCCCAGGCGGAAGATGTCGTTAAAAGTGACGACGATCTCCTGTCCGCAGGTTGGCTTGACAACCTGAAGAAGATTGCCAAAGCCCATGATGGCTTCATCACCGCCTGTGAGCAGTATATCCGGGGAATCAAGACCGGTGCCGATGAAAGCGCCAGCGCTGCTCTCGCGAATGCGGTATCGCAGCACTCCCAGGCCGCTATGGGCCAGATCGATACATTTCTGGCGGGCAACCGCAAAGAAACCAACCGGGTGGCGGCCCTGGCCTCGAGTAGTGTGGAGGCGGGCCGGGCGGCCATTCTTGCTGTGGGAATCGGCGCGATCCTTTTGAGCATTGTACTGGCCTACTTCATCATCCGCTCTATCACCAAAGCCATAAACCGGATTATCGAATCCCTGGCCCTGGGGTCGGAGCAGGTGGCCACCGCCTCCGGGCAGGTTTCCCAATCCAGCCAGCAGCTGGCGGAAGGCGCCTCCGAGCAGGCCGCCTCCATTGAAGAGACCAGCTCCAGTATGGAGGAGATGGCCTCCATGACGGCTCAGAACACTCAGAATACCAAGGAAGTGAATCGTATTTTGGTTCAGGAAGTGGGGTCGAATTTCGAAACTATCAACCAGCGAGCCGGTCAAACCCGGGAATCGTTAACAACCGCCGTGGACGCCAGTGAGCAAACCGCGAATATCATCAAAACCATTGATGAAATCGCCTTTCAAACCAATTTGCTGGCCCTGAATGCGGCCGTGGAAGCCGCCCGGGCCGGTGAAGCGGGCCAGGGGTTCGCCGTGGTGGCGGAAGAAGTCCGGAACCTGGCGCAGCGCGCCGCTGAAGCGGCCAAGGAAACCTCCGAACTCATCGAAAACTCCAACTCCCTGATCCGGCAATCCACCGATTTTAACGCCCAGCTGGTGGAAGCCATGGAAGAAAACGGACGACTGGCGGAAAAAATCACCGAACTGGTCTCCGAGGTCACCGCGGCCTCCGAAGAACAAGAGCAGGGGATCGGCCAGATTAATACGGCGGTCTCCCAGATCGATCAGACCACGCAAACGGTGGCCGCCAATGCGGAGGAATCCGCATCGGCCTCCGAGGAGTTGAACGCCCAGGCCGAATTGATGCGCGAGTCGGTGCTGCAGCTGGAACGTCTGCTCCGGGGTAAAAAGGCGCAATTGAATTCCTCTGGCGCTGATGCCGGACAGCAAAAATCTCAGTCGTCCTCAAACGGAAATCACCATCAAAGCTTCACCCATTACCAACCGGCTGCGGGCAATGGCAACGGCCATCAAAACGGCAGGAACAGACAGACGAACCGGAACCCGGAGGAAACGGAGCTCGAGAAAGCCATTCCGTTTCACAGAGAGGACTCGGGCTCAGTATCCAACGGGAATGACGATTTGGGCGACTTTTAAGGCATTCCCGGCCAGAGATAAGACACTGCTTGCAGCGCACGGCAGGGGTACCCGCCGGCAGGTGATCGACAAAACACTGCCGGCGCCACTCTCCCGGAGCAAGAGACGGCGGTCCGGGGATGAGGCGTGATGGCTCGATACTGGTGATCGGGGAGTGTTCCGGGCCGCGGGAACGTTCTTCACCGCCTGGCAAGCCCTGAGCTTGCACCTTCTCTGGGAGCCCCGGAAGCATGATACCGCTGCAACCCCTGACGGCGATCCTCCGGCCGAGATGGGCCGGATCGGAAGATGTGTGCCTCCCCGGCTCTACACCGGCATTAATTTTCCCGGCGCCGGTTCGTCCATGGGGTGTCTACAAATAAAATTTCCATTGCCCTTCGGCCAATCAGTGCGTATATGTAAATGATGACCATGGTTCGTCTTCCCACAGATTCTTCTGCAGGCTGGATCTAATGAGTACCTATGTTCTGATGCGCATTCTGGAGTCGGCCCCCCGCCGGTACCGGCTGGGCATCCGGCTGCTCACCCTGGGCCGGCTGGAAACGGTATACGACCGGTTGACCGCGCATCTGCAGGCGGATGACCGGGTATTGGATCTGGGGTGCGGGCCCGGCCCCCTGACCTTCCGGGCTGCCCGCCGCGGGGCGGCCGTCAAGGGGATCGACGTGAATCCGGAGATGCTGGCCATAGCCCGCCAGGGGGTCGAAGAGGCCGGCCTTGAGGAGCGGATTACCCTGGCGGAATTAAGTGTGGCGGAACTGGATGCGGAGCCGGGTGAGCGTTATGACGCAATCATGAGCGGCCTGCTCTTTTCCGAGCTCAGCCGGGATGAACTCACCTATACCTTCCGGCAGATTCACCGGTTGCTGAAGCCGGGCGGTCTCCTGCTCGCGGCTGATGAAGTGATGCCCCGAAATCCGGTGAAGCGGGTGCTGCACTTTTTGATCCGCCTCCCCCTGGTCGTAGTCACATATGTGATCACCCAGCAAACCACCCATGCCGTACGAAATCTCACGGAGCAGGTGACCGCGGCCGGCCTGGAACTGATTTCGCAGCGCTCCAACTTTTTGGGAAGTTTTCTCGAACTGGTGGCCCGCAAACCGGCCGGAGGTGCCGGATGAACACGATACGCTATCTCTGGCTAACGCTGATCCAGACGCTGTTCCGGATGTTCCCGTTCCCGACCCGGACCGGGTTGATTCCCATCGGAAATCCGGGCCGGGATGCGCCGGTCCTGCTTACCGGGAACTTCCGGCTCACGGTGGAGCGGGTCAAACGGGCGCTCCGGGGATTGGATGCCTATCTGTTGGTCGCCAATAGCCGGGGTGTGAATGTCTGGTGTGCGTCCACCGGCGGCATGCTGACCAATCATCAGGTGGTGGCGGTGTTAAAAACCAGCGGAATTACGGAGCGGGTGGATCACCGGCGGGTGATCCTGCCCCAGCTGGCAGCCACCGGGATTGACGGCGGGGAAATCAAGGAGCGCACCGGCTGGCGGGTCATCTGGGGGCCGGTGGAAGCCACCGCGATTCCCGCATTCCTGCAGGCCGGAATGCAAGCCGGCCGGCCGATGCGGACGATACGGTTCCCCTGGCCCCGCCGCCTGGAAATGGCCGTGGCCTGGGCTTTCCCCATCTCGCTATTGGCGCTGATCGCCCTCCTGTTCTGGAAGTCCGCCGTCCTACCGATGATCGGCCTGGTCTGGCTGTTCTCCCTGATTATCTTTCTGAGTTTCCCGCTCTACGAACACCTTCTGCAATCCGGGACCCAACACGAAGGCTTCGTCTTTTTCGACTTCGGGCAAGCGAAGGTACCACTGAGCTTCTGGGCACTGTTCTTGTGCGCGCTGATCGGCATCTCGCTCCTGTCCGGGACCTTTACCTGGACGCTGGCCTTCCGGTGGGGGCTGATCTCCCTGTTGTTACTTCTCCTCCTTTCCATGGATCTGGCGGGCAGCACGCCGGTTTACAAGAGTGGCCTGCATGCCGACCGGCTCCTCCGGATCACCCTGGACGCGGATCGATGCCGGGGCGCCGCCTTCTGTGAACGCGTGTGCCCCGTCGACGTGTTCGTGGTGGACCATCATCACAAACTGGCCGCCCTTCCCCGGCGGGACCAGTGCGTCCAGTGCGGCGCCTGTATCGTTCAGTGTCCCTTTGACGCTCTCTATTTCCGGTCTCCGGACGGCAATATGATCCCGCCCGACACCATCCGCCGGTTTAAATTGAATCTGATGGGCAGCCGGACAGTACAGACCGGGACAACAACTCCGGATTCCCTCTCCCCCGAATGAATGATTGCACAAGCGATTTCTATTCGGTAATATTCGACACTTGCCGGGTCCTCCTTCCCCCGGGATGACAATAATGCAGCCTGGCGACTGTAGGCTCCTCTATGACCAAAGGCCTCTTTGCTCTGCCGGGCCCCGGTGAGAAGCAATAGGTGTTGTAGACGACTCATTGAATATCCCCGGACGACAGCCCCGGGTAAAATTGCATATCCCCCTGCTGTTTACCGGAATCCTCTGTTAGGTGTCCGCATGACCGGGCACCCGCCTTATGCATTAACGTGAAAACCCGGTAAACATGCGGAAATGCAAACGCCTCAGTTTAAAAACGGGGAGCGACTCATGCAGCCAGAAATCCACTTTCACCCGGAATATCATAGCATCATCATACGTCTCAGAGGGATCGCCACATTTCAGCGGATTGTCCTGTATCTGAAAAGTTTGCTTTCCCATCCGCAATGGTCTGCCGGGCACAACGTACTGGTGGACTGTCGTGAATTATCCGTCCGGCACGTTCCGACCCGGGCTATCTATGATATCTCGGATCTGTTCAAACTCAAAGGTTCGCAAATTGGCAGCGGGCGGTGGACGTTCGTCATGAAGAGCCGAATTGAGTACGGGCTGGCCCGGATGTGGCAGCTGCTCACCGAAGATGAGGTGCGCTTTTCCAGCCATATTTGCATGACGATGCAGGAAGCGCTGGAGTGGCTCAACCTGCCGGAAGAAATGTGCTGCGAAGAATGACTGAACGGTGTTGGGGGCCTCTGCTCGCCCACTCTCACCGCCACAGAGGCGCTCTACAGTCGGCAGTTCCCTACAGGAAGATTGGCCCCTGTGGCGGGACAGTGAGTTGTGGAGAGTGTCCACAACTATTTTCGGCCGGGGAGCAATGAAACTTAAACAAAAAATTCGGTTGGAACGTAATTAATTGTTATGGCGGCAGCTGGGTTTCGTTTTCTCAAGGCTTCCCATAGATTCTCTTCACTCAGACCAACCACATCGCCAGACATACCCCCCCCCGTTCTTTCCGTCTTTAGAGATCAAACCGGTCCGGGATTTGGAGGTGGTATTTCCGCTGATGAATTCTTGTGCGGTCGTTTTTTCAAATCCGAATACGCTGGTGACCGTATTATTTCTAAGTGATATTTCTGAAGATATCCCACAATTTTACAAAATCTGATAACGGTTTGCAGAAGGTAAGGCTTGCGTTTGAATTGAGCTGTGAGAACCACAATATTATTTCTTATGTGGATTTGACATTTGGAGTGGCATTCGGTACCCGGTTTTTTACTTTCAGTGGGAGAGACACATATCCGGTGTAGCGGCCAAACCCGGACCCGGTTCTTCAAATGAACGATAATACCTACCATAAAACAGCCATACGATTTATTCTGTTGTTCGGGATGGTCAGCCTGTTTGCCGACGTGACCTATGAAGGCGCGCGCAGCATTACGGGACCGTTTTTGGAGACCTTGGGTGCGAGCGCCGCCATCGTCGGTTTTGTGGTGGGTTTCGGGGAGCTGGTCGGATACGGACTGCGGTTGGTCACCGGCTGGCTCGCTGATCGGACTCGGCGGTACTGGCTGTTTATAGTATTTGGATATGGAATCAATCTACTGGCTGTCCCGCTTCTGGCGTTTGCCGGGAGTTGGGAAATAGCGGCAGTGTTAATGATTACCGAACGTTTTGGAAAGGGTATCCGAACTCCGGCACGGGATGCCATATTATCCCAGGCAACAGCCGTCACCGGGCACGGCAAGGGATTCGGCCTGCATGAGATGCTGGATCAGATTGGCGCGGTGGTGGGTCCGGTGATCATTTCGGTGATTTTCTTCCGGGGCGGCAACTACTCGCTGGGATTTGCGGTGCTTTTCTTCCCGGCGATTTTATCGCTGACAATGTTGGGCGTTACCAGGAGAATCTACACGGAGCCCCACCAATTCAAACAAAATCGGGGAACCGCACAGGCAGTCGACGATTTCCGCTCCTTTGTGTTTTATCTTGCAGGGATTGCCTTTATAGCCCTTGGGTTTGCCGATTATCCTTTGATTGCCTATCATTTCAAGGATACGAACCTGCTGCCTGATCAATGGATTCCCCTGGCTTACGCGCTGGCCATGGGAATGGATGCCGCTGCGGGGCTGGGGCTTGGCCTGCTCTTTGACCGGTGGAAACGGGGAATCCTCGTGGCTGGTGTGATAATGACCGCGACCTTTGCGCCCCTGGTATTCCTTGGTAGTCGGACAATAGCATTCGTTGGCGTCATAATATGGGGTATCGGCATGGGGTTCATTGAATCGGTACTCCGGGCTTCGGTGGCCACGCTGGTTGCTTCCGACCGGCGGGGACGGGGTTACGGCTTGTTCAACGGGATTTTCGGCTTTGCCTGGTTTGCCGGAAGTGCGGCAGCAGGATATCTTTATGAAATTAACATCGGAATGATGGTTGCCTTCCTGGTGGTCGCTGAACTCCTGGCCTTGCCATTTCTCTGGAGAGCGTTCACAAACCGAAAATAGCCTCCCTGTGCCTGTAGCGCAATGTTGTCAAGCAAGATTCTGCCGAGCCTCTTTGAGCGGACGCGCTTCATTTTTATTAATGGATTATTAAATCAGCGCTATTTTTCAGTACCGGAAAAGCCGCTTTTCCGTCCGTAAAAAAATATTCCCCAATGTGGTTTCTACCAAGCTGTGGTTTCACCACTTGAAAGACTTCACTCGTATCGACATCACCGGTGTTATCAAGATCAGCAAGGAGAACCTGCTGCGCTTTATCAATATTAGGCTGAATGACGTGCACGGGAAGAAATCCGAATCGGATCTGAATGGTTTGATCAAAATGGTAATCCAGGCGAGTCCGAATGTGTATCCTGCCAGAACATCAGAAGGCCAGTGTACTCCGAGATACAGCCGGGAAAATCCGATAAGAAAAACTACTAGTACTCCAAGGATAAATACGGCGATCCTTGCCGGAGTCGATCGAATCTGCTTCAAGAGGAAATATGTCAACAAACCGTACAAGGCAAATGCTATAAAACTGTGATCACTGGGAAAACTATATCCGGTAGCCTGGATGACGGAATTCGCCAGGGACGGTCTTGGACGGTGAAACAGTAGTTTTACCACTAAAACAACAATAGCGCTTCCGGCGACAGAAATAATCGTTGCCATCAGGTAGTGCCATTTTTGGGTATAGGCAGACCAGAGCCCGATCAGGAGAACGCCAACAATGATGATTTGAACATTCCCCAGTGAGGTGACAATCAGCATAAAGCGGCTGAAATTGGGCGTTCTGAAAATCTGCAGCAGGTTGATAATACGGAGATCGGACTGAATCAAAGCTTCCCGGAAAATATAGTTCTCAACAATTCCAAGAAACAGGTAAAAGAAAAATAGAGAAATCACACTGCCGATCGTAAGATACAATCCATATTTAAAGTCAGGAGAAAAACGTCGTTTCAGGAATGCCGATAACCGGGGGTGATTCCGGGCAAATTGACGAGCGTAGGGATCGGAGAGAATTCACCGGTACATTGATTTGAGTATTGAAACAATGAAATTCACTGAACAGTTATATTTCCATTGTCGGGTTTGGCTTGTTCCGATACGGTGTGGAAGCGATCAGACTCTGGCAATTTATTGCTGCAATTCAGTCTGTTTCCTGCAATCCTCGATCACCTGTTTGGGTATCCGTTTCAAGGCAAGATACACCAATAACGGGATGATAACAACGTCGTCCAGCAGACCAATCACAGGAATAAAATCCGGTATCAGGTCAAACGGCAGCGCCAGATATCCCAATGCCAGCCAGAGGAGCCATTTGGAGAGCCGGGGAGTCCTGGGATCTTTCATCGCCAGGCGGTAGACTTCGGCATTCTTCTTCAAGCGATTATACATATCATTTAAGGCGTTTTTACATCCGCCAGAATCCGAAGGTTTCATTTGGGAAATTGCAAGGCGTCATGGTTTTCTTCACCAGTGCGGATACGAACAGCGGCATCAACAGGTGAAATAAAAATTTTCCCATCCCCGTTTCTACCGGTCCGTGCTTTATCGATGATGGTTTTAAGAACGACATTGACCTGGTCATCAGGTACGACCGTCTCTAATTTCACCCGTTCGGTCAGTTTGGCCGGTCTTCCTTTCTTCGGGTGTCCGAATCCCCGCACATTACTTAAGGTGAGCCCCGGCGGGTAGTCCAGGGCCTCCAGGGCATCAATAACACTGTCAATCATATTATGGCGAATAAACGCCGTAATTTGTTTCATTAGTAGTATTCCTTTAATCTGTCAGCCCGCCCGAAACCGTCTGACGGGTGTGAAAGGTTACAGGTTCGCTTCTTGCTTCATGGCAAACCAACGGTACAAAGCCGGCAGCAACAGCAAGGTGGAGGCCAGTTGTGTGAACACACCCCCCACCACAACCGTCGCCAGGGGCCGTTGGACGTGTGATCCGATTCCCGTGGCCAGCAGCAGCGGTATGAGACCTAGTAAAATGGCACCGCAGGTCATCAGAATAGGCCGCAGCCGTAAAATCGAACCATAGATCACGGCTTGATCCAGTGGCTTGCCCTGCTTGCGCAAATCGTTAATGAAGGTGATCATCACCACTCCGTTTTGTACGGCAATACCCATGACCGCGATAAAACCGACCGAGGCCGGCACACTCATATACTGCCCCATTATCCAAAGCAGGAAAATACCGCCCACAATAGAGAGCGGGATATTTAACAAAACCAGAGCGGCTTGCCTGACTGAATTAAACGTGATATACAGCAGCAAGAAGATAATGAGCAAGGTGATGGGGATAATAATGCTCAACCGCCTGGAAGCCCGCTGCTGGCTTTCAAACTGTCCACCCCAGGTCGTATAGTAGCCAGGCGGAAGAGAGATATTTTGCCGAATGGATTGTTGCGCATCATTCACGAACCCAACCATATCACGGCCGGTGACGTTGAGCTGGACAATTAATTCCCGTTTCCCGTTTTCCCGCCGTACTTCAGCCGGTCCTTCTACAATTCGTACCGTACAAATATCCCCCAACCGTATTTTTTGGCCGTCCGGGGCGAAGACCTGGATGGCCCGAATCGCATGGGGCGTGTTCCGCTCCGACGGTTTATAGCGTAATAACACATTAAAGCGTTGCTGCCCTTCCTGGACGGTCGTGACTCTTGCTCCCCCGATAGCCGAATCTATAATACGCTGCACCTGCGCGACTGCAACACCATATCGTGCAGATTGCGCTCTGTTGACGGAAATCTGCAAATACCCTAACCCTGATACTGTGCTGGCTTTTACGCCGACCGCACCGGGGATATCCTGTAAAACAGCCGTATACCGATCTCCCAGATCTTTTAGTGTATTCAGGTCGGGGCCAAAAATTTTCACTGCAACCTGGCTTTTGACTCCGCTGATCAACTCGTCCACCCGCTGCTGGATGGGCTGGCTGAAGCTAATCCCAATGCCCGGAATATGCTCCAGGCTGTCCCGCATCGCATTCACCAGGGCTTCTTTGGAATCAAAACGCCATTGATTAATGGGTTTTAAGCCGATGTACACGTCGGACAAACTCTGGGGATTCGGATCGGTGGCCACCACAGCCCGTCCCACTTTACTCACCACAGTGGTGACTTCCGGGAACTTTTTCACGATCTTCTGCACACTGTTTTCGATCCGGATACTTGCATCCAGGGAAATAGAGGGATCCCGCACGACTTCGAGAGCGATGGAGCCCTCCTCAAGCTGAGGGATAAATTCAGAACCGATACTTTTAAAAACCAGGAAACTCAACACTACGCAAACAATGGCCACAAGGGTCGCCCCTCCCCGGTGACGAACGGTAAATTCCAGTACCGGTCGATACCATTGTTTCAAACGCCGGATCAGGAAGTTCCCCTCCCTCATCGGATCATCATGGTTTTCTCCCTGAGTTTCTTCCTCATCAGATCCTTTTCGTTTGATAAGATAACTGCTGAGGGCGGGCGCCAGCGTCAGTGCCAAAAGCAGAGCGGAAAAGATAGCAAAGCTGATGGTGAAAGCCAGCGGTTTAAACATTCGTCCCTCGAAACCCTGCAGGCTGAACAGGGGTAAAAACACGGTGGCCACAACAGTCACGGCAAAGACAATAGGGCGCCCCACTTCCTTGGAGGCCCGTATTACCACTCGTTTCAACGGTAAAGCCGGTTCTGCCTGCCGGACCCGGTAGATATTCTCCACCATGACGATCGCGCCATCCACAAATAACCCCAACCCGATTGCTAATCCGCCCAGAGACATCAGGTTCGCTCCGAATCCAAAAAGATGCATCAGGACAAAAGTCATCAGCACGGTCAGAGGCAGCACCAAGCTGACAATCAAGGCCGACCGCCAATCGCCCATAAAAGCCGCAAGCACCAGAATGACGAGAAAGATCCCAAGATAGAGGGCTTCCGTCACCGTCCCGATCGCTTTCTCCACCAGCTGAATGCGGTCGTAATATACATCAATTTTTACCCCGGGGGGCAAGGCGGATTTGATGGTTTCCATTCGCTGCTTGACTGCATCCAACACCTTCCGGGCATCCGCTCCTTTTCTCATCATAACCGTGCCGTTCACGACTTCGCCTCTTCCATCTGCAACGGCCGCTCCGTACCGGGTTGCCGCTCCCACCCGCACATCCGCAACGTCACGGATCATCACCGGGGTGCCCGCCCGACTCGTGATGACGGTGTTTTTAATATCACTGATTACTTTATCATTGGCTCCTAACAGCCCGATGCCACGAACAATTAACTGCTGGTCCTGCCGTTCGATATACTGTCCGCCGGTATTCTGATTGCTCTCGGCAAGTGCATTAAAGACTGCCTCAAGACTCACATTATAATTCTGTAGGGCATCCTGATTGATTACTGCCTGATATTGTTTCACGAATCCACCCTGAGCATTCACTTCTACCACCCCGGGGACATCACGTAACTCAGGTACGATTACCCAGTCCAGAATGGTGCGTAACTCCATCGGACTGTACGTACGGGCATCTGTGCTGTCATCCTGGACTAAAAATTCATAAATGAGTCCCAGACCAGTACTCAGGGGACCCATTTCGGTTTCCGCTTCCTCCGGCAGCTCACTTTCAACCTCACTTAACCGCTGAAAGACCAGTTGGCGGGCAAAATAGAGATCGACATTGTCTTTGAAGACAATCGTAATCGCACTGAGCCCGAACTGGCTGATGGATCGCCGTTCGGTCACATTCGGCAGGCTGGCCATGCTCAGTTCTATGGGATAAGTGACCAGTTGTTCTATCTCAATGGGAGACATGCCGGGTACTTTGGTTAAGATTTGAACCTGCTGGTTGGTCACTTCGGGAAAAGCATCTATCGAGATATTGTAGTAGCTGAACCCGCCCCAGATAGCTGCTGCTACCAGAAAGATTAAAACAAGGAACCGGTTGTTAACAACTTTCTCCAAGAGCCAGTCAATCATAATTTTTCACCAGAGTTTTGATGTTCTTCCGTTTGATAAAAGCGCGCCCTAATCTTCTTCAGCTTGAATACCTTTCATGGCACTGATAATCTGGAATGCACCCTGAGCAACAACGGTAGTGCCTACGGGGAGCTCAGGTACCCCGACGTAGGTGGCGGCCCCGTCTGGCCGGGCGGAAACAGCCCTTCTCCGGAACGTCGTATCATTTTCCGCAATCAAAACGAAAGCGGACTGCCCGTCGGTCTGAATCGTTGGTGCCGGTAAGGCCGGCTGCTTCCGGGCGTCAGTCAAGATTGTTACGGTCGCAAACATGCCCGGCTTCAAAGCTTCGTCATGATTCGGCATCTCCAGGATCACTTTGGCAGTCCGCTGACCGGCATCTATTTGGGGAATAATCCTTTCGATGGCCCCGGTGAAGGTTCTATTTGAATAGACGGCGGTCCTGATCTCGGCGGATTGCCCGGTATTAATTTTTTCAAGATCCCGCTCGTACGCTTCGGCTTGCACCCAGGCCGGTTTCATGTTCACAATGTAGAACAGTTTGTCCCCCTCGCTCACGGGGCCGCCGGTCACGGCCGTCCGCTCCAATACCACCCCATCAATAGGGGACCGGAGCGGCATGGCGTCCAGGATTTGTTCTCCGGTTGCCAGCCGTTCAATTTCACCGGCACCGAAGCCGATAGCCCTCAGTTTCTGTTGAGCTGCAGCGTAAGCAATCCGGGCATCCTGTAACTGTTTTTGAACACCGACTCCCCGGTTCATCAGCTGCTGCTGGCGGTTCAATTCCAGCCGGGTATTCTGTAAATCAGCGATAAAAGTTCCCAGCTCCGATCCGGAAACGGTTATCAGGACCTCTCCTTTGGACACCCGGTCCCCTTCGTTGACCAATACCTTCTCCACCCGACCCGATATCAACGAAGTCACATAAGCTTCCTGGTCAGGTTCCGGGATAATTTTCCCCGGCAATTCGATTGGGATGCCGGTGGTATGAATCTCCACCGGAACAGTTTCAACGCCTAGCTGGGCAACCTGGGATCTGGAAAAAGTAATAACAGAATCAGGACCGTTCTCTTCCACATGCCCGGTCGCCTCCGGCGAGGACTGGGAGTCGACTCCGCATCCCAGGAGATACCCCAGGAAGATCAGGGTGATGATACAGATAACATATTTTGATGACTGTCGTATGACCTTGTGTAACCTTCTCATGGTATCCATTGGTCCGCTTATTCTTTCAGGCTTGGATGGTAAGTTAATCTTTTTCGGAAAATTCGATTTGTTCCGGCAGCGATCCCACCGCGCGATCGAGTTCAAATCGACTGATGTAGTATTCCTGAAGCAACTGGATCTTCAGCAGCTGGGCCTGCTGTGCTGCGTCTGCGGTGTCCAGTAATTCAACCAGAGAGAGATTACCTTCCGAAAAAAGATACACCGCATCGGAAAGCAATGAATCGCTGTCCTTTAAGATCCCCTGCGAGATTTTTTCAATGCGCCGGCTTAAACTCCGCATCCTGTCTATTGCAGAGTAGATATCCAGCGCCACTGATCTGCCCGCCTGATTCAGACGCGCCCGGGAACCCCGCATGGCGGCTCTGGCGGCGCGGATTTGGGGGCCGTGCCGGTTCCAGACCGGGAGTGCCAGCCCGATCCCCAGGTAAGGAGATGGCGAATCTTGCAAGCCGGGTTCTCCGGTCACCCCGCCCCGAACGGAGATCTCCGGAATCCTTGCCCATTGTTCCGCCCGGAAGTCCAGGGAGTCCGCCCGGCTATTCGCCCGGGCAGCCCGGAGAAGCCCTCGTTGACTATTTCCACGGGTCAGTAACTGTCGGGGACTTATCTCGGCAGGAGAATATACCAGAGAGTCTAACCTAATCCTTGTGAGCCGCAACGTATCCGGTAGGACGCCAATCTTCCCGGAACCCGTCAACGTGAGCAGCTCCCGGAGAGCGACCTTTTGTTCTGTCTGCGACTGCGCCAGCTCGTCTTCATAGGTCGCCACAGCCGTTGATAGCCGGTGGAGTTCAAAGGTTCCAAAATCTCCTGCCTCTGTCCTCTCTTTGGCGATCCGGTACACCCGCCGGACCACCTCCGTAATCCGTGTATTAATGTGAACGCGGCGCTGGGCGGCAGCGGCCCCGGTGTATGCCCGGCGCAAGGCAAGAGTGAGCGAGCCCGCAACCTCCCGATAATGTGCAAAAGCCGCTGTCCGCTGCAAGGTCACGGAGTTTCTTCGTAACCGGTATTCAATCGGGTTCCGAACAGGCTGATCCAGAATAAGAAACTGCTGGGAATTCTGGTCCGTCCGCTCCTGTTCCAATTCGACAGACGGATTCGGCCACAGGGCTTGTATGCCCGCCTCGGCCGCCTGTTGCCTGGCCCCTGCCCGCGCTGCCTGCAACTCCGGATTATGTTGTGCAAATAATTCCAGCGCCTCACGCATCGACAAGTGCGCGGGAGGCTGCGACTCCGCATACAGAACTGATATCATGAATATTCCCGATATCAGCAGAGAACAGCAGGCTATGAGAACTCGGGATATGTTCATGTGGTACTTCCATGTATCCATAACATTCTCCTCAATTTTCGTAGTGCTGCGATATCCATCGCATATCGAATATTCCGCCAGACTATAAAGCACTGCACACCGGTGTTAACGGGGCCTGGTGGACTTATATTGTAAACAGGAGTTTTAAATCAGGAGAGGAAGGTTCTCATGCATGTAAACATTTGGACAACGTGGTGATGACGACACCATCCAAATGGAAACCGCCGAATAAAAATGATACGCCGGGTTTAAACCGGATAGAACCCCGGTAAGGGAAAAGGTTGACCGAAAATATTTCTGATACTGTAGGGTGGAATGTGCTTCAGGAGTGACTCGTTGTTCGACCGAATGCAGGTAGGATTCGTAATCTATGCGCTGATGATATTCATCATAATAATTCCCGATAAAAAAGGAGGCGAGGAGGACGCCGATTAATAAATAAATCAGTCTGTTCGGATTACCAGCCATGCTTGAATTTATTTAATGAACATCAGATGTCAAATCTTTATTCTCGAACGGATGAGCCGCATCCATCAGGGAAGGATCACCGGTGATGGTGGCAGTTGCGGGTCCCTCAACCTGTCATCGCCTTGATGGCAGAATCGATAGCCGTGTCCAGATTCGTTCGGCGTCCTTCGTCGAACGCTCTTTTCCAATCATCTTTCCCCAACTGATCTCTGGAGGGTGCCAGCTGCCGTTCCCAGGCCGCTTGATCCATGGGCACCAGCAGGATACCGACCAACCGGAACGGCTGTCCGACAGCGCCGGCTAACCGGGCTGCGCGCTCATGCCGGCCCTGGCTGGAAGCAAGGTTCATGAAACCTGCCAGGCACAATGTCAGTCCGGGGTCATTCCCCAACGCCTTCCAGATCTTCACGCTTTCGCTCCACCGTAAGGCGGCCTGCCGGTACACGCCAGCCCGGGTCAGTGCCTCCGCGTAGCCGGCGAGTCCCCGAGCCACGGCCCATCGATCCCCCATCTGCTGCATGGCAATCAGACTCTCCCGGAAGAAACTCTGTGCCGCGTCCAGCTCGTTCCGAAGGGTGGCCACGACACCAAGATGCCCGCAAACTTCGGCTTGTCCCCAAGAATCGTCCTGCGCCTCATATAAGTTAAGACTCTCTTCGTAAAGGGCCTTCGCGCCCGCGTCATCCCCGGTTTTCAACAAGAGAATATCGCCCAGCCAGTACAACGTATACGCGATACTCCAGTCATCCCCAAGCCTCCTGGCAAGGTCGAGAGTCCACCGGCACAGCCGGTACGCTCGTTCGGAGTCGCCCAGACTAGCGATCGCTCCTGCCAGGATCACCTGAGATTGGACCTGCCAGAAAGTATCGTTGAGTTCCCGGAACAGGGAGGCACTCTCCTCCAGCCGCCGTACAGCCGCCCGGTAGTCACTTTGCGACCAGGCCAGCCCACCGGCCGGAAAGAGGGCTTTGGCCCGCAGTGCCGGGGGTTCGGCTGGGCCCCTCTGCGTCAGCATGGTTTCCGCCCATCGACGGCCTTCCGCGAGATGTCCCCGCAGATGGCAGAACCACCCCAGGCTGCCCACCAACCGCAAGCCTGTATCCGAAGCGATTTGCCGGCCGGCGGTCCGATCGAAGACTGCCCGCAGGTTCGCTATTTCCGTTTCCACCCGGCCCAACCACGGATCCCGCTCACCGCTCCGGTAATACGGTTCCGCCGACTCGGCCAGGTCGACAAAATAATCGGCATGCAGTTGCTCAATCCCCCATCGCTCGCCGCTGGCCTCCAAACCTTCCAACGCAAATTCCCGGATAGTTTCCAGCATATCGAACCGCGGCTCGCCCGAAGGATCCTGGCTCCTGCGGACCAGGTTTTTCTCCAGCAGTGCCTCCAGGGCATCCAGCACTTCCGGCCCCACCATTGAATCCGTATTGCAGACAGCTTCCAGAGAAGCGAGGGTGCAGCCACCCACGAACACCGCCATCCGCCGGAACAGCCGGGCTGCGGCCGGATCCAAAAGATCGTAACTCCAGGCGATGGTATCACGCATGGTTCTTTGGCGGTGCGGCAAATCCCGGGCGCCCCCGGCCAAGACGGGCAGTCGCTGGTCCAACCGGGAGAGCATCGCCTGGGGCGTCAGCAACCGGATGCGGGCCGCGGCCAGTTCGATGGCCAGCGGCAGTCCATCCAGGCGTCGACAGATCTCTGCCAGGGTCAGTGCATTCTTTTCGGTCAGCAGGAAATCCGGATTGATCGATCGGGCCCGCTGACAAAACAGGGCCACCGATGCGTTACATGCAAGGTCGTCTGTTTGACCGGTCTCCAACAGCCTCGGCACCGGCAACGGGGGAACCGCCAGCTCCATTTCCCCCCGCAGGCGCAGGGCCATCCGGCTGGTAACCAGCACCTTGAGTCCCGGACACTGCGCCAGTAACCTTGCAACCAGTGGAGCCGCCTCGCTGACCTGTTCGAAGTTGTCCAGGATCAGCAGCCATTCCCGGGTTTCTACATGATCGATCAGCTGCGCCTCAGGAGAACGGGAACCTGCCTCCCGCACCCCCAGGGTCTGCCCGATGGCCGAAGCTACCGGTTCGGGATCCGTGAGGGGCGATAGTTCCACAAACCATACTTGTTCGAACTGCTCCTGCAGTTCTCCGGCCACCTCCAGACTGAGCCGGGTCTTACCGCTACCGCCGGGGCCGGTCAGGGTGACCAGCCATACAGCATAGTCCGAGAGCAGTTCCCGGGCCCGGCGGACCTCCTCCTCCCTGCCCAGTAACGGCGTGGGAGGGATGGGGAGGTTCCCCGGCCGGCTGCCGGCAACAATCCCATCTTCCACCCCCTGGGAGGTCTCGAACCGCTCGGTCAATAAAAGCGCCAGGTCCCCTTCGATCAGTTCCTCCAGCTCCTCCGGAGTGACGAAGTACTTATACGACAGGCTGTCCTGATCCCGGATGGACTGCAGCAGTTCCTGCAGTCTGGGCTCGCGATTCGGGGCCGGCTTCCGGATGTAGATGAGCCGGGGTTTCTCTCCGGCCAGGCAGGATTCATCCTCCAGGCCCGAAATCTCCATGTCCGGAGCAATCCACCCGTATTGTTCGCCGTAGATGCCGATGAAGATATGACTTTGCGCCAGGTAGGCGCGATACAGGTCCCGGGCCGGGTGAGGACGCGCCCCCAGTTCGAACATCACCGGTGCCAGACGCAGCCGGGAAATCGCCCGGCGGGCAGCTTCGCGCTCCGCCGCCATCTCCTTCAGCGTGGAACTCACGAACACCCGCAGCCGCTGGTCCGGCGTACAAATCACCCGATCGCCGGATTGAAAATCCCGTGCCTGGGAAGAAGACCGGTTTGTTGTAGAGCGCTGGTGAACCATCACTCCTTGTTCTTCCATGGCCGTAAAATATGCCAATATCAGTCACGATTTTCAGGATGTTACCGATTCAAGTGGTCATTAGCAAGTGGATTCATACCGCGCTCAAATTTTCTCACCGGGCGCTCCCTCCCGGATGCCTGTCTGCAAAGACCCACAGTCTTCGACGGCCCGTTCAGACACCTCCGGGATTTCGGTTATTTGTGCGTTCGTTATCGCCGGGAGTTACACGAATCGGCATGGGTTTTCTTACCCGATATCGTAGTGCAACTCCACCGGCACCCCGGCCTGGAGCGTCCGGAGATTCACGCTGCTGTATTCCGCCGCCCTCAGGAGCTTCCGGATCGATCCGGCATCCGTTCCGTCCGCCGCCCGCAGGCGTACGTGGCATTCCATCTTCCGGAAGCCCACCGGTACATCTTCTTCCACCCGCAGCGTCCCCCGGACGTCCACATGGGAAGCGACTTTCACCCGCAGTGACTCGAGCGCGATGCCCATCCGGTCGGCGATCATCCGGATGGTCGTATCCAGGCAGGTTGCCAGCGCCGCCGAGAGCAAATTCCCGGGGTTGGGCACATCGTGATCGCCCCCGATAGCCCGGTGAATGCCCACCGGCAATTCCATGTTATACTCCCCGGTCTCCGGAGCGACGTATCCGTCCACCATCGCCCCGGCAGGCCCCCCGGTGGACCGCCCCAGGTCCAGCCGGCCGTGGAACGCATCCAGCCCGGTCCCGCCGACCGTGCTGGCGTAGTCCACCACCCAGGCCTCGTCCGGCGCCTCACGGTATCGCTGCCGGATCGGTTCCTGCCGCGAAGTAACGTCCGCGGTCTCCGCGTGCTGAGGTTGGTCTGTCTGGACAGTTTGTGTATTGACTGAAGTCATTGGTATTCCTCCTTGTACAATTTTCCTATTGGATGCCGGCGACACCCGGCTCACCGGGTGACCCGGCAACTCCTCCGTGTATCGACGCGCCGCCCTTCATTTCCCTGGGAAAAGCGGGCCAGAACCCGTCGCAGGAATAATCGGGTGGCTGAGATCGCTGCCTGGCTGCGCTGCGCCCCGGCGTGTCCCGGCGACGCGCCGGTCGCCCTTTCTTCCGCACACACCAATCGCAGATGATCCCGGGCAATACGTATTGTGATCATAATCGTTTCCTCGCGTATGACGTACTGAAATTCAGGTTATTGCATGTGCGCCCCGCTCCGGTGACTCAGGCCGTCCCGTCGGCCTGTCCTTCTCTGGGACTCCACCGGCGGCCCAGGGGAACCAGCTTGGGTACCTGTTCCCGGTACGCCCGGTAGCGATTACCGAAGTGAGCCAACAGATCCCGTTCCTCCAGCTGCAGCGCGATCAGGATATAGCCCGTGGTGGCCGCGGCAAAGAGCAGGTGCCCCACCGTCATCCGCGGCGTCGCCCAAAACGCAACCAGGAAGCCGGCCATGATGGGGTGGCGGATATACCGGTAAAAACCGGTCACCTGGAACTTCGGCGGCTTCAGCGATTCGCCCCGGAGATGGGCATACGCCTGTTTCAGCCCGAATAGATGGGTATGGCTGATCATGTAGGTGGACACCAGCACGATGCCCCAGCCCGCAAACGACAAACCGGTGAGCATGCCGGCCCAGCCGGTCTCTTCCACAGACCACACCACGCCGGGCAGCGGCCGCCACAACCAGAAAATGGCGATCAACACAGCACTGGCAAACAGCACGTAGGTACTGCGCTCAACGGGTTCGGGAACGACTTTTGTCCACAGACGCTTGAACACCGGCCGTGCCATCACGCTGTGCTGGATGGCGAAAATCCCCAGCGCCAGCAGGTCAATCAGCAGCGAGGGGAGCAGAGCGCCGGCCTGCCCCGAGTCCAGGGTCTTGGGCACCCCGAAATTTTCGACAAACCCTATTGCGTACAAAAACGCCCCCAGAAAGAGGACGTAACACACAATCCCATATAGAAAAGCAAGTTTCTTGCCCATGATTCTCTCTCCTTTGTTGGCGGGTACCGATTGGTACGCCGTGTTGAAAGATGACTTTGCTACTCATCTTGCACCAACAAAATACCGGAGAATCCGCAGCCTGTCATGAGGCCAGGGTCTCAAATTTCCCGATTATTTGCCTGGAATGTACCAAAGAATATGGGACACATGTCCCGGGCCAGGTCGTCCCGGAAAACAGTACCCGCTAGCGGACGTCCTGTTGTTCCCGGCCCAGACCGGCCTCCCGGGCCAGCACAATGGCCTGGGCCCGATGGTCCACCTGGAGTTTGTCGAAAATATGGGTGATGTGATTCCGGATGGTTTTGGAGCTGATGAACAGCCGGTCGGCGATTTCCCCGTTATCCAGGCCGAGGGCGATCAGCTGAAGGACCTCCCGTTCCCGGGGAGTCAGTTCGGGAAACACGTCCTGCGGGCTCCCGGGGCCGGATTCCGAAATCCCGGTCCCGAGGAAAGCCCGGACCTCCGCCAGGAACCGCTGCCAGGCCGGCTCGTCTTTTAGCAGGAGATGGTTTTTGCTCTCCAGCGGGACGAACCGGGCATCCGGAATCCGGGTGGCCAGTTCGCACGCCTCGTCCAGCGACACAATGGCGTCGCCCCGGGAGTGGGTCACCAGCGTCGGCGTCCGCACCTCCGAAAGAATAGACCGTGTATCCGTGTCGCTGATCTGCTTCAGGATCCGGAACGCCACCTCCGGCGACGTGGAAATCCGCTGCAGTTCATTATACCAATCCATCTGCTCCGGGGTGGCGTCCGGCATAAACAGGGTGGTAAAAAACTGCCGGAAGGCCGGGTTATCCTGGCCCCACCCCACCTTCATGAGCCGGAGCATGGTTTGAAATTTCTCGATCTCCTCCTCTGAATAGCGGGAATAATGCTTCACGCCGAAGGAGCCGTGCAGAATCAGCCGGGTAACCCGTTCCGGGTAACGGACGGCGTAGGCAATCGCCACCGGACTCCCCGAGCAGATGCCCACCACCGGGAAGGCCTCCAATTCCAGCGCATCCACTACCCTCGCCAGATCCTTCACCAGGATTTCGATGGAAAAATCCTGCACCTCCCAGTCCGACAGCCCGCAGCCCCGGCGGTCGTACCGGATCAGGGTGTGGTTCCGGGAGAACTCCGTCAGCCAGTGCCGCCAGACCGGGCTGTCCCAGTCGAACTCCAGGTGGCTCAGCCAGTTGGTGAGCATCACCAGGGGCGGCCCACTGCCAGCGGTGGCATAGGCAATCCGGGTTCCGTCGAACGACGAACAAAAACGGATCTGTTGTTCCATAGAAGTCTGTCCTGCTGTTCAATCCACACGGCGAAAAAATCTATGAAATAATCAGGAGGGAATCCAGACCCCGTTTGTCATGTTTGTTGGT
>Ga0209918_1000159_pt1 | contig 50914 bp, 50 predicted proteins | sample SalPonD_shore_MG_FD_185712 | JGI IMG/M metagenome (GOLD analysis project Ga0209918, IMG submission 185712) | Salt pond soil microbial communities from South San Francisco under conditions of wetland restoration - Salt Pond MetaG... | ecosystem: Environmental > Aquatic > Marine > Intertidal zone... | reverse complement strand
AGGTGCTGGCGATCGCGGTGCCGTTGGCGCGCAGCGCGAGGCTGGCGGGGTCGACGCCGCTGCCGACGTCGGCGAAGGCGAGGCCCAGCGTCGGGGTCGTGGTGGCGAGCAGCGCGCCGTCGGCCGGGGTGTCGATCGTGAGCGCGGGCGGGATGACGTCGGCGAACAGGCCGAGCGCGGCGATGCGCCCCGGCGGCGCGTGGCGCGGCAGGCGCTCGTGGTGGTCGACGGCGCCGTCGGCGCGGACATGGGCGAGCTCGTGGGTGCCGGCGAGCCAGGCGGACTGGTCAGCCGGGTTGGCGACCAGGTCGATGGCCGGGCCCCAGCCGATCGGGTCGCGCAGCGCGAAGGCGAGCGCGCCGCTGGCGTCGAAGTGCTGCAGGCGATGCCAGCCCTCCGCCCAGAGACCGCCCCGGCCATCGGCGGCGAGGTGCTCGACGGCGTACGCGGGCAGCGAACCGGCGGCGGTGCCGGCGACGGCGCCGAAGCGGCGCACACGCCCGAGGGTGGCGACCCAGAGGGCGTCACGGTGCGGGGCGTAGGCCAGGGCGCGGACCGCCGCGGGCACGGGGACTCCGTGCAGCGTCGCGACCTGCTGGCCGCCGGCATCGAACGCGGCGACGTGGCGCGGGGTGGCGAGCCAGAGGCGGTCGCGCTGGCGGTCGAGCGTGGCGGCGGTGACCGGGCCCCACAGGCGGATGCGTGCCGCACGCTCGCCGTCGGCGTCGAAGCGGATCGCGGCGGTGCGGGTAATGACCCAGACGCTGCCGTCGTTGCCGCCGGCGACGAGGCGCAGGGAGGCGCCCGGCGTGCCCGGCAACGGGGCGCGGGTACCGCCCGGGCCGCCGCCGTTGCCGGGCCGAGCGCCGCCCGGACCGCGGTTCCACGCGAGGACGTTCGATTGCCCGCGCCCCGTACGGTCACGCCCGGCCTGACCGGCGTTGCGCCCGCGACGCGCGTCGCGTCGGTGCCGGTGCCGCCGGCGTACCAGCGGCACTGTCCAGCGCACCGCGCCGGCCGGGGCCAGGTGCGTGAGCGTGCGCCCGTCGCTCACCCAGGCCGTTCCAGTGCGCGGATCGACCGCGAGCGCGCGCACCCGCTCGAGGCGGCCGGGGAGCGTCTCGAGCGGCGCGCCGTCGTCGGCCGCGCGCTTGATCACGCCGTGGCCGCCGCCGGCCCAGAGGGCATCCGGGTCGTGCGCATCCGGCTTGTCGCCGGTGGCCGCCATGGCGAGCAGCGGCCCGGCGAGGGTGAGGAGCAGCGCACACCGGACCCGGTGCGGGTGGGATGGCGGCATGGAAGGATCCCCGGTACGGCCGTCGTGGCCGTTGTCGTTGTTGTGTGGCCGGTCGCGCACGGGGCCGAACTCGGTATAGTCTTGCCAAGTTAATATCCTGCTGCAGTGCTTTGTCAATACCCCTCAGACCTTACGGGGAATACCCGGAGCCTGGGACGGCCGGCTCGCCCGGTCGCTCCGGCGGCGCCGAGGAGGCGCGGCGGCGTTGCCGGAAGATAGGGACTGCTCAGGGCGTGGATCGCCGCGGCCGGCTGCGCCGGCCTCGGGATGACGGCGTTGGGGTTGTTTGCGCGGGGACTGCGCCCACCCCGCGGGAGGCCGGTGGGGTCTGTGGGGCCGGGTGTCGCGACATTGGCGGTCGATGCCGGATTGTGCGCCCCAGGGACGCAATCCGGCCTACGGCCTCGCGATTTCAAGGACTTGCGTCGTCGCGGAGCGGACCGGTTGTGATAGTCACAGAGATCCGTATAATTGTTTCAGACGCGAAATATTCCAAGGGGAAATTTTCGTGGCACGAACAAGCGTACAGACCGAAGCAACGACCCTCGAGCAGGAGCTCGAGACCGAGATCCTTCGCTCGCTGCGCCGGATCCTGCGGGCCGTGGATCTGCACGGCCGCGGGATGTCACGGCGCTACGGGCTGACCGGCGCGCAGGTGATCTGCCTGCGCGAGATCCAGCGCCAGGGGGATGTGAACCCCGGGGCGCTGGCGCGGGAGATGTCGCTCAAGCCGCCGACGATGACGGGCATCCTCGATCGCCTGGAGTCGCGGGGCCTCGTCTCCCGACGACGGCGCGACCGCGACAAGCGGCAGGTACTCGTGACGCTGACCGAGCGGGGCGAAGCGACGCTGGCGCAGGCCCCACCGCCGTTGCAGGAGAAGTTCACGGAGCGCCTGGCACGATTGCCGGCCACGCGGCGGGAATCCATTGCCGCGGCGCTGGACGAGGTGGTCGCGCTGCTCGAGGCCGAGAACATCGACGCCGCTCCCCTGCTCGCGCACGGCGCGGCGAATCCAGCGGATCCGGATCATCCGCCGCCGGGATCGCCCGTGGGCGAACCGACGGACGCCCCGTCGCACCCCTGAAGCCCCGCGCGGGCCCCGTGGCCGATTCGGGTCGCGCCGCGCGGTCCGATTGCGGCACACGTATCTCCCAGAGACATTGAATACGCAGACAAAAGGACACGACAGCAGCCATGGGACTCATCGTTCAGAAGTTCGGAGGTTCTTCTCTCGCCAGCGCGGAGCACGTGCGCGGTGCGGCCGAGCAGGTGCTGGCCGCACGCCGCGACGGGCATGACGTGGTCGTCGTGGTCTCGGCCATGGGCTCGACCACGAGCGACCTGCTGGGCCTCGCGGGCGACATCTCGGACGACCCGACCCCGCGCGAACTGGACGTGCTGCTGTCCACCGGAGAGTGCGTGTCCATGTCGCTGCTGGCGATGGCGCTGCAGGGGCACGGCGTCGACGCCGTGTCGCTGACGGGTGCCCAGGGCGGCATCCGCACGGGCCCCGACCATTTCAACGCCGCGATCGAGGACATCGATACCGCGCGCATCCGCGCCGAGCTCGATGCCGGGCGCGTGGTCGTGGTCGCCGGATACCAGGGCGAGGGCCCGACGCGCGACGTCACCACGCTGGGCATCGGCGGTTCGGACATCTCCGCGGTCGCGCTCGCCGGCGCGCTGGGGGCCGAGCGCTGCGAGATCTGCTCGGACGTCGACGGCGTGTACTCCGCCGACCCGCGCGTGGTTGCCGACGCGCAGCGCCTCGACGAGATCAGCTACGCGGAGATGATCGAGCTCGCCCGCCACGGCGCCGGCGTGCTGAACCCGCGTGCGGTCGAGCACGCGCGCGACGACGGCGTCGAGATCTTCGCGCGGAGCACATTCGAGCCCGAGCGTGGCGGCACCTTCGTGCGGGACGTCACCCGGACGGCCGGCCCCCGCGTGGTCGGCGTCACCAGCCACGACGCCCTGCTGCCCGTGCGCATCCAGGGAGACGAGGTCGGCCGCATCGGCGACGCGGTTCTCGAGCGCCTGGGCAAGGACGACGTATTCCTTGACCACACGGATACACGCGGCGCGCGCCGTGAGCTGCTGATTTCGCACCAGGACGTGGCGGACCCCGAGGCCTTCGCGCGCCGCGTGCGCGCCGAGTTCGGCGAACGGGTGGCGATCGCCTCCCCGTGCGGCTCGGTCTCCGCGATCGGCCTGCGCGCCGGCACCGCCGACGCGCTGCGCACGGAGAGTCACACGCGCTCGCGCGAAGCCGGCATCGCGCTGCACGGCGATTACAACGATGAGCACTGGTTCACCTGCGTCGTCGAGCCCCGGCAGGTCGAGCGCGCGCTGAACGTGCTGCACGAAAACCTGGAGATCGCATCCGACGCCGCCTGAGCGGCCCGGCGCGAACCCTGTCATGTACGTCGAGGAGGTTGCACCAATGGACGCAGCAGCAGTGACCGCGCACCCGGCTGAGACGGCGACGACGGCCACCGCGGCCGCACCGACGCAGGTCCAGGACAAGCACCGGGAACGGCACGCCGATATCGTCTATCGACCGGCAACGCCGACCGATGGCGCCGAGATGTGGAAGTTCGTGCAGGAGGCGGGCGTGCTGGAGCTGAATCCCTCCTACGCCTACATCCTGATGTGCCAGCACTTCGGCGATACCTGCGTGGTGGCCGAGAAGGATGGCGAGCTGGTCGGCTTCGTGCTGGCCTACGTGCCGCCGCGCCAGGCGGACACGGTGTTCGTCTGGCAGGTCGGCGTGAGCCGGGAGGTACGCAAGCGCGGCGTCGGAATCGAGCTGCTGCGCTACCTGCTGGCGCTCGACGGCTGCCGCCACGTGAAGTACATCGAGGCGAGCGTGATGCCATCGAACAAGCCGTCGCAGAACCTCTTCCGCTCGTTCGCGCGCAAGTGGGGCGTGCCCTGTCGCAAGCTGCCCTTCTTCCCCGCGGAGTTCTTCCCCGAACCACACGAGGCCGAGCACCTCTTCCGCCTCGGCCCGCTGGAGTGGCCGGAGGCCTGAAGAAGGCCGCGCGGCTCGCGCTGAACCGAATCCACCCGAACCCCCGGATCCACCCATGAACCCGATCATCGACCAGTACGAATCGGAGGTGCGCGGCTACTGCCGCAACTTCGACAAGACGTTTGACACGGCGCTGGGACCCTGGCTGACGGACACGGACGGCAATCGCTACCTGGACTTCCTGGCCGGTGCCGGCGTGCTCAACTACGGCCACAACCCACCCGCGCTCAAGCGGAAGCTGCTCGAGCACATCGAGCGCGACGGCGTGACCCACAGCCTCGACCTGTACTCGACGGCGAAGGAGCGTTTCCTGGAACGCTTCCACGAGATCGTGCTCGCCCCGCGCCACATGGACTACCGCGTGCAGTTCCCGGGACCGACGGGCACGAATGCCGTCGAGGCCGCGCTCAAGCTCGCGCGCAAGGTCACCGGGCGCACGAACGTCGTGCACTTCACGAATGCCTTCCACGGCATGACCGTGGGTTCGCTCGCGGTCACCGGCAACGGCGGCAAGCGGGCCGGCGCGGGTCAGCCGCTCGGCAACACCGCAGCCATGCCCTTCGACGGCTTCCTCGGGCAGAACGTGGACACGGTCGAGTACTTCGAGCGCATGCTGCGCGATCGCGGCAGCGGTCTGGACCTCCCGGCCGCGGTGGTCCTCGAGACCGTGCAGGCGGAAGGCGGCGTCAACGTCGCCTCCAGTGGCTGGCTCCAGCGTCTCGAGCAGGTCTGCCGCGACTACGACATCCTGCTGGTGGTCGACGACATCCAGGTCGGCTGCGGACGCACGGGTCGCTTCTTCAGCTTTGAAGAGGCCGGCATCTCGCCGGACATGATCACGCTGTCGAAGTCGCTCAGTGGCTACGGCCTGCCCTTCGCGCTCACGCTCATCCGCCCCGAGCTCGACAAGTGGGCGCCGGGCGAGCACAACGGCACGTTCCGCGGGCACAACCTCGCCTTCGTGACGGCGACGGCCGCGCTCGAGGAGTTCTGGCAGGACGAACGCATCCCCGAGGCCGTCGCCCGCAAGGGCGAGACCGTGCGCGAGCGACTGCAGCGCGTCGCCGATGCCCATCCGGGCCTGCAGGCCTCGGTGCGCGGCCGCGGCTTCATCCAGGGCCTGTCGTGCGAGGATCACCCGGCGGCCAACGAGATCTCGGGGGAGTGCTTCACGCGCGGCCTGATCATGGAGACCGCCGGCATCGACGATCACGTGCTCAAGTTCCTTGCACCGCTGACCATCGGCGACGACGATCTCGCGCACGGCCTCGACATCGTGGCCGAGGCGGCAGAGGCCGTGGCCTGGCGCCGGTACGGCAGCAAGACCGCGGCCAGTGCCTGAGCGCGGCGTCCCGACATCCCCGCACGAACGAAGACTGACAACGGAGGCAAGCACGCATGATCGTCCGCAAGCTCAAGGACCTCATCGGCACCGATCGCGAGGTCGATGGCGGCAACTGGATCAGCCGTCGGCTGATCCTCGCCGACGACGGCATGGGGTACTCGGTGCATGACACCGTCATCCGCGCCGGCACCGAGACTCACATCCACTACAAGCACCACCTCGAAGCCGTGTACTGCATCTCGGGCTCCGGCGAGGTCGAGACCCTGGCGGACGGGAAGATCTGGCGCATCGAGCCTGACTCGATCTATGCGCTCAACGAGCACGACGAGCACCTGCTGCGCGCCGACAAGGACGCCGACTGGCGCCTCTTCTGCGTGTTCCGCCCGGCCCTGACGGGAAACGAGGTTCACGACGACTCGGGCGTGTATCCGGCGCCGACCGAGACGGCCTGAGCCGTTGCCGGCCCGCGTGATCACGGGGCGCCCCCGCGGGGGCGCCCCTGTTCAATCCGTGCCCGGCGAATCCGGCGGTCGGCGCTGCATGGCCGGCCGGCCGAGCATGTCACTGACGACGCATTCGACCGCGAAGCTGCGACCATCATCGAGCTGGAGCTGGATGGTGACGACGTCGTCGGGATTGACCCAGCCGCTGGGCGTGAACAGGGCCAGGTGTGGCCCGCCGGGCGCGAACACGATCGCGTCGCCCGGGGCCAGCCGCAGCGGCAGGTCGAGGTCCTCCATCATGAACACGCCGCCGTCCGGGGCGGCGTGGAATTCGACGCGCGCGTAGCGATCGCTGCGCGCACCCGTGAGCGACACGGTCTCGACGCCGCGATTCTCGAGCCGGAAGTAGGCCAGGCTGGGGATCATCCGCGGCGTCCAGCGCACCCAGGCGCCCTCGACCACGAGCCCCGTTCCCGAATCCGCGGCCGCCGGGGCCGGGCCCACACCCCACCCGATGGCCAGGGTTGCCAGCACGGCCGCCCGCCGCATTCCCCTTCGCATGGCACCCCCCGCGGCCCGGCCGGCCGCTCGCCGTGCACCCGCCATGGTGGCCGATCGGGTCCGGCGCGTGAACCGTGCCCGGCAAACCCCGGACCACGTGCCACGCCCCGCTCCGCGGTCCGATGCCTCAGGCGACTGCCGGTTCTCCGGTCGCCCAGGCCGCCTGCAAGGCATCGAGCAGCGCGACAATGGCCGCGTCGCGGTAACCGGTCGCGGCGGTGAATGAGGCCGAGGTCGATCTCCCACGAGGGCTCGAGCAGCCGCAGGCATCCGTCCGCAGTCCCTTCCTGCCCGTAGCGTTCCTCGAGGAGACCGACGCCCATCCCCGCGCGCACCAGCGCACGGATGGCCTCGGGATCGTCGACGCGCGTGACCACGCGTGCTTCCGGCTCAGCCGGTCCGAGGATCTCGGACATGACGGCGCGGAACGGGCAATCCCTGGCGCCTGGCCAGATCCACGGCAAGGCGGCGCGGGCCTCGGGGGCATCCGGGACCGCGTCGATCGCCATCCGCCCGGGCACGGCGACGCGCATCCGGCGCCTGGCGAGGTGATGGTAAGCGAACCGATCGACATCCGCGGGCCCGTAGATAAAGCCCGCGTCCAGGCGTCCCGACTCCACGTCCCCGATCACGCGCTTGCGCATGATGGTGACGAGCTCGACGGAAAGCGGGGGCTCGCCCCTGGCTGCCGCGGTCATCAAGGGCCCGACGTGAAGGTGCTCCGGCGGCCCATTCAGCCCGAGACGCACCACGCGTGTTGCCGCCCCGCGAAGACGGGCCGCGGTATCCGCGGGGTCGCGTCCGGCCGCGATGACACGCCGCGCCGGTTCGAGCAGATGCTCGCCGTGGTCCGTGAGTTCCATCGCGCGACGCGAGCGATTGAACAACGTGACCCCCAGGTGGTCCTCGAGCTGGCGCAGGTGTGCGCTCACCGCGAACGGCGTCGTGTGGCAACGGACCGCGGCGCGGGTCGGGTTGCCCTCCCCGGCCACGAGGACGAAAGCGCGGATCGCGTTGATTTCCATGTTCGTGATCCGCGAATGATTGGATCGCAATTTCCCGATGGCGGAAACCATTCGACTACGCAAAGAATACATCCCTGCAACAGATCGTGGCGAAAATCCACGTCTGCAATGCACGAACGATGCGTTCGCACGGGGCGAACGCAGTTTCGGGCAATGGAGGGTTGGGGCGTGAACACGAACCCATCATCGATGAGCCGGGCGCCCATGGTCCCGGCCAGGGCACCGGCACGGCGCGCGGCGTTCGGCTGGATCCGCACGCTCGCGCAGCGGGCTCGGGTGCGCGCCCGCCTGCGCCGGGACCTGGAGCGGCTCGACCACCGGCTCCTGCACGACATGGGCGTGCGGCGCGAGGACCTGCTCGCCGAGGCGTACCGCCCGCTCTGGCGCCCCTGAGGGGAGGCCGTCCCGGCGCCGCCTTACAAGGCGGGAGACGGTCGCGTATCCTCTGCCGAGCCGCGGCGGAGTCGATTTGCGATGGGGACGGGTACCGAGGACGACGGCCAGTTCGAACTTGCGTACGCCTCATGGCGGCAGCTCCACGGCCTCTTCCTGGAGGTGCCCGCGCCCACGCAGCCGGACATGGATGCCCGGCTCGCGCGGTATCAGCGGGCGCACGAGACGGATGCGCTGCGCGACTTCGGCGCGGCCACGGTCGTGCTCGCGGGAATCGGCAAGACCCTGGCGGATTCGACGCGCTTCTTCGGCGGCGCCGGGTCGGTGCTGGAGGCGCTGATCTTCCTGCTGACCTGCGTGCTGCTGGTCGCGGCCGGCATCTTCTCCCTTGCCCGTCTGCGGCGCGCCGTGGAGCACCGGCGCCTGGCCCAGCGCATCGGGACCGAGTCCGTCCCCTGGAGCCGCGCCGACTCGATGTTCGCCGACACGCGCGACCCGGACGTGCGCGCGTACCTCCAGTCGGTGCGCGGCCAGACGCGGGCGCTGCGGCGCGCGGAGGCCGCGGTCGCGCTGGAGCGCGCCCGCGGCGGCGGGCCGCTCGCCGACGCGTCGGAACAGGCCTTCGCGGCGCACGTGCGGGGGCGCGACGGCGTCACGCGTCGTGAGCTCGCCACCGCGCTCCTCTGCCTGGTCTCCGCGCTCGCCGCCGGCACGGTGCAGTTCGACCCCGACGTGCTCGTGCCGGGCCTGCTCCTGTTGGGGACCTGGGCCTTTGCGGACCTGCTCGCGACCACCCTGCAGCTGGTCCGCGACCCGTGGACACTCAGCGGCGGGGGCAACCGCTGCCGGCGCCTCCGGCTCGCGCTCGCGGGGGACCTCGTGACCGAGGTGGCGGTCATCGCGGTGGTCATCGCAACCACGGCAGGCATCCTCACGCTGTCCGCCTGACACACGCGCTCGCGCCCGGCGAACGGGCATGATAGCGTCGCGGCGCAATGCGCCTCCGTCACCTCGTCGCGATCGTCGGAATCATGGCGCTCTTCGGGAGCGCGTACCCGGTCGGCAAGCTCGGCGTCGGCCAGTTCCCGCCGTTTGCCTTCGCCGCGATGCGCAGCGCCCTGCTGGCGCTGGCCCTGCTGCCGCTGTGGCGCCTGGCGCGGCCGCCGCGCCATCTCGTGCTCCCGCTCGCCGGCTTCTGCGCGGCGATGGGCGTGGGCGTATATGCCGGGATGTACACCGCGCTGTCCATGTCGGCCGTCGTGTCCCCCATCGTGATCGGCATGCAGCTCTCGGTTCCGTTCGCCGTGCTGCTCGGGCGCCTGCTGCTCGGGGAGCGTGTGCGGGCGGTGACCTGGGGCGGCATCGCGGCCGCGTTCGCCGGTGTCGTCGTGATCGCGTTCGAGCCGGCGCTGCTCGACGATGTGCCCGCCTTGCTCGTGACGGCGCTGTCCGCGCTTTCCTACGCAATCGCGACACTGTGCGCGCGCTCGTTGCGCACGCTCTCGCCCTTCACGATGAACGGCTGGATGGCAGTCACGGCGATCGTTCCGCTGGCATTGCTCTCGGCGCTGTTCGAGCACGACCAGTGGCATGCAGTCGTGACCGCGGACGCACTCGGCTGGGCCGTGCTGCTCCACGCCGCGCTGGCCGTGTCCCTGCTCGGCCATGTGGGGATGTTCTCGCTCTACCGGCATTACCCGGTGGCGAACGTCATCCCGTACTACGTGCTGATGCCCGTGTTCGGCGTGGCCCTGAGCCTGGTGATGTTTGCGGAGTCCCTTTCCTGGCAGACGCTGATCGGCGGGGTGGTCGTGATCGCGGGGATCTGGACCGTGAATCGATCGACCGCAACGCCGCCCCGGCGGGCGCCCGCAGACCCGGAACCGGTGGAGTACGGGCCCGACCCCGGGCTCGTGGTCGACGAGCCCGGCGGCCGGCCGGATCGGTCCTGATTTGCGGCGGAACGTCCGGGTGCCCGCAGGGACGGCGGCGCCGGACGCAGGCCGAGCGCTCGCCTACAACCGGCCCTCGACCGCGTTGCTGAACACGTCGGCCAGTTGCGCCGCGTTGACCGGCACCGGGTTCGTTGCCGCCGGCGGGTCGATCTCGCCGAGACGCCCGATCTCCTCGGCCCGGTTCGCGTCCACGCCCAGGTCCGCCAGCGTGTGCGGGATGCCCAGCCGTTCCCGGAAGCGCAGAACCCACTCGAACACGGCGTCGAACGAGGTATCGAGCAGACCGAGCGCCTGCGCGACCGGGGCCATGCGTTCGGCGATGGCGGCGTGGTTGAAGCGCATCACGTACGGCAGCATGACTGCATTCGTGAGTCCGTGGTGCGTGTGGTAGATCGCGCCGACGGGGTGCGAAATCGCGTGCACGGCACCGAGGCCCTTCTGGAAGGCCGTCGAGCCCATGCTCGCGGCCGCGAGCATCTGCGTGCGGGCCTCGACGTCACCGCCGTCGTCGTAGGCGCGCGGCAATGCCGTCGAGATGAGGCGCAGTCCCTCCAGCGCAATGCCGTCTGCCATCGGGTGGAAGCCGGGCGCGCACCAGGCCTCGAAGCAATGGCTGAACGCATCCATGCCGGTCGCGGCCGTCATCTGCGGCGGCAGCCCGATCGTGACCTCGGGGTCGAGGATCACCGCCTTCGGCAGCATCAACGGGTGGAAGATGATCAGCTTCCGGTGCGTTTCCTCGTTGGTGATGACCGAGGCGCGGCCCACCTCGGACCCGGTGCCCGCCGTCGTCGGGATCGCGATGCACGGTGCGATCGCACTGGCGTTGGCCCGCTTCCAGTTGTCGCCGACATCCTCGAAGTCCCAGATCGGGCGCTCCTGGTCGATCATCAGGGCGACTGCCTTGGCGGCGTCCAGGGCGCTACCACCACCGAAGGCGATGACGCTGTCGTGCCCGCCATGGCGATAGGCCTCCACGCCCGCATCCACGTTGGCGCTGGTCGGGTTGCCCTGGATATCGGCGAACAGCGCCACCTCGACGCCGCCCGCCTTCAGCGCATCCAGCGTCTTCGCGATCATCGGGAGGTCTCTCACGCCGGGATCGGTCACCAGCAGCGGCCGGCGGAATCCGAGCTCCCGGCACATTTCCGGCAACTCGGCCAGGCGACCCGGCCCGACACGGATGCTGGTCGGGAAACCCCAGTTGGCCGTCACGCTCGCCGGGTTGAAGTCGTACGCGTCCATCACGCCTCCCGGGTACGCATTCTCAGGTGAAAGCTCTTGGGCCGGGTCAGGTGCTCGTAGCCCACGACCGACAGGGTGCACCCACGGCCGGTGTGCTTGACGCCCGCCCACGCAAGCGCCGGATCGAGATAGTCGCAGCGATTCATGTACACCGTGCCGGTCTCGATCCGGTCCCCGAGCGACTCGGCCACGGCAACATCCGAGGTCCACAGCGCGGCGGTGAGACCGTACTCGCTGTCGTTCATCAGCCCGATGGCCTCGTCGTCGGACGACACGCGCATGACGCCCACCAGCGGTCCGAAGGTTTCCTCGGTCATCGCGCGCATCGAGTGGTTGACGTCGACCAGGATCTGGGGCGCCAGGTAGGCACCACCGTCGGCGGGATACTGCGCCGGATCGAGGAGCGTCCGCGCGCCCTGCTCCACGGCCTCGGCGATCTGGCCGCGCACGAATTCGGCCGCCTTCGGGTTGACCATCGGTCCGAGGGTCGTGCCGGTCTCGAGCGGGTTGCCGAGCTTCAGACCCCGCGCCTCGGCCGCCAGCGCGTCGACGAACTCGTCGTAGACCGCATCGTGCACGTAGATGCGCTCGATCGAGCAGCACGACTGGCCGGAGTTGAAGAATCCGCCGTCGGCAAGTCCCGCCGCCGCGTGCGCGATGTCCGCGTCGGCGCGCACGTAGGCCGGATCCTTGCCGCCCAGTTCGAGGCCGGCGCCGGGAAAGCCGGCGCCGCCGGCCAACGCTCGCTGCACAGCGCGACCACCGCCGACGGAGCCCGTGAAGCACACCATGCGCACGGCCTCGTGCTGCATGACGGCCGCGGCGGTGTCATGGCTCATGTGCACGCACTGGAACAGCCCGTCGGGCAGGCCGGCCTCGGCCAGGACGCGCGCCAGGCGCTCGCCCGTCAGGGCTGTCTGCTGCGCGTGCTTGAGGATCACCGCGTTGCCCGCCGCGAGGGCCGGCCAGATCGAGTTCACGGCCGTCATGTAGGGGAAGTTCCACGGTGCGATCGTGAACACGACCCCCACCGGCTCGCGCCGGATGAAGCGCCTGAAGCCCGGCTTCTCGCCGGGGTCGATGTCGGCCAGCGCGCCCGGCGCGGCGTCGATCATGTAGCGCGCGCGCTCCTCGAAGCCGCCGATCTCACCCGCCCCCTGCGACACCGGGCGGCCCATCTGCCAGGCCAGCTCCTGCGCGATGTCCGCGCTCTCGGCAACCACGCGGTCGACCGCGCCGGTCAGGATCCGCTGGCGCTCGGCGAGCGGGGTCTCCCGCCACGCCCGCTGCGCCCGGCTGGCGCGCTCCACCGCCGTGATCGCCGCGTCACGCGACGCCAGCGGCCGCTCTGCATGCACCGATCCGTCGATCGGGCTGATGATCTTCAGTGTCTCTGCCATAAATCGTTTTGCACCACGTGATGAAGAGAATGTCAGATAATTTCGAAGTAGCGCGCCAGTTCCCAGTCGGTGATGGCCTTGCGGAACTCGCGCTCTTCCCACTCGCGGGTACCCGCGTAGTGGTCGACGAAGTCCTGGCCGAAGAGGTCCACGGCTGCCTTCGACCTGCGCAGCTGGGTTGCCGCCTCGAATAGTGTCCGCGGCAGGGCACGCTTCTTCGGGAACTTCTGCTCGTATGCATTGCCGACGATCGGTGCGTCGGGCTCGATGCCGTGCTCGATGCCCCAGAGGCCGGAGCCGAGTGCCGCCGCAAGGGCGATATACGGGTTGATGTCCGCCGCCGTGATCCGGTACTCGGACCGCTGCGACTTCTCCGAGCCGGGGATCACGCGCAATGCACAGGTCCGGTTCTCCACGCCCCAGCTTGCCTCCGTCGGGGCCCAGAACCCGGGAATCAACCGCGTGTACGAGTTGACCGTCGGGGCGACCATCGACAGCAGCTCCGGCATCAGGGCCTGCTGTCCACCCACGAAGTGCCGCATGGTCTCCGACATGTTGTGCTCGCCCGCCGGATCGTGGAACACGGGCTTGCCGTCGGTTCCCTGCAGCGACACGTGAATGTGACCGCTCTGGCCCGGCCAGTCCGGCGACCACTTCGCCATGAAGCACGCCATCCAGCCCACGCGTTGCGCCAGCACCTTCGTGAACGTCTTGAACAGCGCACCCTTGTCCGCCGCCTTCAGCGCCTCATCGACGCCGATCGCGGCCTCGAGCACGCCCGGGCCGGTCTCCGTATGCAGGCCTTCGATCGGCATGTCCATGGCCATGCACGTCTCGAGCAGCTCGTCGTAGAACTCGGAGAGCACGGAGTTGCGCAGGACGGAGTAGCCGAAGAATCCGGGCGTGATGTTCGTGAGGTCGCGATAGTGCTTTTCGCGAACCGAGTGCGGCGTCTCGTCGAAGAGAAAGAACTCGTACTCGAACGAGGCGTTGACGGCGAACCCCATTTGCCGGGCACGGTCGAGCACACGCCTGAGCGTGCCCCGCGGGCAAACCTGCTCGGCCTTGTCCGCGAACTCGGCCATGAAGAAGAGTCGGTTGTCCTCGAACGGAATCTCGCGACAGGTATCGGGGAGAATTCGAACGAGCGCATCCGGGTAGGCCGTGTGCCAGCCGGTAAAGTTCACGTTGTCGTACTGCTGGTCCTGGCAGTCCCAGCCGAGCACGACATCGCAGAAGCCGAAGCCCTTTTCGAGCGCGGACAGGAACTTGTCCCGTGCCATGTACTTGCCGCGGAGAATGCCGTCGACATCGAAGGCCCCGACTTTCACATAGTCGGCATTGCGCTCTTCGACGATCGCGCGTGCGTCCTCGACCGTCTTCACGTCACGTGGTTGCATGCATGCTCCCCTGTATCCGATCTGCGAACCCGTCACCGCTGCTCCTGCTCACATACCGCCGCCCACGGCCGCGCACACCGGGACCCCGGCGCCCTGTCCGCGATCGGCTCAGTTTCCGTAGTACAAATTCGGCAACCACAGCGCGATCTGCGGGAATATCATGAGCAGCGCCAGCCCGATCACCATCATGGCGACGAACGGCACGATCGACCGATAGATGTCCGTTAGCGTGATCTCCGGCGGCGCCATCGCCCGCATGAGGAACAGGTTGTAGCCGAATGGCGGTGTCATGTACGCGATCTGGCAGGTCACGGTGTACAGCACACCGAACCAGATGGGGTCGAACCCCAGCTTCTCGATCAACGGCACGTACAGCGGCGCGACGATGAGCAGCATGGCGGTATCGTCCATGAACGTACCGAGCACGATGAACGACAGCTGCATCATGATCAGCACCAGCCACGGACTGAGATCCCACTTGGTAATGAACAGGGTCTGCAACGCATCGCCCGCGCCGAGGCCGTCGAAGACCGCGCCGAACGCCAGTGCCGCCAGGATGATCCACATGAACATGCAGCTGATGTTCAGGGTCTTGCGGACGGTCTCCTCGAGCACCCTGAGCGTCAGACGCCGCCGGACGACGGCGGCGAGCGCCGAGGCCAGGGCCCCGACCGCCGCACTCTCGACCAGGCCGGTGATTCCCATGAAGAAGAGGCCGGTCATGGAAAAGATGATGGCGATCGGAATGATGCCGGCACGGAACAGCCGCCACCGGTCGCGCCATGACATGTCCCGATGCTTTTCCGGCGTCGCCGGCGCCAGCTCCGGCTGCAGCTTGCAGCGGATCATGACGTAGAGCATGAACAGGCCCGCGAGCAGCAGTCCGGGAAACACGCCCGCCAGCCAGAGCTGGCCGACGGGCTGGTGTGCGATCACCCCGTAGAGCACCAGCACGACGCTCGGCGGGATCATGATGCCGAGTGAGCTTCCGCCCTGGATCACGCCGGTAACCATGCGCTTGTCGTAACCGCGCTTGAGCAGCTCGGGCACGGCGATGCTCGCACCGATCGACATGCCGGCGACGCTCAGCCCGTTCATGGCGGCCACGAAGACCATGAGGATGATGGTCCCGACTGCGAGCCCGCCCGGAATCCGTCCCATGCCCACGTGGAACAGGTCGTACAGATCGTCGGCGATGCCCGATTCCGAGAGCATGTAGCCCATGAAGATGAACAGCGGCAGGGTCAGCAGCGGGTACCAGTTGAGCAGGCTCATGGCCGCATGGAACGGGAGCTCGAAACCGCCGGTTCCCCATAGCGCCAGCGCGAACGCGGTCGCCACACCACCGACCACGGCAAAGATGCGCTGCCCCGTGATCAGCAGCACCATCATCGAGGCGAACATCAGCCCGGCGATCATGCCGTTACTCATCGATCGTCTCCCCCCGGATTGCGGCAATGTCCTTGATCAAGGTCGAAAGGATCTGGAGCAGCATCAGCACGATGCCGACGACCATGATGATCTTGATCGGGGCCATGGGAGGACCCCAGGCGGTGTAGTTGTGCTGGTTGTAGTGGATGGCGTACACCGAGCTCGAGATGCCGCCAGCGAGCAGGACGGCGAGATAGAAGATGACGAGGAGGTCGGTGATCGAGTCCACTATGGCCCGGGTGCGGGCCGAGAATCGGCTGTAGAGCACGTCCATCCGGACATGCCCGTCCATTTGCACGGAGTAGCCGCCGCCGAGAACGTAGTAGGCGGCCATGATGAACTGGGCCATCTCCACCGTCCAGATCGGGTAGCGATCGAACAGCGGGCCGGCCACGGTGGAGTAGATGAGGACGCCGAGCATCGCGAACAGAAGCACGTACATCACGAACCGCCCGATTCGGCGGTTCAGCGCATCGACCCACCGGACATACGTCCTGAGAATCGCGCCCAATTCGGTTCTCCTCGTACTTGTGGATTCAACGCCGACGTCGTGACGGGTCGGACGTCAGGCGTCCGCGTGGCCGCGGGCCACGCCCGGAACCACGGGCAGCGCGGTCCCGCCGCGAAAGCGGGGTGGCCGGCCAATGCCGGCCACCCCGCGCTGAAAGCCTACCGTTCGCGCACGTATGCCCTTTGTACGTCCAAGGCACACATCCGTGGCGGCGAGGCCACGCTCAGGCCTAGGAGCGGTACGGAGCACCGGCCCTGCGCATCACGGAGACGTACTCCTTGAGGATCTTCACGACGCGCGCATTGCGGTCACTCTTCTGGGCGATTTCGTCCCAGAACTTGATTGCCTCGTCCTCGACCTTCGACCACTCGTCGGACGGGATCGTGGTCAGCTTCAGCTTCGTGCCCTTGACCCGGTTGTGAGCCTCGCCGTTCCAGTACCAGTACAGCCGGTGGTAGTGCGAGTAGTCGATGGACATCCGGAAGAGCGTCTTGAGGTGCTCGGGCAGCTTGTCCCACGACGGGCTGTGGGCGAAGTACGATCCGGCCCAGGCGCCCGAGATCGGGTTGGTCAGGAAGTAGTTCGTGGCATCGGCCCAGCCGACGTCGTAGTCCTCGGTGATACCGGACCAGGCGACACCGTCGAGGTCTCCCGTCGTCAGGGCCTGCTGCACGTCCTCGTAGGGGATGCTGACCGGAATCACGCCGAAGCGCTGCATGAAACGCCCGACCGTCGGGAACATGTAGAACTTCTTGCCCTTGAGATCGTCGAGGTGGTGAAGCGGCTCGTTGCTTGCGAAGTTGCAGGGATCCCAGGAGCCCGTACTCAGCCACGTGACGTCCTCGACCTCGCCGTACGCCTCTTCCCAGATCTTGTTCAGGCCGTAGACGTTCCACAGCGTCGGAACGTCCAGGCTGAAGCGGGACGCGAACGGGAAATATGCGGAGAATGCGGCCACGTCCACGGGGGACGCCATCGAATCATCGTCGCTCTGTGCGGCATCGACGGTGCCGTCTTGCACGGCCCGGAACAGTTCGCCCTGCGGGACGATCTCTCCGGCCGTGTACAACTCGATCTCCATTTCCCCGTTCGCGGCCTTGTTGAACGCCTCGACCTGCGGCTCAATGACCTGGTGGGAAAGCGCGGAGCCGGCGTAGGTCTGCAAGCGCCACTTGATCTTCGGCTTGTTCGCCGCCATCACGTAGGGCGCATACATGACCGAACCGGCCGTGGCACCCACCACACCCGTTGTCTTCAGGAAATCGCGCCTTTTCATGCTCATCGGGTTTCTCCCCCCGTGGTGTATTGCGGCAGGCGAGGCATCCGCCCGCCTCTCGTCGTTCGGACTCGCGGCCCCGTTCACCGCCGATCGGCCCGCATGAACGACCTGATCCCGGCGCGATGCCTGTCGCTCGGCCGGGACTGGCTTACGAAAGCACTGTACTCGGATGTACAGTGTTAGACTACGGGATAGCATATGTGTACGCTTGTGTCCAACCTTTGGGTATCGACCACGAGACCACGGTTAGCCTGCGGATGACGAAGGGCGCCCTGAGCAGGCCGGAGGATCGGCGGGACCCGACTGCCGACCGCAGGTCTGTCTCCGAACAGATCCACCGCCACCTCGATCGGCTGACGCCAACCGAGCGCAAGCCGGCACGCCTGCTGCTGGCCAACTACCCCGTCGTCGGTCTGGAGCCGCTCGCCAGCTTCGCCCGACGCGCGGAGGTGAGCCACCCGACCATCCTGCGGCTGATCGCCAAGCTCGGATACGACGGGTACGCCGACTTCCAGGCGGCACTGCGCGCCGAGCTGGAGGCGCGCCACCAGTCCCCGCTGACGAAGCGTCACGAAGACGGTACCGAACCCCCGGGGAGCCAGGATTTCCTGGATCGCTTTGCAGATGCGGCGTGCAACAATATCCGCCAGTCGATGGCGGCGGTACCGCGAAGCGAGTTCGAGGGCGTACTGGAACTCCTCGGCGAATCGCGCAACAGCCTGTACCTGATCGGCGGCCGTTTCACCGACCCGGTCGCGATCTATGCCTACATGCATCTGCGGGTCCTGCGCCCGCGAGTGCAGCACGTCAGCGGTCCGCCGCTGTCGTGGTCCGAGTATCTCCTCGACATGGATCGCCGGACCGTGCTGCTCGTATTCGACATTCGCCGTTACCAGGACGAGGTCGTGCGTTTCGCGTATGAAGCTGCCGAGCGGGGCGCGCGGATCGTGCTTTTCACCGACAACTGGCTGTCGCCGATCGCGAGTCACGCGGAACACGTGCTCGCGTCGAGGATACAGGTGCCGTCGAGCTGGGATTCCGTGGCCGCCATGACGACGCTTGTGGAGGCGCTGATCGCCGCGCTCAACAACCGCGAGTGGGGCAAGATGAAGGATCGGATCCGCGAGCTCGAGCGCATGCGGTCGCGATTCGAGAGCGGCGACGACGATGCTTGAAAGAACCAGGGGGACATCGATGCGGATCGGCATCCTGCAATGCGATTCAGTCCGCGAGGACCTGCAACCGACGTTCGGCAACTATCCGGACATGTTTCGCCGACTCCTGACCCGCGTCGACCCGGATCTGGGCTTCCGCGTGTACGACCTCACGCAGGGCGACGCACCGGGCGCGCTCGACGAGTGCGACGCCTGGCTGATCACCGGCTCGAAGTGGAGCGTGTACGACGAAGACCCGTGGATCGCCGACGCACACGAGCTGGCGGGCCGCCTGCACGAGGAGCGGCGGCCCATGATCGGAATCTGCTTCGGTCACCAGCTGATCGCCCGTGCGCTCGGCGGGCGCGTCGAGAAGGCCTCCGTCGGTTGGGGCGTGGGTGTGCACACGGCCCGCATCCTCGAACGGCGCGACTGGATGGAGCCGACACGCCGAACGCTGTCGCTCCTGGTCAGCCACCAGGACCAGGTAACGGTGCTGCCGCCCGGCGCGGAGCTGCTCGCACGCCATGAATTCTGCCCCCACGACATGATGCAGATCGGCGACCACGTGCTCACCTTCCAGGGTCATCCCGAATTCGTGAAGGCGTACTCGCGGCAGACCATCCAGGACCGCCGCGAGCGGCTCGGCGAGGAGACGTACCGCGAAGGCCTGGCCTCGCTGTCGAGCCCGACCGAGGAGGACGTGGCCGCCTCGTGGATCCTGGGCTTCGTGCAGCGCGCGCTCGCGCGCACCGCGTAGGGGTCCCCACGGCAATCGCATCGCGAGGCCCGCCGGCCCCGCGCGTCGCACCGCCCGCCCGGCCCATGCCCGGCCCCCTGGCGACGAATGCTACACTTCGCGTTCACACCGACCATGGACCCCATCAATGAGTGACGAGCAACAAGAGCTCCAGCTTTCGGTCGAGCTGGTGCGCGATCTCCAGGAGCGCCTCAAGCAGGACGACGCACGCGCGGCCGATGCCGGCGTCGCCGCGCAGTACCTGGCGGCCGTGATGGGATTCCTGCTCGGCCAGATCAACGCCGAGACGGACAAGAAGAAGGATTTCCTGCGCCAGCTGCACGAGTTCGCCGCGGGCGTCGTCGATGACGTGGAAGCCCAGCAGGAACTGCAGAGCGCACAGCCGGGCAGCGGCGGGGGCCAGTCGGTCGCCGGGCCGGAGGAGACTTCCGGCATCTGGATGCCGGGCGACGACTGAGGTGCTCGCCGGGTTCGGCGTCAGGCGCCATCCGCAGGTGGCGTCACCCGGATGACCTCCTCGATGGTCGTCTCGCCGGCCGCGACCTTCTGGGCGCCGGCAAGTCGCAGCGGGCGCATGTGCTCGCGAATTCCCTGGCGGCGGACCTGCGCGACATCGGTATCGGGGCCGACGAGGCGGCGCAGTTCCGGCGTCATCTGCAACAACTCGTACAGCCCGGTACGCCCCCGGTATCCCGTATTCCGGCACTCCAGGCAGCCCACGGGCCGGTAGACGCGATCCGGCTTGCGCGCGGTGAACGGGTGCACCAGCTCCTTCCAGCGGTCGCTGTCGGTCGATTCCGCCTGTTTGCAATGCGGGCACAGCGTGCGCACCAGGCGCTGCGCCATGACCCCCAGCAGCGTCGCGCTGATCAGGTACGGCGGCGTGCCCAGTTCCACGAGGCGCGTGATGGCCGCGGGCGCGTCGTTCGTGTGCAGCGTCGACAGCACCAGGTGGCCGGTGAGCGCCGCCTGCGCCGCCATCTCGGCGGTCTCCCGATCGCGGATCTCGCCGACCATGATCACGTCGGGGTCCTGGCGCAGCATCGTGCGCACGCCGCTGGCGAAGGTGAGTCCGATCCCCGGCTGGACCTGCATCTGGTTGAATGCCGGCTCGACCAGCTCGATCGGGTCCTCGATGGTACAGACGTTCACATCGGTGGTCGCGAGCTGCTTCATCGTCGAGTAGAGCGTGGTGGTCTTGCCGGAGCCCGTCGGCCCGGTGACCAGGACAATGCCGTACGCCTGGTGCACGAGCTCGTGCCATTGGCCCGCCTCGCCGCGTGACAGCCCGAGTCCCGCGAGATCGCGCACCAGCACATCGGGGTTGAAGATACGCAGTACCAGCTTCTCGCCGAATGCCGTCGGCATCGTCGACAGCCGCAGCTCGATCTCCCGCCCGTCCGGGGTTCGCGTCTTCAGGCGCCCGTCCTGCGGACGCCGTTTCTCGGCGACGTCCATGCGACCCAGGATCTTGATGCGGCTCGACACGGCGGCCATGATCGGTGCCGGAATCTCGTACACGTAGTGCAGCACACCGTCGATGCGGAATCGGACGGATCCCTGCTCCCGCCGCGGCTCGAGGTGGATGTCGCTGGCACGCTGGTCGAACGCGTATTGCAGGAGCCAGTCCACGATGCTCACGACGTGCTGGTCGTCGGCGTCGAGCTGGCCTTTCCGGCTGAGTTCCGTGAGCTGCTCGAGATTCTGGACGCCACCACCGACCGCCTGACGGTCGTGGTCGCGTGTCGCGCCCTCCACCGAACGCGCGAGCGTGTAGAACTCGAGCAGGTAACGCTCGATATCGCGCGGGTTCACGAGCGTCCGGCGAATCTCGCGCTTGAGGATGCCCTCGAGCTCCGGCTCCCACTCGCGCACGTACGGTTCGGCCGTCGCGATGGTGACGTGGTCGTCGGCCACATCGAGCGCGAGGATGTTGAATCGCTTCGCATACGCGTACGACATGACGCCGGTGACGCGCGTCACGTCGATCTTCAGGGGATCGATGCGCGCATGGGGCAACTCGACGCGCCCGGACAGCCACTCGGTCAGGCGCTCGAGCGTGAGCCTGCGTTCGGGCCGCGTGGCCTCGGGCCAGTCGCGGTCCGCGATCAACTCGAATACGTGCCGATCGCCGAGGTCGCGATCGCGATAGAGACCCGACAGCAGGCGCCGGTTCTCCTCGGACAGCAGGCCGTCCTCGACCAGGTCCTCCAGGACGTTGTCGAGCGCCAGTCGACCCTTGGGGCGCATGCGGGTCCGTGCCTGTGCCATCGGGAATTTCCTAGCGAATGCCGAATCCGGACAGCGATTCGTCGAAGGGCCGGTCGTCGATCTCCACGGCATCGACGCGTGCGTGCTCGGGGCCATCGCCCAGCCATTCGCGCAGCCGATCGAGGGCGTCCCGCTCGCCGCAGGCCAGCACTTCCACGCGCCCGTCCGGCAGGTTGCGTGCCCAGCCGGTCAATCCCAGTCGCCGGGCCTCCGCCTGCGCCGACGCACGGAAGAACACGCCTTGCACACGGCCGCTGACCGTGCAGTGAATACAGGCCTTCAAACCAGCCTCCCGTAGCCTCGCCCGGCCTGCCGGCCAGTATAGCCCGCACGGTTCGCAGGCAAAAAAAAGCCCCGCACAGGGCGGGGCTTTCATTCGGCGGTGATCGCGTGCCGCGATCAGTTCCCCCACTCCTGGAGGTACGCCTTGTCCGATTCCTCGACAACACCAAGCGACCACTCGCCGCGGTTCTTGGCGTGCTTGATGGCGGCGTCGACGGCATCGGCACCGGGATTCGCCTCGATCGTCAGATCCTGCCCGGGGTAGATCAGGTCGGGATCGTTGATCATGTCGGCATTGGCGCGGTAGATGAGCGGCCACTGGTAGGGGTCGTTGTAGCCCACGGAACTGCCGGAGATGCCCCACAGCGTGTCGCCGCGCGAAACCGTATAGCTACGATTCTCGGGCATCTTCTTCTCTTCCTTCATCTGCGCCTGCTGCTGCTCTTCCTCGAGCTTGCGGTAGGCATCGATCGACTCCTGCGCCATCATCTTGGCCTCGTTGGCCAGGCGCATGGCCTTCTCGTCGTCGCAGTTGTTACCAGCCTCTTCGGCCTGGTTGATCAGCTTGCGTGCACCACGCCAGTCGGCACCCATCGCGCGGGCATCCTGATTCTTTGCCTGCGCATCACTGATGGCAGCCTGGACATCGGCACTCATGCCCTGGCACTGCTCGGCCTGCTGCTCCTGCGTCGTCGCGCAGCCGACCGCGACGCCAAGCACGAGCGCCATGGTCGCGAGATGCTTGGTGAATGCGGAAATCTTCATGATCCGGTTGCCTCCAGGCACAAAGGGGATACGGAATTCGTCCGATCGTGGAAAGTGATCGTTATTGGTTGTTGCAAGGCCGCAACACGCCTTGAATACAAACGTGCCAAGCAAGCTATCACCCGCCGTGTGACCGGTCAAGCGCGGTCCGGCAAGGTGTGAACTGCGTCACTGATCGGCTTTTTCGGCCTTCTCGCGCGCTTCGATCGCCAGTGCCTTGGCGCGCTCCGCCGTCGCGCGCGCGGCATCGTACTCATGCGCGCGCAGGTGCGCCTCCGCCTCGTTCAGCAGCGCCTGCGCGCGCTCGACGAGCTCGCGCGGCCCGACCTCGTCGGAAACGACCGGGCGCGCGGAGTCGATCGCCTGGCGCGCATCGCTCATTTCCTGATACGGGACACTGGCGCAGGAGGCCAGAACGAGGGCGAGGGCAAGCAGCGCAGCGGCCGCTTTCCCCGAGCGCGGGGCATCCATTATGCTCATGTCATCTGCGGGACCCGGCGTTCGCTGGAAGCTAGCACCGGGTCCGATGGGGGTCAAGCCGGACCCCGAATCCGCGTGGGGCCGCTGCCGGGCCGGGGAGCGGTATCCTCTCCCCGCCGCACGCAGCCGGGCCGCATGCACGACGGGCGGTTCGTGCACGGCCCCGCATCCGCCGATGCCGGCGGCATCCATGCGCCAATCCTGGAGATCAATTCGCCGATGGCCGATATCCTGGTTCTGTACCACAGTGAGACGGGCGCCGTCGCGCGCATGGCCGAGCAGGTCGCGCGCGGCGTCGGCGGCGTCGACGGCATGGCCGCCCGCGTGCGCACGGTCCCCGCAGTCTCGCCCGAGATCGAGGCGGTCGCCGACGACGTGCCCGCCGACGGACCACCATACGCGACCGCGGACGACCTGTTCGAGTGCGCCGGACTCGCCCTGGGCTCGCCCACGCACTTCGGCAACATGACCGCGGCCCTGAAGTACTTCTGGGATCACTCGACCAGCGCGTGGTTCGGCGGCGAGCTCGCCGGCAAGCCCGCCGGGGTGTTCACGGCCACCGCGAGCCCGCATGGCGGCCAGGAGAGCACGCTGCTGTCGATGATGCTGCCATTGCTGCACCACGGCATGCTGGTGCTCGGCCTGCCCTATTCCGAGGCCGGCCTGATGGAGTCGCGCGGCGGCGGCGGTCCGTACGGGCCCGGCCGCGTGACCGGCTTCGAGGGTGGACAGGCCTTCGCCCGGATCGAGCAGGAGCTGTGCCGGGCGCTCGGCCGGCGCATCGCCGAGGTGGCGAAGCGACTGGCGGTGAGCGAACCATGAGCCGCGGCACGCTTGTGTGCCGCTGGCTGACCCTGGTCGCGTACTTCGCGCTGCTGGCCCTGCTGCTCAACTGGTACACGTGGCTGGCGCCACCCGAGGACGTGCCGGTGTCGGTTGCGCTGGCGATCGTCGCCCTGCCCTTGCTGCTGCCCCTGCGCGGCCTGCTGCACGGCCGGGCCTACACCCACGCCTGGACGAGCTTCCTGGCCCTGCCCTACTTCGCGCTCGGCGTGGACGGGGTCGCGGGCGGTGTGCATCCGGCCTGGATCGGCGGGATTGCGATCGCCGCCAGCGTCACGCTTTTCTGCGGTTCGGTCGGGTACGCCCGTCTGCACGGCCGCGCCCTGCGCCGGGCCGCCGGGGAGGATGCGGGCGGGCGCTGAGAGCGGCGCGCCGGGCGGCCATCGCCGGTCCGCGGGCCCCGGTGCGGCACCGTTTCGTCGCCCTCACGGCGACCGGTGGTGCGGCGGATCGTCCAGGATCTCCTTCACGAACGGCACGGTCAGGCGGCGGCCATGCGCCAGCGACGCCCGGTCCAGCTGCGCGAGCCGCTCGAGCTGGCCCGCGAGGTCACGCGGGTAATGCCGGACGAGATAGTCCGCGACGGCGGCGGGGAGCTCCAGTCCCAGGGTCTGCGCCCGCGCGGCGAGCGCGCCGCGCTTGGCGTCGTCGTCGAGTGCGCCGAGTTGCACGACGGGCCCCCAGGCCAGGCGGGAGACGAGGTCCGGCAACGCGAGTCCCAGGTCGCCCGGGACCCGGCGTGCGGCAAACAGGAGGCGCGTGCCGGTACTTCGGGCCTCGTTGACCAGTGCGAACAATCCGTGCTCCCAGTCCGCATGGCCGGCGACGGCCTCCAGCGAATCGATGCAGACCAGCCCCAGCGACTCGAGGCCCTCCAGGACCTCGGGTCGCCCGGCCAGCGCGCCGTCCAGGGGCAGGTAGGCAACGCGCCCCGTGTCGGCCGCGAGCCGGCAGGTCGCCTGCAGGAGATGACTCTTGCCGAGGCCGGGCGCGGCCGCCAGGAACGCGTGGCGCTCGCCGTCGCCGCGGGCCATGGCCTGGAGGAGCTCGACGGCGAGGCCGTTGGGACCGCGGAAGTACGATTCGAAGGTCGCGCCGGGCGCCAGCGAGATCCCGAGCGCGAGTTGGGTGCCGGCAATCGGGGCTCGATCCTGCACGAGGTGTCGCCTCCGGGCGCGGGCGTCTAGCCGACCAGGCGGAACAGGAGCTCGGCGGGCTGTCCGGGCGCCTGCGTGTCCAGTCCCGGGGCGGCGCCCGAATTCTGCCCCGAGTCGCCCGGCGCCACGCCGCTTCCGGCCCCGCCGGCGATCCCGGTTGCGGTCGCGCCTTCGGTATCCGTCGTCGCCGCAGGGGTGGCCGTGCCATTCCCCGGCTCCGGCCGAGCGGCGCTCGAGCCCAGGCCGGTGGCCACGGCCCCGCCCTCGTCGCCCGCGTTGTCCATGTCACCGGGGCCGGCCGGCACGGCCGGACCGAGGCTCGAACCGGCACCGGTGCCGTCGTCCTGCGCATTCGCTGGCGCCTGCGCCACCGGCTCCAGCATGTCGCCCAGGGCCACGGTACGCTCCAGGTCCTTCGGCAGGCCCTGCAAGTCGACCTCGAACACCGCCTCGTGCGGGTGGACCTCGACGACGCGGGCGCTGCGCACGCGCACCAGGCTCTTCAGATAGCTGCCGACCCGGGCGTAATCGCCCAGGGAATTGATCGCCCGGACACGCACGCGCAGCGCGGTCTGCGCGCCGGTGTGCCCCGCGAATGCGGCGGCCAGCCGGTCGGCCACCCCGTGGACGCCACTGCCGATTGCGCCGGCAAGCCCGCTGGCCGAGGCCGTCCATGCGCGGCGGTCCCCCACCCCGAGCAGGGTCCAGTCGGCCTGCCAGCGCCCACCCGCGCGGTGCACGTGCCCGACCAGCGAGATCTCCGAGCGATAGCGCGCGGAGGCGTCACGGACCGCGTCGAAGAACCCCCCACTGATGTCGACGAACTCGATGCGCGATCGATCGGTGACGTCCATCAGGGGCAGCAGCACCGGGAGGCCGCGCGCGCCGGCGTCCCGCATGAGCATGCGGTGCGCCCGCGTATCGCCGTCGGACGACACGACGTAGCGCTGCTGGCCGTCGTCGATCGCCAGCCACACGAGCACCTCGGGACGCTGGCGCCCCCACACCACGACCCCATGCTTCTTCAGCACGGAATCGATGCCGGGGCCGGCGAACGTGACCTTCAGGATATGGGTCGCCTGCACCGTTTTCGTGGTGCCATCGCCGCTGCCGGACGACCCGGCACCGGCCACCGGACCGCCGACGGCCGCGGCGTTGGCTTCGTCGAGCGGCTCGTAGCGGTATTCCTGAACGTATTGCGCGGGCGCATCGAGCTGCTTCTTCAGGTCCGGGTCGGACAGCGCGGCGGAGTTCCCGGACACCTTGACCAGGACCTGCTCGAGGGCCATCCGGAACGCCTCGGCGCGGGCATCCGGGCCCTTGTCCGCCACCTTGACGGAGGCCGTGTAGAGATCGTCGACGTTGACCGCGGCCGCCGGGAAGGCAACGGCGGCGAGCAGCAGCAGGACTGGCATGCAGCGGAGGGACAAGCGCATGGGAGAGGGCCCGTTCGGGTACCGAATCAGGCCATGTACAATACCATTTTTCTCCCGCACTGAAGATGTCCGGCCGGAGTCCATGAACGATTCCCCGTCCTCGCGCACACCGCTGACCTACCGTGACGCCGGCGTCGACATCGACGCGGGCGAGGCGCTGGTCGATCGCATCGGCGACGACGTCGCCGCCACGCGCCGCCCGGAAGTGCTCGGGGGCCTGGGTGGCTTCGGCGGGCTGTTCGCCCTCGACACCAGCCGCTATCGCGAACCGGTGCTGGTCGCCGGCACCGATGGCGTGGGTACCAAGCTGAAGCTCGCGCACCGCCTCGCTCGGCACGACTCGATCGGGATCGACCTCGTCGCGATGTGCGTGAACGACGTCGTCGTCACCGGGGCCGAGCCGCTGTTCTTCCTCGATTACTTTGCGACGGGCCGTCTCGAGGTGGATGTCGCCGCGACCGTGATCCGTGGCATCGCGGCTGGCTGCCGCGAGACGGGGTGCGCGCTGATCGGGGGCGAGACCGCGGAGATGCCCGGCATGTACCAGCCCGGCGACTACGATCTGGCGGGCTTCTGCGTGGGCGTCGTCGAGCGCGAGCGGCTGCTGCGCCCCGAGGGCGTCGCACCCGGAGACGTGGTGCTGGGCCTTGCGTCGTCGGGCCCCCATTCCAACGGCTACTCGCTCGTGCGCCGCGTGCTCGACGAGTCCGGCGCCGACCCTGCGGGCGCCTGCGGCGGCGTCACGCTCGGCGAGGCGCTGCTCGCACCCACGCGCATATACGTGCGTCCGTTGCTGGAGCTTCTCGCCGACACCCCGGTCCACGCGCTTGCACACGTGACCGGCGGGGGGCTCGTGGACAACCTGCCCCGCGTTCTCCCGGCCGGCACGCGCGCACGGCTGGACGCCCGTCAATGGCGGCGCCCCGCCGTGTTCGACTGGCTGCAGGAGGCCGGCGCAATCGCGCCGCACGAGATGCTGCGCACGTTCAACTGCGGAATCGGCATGTGCGTGATCGTGCCCGAAGCGCATGCCGACGCCGCGCGCGCGGCGCTCACGCGCGCCGGCGAGACCGTCTGGACGATCGGGTGCATCGAGGCATCCGACGCCCCCGAAGCGGACGTGCTGGTCGAGGGCATGGAGTGACCGGCTCCCCCGATCCACTGCCGGTTGTCGTGCTGGTATCCGGCCGGGGCACAAATCTCCAGGCCCTGCTGCACGGACGCGACGTCGACGGGCTGCCGGTGGACATCCGCGCCGTGATCAGCAATCGCCCGGGGGTGGCGGCGCTCGCACGCGCGCGCCGGGCCGGCATACCGACGGAAACCGTCGACCACACGGCCTACCCCGACCGGGCCGCCTTCGATGAGAACCTGGCGGCGACGATCGACCGGTACGCGCCCCGGCTCCTGGTGCTGGCCGGGTTCATGCGCATCCTCACCGACGCGTTCATCGAGCGCTACCGCGACCGCATGCTGAACATCCATCCCTCGCTGCTGCCCGACTTCCGGGGCTTGCATACGCACCGGCGCGCGCTCCAGGCCGGGGTCGCGCGCCACGGCGCGACGGTGCACTTCGTTACCCCCGAGCTCGATGGCGGCCCCGCCGTGCTGCAGGCAACGGTGCCGGTGCGGGCCGGCGACGATGCCGACGCCCTCGCCGCGCGCGTGCTGGAGCGCGAGCATCGCATCCTGCCGCTGGCCGTGCGCTGGTTCGCCGAGGGCCGGCTGACGTTCGACGGCCACGTCGCACGCCTGGATGGCGTCCCGCTGGATTCACCGGTGATCGATCCGCCGGAGGCCGAGGATGTCCCGCTGCCGACCGCCCACTAGTGTCCCTCAACACAAGTTCGTCACGTGTCAGCACGGCTGTGCGGGTGCTCGGCAAGGCGCACGAGCGCAGGACTGGCGGGCCGATTCAAGCGAGTGCTGCGGCGCCAACCCGGCACCGCGCCTGGCCGGGCTGCCGGGATCGACTCGAGCGCGGCCGCCGGGGATCATCAATCGAACCTTGCCGAGGCTGGCCGCGACCGCCCTGCTCGTTGTCTCGTTCGGGCTGCCCGCGTTGGCCGGCGGCACGGACCTGCCGGCACCGCTGGTGCCGTTCAAGGCCGAATACCGCGTGACCAACGGCACGATTCGCGCCGGCCACACCCGGATCTCGCTGCAGCCGGACGCGCAGGGCTGGCGTTACGAGAGCGTCACGGAGGCAGAGGGGCTGTTCTCGCTGTTCGTCGACGGCCCGGCAACCGAGCGCACCATCCTGGAGCCGCACGACGGGGCGTTGCGGCCGCTGGAGTACGACCACCTCGAAGCCGATGGCGACCGGACCGTCGTGCGGTTCGACTGGGAGGCCGGCCGAGCGCACATCCGGACGCCCGACGGCGAACGCAACCTGCCGCTCGCGCCGGACACCCGCGACCCGTTCTCGGCCATCCTCGCGATCATGCAGGCCGCGGCCGCCGGCCGGGACCACGTCGCGTTCCCGGGCATCAACGACAAGGGCAAGCCCGATCCGTTGCGTTTCGAACGCATGGGCACGGAAAGGATCAAGGTGCCCTTCGGGACGTTCGACGCCGTCCGCGTGCGACGCATTCGCGACGACAAGCGCTCGACCGTGACCTGGCTGGCACCGCGTATCGGCTGGATTCCGGTGCAGATCGAGCAGCGCAAGAAGGGCGACCTGGTCGCCCGCCTGGAGCTCATCGCCCTCGACGGCGAACGGGCGGAACCGACGTCGCAGCCGTCCGCACGCTGAGGCCGTGCGTGCACGCCCGTACCCGGCGACCGCCGCCCCGCGGAGCGGTTCAGCTGCCGGCCACCGTCATGCGATCCACGAGAATCGACGGCGTGCGCACGTTGGCACGGGTGTCGAGGTCGTTGCCGAGCGCGACGATCCCGGCAAACAGCTTCTGCAGCGTGCCGGCGACGGTGACCTCCTGCACGGGGTGCGAGATCTCGCCGTTCTCCACCCAGAAACCGGTGGCACCCCGGGAATAGTCGCCCGTGACGGTGTTGACGCCCATGCCCATCATCTCGGTCACGATCAACCCGCGGTCCATGCGACGGACCAGGGCGTCGAAGTCCTCCTCGCCCGGGTCGAGCGTGAGATTGTGCACCCCGCCCGCGTTGCCGGTCGTCTCCATCTCGAGGCGGCGCGCGGAGTAGGAGTCGAGGACGTAGCCCTCCAGCACGCCCCCGCGCACCAGGTCGCGCGCCACCGTGGCGACGCCTTCCTGGTCGTAGGCACAGGAGCCGGCCCCGCGCGGCAGATGCGGCTGCTCGTGGATGCGCACGAACTCCGGGAACAGGCGCTCACCCCGCTGCCCGAGCAGGAAGCTCGCATTGCGATACAGGGCGCTGCCGCGCACCGCGGCCACGAGATGTCCGACGATGGAGCGCGCCATCTCGGGGACGAACAGCACCGGGCATTCCGTGGTCGCGACCTGGGTCGCGCCCAGGCGTGCCAGCGCGCGCTCGGCGGCCCGCCGGCCGACGTCCTCGCCCGCTTCCAGGTCGCCAGGGGCCCGGGCCGACGTGTACCAGAAGTCGCGCTGCATGTCCTCGCCGCGACCGCCGATGACGGCGCAGGCGAGGCTGTGCCGCGTGCCGTACTGGCTGGCGAGGAAGCCGTGCGTATTGCCGTAGGCGCTCACGCCGGAATGCGTGTCCAGGCTCGCGCCCTCGGAGTTGGTGATGCGCTGGTCCGCGCGCGCCGCGGTCTCGCACGCACGCGCGCGCTCGATCGCGTCCTCGGCGGTCAGGCCCCAGGGATGATGGAGATCGAGGTCGGGGAACTCGGTGGCCATGCGCGCCGCATCCGCGAGGCCCGCGCACGGGTCCTCGGCGGTGAACCGCGCGATGCGGCAGGCCGCCGTCACGGCCGAGCGGATCGCGTCGGGACGGAAGTCGCTCGTCGAGGCCGAGCCGGTACGCCGGCCGAAGAACACGGTGACGGCGAGGCTGCGATCGCGCAGGTGCTCGAGCGTCTCGACCTCGCCGAGCCGCACGCTCACCGACAGGCCGTCCGCCACGCTGGCGCCGGCCTCGGCCGCGCTCGCCCCGTCGGCGGACGCCGCCTCCAGCGCCTGGCGGACGACACCCTCGAGGTCCTCGCGCGCCGGCAGGTCGCCGCCGACGATTGCCGACTCCTCTGCGGGAAGGGAACTCATCGTGTCTCTCCTCGTGATTGCGTCAGCCGGACTGGGTGCCGCCGACCGTGATCGCATCGACCTTGAGAGTCGGCTGGCCGACGCCCACCGGTACGCCCTGGCCCTCCTTGCCGCACACGCCGATGCCCGTGTCCAGGGCCAGGTCGTTGCCGACCATCGACACTTGCGTGAGCACGCTCGGGCCGTTGCCGATCAGTGTTGCCCCCTTCACCGGGTGCGTGATGCGACCGTTCTCGATCATGTAGGCCTCGGACGCCGAGAACACGAACTTGCCCGAGGTGATGTCCACCTGGCCGCCGCCGAAATTCACCGCATAGAGACCGCGGTCGACCGACGCGATGATTTCGTCGGCCTCGAAGGGGCCCGGCTGCATGTAGGTATTCGTCATGCGGGGCATCGGCAGGTGCGCGTAGGATTCGCGCCGGCCATTGCCGGTCGAGCGCTGACCCATCAGGCGCGCATTGAGCTTGTCCTGCATGTAGGCGGTGAGAACGCCGTCGTCGATCAGCGTCGTGCACTGCGTACGCGTGCCCTCGTCGTCGATCGAGAGCGAGCCCCGGCGCTCGACCAGGGTACCGTCGTCGACGACGGTGCATCCCTTCGCCGCGACGCGCTCGCCCATGCGCCCGGAGAACGCGGACGTACCCTTGCGGTTGAAGTCGCCCTCGAGACCATGGCCCACGGCCTCGTGCAGGAGCACACCGGGCCAGCCCGCGCCGAGCACGATCGGCAGCGTGCCGGCCGGCGCGTCCACCGCCTCGAGGTTCACCAACGCCTGGCGCACGGCCTCGCGGGCGTACTCGCGCGGCTTGCCGCCATCGATGAACCACTGGTAGCCGAAACGTCCGCCGCCGCCGGCGGTGCCCTGCTCCCGCCGGCCGTTGCGCTCGGCGATCACGTTGATGCTGAGACGCACCAGCGGCCGCACGTCCGCAGCCAGGGTGCCGTCGCTCGCGGCGACGAGAACGACCTCGTGCACGCCGGCGAGGCTCGCGATGACCTGGCGCACGGACGGGTCGGCCGCGCGGGCCTCGCGATCGCAGGCCTTCAGCAGGTCGATCTTGGCCGCGTCGTCGAGGCTCGCCAGCGGGTCCGTCGGCTGGTACAGCGCCGGTGCGTTGTCGGAGCACCACGCGGCCACCGCGCCGTTGTGGCCCGCGCGGGCAATGGCACGCGCCGCGCGCGCGGACTGTTCCAGTGCCGGCATCGCGATCTCGTCGGAGTACGCGAAACCGGTGCGCTCGCCGGACATCGCGCGCACCCCGACACCGCGATCAACGCTGTGGCTGCCCTCACGCACGATGCCGTCCTCGAGGACCCAGGCCTCGTGGCGAGCCGACTGGAAGTAGAGGTCCGCGGTATCCACGGCGTGCCCCATCAGGCCGTCGAGCACGCGCTCGAGCGAGTTCGGATCCAGCTCCGCCGGCGCGAGCAGGTGCTCGGTGGCGACATCGAGTGTGCGATCGGTCATACGATTCTCCGCGTGGTCCCCTCGCATGTGGGGACGGCGAATGCATTTCGAAAGGTCCGGCCGGCCGTGACCGGCCGCGGTCTCGGGGTCAGCTGGTCCCGAGCCGGCGGTGCCGGATCGCGGGGAAGTTGCTGCGCGTGCGCTCGAGCTGCTGGGGATCGAGGTCCGCGGTCACGAAACCCGTGCCCTGGCCGAGTTCGTCGAGGACGGTGCCCCAGGGATCGACGACCATCGCGTGTCCCCAGGTCTCGCGTCCGTTGACATGAAACCCGCCCTGCGCGGGCGCGATGACGTACGCGAGATTCTCGATCGCGCGGGCCCGCAGCAGGACCTCCCAGTGCGCGCGCCCGGTGGCCTTGGTGAACGCGCTCGGGACGACGAAGATCTCCGCGCCCTGCTCGCCCAGCAGGCGGTAGAGCTCGGGGAACCGCAGGTCGTAGCAGATGGTCAGGCCCATGCGCCCGAACGGCGTGTCGATCACTGCGGGCGCATCGCCCGGCTCGATCGTCGATGACTCCCGGTACGTCTCGCCGGTGCCCTCGATGGTCACGTCGAACAGGTGGATCTTGTCGTACCGCGCAACGCGCTCGCCGCGCGCGTCGTACACGCACAGCGCCTGGCGCACGCGCTCGCCCGACGGCGCCGCGATCGGCAGCGTGCCGCCCACGATCCAGACCCCGTGCCGGGCCGCCGTCGCGGACAGGAAATCCTGCGTCGGGCCCGCGCCATCGGCCTCCGCCTCCTCCAGCTTCGCGCGCTCGTCCTTGCCGATGAGCCCGAAGTTCTCGGGCAACGCGACGAGCGCTGCCCCCGCGGCCACCGCGTCGGCGATCAGGCGTCCGGCCTCGTCCAGGTTGGCCTGGACGTTCGGCCCGGAGGCCATCTGGATTGCTGCCACACGGTTCATGCGCCGTTTCCGTCTCCGTCGACCACCTCGATCCGCAGGCTCCCCGGCTCTGCCCCTGCCACCCGTCGCAGGTGGTTGCCGGGCACGCCGAGCGCGATGAGCCAGTCACGCAGCTCGCTCGCCCAGAGCTCGCCGTCCTCGCCACCCGGATAGTGAATGACGATGTGCCCCGTGGGGGCGTCGGACCATGTACGCACCACCTGGGGCAGCGGGCGCATCGATACGACGGCCTTGCCGCTGCGCGGACGCGCCCACTGGCTCGCATCGAGTGTCCATGACGAGTCCGCGTGCGCGCCGGCTGCCGCCAGCGACAGCAACAGACCTGAAACCAGGAGGGGGTACCGGTACCTGCGATCGCGAACGCTCAACGCCGGTCCCCTGCGTCGGGTGCGGGCCCGCCCGATGACGATGATCCGGGAGGCGACTCATTCACGCGGTCGACTTTGGGGTCGGCCCATGACCCTGTCAAGCGATAGGTCAGCTCCGTGGCCTTGTTCACATCCGCACCCAGCGTGCGCAGCAACCCCTGCACGAGCGCGACCGCGAGCCCGGTCGCAGGGCCTCCGGACAGGGCCCCGATGATGGGCAGCGACTGCGACAGCTCGGGCCTGAACTGGATGGTCTGGTCGTAGTCCTCGGCCACCAGGCCGGTGCGCCCACGCACCCGGATCCGGCCCGCCGGGCCCTTGATCACGAGGTCGTGCGTGTACGCATTGCCACCGCTGAACGCGATCCGACCGTTGATCCGCTCGAACTGGAATCCCTTGCGCAGCAGAGTGCTGAAGTCCATCTGCAGCACGTTCAGCGAGAACAGCCCGAGCAGGCGTGCGGGCCCGGGGTCGACTTCCGTGATGATCCCGTCCTTGAGATCGACGTCCGCGGACCCCGACAGCGAGGCCACCATCGGATTCCACGGCGGACCGCTCCACTGCAGCTCCGCGGTCACCTTGCCGGACCCGCCGCCGAAGGTGTCACCGTACCCCAGCGATTCGAAGCCGCTGCCGAGGTCGTCCGAGTGGATGGTCATTCGCACCTGGGTACGCTGCGGGTCGCCGGCCAGCCACTGGCCCTGGCCCTCGAGCCCGAAATGGGGATTCTCGAACTGGACCCGGTGGATCGTCATGCCGTTGCGCATCGGCCCGGTCACCACGACGACATCGTGCAGGGTGGCGTCACGGGTCTTGACCCGGTCGATGCGCAGGTCGAGCGGCGGCAGCGCGGCCGGGTCGATGCCGTCGAATCCGCCGGTGGCGGGCTTCTCGGCGCTGCCTGGCGACGCGAGCAGTGCCAGGTCGATCCAGTCCAGGCGCACGGTGCACGGCCGGGCCGTGGCCCCCAGGGGCCGGGGCAGCGATGCCTTGCCGCTGGCCTCGTTGCTGTCCAGATCGAGGCGCCAGCGGTCGCTGTCGCGCGCGATGCGGGCCACGACGTCCGAGAGCGCGTGCCCGTGATAGACGACCCGGTCCGCATGGAGGCTCGCCCCGGCCAGCAGCGGGGTATCGGCCGCACCGACGCCGCCCGGATTCGTGTCCGCGGCGAGCGCCTCGCGCCACGCGCCCAGGTCGAGCCGGTCGACGTGACCGACGAGGTACAGGCCGGGGGTGTCGCGCAGCGTCGAGGCGCCGGCACCGAAGCGAACCGTCCCGCGCTCGACCGTCGCGGCGGCGCCCACGCCCGCGATCGACAGCGTGGCCGACAAGTCATCGCCGTAGTGCAGCTCTGCCCGATCGGCGCCATCGCCTGACCGCAGGGGGAGCACGAAGCGCAGTGGGCGGGCCTGGCCTGCGGGCTTTGCAAGCGGTGCCGGCAGGCTCACCGCGGTGCCGACCAGATCGCTCTCCGCCCGAATCGTCAACGGGCCGGCGCCGTGCGCGATCGGCACCCGGACATCGACGCGCCACGGCGATCGGCCGGTCGTGGCCTGGCGGACCGCCGCGGGAAGCCCGGGGACGAGATCGGCGAGGCCGAAGTCGCCTCGCGCGGTGAACACGATGGCCCGCCCGGGCGCATCCTCGGTGTGTGCATCCACGACCGCGGGACGCCCGCGCAACGTGGCATCGAGGCCGTCGATCGAAAGCGAGTCGTCCGTGAACGCGACGGCGCCGTCGAGGTCCTGCAGGTCGAGGTCGAAACGCGACTGCGCGAGCCGATTGCCCGACAGCTGCAGGCGGCCCTGGACACGGGTCTCGTCGGCATGCTCCACCGGCACGGAGAGGTCCAGATCGAGGCGCGCGTCCCCCGAGGCCCGCGCGCCGTCGAAGAAGGCGCCGAGCGTGTGAGAGAGCGGACTCTCGTTGACCACCCGGACCATGTCGGCGAGCGGCCCGCTGGCGTCCGCCTGGAGTTCGAGCAGACCCTTCCCCAGGTCCGCGAAGCGGGCCTTCAGCGAGGCGAGACGCGCGTCGAACACGCGGCCGTCGGCGACGTCGATGGCCAGGGAGGGACCGTGGAAATGGAGCCGTGCGTCGATGTCGTTGATGGCCGGCCACGCCGGATCGAACTGCAGGTCCGCATCGGCCACCTGCAGGTCGATGTCGAACTGGCCTTCGTGACCCGGGTAGGGAAACGCGTCGGCCGGGCCTCGCAACAGCAGCGTGCCGCCGGTGACGCGTCCGTCGCCGATCGAGTGGTCCAGCCACGCCACGAGATCGTCGCGCATGATTCGCGCAGGCAAATACCGCGACAGCGCGCCCAGGTCGCCCTCCCCGAAGTTGAACTGCAGGTCGAGCCACACGGGGGCATCCGCGGCCGCGTCCACCGCCACGCGCCCGACGGCCTGCAGGTCTTCGTTGGCGACCACGAGCCGGTCGCTGCGCACCCGCACCCCGTGCACATCGCGCGCCAGCCGCACGTCGCCATCGATACGGGTCAATGAGAGCGGCTCGCGGAAGAGCCGGGGCGCGTGCACAGTCACATCGGAGCCGGCCAGCTCGATCGTGCCGCCGGAGGCGTCGAGGCGCGCGCGGGCGTCGAGCCCCTCGACGCCGGGTGCCCGATCGAGCGGTGCCCACGCGGCGCCGCGGAGATCCGCACGCAGCGCGAAACGGTCGGGCCCCGTGCCCGCTGCCCGCAGCCGCTGCACGTCACCCCGCGGGGCCAGCTTCGCGAGCGAAACATCGACCGCCGGCGGCAGCGGGAAAACGGCGTCGAGCGCCGCCACGTCCTGTGCGCGCAGGAAGTCCGCACCAATGCGCCAGCCGGCCGGATCGTGCGCAATGCTGAACCCGCCGGAGGCGGGCCACGAGTGCCCGTTGCGCTCAACCTGCAGCCGACCCGCGTCGAAGCGCCAGCCACCGTCATCCAGTCCCCGCCAGGCCAGTCGCCCGCCGAGCACCCCGAAGGTCACCCCGCGATCCGTGCCCGGACGCGAAAGCGTGACGTCGCGCGCACGAACGTCGGCAATCGCGCGCTGCATACGCCCGTTCGACCAGTCGGTCCAGAGCGCAACGTCCAGGCCGCCGCTGGCAGACAGCGGCGCGTCGGACCAGAGTGCGGACCACGATCCGACGCGCAGATCGGTGCCGGCCAGGTAGAAGCGCCCGCGCCAGGCGCCGTAGTCGTCGCCCGTGCCCGTGAAGTCCAGCACGGCTCGCAGCGTGCCGCCATAATCCGATGGCAGGTTCAGGGACGCCGAGGCGTGATGTCGCGCGCCATCGTTGCGCAACCGCAGGTCGATGTCCGGGAGCTCGACGTCGCGATCGCCGGGGCCGTTGATTGCGAGCGTCGAGTGCAGCAGTTGCAGGTGCTCCGTACTCAACAGCCACCGCACGACGGCGCCTGCGCCGGCCGGCACCGATCCGTCCCGGCCGGCATCGCCGCTCGCCGCGCCGCGGATCGCGGCCGGATCGACCGTGAAGCCGAGCAGGGACAGCCGCCCCGTGTCGTCGACCGTGATGTTCAGGCGTACGCCCACCAGCGACACGCCGCGGATCGCCAGCCTCACCCATCCGTCGCGGTGCACCAGGCCGAGGTCCACGTATGCCTCGTCGAAGTGCACCGGGTGCCCGGCGGGCGGCGGTCCCTGGATGGCCACGTCGGTGAGCTTCAGGCGCGGTCCAAGCCCGTGCCACTCGACGTCCATGTGCCCGATGCGCACAGGCACGCCGAGGTACTGCTCCACACGATGCTCGGCCTCGGCGCGATACTCGCCCAGGAATGGCAGGGCCAGGCGCACGACGGTCAGCAGGACGGCGGCGGCGATCAGCGCGAATGCGACGATGCCCCAGCACCAGTGCCAGGTCTTTCGGAGAATCCTGTTCATGGGTCCATGTACGACGGGCATGCTCCCGCGGGAGCCATGATCCGGCGTGGATTCGCGGTTCCCGACTCCCGGCCGGTGCGGTGTCGGCCTCCCGCCCGGCGGACCGGCACTGGCGTCGCCCCCGGCACGCACCGCGAAACGCGGGCGAGATGACGCCTGGCAGCCCGTCGGACCTGGGGCGGATCTACCGCCCCGCTGGGACCGCGGTCCACTTTCGCGATCCTTCTCGTCACATAGCTCCCACTATGCTCCTTCAACGATCGCAAGACTGTCCTCGCTTTCCCACGCAACTCGCCAGGATCGCCCAAGTCCGATCGGACTGCCAGGGGAGGTCTGATTCATCCATTGCGGTCGCGTCACGATTGCAAGGCCGTCCTTGCAAGCGTAGCCCCTTGGGGCTCGGCCGATTCTGACCCTTGCGGTGTTGCGACACCGGCCCGGTAGCTTGGGCTACCGGACCGCCACGGCGCCTACCCAGGATGCCGGAATCGACTCGAGCGCGATCGCAATGGATGAATCAGACCTTCCCTAGACGAGCACGACGTCGAATTGTTCCGGGGCATACAGGGCCTCCGCCTGCAGCCGCGTGGGAATACCGATGAACGCCTCGAGCTCCGCCAGGCTGGTCGATTCCTCGTCGAGCAGCATGTCGACGACTTCCTGCGATGCGAGCACCATCAGCTGGCGCGCGTCGAACTGGCGGGCTTCGCGCAGTATCTCGCGGAATATCTCGTAGCACACGGTTTCGGGCGACTTGATCGACCCGCGGCCGCCGCAGGTCGGGCAGGTCGTGCACAGCACGTGCTCGAGGCTCTCGCGTGTGCGCTTGCGCGTCATCTCCACCAGCCCGAGGGCCGAGACGTCGCACACCTGCGTGCGCGCGTGGTCGCCATCCAGGGCCTTCTCGAGAGCGCCCAGCACCTTGCGCCGATGCTCACCCTCGCTCATGTCGATGAAATCGATGATGATGATGCCACCCAGGTTGCGCAGGCGGAGCTGTCGCGCGATGGCCTGGGCGGCCTCGAGATTGGTCTTGAAGATCGTTTCCTCGAGATTGCGGTGACCGACGAACGCGCCCGTGTTGACGTCGATCGTGGTCATCGCCTCGGTCTGGTCAATGACCAGGTAGCCGCCCGACTTGAGCTCGACCTTGCGCTCGAGGGCGCGCTGGATCTCGTCCTCGATTCCGTAGATCTCGAAGATGGGCCGATCGCCGTCGTAGGGCTCGATCGCGGCGGCCATCTCGGGCAGGAACTCGCGCGCGAACCGGCGCATGCGCGCGCAGGCCTCGGCGGAGTCGACGCGAATGCGCTCGATGCTGCGCCCCGTCAGGTCGCGCAGCGTGCGCAGCGGGAGGGGCAGGTCCTCGTGCACCACGGTGCCGGTCGGGACCTCGCGCGCACGCTCCTCGGCCGACAGCCAGATCCTTTCCAGCAGGCGCATGTCCGTGGCGAGTGCCTCTTCGGACACCCCCTCGGCGGCCGTGCGCAGGATCCAGCCCCAGCCACGCTCCGGGTCCATCCGCGCCTCGACGGCGCCGCGCAGGCGCGCACGCTCGGCCTCGTCCTCGATCTTGCTCGAAACCCCGACGTTCGGATCGTTCGGCATGAGCACGAGGTAGCGCGACGGGATCGTGAGATGCGTCGTGAGCCGCGCGCCCTTGGTGCCGAGTGGTTCCTTGATGATCTGGACGAGCAGTTCCTGGCCCTCGTGCAGCAACTCGCCGATCGGCGGATAGCCGTTGGATGTCGGCGCGGGTGCCGGCGGCTGTTCACCGTCCGCCTCCGCGGCCCGCGCCGTGGCGCCGGACTTGTGACCGCCGGCGATATCCGAGACATGCAGAAAGGCCGTGCGCTCGAGCCCGAGCTCCACGAATGCGGCGTCCATGCCCGGCAGCACGCGCACCACGCGCCCCCTGTAAATGTTGCCCACGAGGCCGCGGCGGCGGGCGCGCTCGATCGATACCTCGGCCAGCACCGCGTTTTCCACCATCGCCACGCGGGTTTCCTGCGGCGTGACGTTGATCAGGATTTCCTCGTTCATGCGTGATCCGGTGGAGCGGGTGACCCGGCGGGATGCCGGTTTCGATTATTGACCCGCGGATAACGGGCCCTCAAGGGCGATCGGCACCGGCAAGCGCATTCGCCGCGAGGGTGTCCACTCCGAAACGCCGCAGCAGCTGCACGGTCTCGAACAGCGGCAGCCCGACGACATTGGAGTAGCTGCCTTCCAGGTGTTCGACGAATACCGCGCCCAGGCCCTGGATCGCGTACGCGCCCGCCTTGCCGCGCGGCTCGCCGCTCGCCCAGTAGGCGCGGCGCTCGACGTCGTCGATCGACCGCAGCCGGACCCGCGACGTCACGACGCGACTGTCGACGCGTTCGTCACGGGCCACGGCAATGGCCGTGCAGACCATGTGCGTGCGTCCGGAAAGCTGCCCGAGCATCGCCAGCGCATGCGCCTCGTCATCCGGCTTGCCGAGCACGTCGTCGTCCAGCGTGACGGTCGTGTCCGCCCCCAGCACGATCTCGCCGTGCCCGGCCTCCGCCGCGCCCTGCCGGGCCTTCGCACGCGCCAGGCGCTCCACGAACGCCGCGGGCCGCTCGTCGGCGAAACGGGACTCGTCGACCGATATCTCGACGACCCGGAACCGGATGCCGACCTGCTCGAGCAGCTCGCGGCGACGCGGCGAGCGGGAGGCCAGCAGGATCATGGGCATCGGGTCTTCCATCGTCGACGTGCCTGGTTCAGCGGTGATAGGGATGGTTGTACAGTATCGACAGGGCGCGATAGACCTGCTCAGCCACGATCACCCGCACCAGCGGGTGCGGCAGGGTCAGCGCCGACAGCGACCAGCATTCGTCGGCCGCGGCCAGCACGCCGGGGTCCAGCCCGTCGGGTCCGCCCACCAGCAGGGCGACCTCGTCGCCCGTGCGATTCCAGTCCCGGATCCGCTGCGCGAGCGCCTCGGTACCGAGCGGGCGACCGCTCACGTCGAGCGCGATCTTCCATGCCCGCCCCGGCGTCGCGGCCAGCAGCCGCCGCCCCTCCTCGATCCGGGCACGCGCCGGCTCGTAGCGTCCCTTGCGCACTGAGGCCGGAATTTCGTGGAGCTCGAGGCGAGCCCCGCCCTGGAGGCGCTTCGCGTATTCGTTGAACCCCGTCGTCACCCAGTCGGGCATGCGCGTGCCGACGGCGACGAGATGGAATCGCACCGCGTGCGCAGTCCGGCCTAGGCGGAGCCGTCGGCGGCGCGGTCGCGCGGCTCGATCGACCAGAGCTTCTCGAGATTGTAGAAGTCGCGCTTCTCGCGGCTCATCACGTGCACGACGACATCGCCGAGATCGACCAGCACCCAGTCGGCGCCCCGCTCACCCTCGACGCCCAGCGGTCGCACCCCGGCCTCCCTGGCGCGTTCGACGACGCGGTCGGCGAGCGAGCGCAGGTGGCGTTCCGAAGTGCCCGTCGCGATGACCAGCACGTCCGTGATCGACGTCTTGCCACGGACGTCGATCTGGCGGATATCGACGCCCTTGAGGTCCTCGAGCGCCGCGACAACCAGCTCAGCCAGCGCTTCGGTCTGCATCGGATGCGGGGATCGTTTCGTCATACAGTCGGTGTTCCTCGAGATATCGGCGTGCCGCCTCGGGCATGAGATAGCGCAGATCGCCGCCGGCGGCGGCCCCCGCGCGGATTCGCGTTGCAGTGATATCCAGCTGCGTGACCGCCTGGATCCAGACACGGCCCGCACGGCTCGCCGCCAGCGCCGCGGCGTCGGCGACGACGGCACCGCCGAGTCCGCCCGGCACCTGCAGCCGGCTGCCGGGCCGGTGCGTCACGACGATGTGGGCGTGATCGAGGATCGCCCGCCAGCGGTCCCAGCGCTCGAAATCCGCGAAGGCGTCCGCACCCATGATCAGGAACAGGGTCGCGTCCGGGAGGTCGCGGTGGATGTGCTCGAGCGTGTCGATCGTGTAGGACGGACCGTCGCGCTCGAGCTCGCGGCCGTCCACGACGAGGTCCGGCGCCCCCTCGACGGCGGCGCGCAGCATCGCGATGCGATGCGCACCGGACGCGCCCGGCGCGCTCCGCAGCGGCGAGACCTGGGCCGGAATCAGGCGCACGTGCTCGAGGTCCAGGGCCGCGCGCACTTCAACGGCCGGTCGGAGGTGCCCGAAATGGACGGGATCGAAGGTCCCGCCAAGGATGCCGACGAGCCGCATTCAGGCGACCGCCAGGCTCATGCGCGGACCTGTCCCTCGCCCAGCACGACGTATTTCTGCGTCGTAAGGCCTTCCAGCCCCACCGGACCGCGGGCGTGGAGCTTGTCCGTGCTGATGCCGATCTCGGCGCCGAGACCATACTCGAAGCCGTCCGCGAAGCGCGTCGACGCATTGACCATGACGGAGGCGGAATCCACCTCGCGCAGGAACCGCTGCGCGCGCGACCCGTTCTCGGTCACGATGGCGTCGGTATGGTGCGAACCCCAGGTCTCGATGTGCTCGATCGCGGCATCGAGCCCGTCGACCACGCGCACGGCCAGCACGGGCCCCAGGTACTCGGTGCGCCAGTCGTCCTCCGTCGCCTCCGCCATGCCGTCGACGAGCGCGCGGCTCTCGGCGCAGCCGCGCAGCTCGATGCCGTGCGCGCGCAGCTCGGCCGCGATCGCGGGGAGCTGGGCCGCGGCCACGGCGCGGTCGATGAGCAGCGTTTCCATCGCGTTGCAGACGCCGAGACGATGCGTCTTCGCATTCACCACGATCGCCCGGGCGCGCTCGGGATCGGCGTCGGCATCCACGAACACGTGGCAGACGCCGTCCAGGTGCTTGATGACCGGAACGCGCGATTCGCGTGCCACGCGCTCGATGAGCGAGCGGCCGCCACGCGGGATGATCACGTCGACCACCCCCTCGGCGGCAAGCAGCGCGCCGACCGCGGCGCGGTCCGTCGTGGCGACCACCTGCACGGCCTCGGCCGGCAGCCCGGCAGTCGTCAGCCCGGCCGTGACGCAATCGCCGATCGCGCGGTTCGAATGGTGCGCCTCCGAGCCCCCGCGCAGGATGCAGGCGTTGCCCGCCTTCAGGCACAGGGCCGCCGCGTCCGCGGTGACGTTGGGGCGCGACTCGAAGATGATGCCGATGACGCCGAGTGGCACCCGCATGCGCCCGACGCGAATGCCGGACGGCCGCGGCACGAGGTGGTCGATGGCGCCAACGGGATCCGGCAGCGCGGCGACCTGGCGCAGGCCGGCGATCATCGCGTCGATCCGCGCGGGCGTGAGCGCGAGGCGGTCCAGAACGGCCGCGTCGAGCCCGGCCGCCCGCCCCGCCTCGAGATCCCGCGCATTCGCCTCGGCGAGCGCCTCGCGGCGCGCGTCGAGCGCGCACGCGATTGCCTCGAGGGCCGCGTTCTTGGCCGCCGTGTCCGCGCGCGCCATGGCCCGCGCGGCCGCCCGGGCGGATCGCCCCACCCCGGTCATGTATTCGGCGACGTCGATTCCAACGACCTCGGCGGGAGCGCTCATCCGCAACCCTTCAGCATTCGGCGGAAACCACGCGTCGCGGCGCGAGCGTGACCATGGAGGCGCCGGCGGCGACGAGCAGCAATTCTACCAGTTCGTCCCAGAAGCTGCCCCGCGCCGCGCCCTTGGCGACCCGGTCCAGGTGTGCGCAACCGGCAACCAGCCGCCGCCATCCGGCCGCGTCGAGACGCCCCAGCGCGCCGCGCACGAGTGGCTGACGCCGCTCCCATACCCCCGCCGCCTTCAGCGCCGCCGGGAGCGGCTCGCCCGCATCGCGCCGCGCCGCGATGCCCGCGAGCTGACTCAGTTCGCGATGCACGGCCCAGAGGATCATGGGGGGCGCGGTGCCCTCGCCGCGCAGGCCCGACACGATTCGCGCCACGCGCCCGGGCTGGCCGCCGAGCACGGCGTCCCCCAGGTCGAAGATCGACCATCGGGCGGAGTCCGCGACAGCCGCCGCCACGCGCTCCGCGTCCACCGCACCCGGGCCGTCGAGCAGCAGCAGCTTCTCGATCTCCTGGGAGGCCGCCAGCAGGTTGCCCTCGACCCGGGCGCTGAGCAACGCGACGGCGTCGGGTGTCGGCTCGAGTCCGCGGGCGCGCATGCGCCGCTGAACCCACGCCTCGAGTCGACCGGCGTCGACGGGCCATACGGTCACCGTGGCGCCGGCCCGGTCCAGGGCCTTGTACCACTTGGTGCCGCGTGACTGCCGGTCGAGCCTCGGCCCGCTGACGAGCAGGATCGTGTCCTCCGGCGGCCGCTCGGCCCAGGCCACCAGGGCGGCGGCACCGTCCCGTCCGGGCTTCCCGGTCGCCAGGCGCAGGTCCACGAGACGGCGGTCGGCGAACAGCGAAAGACTGTCGGCCGACTCGCCGAGCCGGCTCCAGTCGAAATCGCCACCCGCCTCGAACACCTCGCGCGCCGTGTGGCCCCGTTCGCGCGCCGCCGCGCGGATGCCGTCCGTCGCCTCGGCGTGCTGCAGGGGCTCGTCGCCCGTAACGACGTACACGGGCGCCAGTTCGCCCTCGAGATGGCGCGTAAGCTGGTCCGGTCGAAGTTGCATGCCCAGTCGGCCCTGCTGCTGTCGGATTCGGCGGGATCCGGGCCGCAGTATGCCCTCGGACCCCGTTCCCGGTTACCATGTTAGCCCCTGCAACGGGCGCCCGACAGGTCTGTCGCCCGAACCGGTGACACTCCATGCAGATCGACGCCATCACCACGTTGACCTTCGACGTCGTCGGAACGCTCATCGACTTCGAGACCGGCATCCTCGAGTGGTGCCGGCCCTGGCTGCGCCGGCACGATCGCCGCATCGACGACGAGGAGATCCTGCGCGCGTTCGCCGAGGCCGAGGACCGGATGCAGCAGGCCAGTCCCGAGATGCCGTTCACGGCAATGCTGCCACGCATCCACATGGACCTCGCCGCCCGCTGGGAGCTCGACAGCGATGACTCGGTGGCGCTCGACTTCCGCGACTCGATCCGCGACTGGCCGGCGTTCCCCGACGCCGTGGCCGGTCTGCGCGCACTGCGCGAGCGCTTCCGGATCGTGGCCGTGACCAACGCCGACACCTGGGCGCTCGAGCAGATGGGCCGCACCCTCGGCGATCCCTTCGACGCACAGGTGACGTGCGACGAGGTCGGCGTGAACAAGCCCGACCCGCGCGTCTGGCAATACCTGCTCGACAAGATCGACGCGCGCCGCGACGAGGTCCTGCACTGTGCCCAGAGTGCCTACCACGACCTGCTGAGCGCGCGCGCCTTCGGGCTCGCGACCGCGTGGATCGAACGGCGCCATGATCGCGCCGGCGGTGGCGCGACGCCGGACGTCGACGGACAGGTGACGGTCGACATCCACGTGCGCAGCCTGTCTGAGCTCGTCGAGCACCTGCGCGCGCACGCCGCGTGACCGTGTCCCCGCGGCTCGCCGCGGCCCGGCGCATTGCGGGCGCGGCCCTGATCGCGGCGGCGATCGGGGCCTGCACGCCCCGCGGCGCCATGCTCCAGCCGGCCCCTGCCGGTCTCGCCGCCGCACCGGCGACGGCGACGGCCGTGCCCTCGAACGTCGTCCTGGTGATCTACAGCGCGGGCTCGCGTCAGGAATACCTGCCGGATCGCTGCGAGCCGCGCGGGGCAACGACCCCACCGGTCGTGCGCGCGCTCGCCGGAAGCCGCGTCGCCGGCATGCGCGTCGCCGTGTATGCGGCCTGCACACAGCATCGCGTGGGCGAATTCAACGACCGGACCCGGGCCGGCACCCCCAAGGTGGACCTGCGGGCGAGCGACATCGAGCACATCGTGCAACGGTTCGAGCGACTCGGGATCCCGCCGCGCCATATCCTCCTGGCCGGCCACTCGGCCGGCGGCTGGGCGTCGCTGCGCGCCGTCCGCGACGGGGCTCCCGCGGTCGCCGGCGTGATCGCCTTCGCGCCGGCCTTCGCCGGGCCGATCCGCACACGCTCGGCCGGCTGGCAATGGATTCGCGACGTGGAGGCCGGGCAGCTTGCCCACACCCGCGCGCTCCCCGCGCTGGTGTTCGCCTTCGCCGACGACGCGTTCGAGCCCCCGGAGGACCTCGCGTTCCTCGCCGGCGTGCCGGGCGTGCAGGTCGTGCAGGTCCCGGACGACGCGCGCGACGGCGGCCCCTGCGAGGGCGTCAGCGCGCATCGGGCCGTGTTCGGCCCCTGCTTCGCCGACGCCTGGGGCCCACGCATCCGCGCCTTCATTGGACAGCGGCTTGCCGCAGTGCACGCGCGTAACGAACAATCCGCGCGATGAGCCGCATCGCACTCCCAGGCTACACCCTCGCCCGCCGCGTGCTGTTCGCGCTGCCAGCCGAAGTGGCCCACCGCACGACCCTGCGGGCCCTGGATGCCTGTGCCCGGACCGGGCTCGCGCGGGCCCTGTTCGAGGGCATTCCGGACGACCCCGTCACCGCCTTCGGCCTGCGGTTCGCCAACCCCGTGGGCCTCGCGGCAGGCCTGGACAAGAACGGCGACCATATCGACGCGCTGGGCACGCTGGGTTTCGGGTTCCTGGAGGTTGGCACCGTCACGCCGCGGGCGCAGCCCGGCAACCCGCGGCCCCGATTGTTCCGGATCCCCGAGCACGAGGCCCTGATCAACCGCATGGGGTTCAACAACAGGGGCGTCGACCATGTCGCCGCGCGGCTGCGTGCGCGTCGCTATCGAGGCATCGTGGGCGTGAACATCGGCAAGAACCGGGACACGCCGCTGGAGCGGGCGCTCGATGACTACCTCTTCTGCCTCGAACGCGTGCACGCGACCGCCGACTACGTCACGGTCAACGTGTCCTCGCCGAACACGCCGGGCCTGCGCGATCTCCAGTCCGGACCCGCGCTGGATGCGTTGCTCGGCGGCCTGGCGAACGGCCGCCACCGCCTGGACGCGGGCGCGCAGCGTCGCGTGCCCCTGCTGGTGAAGATCGCCCCGGACCTGGACGATGCGGGTATCGACGCCGTCGCGGCCGCCGTCCGCCGGCACGGAATCGACGGCGTCGTCGCCACCAACACGAGCGCCGATCACGCGGCCGTCGCGGGCGCGCCGCACGCGCAGGAGACCGGGGGCCTGTCGGGTGCGCCGCTGGCCGGACCATCCATGCGGGTCCTCCGGCGGCTCGCGGACGGACTGGCGGGCGAGGTGCCGCTCGTGGGCGTCGGCGGAATCGTCGACGGCGCCTCGGCGCGTGCCAAGCGCGATGCCGGCGCGCAGCTCGTTCAGCTCTACACGGGCCTGATCTACCGCGGACCGGGCCTGATCGCCGAGGTGGCCCGGGCGCTGCGCGCGTGACGGCCCGGGCCGGCGGACCGATGGCTCAGAACGCTGGCGGCTCGCGCAGCAGGGCCCGGACGTGGGCCACCGCACTGCGGCCGAGGGCTTCCAGGTCGTAGCCTCCCTCCAGCATCGACACGATCCGGCCGGCCGCGTGGGCGTCGGCCGTCTCGACCAGGCGCTCGGTCACCCAGTGGAAGTCCGCCTCGAGCAATTTGAGGCCTCCCACCGGATCGGCCGCATGCGCGTCGAAACCCGCGGACACCAGGACGAGCTCGGGCCGGAACGCGTCCAGCGCCGGCAGCCAGTGGCGAGTGACGGCACGGCGAAACTCGTCTCCGTCGGCCCCTGCGGGCAGCGGGCAGCTGACGCGCTGGTCCGAAATGTCCGGCCGATAGCTGCCCGGGAACAGCGGGTGCTGGAACGACGAGCAGAACAGCACGCGCGGATCGCCGTCGAAGATATCCTCGGTGCCGTTGCCGTGGTGCACGTCGAAATCGCAGACCGCCACGCGCGCCAGGTCGTGGACCTCCAGTGCGTGCAACGCGGCCACCGCCACGTTGCCGTAGAAGCAGAATCCCATGGCCGTGTTGCGCTCGGCGTGATGCCCGGGCGGGCGCACGCTGCAGAACGCGGCGCGAAACTCGCCGCCGATGACGGCGTCGACGGCCGCCACCCCCGCACCCGCCGCGCGACCCGCGGCGTCCAGCGTGCGCGGGTTCATGGCGGTGTCCATGTCGAGTGCCACCATGCCGGATTCCGGCACGTGCGCGGCGAGGTCGTCCAGGTACCAGCCCGGATGCGCGCGCAGCAGGTCGGCCCGCTCGACGAGCGGCGCTTCGCGGTGCGCCAGCCAGCTGTCCGTCCCCGAGCGCACGAGGGCGTCGGCGATTGCCGCCATGCGCGCGGGCTGCTCCGGATGGTGCGGCCCCATGTCATGCAGGGCGCAGTCGGGGTGCGTGTAGAGGGCGACGTCCATGGCCGGGCGTGTCCGTGCTCAGCCGGCGAACGGCACGAACTGGTGTGCGCGCGCGATGACCACGATCCACGCGAACACCGCGACGGCGCCGAAGAATGCCGGCACGCGTACAGCGCTGCCGAACCACGGTTTCAGCGCGACCAGGCCCAGCCCGATGTAGACGAAGAGGAGCAGGATCTTGGCGGTGAGCCAGGCGAACGCGAACGGGTTCCAGCCGTAGGCCACCAGCAGGCCGATCGCCGCGAGCAGCAGCAGCGTGTCGACCACGTGCGGCGCGATCTTCACCGGCTTTTTCGACAACAGCCACGGATGCTGCCAGGCCCAGAATCCCCGCAGGATGAACCCGAGGATCGAGAGACCCGCCATGCTGACGTGCAGGAACTTGAGTGCTGCGATCATTGCTGTTCTCCCCCGGGACCCCCCGGTCCATGATTCACGGCGGCGGTGCCGTCTCCGCGGCGGCCGGGCGCGGCGCAACGGGCAGCGCCGAATCCCTCGTGCCGCCAGGTCCTGCGGCACCGCAATGTGGCGGCGTCAGTCGTACCGCCAGGGGCCCGTCCGCCACCGGCCCCGGCCGCAACCGAAACCACTGCGGTCGCGAGCCATGGATCATCGAGCCCCGGCATCCGTGCCGTTTCGCGTCAGGCGCCACACCGATTCCCACACCGCCCGCAGGCCCCGCTCGGCCAGGTGTCCGGAGACGTCCGCCACCTGGCGGTGCACGAGTGCCTCCACGGCGAACCACGGAGTGTACAGGTGCTCGACTTCCTCGGGGGGCACCGAGAAGGGCGGGCCGTCCATCTGGGCGGGATCGTAGTCGATGGTGACCAGCAGCGCGTGCGCGCCTTCCGGCAACAGGCATGCGCACTGGCGCACATAGGCCGGGCGCAGCGTCGGCGGCAGCGCGATCAGCGCGGCGCGGTCCCACGCACCGGCCACGTGACCGAGCGCGCCCGGATCCACGTCGAACCAGTCCCCGCAGAGCACCTCGACGCCGCCGCCGCTGAAGCACTCGAGCCTGCCGGCCGGGGTGCGTTCGGGGGCGACGCCCCGTTCCTCGAAGACCGCGCGCGCGGCGAGCTCGCTCAGCTCGACCCCCACCGGCCGCAGCCCCTGGTCCGCGAGCCAGCCCAGGTCCAGGGTCTTGCCACACAACGGCACCAGCACCCGTGCGTCGCCGCCGAGCGCCAGCGCCGGCAATCGCTCCACCAGCCAGGGGTTCACCTCGGGGCGGTGAAAGCCGGTGCGCCCCTCGCGCCACCGGGCATGCCAGAACTCCGGCTCCATTGCCTGCACCTCGTTGATTGGTCGCGCCAAAAAACCTATCATCGCGCATCCGGCCACGGGCGATTAGCTCAGCGGGAGAGCGCTGCCTTCACACGGCAGAGGTCGCTGGTTCGACCCCAGCATCGCCCACCAGATTCCCGTACCGTCCGAGCCCCATCGTGACCCGGCCTTCGCGGACCGAGCCCGGGAACTCGGCGTCATCTACTCGACCCGCGTGCCACCTGCCACCGCGCGCAAAGCCAGCCAGCCACTGTCCGGATATACTGCGATAATGGGCACCGATGCCCCAATCACGAATCCCTTGCCGCGCGACACGGCGAATACTACCCGGGTCAGGTCGGCCCCCCCGATGGTCGAGGTGGTCATCGAAATCCCGCGATGGAGCTTTGTCAAACGGGGGTCGCGCGGGCAAGTCGATTTCCTCTCGCCGCTGCCGTGCCCGTTCAACTACGGGTCAGTGCCGGACCGGATCGGTCTTGAGGGGGACCTGCTCGACGCCGTCGTGCTCGGCCCGCGCCTGCCTCGGGGCACCCGCGTGCTGTTGCCGGCCCGCGGGGCCGTCGGCCTCGCGGAGCGTGGGTACTATGATGACAAGCTGATCTGCAGTTTGCAGCCGCTGACGCGTGCGACGCGCCGGCGGATACTGCTGATCTTCCGGTTCTACAGTCGCGCCAAGCGGCTGCTCAACGGCCTGCGCGGTCGCAGCCGCCAAGGCTACTGTGCCGGGTGGGGCGACGCCCGGGCGGCGCTGGCACGCGCTCCGTTCCGGGACGAGCACTGGCGCGGCCCACGGATTCGTTTCTAGTCGCATGTCAGAGCCCGGTCCATCGCCGGCCTGGCCGCCTCCTGTTCGTACAACTCAAGATATCGCCCCCAGAAGGTCGGACCGTCGGGCACGCACACGTGCAGGACACCGCCAGGCTTCAGAACGCGATGGCACTCGCGCGTGAGTGCGAAGGTATCTTCGTACTCGAAGTGCTCCCACAGTTCGCCGGCATAGATGCAAGCGACCTCGTCGTCTGCATGCGGCAGCCCCTTGAAGAGGTTGTAATAGGTCGTGTCACGGTTGAATTCCGTCGGGGGGATGACCCCCAGCCGGACGAGCAGGGAATCCAGCCAGTTGAGCCGGCTTGCCAGGAATGCGCGGTTGCTGCCATCGACATTGACCCAGTCCGATGGCTGGACGTGACCGCACCCGAGATTGAGCTCCGATCCCTCGACCGGTCGGAACTCCGTCATATCCATTCGATTCGTTCTTCCTGCGCGTCACGTGATCGATTTGCTCCTCCCCGGTGTGGAGATGCACGACACGAGTAACGAGTCACGGGAATCCGCGCACCAATGATTTCGCTCGCTGGTGCCGCTCGTGCCGGCGCGGCGACGCTTGCCGCCCGGGCGCCGCACCCGACGCTCGCGACGCGTCGTCCGTCATCGACGCATAGACCTTCGATATGGAATGAACGGCGAGAAATCGCAGACGTGGCGTCACGCGGCCCGCGGTCCGCGCGCACTGGCCCGTTATCGCGAATCCGGCGCACGGGAATGGTGTCGATGTCGTATCGATCGGTGCGCCCGGTGTCTCGCACCAGGACAGTAACGGCCGACCGGGCGCCGATTGCGAGTGGGCCGGGGGTCCGTACCGGGGTGACCGGCCCGGCCGCTGCACGCGGCCGGGCCACGTCGTCCGCCTCAGGGATTCCGCTCGAAGGCGCCGATGTCGGGCGCGGCCCCCACCGTGGTCCGGCCACGCCGACCGAGCGGGTGCACGTACTCGGCATCGGGCTCGAGCGAGTAGCCGTCCCCGCTTCCGGCCGCGGCAGCCTGGTCGATGGCACCGGCTGCGGACGACGTCAGGTGATAGTCGAAGCCGGTCCGGTTCGCGAAACCCGGATCGCCGGTCGTCACGAGGTCGGACGTGTGCGTCGCACCGCCCGCGCCCACGCTGCCGCCGCCGGCCAGGATGTTGTCCACCAGCACGACCTGGGCCGTACCGCCCGCGACGCTGAAGAACTGGCCCGAGCCGCGGTCGTTGACCAGGGTATTGTGCGACACGAAAAGA
>Ga0209918_1000157_pt1 | contig 51309 bp, 47 predicted proteins | sample SalPonD_shore_MG_FD_185712 | JGI IMG/M metagenome (GOLD analysis project Ga0209918, IMG submission 185712) | Salt pond soil microbial communities from South San Francisco under conditions of wetland restoration - Salt Pond MetaG... | ecosystem: Environmental > Aquatic > Marine > Intertidal zone... | reverse complement strand
ACGACGTTCGGCGGCACCGGCGAACCGTCGAACGCGAGTCGCGTCAGGCTGAAGCCTGACCCACAAGCACAACGACCGGCGCTCCGTGGGCCAGGCTTCCGCCTGACGCCCGCTGCCGCGGGCTCGGCCTTTCTCAGGCCGACACGCGTATCATTGCGCCTTCCCATGCGCCCGTAGCTCAGCTGGATAGAGCGTCGGCCTCCGGAGCCGAAGGTCACAGGTTCGACCGGATCGCCGGGAGCGATCCGGCGCGAGCGCAGCGAGTCCGGAGGACGCGGGCCGGGATGGCCCGCGCAATCCTGCCGGGCGGCGGCCGCCAGGCCGCTTCGCGTGGACGCATTTCCCCGCCACGCGTATCATTCCGCCTTCCCATGCGCCCGTAGCTCAGCTGGATAGAGCGTCGGCCTCCGGAGCCGAAGGTCACAGGTTCGAATCCTGTCGGGCGCGCCACCCCACCGTTCCAATCACTTCGCAATTTCGCGCCGTCCCCCTTGTTGCAGGGATACAGCGTCCATAGCCTGGTTGCGCGCACGGGAAACCGCCCGGCGCCGCCCTCGACGGGTGTCCACGTGTACTTCGAACGAGGTGCAACCATGACGGTACTGCCGCTCGGCTGGAGCCGGGGGGCGTATCGTCCGCCGATGAGCGACCGCGAGACCACCAGCCGCCGTCGCCGGCCGCACGGCCGCCGGATCGTGTTCCGGCGCGTGCGCTCGGGGCGGCAGCCGGTCGGAGCAGCGGACCGGCAAACGGTCGTTCCGCTCGGCTGGACCACGGGGGCCTACGCACGGCGCCCGCTGGGCTCGGCCATGGGCTGATGACGGACACCGGGCTCGCCTCGCGGCGGCCGAGCCGCCCCGGGCTCCGGGAAGACGAAAAGCCACCCCGTACGGGGTGGTTTTTCCCTCGCGTGCGCGCGGGTCAGTGGATGTCGAGCGCGTACGCCCGCAGGTCCTCGAACGGCACGATCTCCAGCGTCCCCTCGTGCGTGGCGGCGAGGATGACGCGCGGCGCGCAGCCCGCCCGGCGCGCTTCCTGCCAGCGAGCGGCGCACAGGCACCAGCGGTCGCCGGGCTTCAGCCCCGGGAAGCCCGCTTCGGACACCGGGGTCGACAGGTCATTGCCCTGCGCGGCCGAGTAGCGCAGGAAGTCCGCGGTCACTTCGGCACACACCGTATGGGCGCCGAGGTCTTCCGGGCCGGTGTTGCAGCAGCCGTCTCGATAGAAGCCGGTCACGGGATCCAGGCCGCACGGATCGAGCGGCTCGCCCAGTACATTGCGCGCGGACACCTTCGGCATGGCCATGCTCCGGACGTGGCGCGCGGGCCGCGCCGGTGGCAGAGCGTGGCGCATCGACCCGCCGCCATGCAATCGCGATGGCTCGGCCCCGCGCGTCGGCGGCCTTCAGGCGCGCTCGTTCAACCAGTGGCCGTCTGCGTCCGACCAGGTGAGCCCGACGCGCTCGCCAGGGGCCGGCGCCTGCGCCGCGACCACGTCGATGGCGACGTCGTCGACGTCCAGCGACACGCGATACTGCGCGCCTTCGCGAACGACGTGGTGCACCCGCGCGGCCACGCGCCCCGCGTCGTCGGCGACGATCGAGATCGCCTCGGGACGCAGGCAGAGCACGGCGGCGCCGTTGCTGCCGCCGGCCGGCAGTACCGTGGCAGGCAGCCGCGCGTACCCCAGGAAAGCCGCCACGAACTCATCCGCCGGCGTGTCGAACACCGCATCGACGGTCCCGGTCTGCACGAGGTGGCCGTCGCGCACGACGGCGAGCCGGTCGCCGAGCATGCGGGCCTCGTCGCGATCATGGGTGACGAGGATTGCGCTCACGCCCTCCAGTAGCGCACGCAGGTCGTGGCGCAGCGCCTCCTTCGCGGGGCGGTCCAGCGAGGCGAGCGGCTCGTCGAGCAGAAGGAGCCGCGGCCGTACCGCCAGCGCCCGCGCAAGCGCGACACGCTGCTGCTCGCCGCCGGACAGCGTCGGCGGATAGCGTCGGCGCAGGTGCGCCACGCCCAGCCGCCGCAGCAGCGCATCCACGTCGACGTCGCTGTGCCGGTAATGGATCCCGAAGCGCACGTTCTCCTCGACGGTGAGATGCGGGAACAGCGCGTAGTCCTGGAAGACGTAGCCCAGCCCGCGCGCGTCGGGCGGCCAGCGCGTGACATCGTCGTCGTGCACGTGCACGTACCCGCCGTGGGCGTGGAAACCCGCGATCGATTCGAGCAGCAGGGTCTTGCCGCTGCCGCTCGGGCCGAGCACGACCAGCGTCTCGCCCCGCTCCAGCCCGACCTCGACCTCGAGCTCGAACGGCGCGGCGCCCGGCGCCGTGAAGCGCGCCCGGATCGACGCCACGCAGCTCACAGCAGGCTCCCGGTCGAGCGCCCGCCGGTGAGCCAGCGCACGATGAGGAAGATGGCGGCGGATACGCCGAGGAGCAGCAGCCCGACCGCGCCGGACTGCGGCAGCCCCTCGGAGATGAAGGTGTTGTAGACGAGCACCGGCGCGTGCTGGGCGGTGACCGTCTGCCCGGTGAACGGATAGAACATGCGCACGCTGTACGACACGATCGCGACCGCACCGAATTCGGAGACGGCGCGGGCCCACGCCAGTACGCCACCGATCACGATGTGGCGGCGCGCCAGCGGCAGCAGCACGCGCACGAAGGTCGCCAGCGGCCGGGCGCCATGCACGCGGGCCGCGCGCTCCAGCCGCGGGGGAATGGCGTCGAACGCCTGGCGCGCCGCGTTGATCGCATAGGGCGCGCTGACGAACACCATCGCGATGACCATGCCGGTGATGGTGCCGAGCATGGTCATGCCGGGAAACGCACCCCCCTTGCCGAACGCAAACAGGACCATGAGCCCGGCGACCGAGTGCGGGATCACGAGCGGCAGGTCGACCAGGCTTTCGACGAGCGCGCGCCCGGGAAAGGGTTGGCGCAGGCACAGCGCGAGCGGCGTGCCGAGACCGGTACTCACCAGTGCCGCCAGCAGCGGCGCGTACACGGCGAGGTAGAGCGCATGATGGACGTCGGGATCGGCCGCCTTCTGTGCGACCAGTCCGGGATCCTGGCGCGACACGAACAGCAGCACGGGAAGCGCCAGGCCGATGAGCAGGACGCCGCCGAGCGCGGCGGCGATGACCTGGAACGCGCCGCGGCGGCCGAGCAGGGCGACGGCCGCCGCGCTCAACGGCATGAACAGGGCGTACAGCGTCGGCCGGCCGGCCGCGACGCAGGCCCAGAATACGACGAGCTGCAGGACGAGAAAGGCGGTGAACGCCGCGGCCCGCAGGCCGCGACGTCCGGTGGTGACGACGGGCATGCCGTCCAATGCACTCGCCCCCGTGGGCCTACAGCGCCAGTGGCCCCAGGCTTTCCCGGGCGCTGACGAGCCGCCGCACGACGTCGGGCGCGGCGGCCTCGTCCGCCTTCGGCACCACGGCGGGCTGCACGGGCACGAAGCCCGTCTTGTCCAGGTACTCGCGGCCATGGTCGCCCAGCATGTAGGCCACCCAGGCATTGCCGGCCCCCGGATCGGGCGCGTTGCTCGGCACCGCGATGCCGTAGGCGATCGGCGCGCCCACGTACGTGCCGCTGCGCGTCTTCACCCGGGCCTTGCCGTAGTGCTCGGCGTACTCCGGCGTCGCCTTCGACAGGTCGACTTCCGGCTGCAGGTGGATCCACGGCAGATCGCCGGTGCTCGAGATCGACTGGTAGTAGAAGACGTAGTCGAGCTTGCCGGCGGCGAGCTGGCCCTCGAGGTTGATCTCCGTGCCGGTCGGCACGATCGAGTTGGCGCGCAGCTTCCTGTAGGTGGCGTCGTCATAGAGCGCCTGGCCGCGGAACGGGATGCGCCCCAGTTGCATCGTCATTACGGTGCGGTAGCCGCCCGGGTCAACGGCCGGGTCCGAGTGCCCGATGCGCACGCCATCGCGGCTGAGGATCTCCCACCAGTTGTCGGCGGTGATCTCGTCCGCCCCCTTCGAGTCGGGGCGGTACTGGATGGTCATCGCGTTGGTCGCGAAGATCGCGTACCACCTGCCGTAAGCGGGCAGCAGCCGGTCGCGCAACAGGCGGTAGTCGGACACGGCGAGCACCTCCGCCTTGCGCCCGAGCTCGGTGATCTTCCTGGTCGATGCCACCGAGCCCTTGGCCTCGCGGTTCACGCTCGCGCCCGTCGCCTTCTCGAACGCCTTCTCGGCCATGGCGAACGGCGGCCCGAGGCTGCCGGCGTGGAAGATGGTGACACTGCGCCCGGACAGATCCGGCATGCCGGCGTCGGCGCCGAAGGCGAGCGACGGGCCGAAGGCGGCCAGGCCGCCGAGGGCGCCGGCGGTCTTGAGGAAATCGCGGCGGCTGCGGCAGGCCGCGGATTCGGTCCCGGCGTGCAGCGAATTGCGGATGCGATTGCGGCCCATGTCGTATCCCCTCCCTGAGAGCGGCTTCCGAAGGTGGACGGTATGTGCACCGCCCTGGGACAGGGATTCTACAAAGATGTGCAGGGCGTGTCGCCTGGCAAGAGAACAAAGAATATATTGCAGGAATATGCGTGATTGTGCAGCTTTCATGGCGGCGCGAACTGCACGCGCCTCACGGCTTGTGGTGCGCGTCCCCCCGCTCGATCCTGCGGCGCACGTGGCGGATGAGCGCCCAGAGGCCGATCAGCAGGACCGGCGCCGCGACACCGACGATGGCCTCGACCGGCAGGTCGGCAGCGCCCGGCACGGTATGCGCGATCCCGTAGCCGATCTCGCGGACCAGCCCGGAGAGGTAGTACGCGCCGGCGATCACGGTGATCACCTCGACCGTCTGCTCGAGGCGCAGCTGGAGGCCGGCCCGCCGGTTCATCGATTCCAGCAGGTCGCGGCTCTGGGTCGTCTGCTTCACGTCGAGCCGCGTGCGCAACAGGGCGTTCGCCCGCCCGACGCGCTCGGCGAGATCGTCCGTTCGCCGCCGGACCGCGTTCGCGGTGTCCATGGCCGGGCGCAGCCGCCGCTCGAGATAGTCGCCGATCGGCTCGAGATCGGGCAGCCGGCCCTCGCGCAGCAACTGGAGCCGCCGCTCCATGAGCGAATGGTAGGCGGTCGCAGCCGAGATCCGGTAGTTGGCCTCGGCCGCGATGTGCTCGGTCTCGGCCGCCAGGGCGGTCAGTCGATCCAGGTAATCCCGCTCGTCCGCCTCGGTGACGTCATCGCGACGGCGCATCTCCGCCGTGATGTCGGCGAGGCCGTGCTCGACGTCGCCCAGGCGCGGCCCGACCCGGCGAATCGTCGGCAGGACCAGCAGGGCCGTCATGCGGTAGGTCTCGATTTCCAGCAGGCGACGGATGTGATAGCCGGCCTCGGTCGCGCCGATGCCGTGGGCGCGCACGAGCATGCGCGAATAGCCATCGCCGTGGATGCGGAAATCGGTCCACACCGAGGCCCTCCCATCCGCGATCGTGCCGCCCACGACGCGGGCGTGCCCGAACTCGGGCGGCATCGAGGCGGCGTCCGGCCCCGGGAGCTCTCCCTCGCCGAACGCGAGCTGGATCGCCACCAGGCGCTCGCCCGGCAACCGGTTGATCCAGTCGCTCGGCACGGCTTCGATCGCCGGGTCGGCGAAGGGGCGTTCGCGCAGGCCCTCGCGGTAGAAGGTGTAGGTCGAGAACTCGGTGTGACGCTCCCAGCGCATCCGCACCGTGCCGAGGTCCGCCATGAACTGCACGGCATCGTCGCCCGGCGGCACCACGTTCATCGCGCGGCACAGCCGCGCGACGTGGGCCCGATCGACGTCCGCGGCGTTCTCGCCGGAGAGCATGGCCAGGTGCGTCAGGCGCAGGGGGGGAGTCAGCGGCTCCGCCGGGCGCGCGTGGAGCTCGTCGTTGAGCACACGCCGCTGCGGGTGATCGCGCAGCCCGCGCACGCCCGCCGGGCTGCGGTCCGGCTCGACGTCGGCCATCGACAGGGCTCCCTCGGTTCCCGGCAGTGCGCCGATGCCGCGAAGATGGCAGGCGGACCGCCGGGTGGCAAGCGTGCCCGGATCGCCCGCGATCACATCATGTGGAGCCGGGCCCCGGTGCGTGCGCCATGGCGCGCGCGGCCCCGGTTCAGCGCTGCACGGCCACGCCGGCACGGGGTCCGTCCGGCCCCGCCGCCGGCGCCGGCGCCGCCCGCGATGATCGAGGGGGCGGCCGGGGCGTCAACAGGGCACGCCCGCAGACCCCGAGATACAGGGCGAAGGCGGCCATCCACGCGAGCGCCGCGATCATCCAGGCGGCCGTGCCCGACCACGGCGCGACCAGCCGCGCGACGGCGGCGACCTGGACGAGCGCGAAACCGAGCGCCAGCAGGGGGCCGGCGCGCAGCGGACGTCCCGTGTGGCCGAGAGTCGCGCGGCTCATCACGGCCAGCGTCATGGTTCCGACCGCGCCGACGAGCACCCCGTGCAACAACCAGGGACCCGACCAGGCCGGACCAAGCAGCGCGCACGCGCGCACGGCATAGCCCGCGGCGAGCCAGCCGTACCCGACGTGCAGGACGAACAGCAGGGGGTCGTGCGCCACCCTCGCGCCACGCCAGCCCAGCAGGCGGACCGCGTGGGCGACCGCGGCCCCGGCGGCCAGCGCCGCGGCCGTGGGCGGATGCGCGAGCTCGGCCACCGCGACCGCGGCGGACAAGCCGATCGCCACGCCGTCGACCGGACCGGCCGCACGGGGCAGCGCGGATACCATGCCCTCGGCAACGAGCCGGTTGCGGGTGAACGCGGGCACGATGCGCCCGCCGATGATCGCGATGAGCAGTCCCGCGAGCATGGCCGCGAATGCCACCGCGCGCGCGTCGAGTTGCGGCAGGGCCAGCATTGCACCCGCATACCACAGGACGTTCGCGGCCGTGAACGCGAGCGCGACGCCAACGGGCAACCACGCCCGCGGGCCGCCGCGGGTCGCCAGCGGTCGCGCAACGACCCCCGCGACGGCAGGCAGGAATGCCGCGTCGAGGAGCAGCGCCGGGATCGTGGCCGGCCCGTTCCACAACGCCGCGCGCGCCGCCAGCCAGAGCAGGACGAGGCCCGCCAGGGGCCAGCCCGACACGGGCCGGCTGGCAGTCCAGTTGGGCACGGCGGTGAGCAGGAATCCGGCGACGGTGGCGGGCAGGAACCCGAACAGCATCTCGTGCCCGTGCCAGCGGACGATGCCGAGGTCCGGGCTCGGCGCCCAGCCCGAGAATACGAGCACCGTGCGGCCCATGACGATGATGGCCCAGAGGGCGGCGAGCCCGAACATCGGGCGAAATGCGGCGTCGAGGAGGGCAAACCGGCGCCGTTCGGTACTGTGGGCCATGGTGGGCGTCCGTGTGCGTGGGCGGCGTGCGGGACGCAGCCTGCACGGCCGGGCGCAGCGCCACCTTGACGGGCGTCAAGCGCCTTCGGAGACGCGGCGCAGCCGATCCATTTCCGGCACGCGGATGCGATCGCCCTCCACCTCGAGACCCACGCGGCGCAGGCGTGCCAGGGCGCGCGAGAGGGTTTCGGGCTGCATCCCCAGGCGCGCCGCGATCAGGGCCTTGTCGATCGGCAGGCGCAGTTCGACCTCGCCCTCCGCGGCAGGCGCGATGCCGACGAGGAACGTGGCGAGGCGCTGTGGCGCCGAATGGGCCTGGAGCTGCTCCAGTGCCGTGACGAGCTGGCGAAGGTGGCGCGACATGGCGGCGAGCATGTTGCGCGCCACGGTCGGCTCGGCCTCGAGCGTCCGCAGGAACGGTTCGGCCGGCACGGCCAGCAGGCGGGTCGTGTCGGCGACGCCCGCACTCACCGGATAGCGACCGCCCGCGAAGATCGCGGCTTCCGCGAACGACTCCCCGCGCGTGAACACGTGCACGACGCTCTCGTGTCCCTCTGCGGTCGTCCGGTAGAGCTTCACCCAGCCGACGAGGATCACGTAGAAATGCCGGGCAGGCTCGTCCTGGCGGAAGAGCTGGCTGCCGCGCGGCCAGGATTCGACCCGTGAATGCGCGAGCAGACGCTCCAGCGTGTCCGCATCGAGCCCCTCGAACAGCGGCAGGCGTCGCAGGAGCACCCAGTCGGGCGCGGCCAGCCCGGACCGGTGCGTGGGACCGTTGTGAACGCTGCTCATGAAGATTCGCGGATCAGGCAATGGCGGACTGGTGACGGGCGCGGTCCTTCCGGGGGACCTGGGCCATGAGGTAGTCCATCTGGTCGGCGAGGATGCGCCGGTTCTCGAGAATCATGGCCTCTGCGCGCGAGGGCGTGTAGGGAATGTAGAGCATCTCCATCCCCGTCTCCTCGATCAGGCGGTCGTCCTTGCGCTGGTTGCACGCGCGGCAGCTCGTGACGACGTTCTCCCAGATGTCGCTGCCGCCGCGGGACAACGGCATGACATGGTCCCGGGTGAGCAGTGCCGTCTGGCCGGCGAAGTGCTGGCCGCAGTAGCAGCACAGCTGTCGGTCGCGCAGGAATAGTGCGTCGTTCGTCAGCCGCGGGACGGTGTCGTCGTAGAACGCGGCACGGGCACCGGAGACGGCAACGATCGAGGGAATGACGATGCGGCTGCGGATGCCGGTCCGGGCGGAGGTGCCGCCGCGCAGCACGACGGCCGTCGCGTCCGACGCCCAGGCCACCTCGTCGCGCAGCATGTAGCCGGCGGCGACCCGGACGTCGATCCAGCGGATCGGCCGCCCGCCGGGATCGGTCTTGAGGATCATCGGTGGCCTGATCATGAACGCTGGATCCTTTCCGCGCCTCCGGGGGCCCTGTGGCGGTCCCATCGCACGGCGCCAGCCGGCGCCCCGATTCATCATGGCATAGATCGCGACAGAACGCTCGCACTGGTGGGAGATGCAGGCGCGTTCGATACCAGAGGCCGGCAGGGGCGCCTGCGGCTGCCCGGCGTGCGCGCCACGCCGAGCACTGCCATGGGTGTGCGTGGCGGCTGGCTGATCCTGCGGGCCCGGCCGCACCGCGGCGCGGGCCGCGGCGACGCGATCGCCTACAATGGCATGGTCCGGGCAGTCGACGAAACCGCCATGTGGCCGGGCAGACCCGGGCGGCGGGTGTTCCGCGCGCGCGACGTCGTCGAGCACGTGCATCCGCCGCTGCCCCGCGCGACGGAGATACCGCAAGGGCGCAAGCAGCTGCGCATGCTGCATGGCAGGCCGTGGCTGGCGCCGGTGCCCGGGACGGCGATCGCGGCCACACTCGCGTGGCCCGGTTTCGGCGGGTCGCCGTGCTGAACCCTCGCTGGGAGAATGGCATGGATGTGCAGCGGACCCCGGGACGCGAAAGCGCGCACCGGATCGTCATTGCCGGCGGCGGGTCGGGCGGCCTGAAGCTCGCCACGCGACTCGGGCACCGCTTCCGGCGCGACCCGTCCGTTCAGGTCACCCTGGTGGACGCCTCCCTCACGCACGTATGGAAGCCGTTGCTGCACGAGGTCGCCGCGGGCACGCTCGACGTGCACGACGACGAGTGCGACTACCTGGCGCACGCCCACCGGCACCACTTCACCTTCGTGTGGGGGCGGATGGATGGTCTCGACCGAGCCGGGCGCCGCCTGCACCTCGCGCCGCTGCAGGAAGCAGACGGTTCCGAGGCCTTGCCGGCGCGCAGCATCGGGTACGACACGCTGGTGATCGCCGTGGGGAGCGTGAGCAACGACTTCGGCGTGCCCGGTGTCGCCGCGCACTGTTTCAGCCTGGACTCGGCGGACGAGGCGGAGACCTTCCGCCGGCACCTGTTCGAGGCCTGCCTGCGCGCGGGCCAGCGCGGCGGGGAGCCCGCACCGGGTGAGCTCGACGTCGCGATCGTCGGTGGCGGCGCGACCGGTGTCGAGCTTGCCGCGGAGCTGGACAAGGCACGCCACGAGCTCGCGGACTACGGCGCCTGCGGGATCGATGCCGTGCGTGACACCCGCCTGGTCGTGATCGAGCGCGCGCCGCGGCTGCTGCCGGGGCTCCCGGATGACCTGGTCGACGCCACGCGCGACCAGCTCGAGCGGCTCGGCATCGACGTGCGCACCGCCGAGGAAGTGGCCGAGGTCACGGCCGACGGTATCCGCACACGCAACGGCGAGTTCATCCCCGCGCGCTTCAAGGTGTGGGCGGCCGGGGTGCAGGCGCCCGGCTTCCTCGATGGCCTGGACGGGCTGGAGACCAATGCCCGCCACCAGCTCGTCGTGCACCCGTCCCTCCAGGCGACGCGCGACGCGCGGATTTTCGCGCTCGGCGACTGCGCGGCCTGCCCGCGCGATGCCCGGGGCGAGACCTGGGTGCCGCCCCGCGCGCAGGCGGCCGACCAGCAGGCCGCTTTCCTCGCGCGCGCGCTTCCCCGCTACCTGCGCGGCGCGACCCTGCCGCGCTATGTCTACCGCGACCGGGGCTCGCTCGTGAACGTGAACGACAGCGCCTTCGGCACGCTGATGGGCGCACTGCTGGGCAGCGTGACGATCGAGGGCTGGTTCGCCCGCGTGAGCTACCGCTGGCTCTACCGAGCGCACCAGCGCGCGCTGCACGGCACGCTGCGCGCCTGCATGCTGTTCATTACCGATTTCGTCTCCCGTCGGACCCGCCCGCGCCTCAAGCTCCACTGATGCGCCGGCCCTGTGGTCGCCGCCGTTTGCGCCGCTCCGGGGGCGTCGTTATATTCAATCATATATAACGACGCCGGGATCCCTCACATGCGCAACCTCCGCCGCGGGGCGGTCCTGTGCGCGGCGCTGCTGTCGCTGATCGCCGCCACGACGGCACGGGCCGACGGGCACCTGCTGGTGTTCGGCGCGGCCAGCCTGAAGGACGCGCTCGACGCGGTCATCGAGCGCTACGAGGCGGCCTCGGGCGTAACGGTGAAGGCCGCGTACGCGTCGAGCGGCATGCTGGCACGCCAGCTCGCGCACGGCGCCCCCGCCGACGTGTTCATCTCGGCGAACACCGAGTGGATGGACTACCTGGAGAAGCGGGGCGCGATTCTCGACCACAGCCGCTTCGATCTGCTGGGCAACCGCCTCGTGCTGGTCGCGCCGCGCGGCCAGGGATCCGCGATCACGCTCGCGCCCGGCTTCGACCTCGCCGCGGCGCTCGGCGACGGCCACCTCGCGATGGGCAACCCCGCGCACGTGCCCGCCGGCATCTACGGCAAGGCGGCACTGCGGAATCTCGGTGTCTGGAAGCAGGTCGAGCCACGTGTCGTGCGCGCCGACAACGTGCGCGCCGCGCTCGCGCTGGTCGCGCGCCGCGAGGCCCCGCTCGGCATCGTCTACGGCTCGGACGCCGTGGCCGATCCCGGCGTCGAGACCGTCGCCCGTTTCCCGGACGACTCGCACCCGCCGATCGTCTACCCGGCCGCGCGCATGAAGGACGGCGCCGCCGCCGGGCAGGCGTTCCTCGACTTCCTCCGCTCACCGAAGGCTGCGTCCATCTTCGCGCGCTTCGGTTTCCGCGTGCTCGACGGATGATCGGGCTGGGCGCGGACGGTGGCTCGGCGCTCGCGCTCTCGCTCCGCGTCGCGCTGTTCGCCACCCTGCTCGATCTGCCGCTCGCGATCCTGGTCGCGGCCGTGCTCGCGCGCGGGCGATTTCCCGGTCGCGCGGCGCTGAACGCGGCCGTGCACCTGCCGCTCGTGCTGCCGCCGGTGGTCACGGGCTACGTGCTGCTGCTGCTGTTCGGCCGCCACGGGCCGATCGGGGCTCCGCTCGCCGACTGGTTCGGGCTGGTCTTCGCCTTTCGCTGGACCGGCGCGGTGCTGGCCGCCATGGTGATGGCGTTCCCGCTGCTCGTACGCCCGATCCGGCAATCGATCGAGGCCGTCGACACGCGCCTGGAGGCGGCGGCGGAGACGCTGGGTGCCGGGCGCATCGCGCGCTTCGCGACGGTCACGCTGCCGTTGGCCCTGCCGGGCATTCTCACCGGTGCCATCCTTGGCTTCGCCCGTGCACTGGGCGAGTTCGGAGCCACCATTACCTTCGTCTCGAACATTCCCGGCGAGACGCGCACGCTTCCGATCGCGATCTACACGGCCCTGCAGATCCCCGGCGGCGAAGGCACGGCGATGCGCCTCAGCCTGGTCGCCATCGCACTGGCCCTCGTCGCGCTCGCGGCCACCGAAATCGTGGCGCGCCGTCTGCGACGGCGATGGGTCGACTGACCCCATGCTGGACATCGACATCGAGGGCTGCCTGGGCGACTTCTCCTACGAGGTCGCGTTCCGGACGGAGACCGGGATCACGGCGCTGTTCGGCGCCTCGGGCGCGGGCAAGACCACGGTGGTACGAATGCTGGGCGGGCTGGCCCGTCCCGCGCGCGGGCGCATCGTGCTCGACGGGCGCACGGTGTTCGACCGCGAGCGCGGCATCGATGTCCCGGCCCGGCGGCGCCGCATCGGCCACGTGTTCCAGGAGCCGCGCCTGTTCCCGCACCTCAGCGCGGGGTCGAACATCCTGTACGGACGGCGCTTCGCCGCCCGCAAGGCGTCGGCCCGGGCGATCGACCACGTCGTCGGCATGCTCGAGATCGGCCACCTGCTGAAGCGCTATCCGCGCAACCTGTCCGGCGGCGAGCAGCAACGCGTGGCCATTGGACGCGCGCTGCTGAGCTCGCCCGAGGCGCTGGTGATGGACGAGCCGCTGGCCTCGCTCGACACGCGCCGCAAGAACGAGATCCTGCCCTTTCTCGAGCGCCTCCGCGACGAGGCGCGCATGCCGATCGTGTATGTCAGCCACTCGGTGGACGAGGTGGCCCGGCTCGCGCAGGGCATGGTCGTGCTCTCGGAAGGCCGGGTGCATGCCACGGGTCCGGTCGAGGAGGTGATGACGAAGCTCGACCTGCGCCCGATGACCGGCCGCTTCGAGGCCGGCGCGATCCTGGAGGGGACCCTCGTGGCGCACGAACCGGAGTCATGCCTGAGCCGCGTGGAGGTCGGCGGGCAATTCGTCGAGATCCCCGCGATCGACGTCGAACCGGGGCGGCGCGTGCGCATCCGCGTGCGCGGACGCGACGTGGTGCTCGGCCTGCGGCCGCCCGAGGAGATCGGCGTGCTCAACGTCCTGCACGGCACGGTCGAGGAAGTCGTGGTCGAGACCGGCACCTATGCCGAGGTCAACGTCCGCATCGACGGCCAGCGCATCAACGCGCGCATTACCCGGCGCTCGGCCGGGCAGCTCGGGCTCGCGCCGGGCAAGGCCGTGTACGTGATGATCAAGACGACCGCCCTCGACCGGGTGGGCGCCGCCCGGCGCGAGACGGGGTCTGCTGGGTAGTGTCCTGATCCGGATCCGCGCGCTGGCGCATCATCTCGTGCATCAGGTCATCCGTGGCCGCGGTCGCGCGCGTCTCGATCTCGCGGTACACGGCGATCAGCCGCAGGCCGAACGGCGTCACCTGCGCACCGCCTCCGCCGGCGCCGCCGGGCCGCGCCGCCAGCACGGGCTCCGCGAACATCCGGTTCAGGCTGTCGACCAGGCGCCACGCGCGCCGGTAGGACATGCCCATCTGCCGGCCGGCGGCCGAGATCGAGCCGGTTTCGGCGATGAGTTCCAGAAGCCGGATCTTGCCGGGCCCGATGCGCGCGCCGGCGCCCAGCTCGAGACGAATGCCCAGTCGGTGCATGCCCCCGTTCCCGTCGGATTTCTGCAAGGCGGCCCCGCGCGCGGTGGAGCTGCGCGCGGGGCCACAGGGTAGAACGAAGGCGCGGCCGGCGCACCGGCCCCACGCGTCAGCGGCGCGTGAGCGCCGCCGAGATCTCGTCGAGGATCGCGGGATCGTCGATCGTCGGCGGTACCGTGTAGTCCTCGCGGTTCGCCATGCTGCGCATGACGCCGCGCAGGACCTTTCCGGAGCGGGTCTTGGGCAGGCGATCCACGATCAGGCACTCCTTGAACGCGGCCACCGGGCCGACCCACTCGCGCACGCGGGCGATGAGCTCCGGCACGATCTCGTCGGCAGCCCGGTCGACGCCGGCCTTGAGCACGACCAGGCCGACCGGGCGCTGGCCCTTGATCTCGTCGTGCAGTCCGATCACCGCGCACTCGGCGACATCGGAGTGGCCGGCGAGCGCGGCCTCGAGCACGCCCGTGGAGAGGCGATGGCCGGCGACGTTGATCACATCGTCGGTGCGACTCATGATCGAGAGGTAGCCGTCCGGGTCGATGTAGCCGGCATCCCCCGTGCGGTAGTAGCCCGGATAGCGCTCCAGGTAGGCCTGGCGGAACCCGTCATCGTTGTTCCAGAGCGTGGGCAGGCAGCCGGGCGGCAGCGGCAGCCGAATGGCGATGTCACCGAGCTCGTTGGCCGGGCGCTCGCCGCCGTCGCCCCCGAGTACGCGGATGTCATACCCCGGCACCGGGACGGTGGCCGAGCCCGGCTTGACCGGCAATGGCTCGATGCCCATGGGGTTCGCCGCTGCGGGCCAGCCGGTCTCCGTCTGCCACCAGTGGTCGATCACCGGCACGCCGAGCAGGTCGCGCGCCCACTCCAGGGTGTCCGGGTCACAGCGCTCGCCGGCCAGGAACAGGGTGCGGAAACCGCCCAGGTCATGGCGACGCCGGTAGTGCCCCTCGTAGTCCTCCTTCTTGATGGCGCGGAACGCGGTCGGCGCGGTGAACAGCGCGCACACGCCATGGTCGGAAACCACGCGCCAGAAGGCACCGGGATCGGGCGTGCCGACCGGCTTGCCCTCGTAGAGCACGGTCGTGCAGCCGGCGAACAGCGGCGCGTAGACGATATACGAGTGACCGACGACCCAGCCCACGTCGGAGGCGGACCAGAACACCTCGCCGGGATCGATGCCGTAGATGTTCTTCATCGACCAGTGCAGCGCCACGGCATGACCGCCGTTGTCGCGCACAACGCCCTTGGGATGCCCGGTCGTGCCCGAGGTGTAGAGGATATACAGCGGATCGGTGGCCTCGACCGTGACGCAGCCGGTCGGCTGCGCCGCCTCGACCGTGGATGCCCAGTCGCGATCGCGGCCGTCACGCAGCTCGGCCTCGAGCTGTGGCCGCTGGAAGATCATGCAGGCCTCGGGCGGGTGCTTCACCATGTCGAGCGCGCGGTCCAGCAGCGGCTTGTAGGCCACCGTACCGGACGGCTCGATCCCGCAGGAGGCGCTCAGGACGAGCTTCGGCCGGGCATCGTCGATGCGCGACGCGAGCTCGTGGGCCGCGAACCCGCCAAAGACCACGGAATGGATCGCACCGAGGCGGGCGCAGGCGAGCATCGCCATCACCGTCTCGGGGATCATCGGCATGTAGATCACGACGCGATCGCCATGACCGACCCCGAGGCCCGCCAGGGCACCGGCGAGGCGCGCGACGCGATCGCGCAACTCGCGGTACGTGAAGACCGCGACCGTGTTGGTGACCGGGCTGTCGTGGATGAGCGCCGGCTGGTCGCCGCGGCCACCGTCCGCATGGCGATCGAGCGCGTTGTGGCACGTGTTCAGGCGCGCGCCGGCGAACCAGCGATAGAACGGCGCCCGCGAGTCGTCGAGGACGCGATCCCAGCGTCGCTCCCAGTCGATTCCCTCGGCGGCCTCGCCCCAGAAGCCGTCCGGGTCCTTCCGGGCCCGCTCGTAGACCGCCCGATAGCCGTTCGCCGCCATATCCGCCTCGGTCCCGCATCACGGGGTATGGGTTATGCCCGCACTTTTATCCCGGCGGCGCCGCACGTCAAATGCCCACTCTTGACTCCGTAGTCAACTACGGACTGTATATTGTGTTTCGCGGCCGGGACCGGCCGCCGGGTCCGCAAGACGGACCGCCGCCAGCAGGCATGAGAGGACGACACACATGGATCGGATGAGTATCGGGCGACTGGCGAAGGCCGCCGAGGTCGGGGTGGAGACGATCCGCTTCTACGAGCGCGAGGGGCTCCTGCCCGAGCCGGCGCGCACGGCCAGTGGCTACCGCCAGTACCCCGGGGAGACGATCGCGCGGCTGGGCTTCATCCGGCGCGCGAAACGCCTCGGGTTCTCGCTCGGCGAGATCCGCGAGCTGCTTGCGCTGGCGGAGGCCCACGGCGACCGGAGCCGCGTGAAGACCCTCGCCGAACACAAGCTGGCCGCGATCGAGCAGCGCATCGGGGAGCTCCGGCGCATGCGCGGCGCGCTGTCGCAACTCACGCACCAGTGCTCCGGACACGGCCCCGTCGACGGTTGCCCCATCATCGAGGCATTGCACGAGGACGGAGACGATCATGAGTAATTCCGCGCAGCCACACGACGAGGCGCAGGCCACCGGCCAATGCTGCCATGGAGCGTCCGGGGCGGCGTCCGATCCCGGCCCGCGCACCTGCTGCTCCGGCGAAGGCCACGACCACGGACACGGGCACAAGCAGGCAACCGGGGCGGGCGGTTCGGCGGCCGGCACCTACATCTGCGCGTGCTGCAGCGGGGTCGAGTCGGACGAGCCCGGCAACTGCCCGCACTGCGGCATGGCGCTGCAGCGGGTCGGCGGCGCGCCGACGAAGACACAGTACACGTGCCCGATGCATCCCGAGATCATCCGGGACGAGCCGGGCGACTGCCCGATCTGCGGGATGGCGCTCGAACCGACGACCGTGTCCGCCGACGACGGGCCGAGCGCGGAGCTCGTGTCGATGACACGCCGGTTCCGGGTCTCGGCGGGCCTGTCGGTGCCGTTGCTGATCCTCACGATGGGCGAGCTCGTCGGCCTGAACCTGTCGGCTCTCCTGGGCCCGACGGTGTCGGGCTGGCTGCAGTTGCTGCTGGCGACGCCCGTGGTGCTGTGGGGCGGCGCTCCCTTCTTCCAGCGCGGCTGGCAGTCCGTGGTGAACCGCCGGCTGAACATGTTCACCCTGATCGCGCTCGGCACGGGCGCGGCGTACGGATTCAGCCTGATCGCGCTGCTCCTGCCCGGCATCCTGCCCGAGGCCTTCCGCGCCGGTGGGCACGCGCCCCTGTACTTCGAGGCGGCGGCGGTCATCACGGCGCTGGTGCTGCTGGGCCAGGTCATGGAGATCCGCGCGCGCGAGCAGACCTCGAGTGCACTGCGTTCGCTGCTCGAGCTCGCCCCGCCACAGGCCGTCCGCATCCGCGAGGATGGCGGCGAGGAGACCGTCGCACTCGAATCGGTGCAGGTGGGCGACCGCCTGCGCGTGAAGCCGGGCGGCAAGGTACCGGTCGACGGCGAAGTGCTCGACGGCACGACCTCGATCGACGAGTCGATGATCACGGGCGAACCGCTGCCGGTGCGCAAGCAGGCCGGCGACCGCGTGACCGGGGGCACCGTCAACCAGGCGGGCGGGTTCGTCATGCGCGCCGAGCACGTCGGCGCCGACACGCTGCTCTCGCGCATCGTGAACCTGGTCGCGGACGCCCAGCGCTCGCGCGCGCCGGTGCAGGGACTCGCCGACCGCGTCGCCGCCATCTTCGTGCCCGCGGTCGTCAGCGTGGCCGTGGTCGCGTTCGTCGTCTGGGCGTCGATCGGCCCCGAGCCGGCGTTGAACTACGCGTTCGTGGTCGCGATCTCGGTGCTGATCATTGCCTGCCCCTGTGCCGTGGGGCTCGCCACGCCGATGTCGGTGATGGTCGGCATCGGGCGCGGCGCGCAGGCCGGCGTGCTGATCCGCGATGCGGCCGCGCTGCAGACCCTCGAGCGGGTGGATACGCTGGTGGTCGACAAGACCGGCACGCTCACGCAGGGCCGGCCCACCCTGGTGGACATCGAGCCCGCGGAGGGTTTCGACGAGGCCGGCCTGCTGCGCATGGCAGCCGCCGTCGAGCGGGCGAGCGAGCATCCGCTGGCCGCGGCGGTCGCGGCGGGTGCGGACGACCGGGCGCTGTCGCTGCCCGGGGCCGAGGCATTCGAGTCGATCACGGGGCAGGGCGTGGTCGCGACCGTGGACGGCCACCGCGTGCGAGTGGGCAATCGTGCCCTGCTGGACGCGGCCGGCATCGACTCGTCGGCGCTCGACGCGCGCGCCGAGGCGCTGCGCGGCGAGGGGCACACCGTCATGCTGGTCGCCGTGGACGAGCGCCCGGCCGGGCTGCTCGGGGTCGCCGACCCGATCAAGGACACGACGGTCGAGGCCCTCGAGCGGCTGCACGAAACCGGGATCCGCGTGGTGATGTGTACCGGCGACAACGAGACGACCGCGCAGGCGGTCGCCCGCCAGCTCGGGATCGACGACGTTCGCTCCGGCGTATCGCCGGAGGACAAGCACGCCCTGGTGATCGAGTTCCAGCGCCAGGGTCGGCGCGTCGCCATGGCAGGCGACGGCGTCAACGATGCCCCGGCGCTCGCCGCGGCGGATGTCGGGATCGCCATGGGCTCGGGCACCGACGTGGCGCTCGAGAGCGCCCCCGTCACCCTCGTGAAGGGCGACCTCCGCGGCATCGCCAAGGCGCGCCTGCTGTCGGCACGCACGATGCGCAACATCCGGCAGAACCTGTTCTTCGCGTTCGTCTACAACATGGGGGGCGTACCGATCGCCGCCGGCGTGCTCTACCCCGTGTTCGGGCTGCTGCTGTCACCGATGATCGCCGCCGCGGCCATGAGCGCCAGTTCCGTGTGCGTGATCAGCAACGCCCTGCGGCTGCGGCGGCTCGCGCTCTGAGCGGCCGACCCGCACTTGCCCCGGGCGGGGGCTTTCCTTGACCATCGCGGGCGTCGAGGGCAAGCGGACGGCCGCGGCATGGGCGCGTGGGAGACGATCACCGGTGCATTCCGGTCGGGAAACGGCGGCGACATCGCGGCCCGGCCGGACGCGCGGCGGCAGGTCGAATACTGCATCCGCGAGCACGTGCGGCCGGCCCTGGAGGCCGAGCGCGAGCGGCTGGCGGCCGCGGGGTTCGAGGCGTGGCTCGATCACGGCGACGACTGGGTCGAGCTCAGCGTGATGAACTTCAACGGCCAGCCACTTCGGTACGCTGTGCACGGCGCGGTCTACAAGGAGCCCGTGGTGAACCTCTCGTCCCTCGTGGATCCGGACGCGCTGCGGTCGTACGGGCGCATCCGGATCCGGGCGGGAGGCTCGAGCCGGCAGTATGCGCCGCGCCGATGCCACCGCGATGCGATCGCGCGCGCCGTGCGCCGCTTCCACCGCAAGTACCTCATGCGCCGCTCGGCCGGCGCCTGATACCGCGCCGGCGAAAGTCTGATCAATCCCTTGCGGTCGCGTTATGCTTGCAGGGGATTGATCAGCCCCCCTGCACCGGGAACGATGGTTCAGGCTCCGGAACAACCTCTCGCCGGCCGGCGGCCGGACCTCGACTGCACGCAGGCGGTGGACCGTCTCGTCGACGCCTTCTACGCAAAGGTGCTGGCCGACGAGATGCTGGCGCCCGTGTTCACCGAGGTGGCCGCGGTGGATCTCGATCAGCACCTGCCGACGATCAAGTCGTTCTGGCGGAAGATGCTGCTCGGGGATCGGGACTACCGGCGCAACATGGTTGCACGACACGTGGCCGTACACGCGCGCCAGCCGCTCGAGGCGCACCATTTCGAGCGCTGGCTGCTGCTGTTCACGCGCGCCCTCGACGAGCACTTCGCCGGGCCCTACGCCGAGCGCGCGCGACACCTGGCGCATGCCATCGCCGCGAACCTGGAGCATTACCTGCACACGGGGACCGGGCGGCCACGCGCGCGTGCCGGCTGATCAGCGCCGGCGCGGCGGATGGCGCAGGAAGGTCCAGGCGACCAGGACGCCGAAGACCACGTAGACGACGTGGGCCTGCCACAACGGCACGTCGTAGTAGAGCAGCCGGCCCGCCCAGTAACCGACGAAGCTCGTGCCGTGTCCGGCCTCGCCGGCAAGCGCTCGCCAGCGCGCCTCGATCAGCGTGAGAGGACAATACACGCCGAGGACGACCTCGAGCATCACGAGCCCGATGGCCCCGAGATGCGTCCACCGGAACAGCGGGTTGCGCGTCCAGCGCCAGCGCAGCACCCAGCCCGCGACGATCAGCAGCTGCCCGGCGACCACGAAGAGCACATACGCCGCGTGCACCAGGGCCAGGCCATCGGCCAGGGCCGCGTACGGCAGACCGCCAACGCCGGCTGCGCTCACCGCGCACCTTCAACCGGTGTCGGCGCTGGCCCCGGCCTCGCCCCGATGGGCCCGAAAGCAGTCGGCGACGTGGTCGTCCACGAGACCCACGGCCTGCATGTACGCGTAGCAGATGGTGGGGCCGACATAGCGGAAGCCGCGGCGTTTCAGTTCCTGCGACAACTTGCGCGAGGTGCGCGTCTCCGCGGGCACGTCCTCCACGAAGCGCGGCCGATTGACGACGGGCCGACCGTCGACGAATTCCCAGAGCCAGTCGCTGAACGATCCGACGTCGTCACGCAGCGCGAGGAAGGCGCGTGCGTTGCCAATGGCCGACTCGATCTTGTTGCGGTTGCGCACGATGGCCTCGTCGGCCCGCAAACGTTCCACGTCGGCTTCACCGAAGCGTGCCATCGATTCGGGATCGAAGCCCGCGAACGCGCGCCGGTATCCCTCGCGCTTGCGCAGGATGGTGAGCCAGGACAGGCCCGCCTGCTGACCCTCGAGGATCAGGAGCTCGAACAGGTGCCGCTCGTCGGTGGACGGCACGCCCCATTCGTTGTCGTGGTAGGCGACGTAGAGGTCGTGGCCGAGACACCAGGAGCAGCGGACCGTTTCGGTGTTGGCAGCGACCATGGGAGCATACCGGCAGTATCCGCGCGTGCGATCATACCTCCGTGACCGGCAAATTGCCCGGGTGCGTCCGGGCATGTCCGCGGCGGAACGTGCGCCACGGGAATCCGCAGCGGACCGTGCCGCGAACGATCGCATCGACGCCGTTTTCCGGGAAACGTCCCCCCGGGCGCCGGCGCCTGGACGGCAACAGGAGACCGTCACATGAGGACAAGGGGCTGGATCCTGGCCGGCGCCGCGCTGGCCCTCGTCGCCGGCGGTACGTGGTGGGCGCGGGAGGGTGGCCACGCGCCGGCCCCGGCCGACGGCCCGGGCGGACGCGTCGCGGTCGAGGCCGCGGCCGTGACGCGCGGGGCGGTCGCCGACGTCCGCCAGTTCACGGGCACGCTGGAGGCGAGCGACGCATTCACGGTCGCGCCCAAGACCGGCGGACAGATCGAGCGCGTGCACGTCGACATCGGCGATCGCGTCGGCCGGGGCCAGGTCGTGGTCGAGCTGGACGATGACGAGGCCCGCCAGGCGGTGGCCGAGGCGCGGGCCCAGCTCGCGGTCGCGCGTGCCGAGGTGGAGCAGGCCCAGGCCGACGCCCGGCTGGCCGAGCGCGAACTGGAACGCACGCGCACGCTGGCCCAGCGCGACCTGGCGTCGCAATCCGAGCTCGACACGACCCGCGCGAAGGCCGAGGCGCAACGCGCGGCGGTGTCCGTGGCTCGCGCGCGCGTGACCCAGCAGGAGGCCGCGCTGGCGCGGGCCCGCGTGCAGCTCGGCTACACCGATGTGCGTGCGGACTGGCCGGGTGACGACAAGGCCCGCGTCGTCGGCCAGCGCATGGTGAACGCGGGCGACACGGTGGCGGCCAACACCCCCATGCTGACCGTGTTGCGGATCGATCCACTGACGGCCGTCGCGTTCGCCCCCGAGTCGGCCTACGCGCTGCTGTCGAAAGGCCAGGACGCGAAGATCACCGCGAACGCCCTGCCCGGACGCACGTTCGAGGGTCACATCGCCCGGGTGGCGCCGCGCTTTGCGTCCGACTCCCGCCAGGCGCGCTTCGAGGTCACGCTGGCGAACACCGATCGTGCACTCAAACCGGGCATGTTCGTGACCGTGCGCGTGCAGGTCGATCGTGCCGAGCACGCCACGCTCGTGCCGCGCGAGGCCATCGTTCGACGTGACGAGGGCCCGGGCGTATACCGCGTCGTCGACGGCTCGCCGCCGACGGTGAAGTTCGTGCCGGTACAGCTCGGCATCGACGGCGGCAAGCGCGTGCAGGTGCTGGAGCCGCAACTGTCCGGCCGCGTCGTCACCCTCGGCCAGCAGATGCTCGAGGACGGCGCGCCCGTCGTCGTGTCGCGGCTGCCGAAGTCGTGAGCCTCCCCGGCTTCAGCGTCCGCCGCCCCGTGCTCACGGGGATGGTGACCCTGATCGCCGTGCTCCTCGGGGCGATGTCGCTCACACGCCTGCCGATCGATCTCCTGCCGGACATCGAGTACCCGTTCATCACGGTATCCGTGTCCTATCCGAATGCCAGCCCCGAGGCCATGGAGGAACTGGTCGCCAAGCCGATCGAGAACGCGGTGGCGACCGTGCAGGGTGTCGAGGAAATCACGTCGAGCTCCGGCGAGGGCGTCGCCAATGTGCGGCTGAAGTTCGACTGGGGCACGAACCTGAACTTCGCCGCCATGGACGTGCGCGACGCGATCGACCAGGAATACGAGGATCCGCCCGAGGGTTCGGAGCGGCCGTCGATCCGCAAGTTCGACACCTCGCACGCGCCGATCATGCTGATCGGCTTCTTCAGCGGCATCGACCCGATCGCGCTGCGCCAGATCATCGACAATCGCCTGAGCTATCGCATCCAGCAGATCCCCGGCGTGGCCCAGGTGGACCTGTGGGGCGGACCGGAACGCGAGGTCCAGGTACGGCTGCGGCCCGAACGTGTGCAGGCGCTCGACCTGTCGCTGGCCGACATCGTCAACACGATCCGCGACGCGAATCTCAACCGGCCCGGCGGCTCCATCGAGCGCGGCAACACCGAGTTCACGGTACGCGTGCCCGGGCGCTTCGACAGTCTCGCGGAACTGCGCAATACCGTGGTGGCCGTGCGCGCCGGCGCCCCGGTGAAGCTGGGGCAGGTTGCCGAAGTCGCCGACACGCAGAAACGCGTGACCCGCATCATCCGGATCAACGGCGAGCCCGGTATCCGCATGGCCGTGCGCAAGCAGTCCGGGGCGAATACGGTGGACGTGGCGCGACGCCTGCACGCGTCGATCGCGCGCATGAACCGCGACTACCCGCAGATCCGGATGCGCTCGCTGTTCGATACGTCGACGTACATCAAGCACTCGATCGCGAACGCGACCTTGTCGATGATCGCCGGCGCCACGCTCGCGATCCTCGTGCTGCTGGTGTTCCTGCGCAACCTGCGCGCCACGCTGGTCGTCGGCACCGCGATCCCGGTCTCGGTGATCACCACTTTCGCGCTGATGTACTTCGGCGGCTTCTCGCTCAACCTGATGACGATTGGCGGACTCGCGCTCGGCGTGGGCCTGATGGTCGACAGCGCGATCGTCGTGCTCGAGAACATCGTGCGCCGGCACGAGGAGGACGACGAGTCAGCGGACATGTCCGCCACCCGTGGCGCGAGCGAGGTCGCCGCGCCGGTCGTCGCCGGGACACTGACGACGCTCGCGATCTTCGTGCCGATGTTCTTCGCGCAGGAGCTGGCCGGACAGCTGTTCCGCCAGCTCGCGTTCGTCGTCGCGTTTGCGCTTACCTGCTCGCTGCTGGTTTCGCTGTCGATCGTGCCGATGCTGGGCGCGAAGATGTTGCGCGCGCGCACGTTCCGCATGCCGGGCCCGGTGCACCGCCTCGGCGAGTGGCTGGGCGATCGGCTCGCGGACCTGGAAGCCGCGTACGCCCGGACCCTGGACACCGCGCTGGCGCACGGACGCACGGTGATCGCGGTCTCGATCCTCGCGTTCGCGGGCTCGATCGCGCTCATCCCCACGCTCGGCACGGAGTTCATGCCCGCGACGGACGAGGGCGAGGTGCAGGTCAACATCGAGATGCCGCCCGGCACGCGCCTGGAGACGGTGCAGCGCGCGGCGAGCCAGGCTGCCGCCGTCGTGCGCCAGGAGGTGCCCGAGCGGGTGAGCATGGTCACCAGCGTCGGCTCGGGGTCGTGGCGCCCCTCGGAGTCGGCGAAGGCGGATATCCGCGTGTCGCTGCCGCCGCGCGACCAGCGCAGCCGCTCGTCGGCCGCCGTCGCCGCCGACCTGCGCCGGGAGATCGGCGCGGTCGCCGGTGCGCACGTGCAGGTACACCAGCGACGCCCGTTCTTCCTGCGCGCACTCTCGTCGGGCGACGAGGCGCTCACCATCGAGGTACGGGGTTTCGATTTCGACACGCTCGACACGCTGGCCCACGAGGTCAGGCGCCGCATCCGCGACATCGACGGCATCACCGACACCGACCTCTCGCGCAAGGGTGGCGACCCGCAGCAGCTGATCCGGATCGACCGCAGCCGCGCAGCCGACCAGGGCGTGAGCGTGTCGCAGATCGCCGAGACCGTGGAGACCGCGGTCTCGGGCGAGATCGCGTCGCGCTATCTCGATTCCGGCGACGAGGTCGACATCCGCGTGCAGTTGAAGGACAACGAGACGCTGGCGCCGCGGGCGCTGCTGGACCTGCTCGTGCCGTCGCAGGATGGCGGCCTCGTGCGTCTCGGCAACGTGGCGCATGTCGAGCGCGACAGCGGGCCGGTGGTGATCGACCGCAAGGACCAGACCCGGCTGGAGGAGGTGTACGCCAACATCGCCGGCCGCGACATGGGGTCGGTCGTTGCCGACGTGCGCGCCGCGCTCGCCGGCATGCCGATCCCGGACAACTATGACGTCACGATCGCCGGCGACTACGAGCAGCAGCAGAAGGCCTTCTCGTCGCTGTTCCTGCAGATCGCGCTCGCGGTCGCGCTGGTGTTCATGGTGATGGCGAGCCTCTACGAGTCGTTCCGCGATCCGCTGATCGTGATGGGCTCGGTGCCCATGGCCCTGGTCGGCGTGGTGGCCGCGCTGTTCGTGACCGGCACGACACTGAACGCGCAATCGCTCATCGGCTGCGTCATCCTCATCGGCATCGTGGTGAACAATGCGATCCTCATCGTCGACCAGGCCAACCGGCTGCGCGCCGAGGGTCACCCGATCGCGGCCGCGCTGCACGAGGCCGGGCGGCGCCGCCTGCGCCCGATCCTGATGACCGCGCTGACGACGATCCTCGCGCTGCTGCCGCTGGCGATCGGCGCCGGCGAGGGCGGCGAGACGCAGGCGCCGCTCGGGCGCGCGGTCGTGGGCGGGCTGCTGTTCTCCACGCTGATCACGCTGGTGCTGATCCCCGTGGTCTACGAGCGCGTGCACCGCAACGACGGCCGCAGGGACCGGACGTGACCCAGGGCGCGACACCATGCGGGTCACCCTCGTGCGGTCGGGTGCGAGGACGTACCGCTTGAAGCTCTTCTACTGCGACCGTTTCGTGCTGCCGCTGCCCGAGGGGCACCGATTCCCGATGGACAAGTATCGCCGGCTGCGCACGCGCGCCGAGGCCGCGGGCGGATTCACCCTGATCGAGCCACCGGCCGCCCGCGACGACGAGCTCGCGCTGTGCCACGATCCCGCATACATCGCGCGCGTCACGGCGGGCACGATGGGCACGCGCGAGGTGCGCGCACTCGGGTTCCCGTGGTCCCCCGAGCTCGTGGAACGCTCGCGGCGATCGAACGGGGCGACCATCGCGGCGGCCCGCGTGGCGCTCGACGAGGGCGCGGCCGGCAACCTGGCGGGCGGGACGCATCACGCACGGATCGGCGCGGCGCAAGGCTTCTGCGTGTTCAACGATTGCGCGGTCGCCGCGCGCGTGGTGCAGCGCGAGGGGCGCATTGCGCGGGCCCTCGTCGTCGACACCGACGTGCACCAGGGCAACGGCACGGCGGAGATCTTCGCGGGCGACGACTCGGTGTACACGTTCTCGATTCACGGGGCGCGCAACTTCCCGGTCCGCAAGGCGACCGGAGACCTCGACATCGGCCTCGACGACGGGGCCCGCGACGATGAGTGGCTCTCGGCGCTGGACGCGGGCCTCGCGCGCGCCTTTGCCGCGACACGCCCCGACCTGGTATTCCACGTCGCGGGCGCCGACCCCTACGAGCACGACCGACTCGGACGGCTCGCCGTGACCCGGCAGGGGCTGGCGGAGCGCGATGTGCGGGTGGTCGAGCGCTGCAGGCGGGCGGGCGTGCCGCTCGTGGTCGTGATGGGCGGCGGCTATGCGCGCGACATCGATTCGATCGTCGACATCCACCTGGCCAGCGTGCTGCGCGTGGCCGGGCGGACGCCATCGGTCGACCCGGCCCCGACCGGCACCGGCACGCACTGAGGGGCGGTTCAGGCCACGGCCAGCGCGCAATCGGTCGGCAGGCGAATCTCGACCACGATGGGCAGGTGGTCGGACGGACCCTCGTCGAGCACGCGGGTCCGCTCGATCCTCAGGTCCGTGGTCGTGAGGATGTGATCGAAGTTCTGGAGAGGCTTCCACGCGGGCCACGTGTTGATGCGCTCGGCCGGCTCGACCAGGTGGCTGCGGGCGAAGAAGCGCTTCATCTCCGGTGCGCCGTGCTGCGCATTGAAGTCGCCCATGACGATCGCGTGCGGTGCATCCTCGATCAGCTCCGCGATGAAATCGAGCTGGCGGCCACGCGTCTGGCGCCCGAGCGCGAGATGGACGATCACGACGGACAGGGAATTCGCGCCGTCACCGAAACGGAGCAGGAGTGCACCGCGCCCGGGCACGCGGCCGGGCAGCGCCAGCGGCTGCACGAAGCGGGGACCCACGCGCGACAGGGCGCCGATGCTGTGCTGCGCCAGGCGGCCGAGCCGCCGGTTCGTGCGCTCGGTCCACCACGGATAGCCGGCACGACGCGCGAGGTACTCGGTCTGGCTGATGAAACCGGTGCGCAGGCTGCCCGCGTCGGCCTCCTGGATGGCGACGAGGTCGTAGCCGCGCACCTGGTCGGCGATGGCCGCGAGCGTGCGCAGGCGCTCACCATGCGGCAGGATGTGCTTCCAGCCGCCGGTGACGTAGTCGCGGAACGCCGAGGTCCGGATTCCGACCTGGATATTGTAGGAGAGGACCCGGAACGGGCCGGGCTGTGCGGATGTCGTGGAAGTGTCCGTGTCGTCGTCAGCCGGAACCACCGCGCGCGGCCGCCACCCGGTCGTTGATGATGTCGATCATGCGATCGAAGTTGCCCGCGAGCGCGCCCGAGGTCACGTACTGGCCGTCGATGACGACGGATGGCGTGCCCGAGATTCCGTACGCCCGCTGCAGGCTCTTGGCGCGCCGGATCTTCGTGTCGACCGCGAACGACTTCATGGTCGCAACGAACTTGTCGCCGTCGATTCCGAGCGTCGACACGAACTTGCCGAGATCCCCCGGCTGCGTGAAGCGCTGGCCCTCCTCGTGGATCGCGTGGAACATCGCGTCGTGGAAGCGGTCGAGCACGCCCATGACGCGCGCTGCGTAGTATGCGCGCGCGTCCAGCTCCCAGGAAGGTCCGAGGATGGCGGGAACGTAGCGGAACTCGACGTCGTCGGGCTTCTGCGCGAGCCAGCGCTTGATGTACGGCTCGAAGTGGTAGCAGTGCGGACAGCCGTACCAGAAGAACTCCGTCACCTCGACCTTGTTCGGGTCGGTGGCGGGGTGCGGACCGGTGACCGTGCGGTAGCCCTGGGCCGCCATGGCGGTGGGGACGAACAGCAGGCCGACGGCAGCGGCGGCTACGATACGGAGGAGTCGATGCATCTTGGTCGATTTCCCTGCGGGGCCCGGAATGGTCCGACCATGCCGCGGCCCGGGAGTTCGGCGGCGGCGCGTCCCGGCATCGGGCCGGGATACCGCCGGGACGCCGCGTGTCAGTTCAGCCCGGAAATGTAGTGGGCGACTGCCTGGATGTCCTGGTCGCTGAGATTCTCGGCGACCGAGCGCATCACGGCATTCGGGTCGTTGGCGCGCTCACCGGAACGAAAATGCTGCAGCTGCAGCTGCACGTACTGCGGCCACTGGCCGCCGATGACCGGGTAGTTCGCGCCGGGATTGCCCTTGCCGCGCGGGCCGTGGCACGCCGCGCATGCGGGCACGTTCCTGGGGGGCAGCCCGCCGAGGTAGATCTCCTGGCCGCGCTTGACCAGGTCCTTGTCCGAGGCGCCCATGATCTTGTGGGGCTGCTGGCTGAACCAGGCGGCCAGGTTCCGCATGTCGTCCTCGTTCAGGCTCGCCACCAGGCCGGCCATCTGCGGGTTCTTGCGCTTGTCGCCCGCCTTGAAGGCCTTGAGCTGCTCGAGGATGTAACCGGCGTGCTGGCCCGCGATGTTCGGCCATTGCCCGTCGGGGCTGTTGCCCTTGGGACCGTGACAGCCGGCGCAGGCCTGCGCCTTGGCCTGCCCCGCCTGGGGATCGCCCCCCGGCATCAGCGGGGTGCTGTCCGCCGCGGTCGCCGTTCCGACCACCGCGAGCGCGCAGAGTGCGACTGCCGTCACTGCCTTCTTCATGCTCGCCTGACTCCGTAGAATACCGGGCCGCACGGGCGCCGGGCGGCCCGCGCACGAAAGCCCGAAACTATACCAGAGTGCCGGGTTCGATCAATTGCGGGCCATGCGGAGGCGACGATGGCGGAAGTGCCGGAGCAATACGCGCACGCGCGTTTCGTGAGCAGCGTGGCGCGCCTCGCGCAGTTGCCCGAGGACGGCGCGGTCGAGGTTGCCTTCGCCGGGCGCTCGAATGCAGGCAAGTCCAGCGCACTCAACGTCATCGCCGGACAGCGCGGGCTGGCGCGCATCAGCAAGACGCCGGGCCGGACCCGCCTGATCAATCTCTTCGAGATCGGTGCGGGGCGGCGGCTGGTGGACCTGCCGGGCTACGGCTACGCGAAGGTGCCCGAGTCGACGCGCAGGGACTGGGAAGTCCTGCTGGCCGGATACCTCGAGCGGCGGCGGACGCTCGCCGGCGTCATCCTCGTCCTCGACGCCCGGCGCGGTGTCACCGACCTCGACCGCCGATTGCTGGAGCTGATCACGCCGAATCGCGTGGGCGTGCACGTGCTGCTCACGAAAGCGGACAAGCTCGGACGCGGCGCCTCGGCGCACGCGCTGGACGAGGCGCGCCGCGCCCTGGAGCAACTCGGTGTGGAAGCCACGCTGCAACTGTTCTCGGCGACGCGCCGCACCGGGCTCGAGGACGTGCACGGCATCCTCGACACGTGGTTCGCCGGCGGCGCGGACGGGACGTAGCAGGTTCCGAAGAAGGCCCCGGCGCCAGTGGGGCGTCGGGGCAACGTATCCCGGCAGGTGTGCCGGGCGACCCGCTGAGGGAGGTAGCGGGTCAGCGCCCGGGAAAGGCGCTGTATTGGTGAGACCCTCCAGCGGCGGAAAAGTTCCCGGCGCGGCGCGGGCCGCATGCCCGCATGATATGCTGCTGCGAGGCCGCGCGGGCATGGTACGTGCTGCGAAGAGGCGGGAACGAATCGCGCGCTCGCATTGTCGGCCCCGGGGGTGGTCCATGGCGCAAAGGCCAACGCACACCGCCGGGAAGGAGCCCGGGCTCGATCCGCTCTTCGGCGCGGTGCGCGAGCTTGTCGCCCGGTGCGCGCCCGACGGCCGCATCCTTGACCTGAGCCCCGACTGGCAGCCCGGCCCGGCGCATCCCGCGCCCGCATCGGTCACCGACCTCGCGGTTGCCGGCGACCGTCAACGCATGGAACGCCTCGTGGCGCAGGCCCGCGCCCACGAGGTCGTCCATTGCACCGCGCGCCACGCGGCCACCGGCATCGAGCTGCGCTGGACCCTGCTGTCCGGCAGCAACGGCCGGGCACACCTGTTCGCGTCCAGCGTCGACCCCGACGGATTCACCGCGCACGCCATGGCGCACAACACGGCCGCGGGCATCGCGCTGATCGACACGGCTGGGCGTTACGCCTTCGTCAACGAGGCGTTCTGCAAGCTGAACGGCTTCGCGGCCGAGGAACTGATCGGGCGCGAGTTCAGCAGCGTCGTGGCCGCGGAGAACGTGGAGTACGCGCTGGCGAATCATCGCCGCGTCCTCGCGGGCGACAGCCAGGACGCGCCGCGCGAGATGCTCCTGGTGCGGCGCGACGGCCGGTCCATCCTGATCCGCAGCAGCAGCCGGCGCATCGTGCTGCCCGGCGGCGATATGTACCGGCTCAGCACCGTGACCGACGTCACGGACACGCGTGCCCGCGAACGACGGCTCGCGGACGCGGAGGCACGCCTGCGCGACCTCACCGACGCGATCCCGGGGGCGATCTATCGCCTGGAGCGGTCGCCCGACGGCGGCTACACGACCACCTTCATGAGCGAGGGCTTCCGCGCGCTGACGGGCCTGCCGGACAACGTCGAGCTGTCGAGCTTCGACACGGTCATGGGCCTGATCCCGCGGTATCACCGCGAACGCGCGGTGGCACTGGCCGAAGGCTCCGCGCGCAAGCTGCTCCCCTACGACCAGGAGCTGCCGATCGACGGCCCCGCGGGCCGGGTGTGGGTGCAGGCCCGCGCGCAGCCGCACCGCGAGCCGGACGGCACGGTCGTCTGGAACGGGCTGATGCTCGACGTCAGCGACCGCAAGCGGGCCCAGACCCGGCTGGCCGAGGCGGAGGCCCAGCTGCGCGACATCAACAGCACCCTGCCCGGTGCCGTTTACCAGTTTCACCACGCGGCCAGCGGCGAGCTGCATTTCGTGTACATGAGCGAGGGCCTGCGACGCCTGGGCGAGCTGCCCGCGGACTATCCGCTGGAGGACTTCGACGCATTCATGGGGCTCGTGCCCGGGGACGAGCAGGGTCCGCTGCTCGAGGCCGTACGCGAGTCCGAGCGCACGCTGGCGCCGCTGCACCACGAGTTCCGCCTGGTGACGCCCGCGGGACGACGCTGGGTCGAGGCGCGGTCCATTCCGTTTCCCGACGACGGCGGCGTTACCTGCAACGGGCTTCTCGTCGACGTGACCGAACGCCACGAGGCGCGCTCCGAGGCGGCGCGCCTGAACGCGATCCTGGAGTCGACGCCGGACATCGTCGCGATCACCGACACCGACGGACTGATCCGGTACCTGAACGCAGGTGGCCACCGCCTGCTGCGCATTCCCGAGACGCAGGACGTCGACGGCCGCAGGTTCCTGGACTTCGTGGAGACCGCCGACGGGGCGCGCCTGCGGCACGAGGCGATCGCGCAGGCGGCGCGCGCGGGATCATGGGAAGGCGAGGTCACCCTGGTCGCGACCGACGGCACCCGCATCCCGGCCTCGCAGACCGTGCTTTGCCACCGCGACCGGCGCGGCCGTATCGCGCGTTTCTCCACAATCGTGCGCGATCTGTCGGAGCGCATCGCCGCCGAACGCCGCATCGCCGCCAGCGAGGCGCGCTTCCGCACGCTCTACGACGAGACCCCGGTCATGCTGCATTCCGTCGATCGCGAGTTCCGCATCGCGGGGGTCAACGCCCACTGGCTCGAGGTCACGGGATACACACGCGACGAGGTCGTCGGGCGCCCGCTGGACGCCTTCTACGCCGATGCCACCCGCGAGTGGATCCTGGAGACCGCGCGCCCGGAGTTCGTGCGCACGGGACGACTGCGTGAAACGCCCTGCCGGGTGGTTCGCCGCGACGGTTCCGTCCTCGACACGATCATGTCGGTCAACGCCGTCTACGACGGCGCGGGGAACTACGCGGGCGCGCTGACGGCGATGACCGACGTCACCGCGCAGCGCCGGGCCGAGGCCGAGTACCGCGACATCTTCGACAACGCGACCGAGGGCATCTATCGATCGAGCGCCGACGGGCGACTGCTGCGCGCCAACCCGGCGCTGGTGCGCATGCACGGCTTCGACACGGAGGCCGAGCTGCTCGAGTCGATCACCGATATCGCCACGGAATGGTACGTCGACCCGAAGGCGCGCGATGCGATGCTCGGGATTCTCGCGCGCGACGACCGCGTGGAGAACTTCGAATCGGAGATGTACCGCCGCGCGACCGGAGAGCGCGTCTGGATCAGCGAGAACGTGCGCGCGGTGCGGGACGCCGACGACCGGATCGACTACTACGAGGGCACGGTGCGCAACATCACCGCCCAGTACGGCGCGCGCCAGCTGGCCGCGCGCCGTGGCGAAGTGCTCGAGATGATCGCGCGCAACCATCCGCTGACCGAGATCCTCTACGAGATCGTCGGCATGGTCGAGCAACATGAACGCCGACTGACCGGCGCGATCTTCCGGCTGCAGGACGGGCACCTGTACGCGGAGGCGGCGCCCGGCCTCTCGAATGCCTGCATCCGCGCGGTCGACGGCCATGCGCCCAGCGAGGTCGGCAGCGCGATCGGCACCGCCGTGCACGGCGAGCGGCACGCGAGCGATACCGAGCTCCGGGCGGCGCACGGGCGGCCGAGCGCCTTCGTGTCGGCCGTGGCCGCCTCCGGATACGGTGCCGTGGTGGCGGTACCGATCCGCGATCAGGGCGGCGCCGCCCTGGGCGTGCTGTCGGCGTTCATGCAGCACGCCAGCGAGACGGACGGCGACATCGTGCCGCTGCTGCACGAGACGGGACAGATCGCGTCGATCGCCATCGAGCAGTATCGGCTCTCGCAGGAGCTCGTGCGCCAGGCCCGCTACGATCCGCTGACCGAACTGCCGAACCGGGCGCTGCTGGCGGATCGCCTGGCGCTGGCGATATCGGAGGCCAGGCGCGGCCGCTATCCCGTCGCCGTGATCCTGCTCGACCTGGACGAGTTCAAGCTGGTCAACGACACCCTGGGCCACAGCGCGGGCGACGAGTTGCTCCAGAAGGTGGCCGAGCGCCTGCGCCACTGCCTGCGCGAAGGGGATACGGTTGCGCGCCTCGGTGGCGACGAGTTCGTGCTGGTGGTGCCCCTGCGCGGCAGCATCGACCCGACGGATATCGCCGAGCGCGTGCTGGCCTCGCTGCAGGGCAGCATCCCCGTCGCGAACCGCGAGCTGACGGCCCATCCGAGCATCGGCATCAGCGTCTACCCGCAGGACGGGGGGACGCCGGAGGTACTGCTGCAGGCGGCGGATACGGCCATGTACGCCGCCAAGCACGCGGGCAAGAACCGTTACCGCTATTTTGCCGACGACATGAACCAGCGCATGACGGAGCGGCTGCGCATCGAGGCCGAGCTGCGCAACGCGCTGGACTCCGACGAGCTGGTGCTCCACTACCAGCCGCGGATCGCGCTGGCCGACGGCCACGTCGCGGGAGCCGAGGCCCTGTTGCGCTGGCACCATCCGGAGCGCGGTGTGCTGAGCCCCGATTCGTTCCTGCCGATTGCCGAGCGCGGCCCGCTGATCGGGGAAATCGACCGGCTGGTCCTGCGCGAAGCGGCCGGGCGGGCGGCCCGCTGGCAGCGGGCCGGCCACGGGCTCATCCTGTCGGCCAACCTCTCGACACGCGAGCTCCATGCCGGGAACTTCGGCGCCGAGGTGGCCCGCATTCTCGCCGACTCGGGCGTCGAGCCCGCGGGCCTCGAGCTCGAGATCACCGAGAGCATGCTGATGCTCGACTTCGAGCGCGCGACCCGGCAGTTGCGGGACCTCAAGGAACGCGCACCGGGCCTGCGCATCGCGATCGACGACTTCGGCAGCGGCTACTCGTCGCTCAATTACCTCCGCCACCTGCCCATCGACACGCTCAAGATCGACCGTTCCTTCGTCGCGGACCTGTGCACCCCGGACTCGGCGGCGACGGCACGCGCCATCGCCAAGACGATCACCGAGCTCGGCCACAATCTCGGCCTGCGCGTCGTGGCCGAAGGCGTCGAGCAACAGGCACAGGCGGACGTGCTGCGCGCGTTCGGCTGCCACGAGGCCCAGGGCTTCCTGTTCGATGCCGCGCTCTCGGCGGACGCGTTCGAACGCCGGATCGCCGGAGACGCCCCGCACCACGACCATTGAAACCCGCGCGCCGGCCCGCCCGCACAACCGCACGCCCGAAAACCGACCGCCAGCGCCGGGACGGGATTCCGGTTTTCGGCACGCGCCTTGCTGCAGGTCCTTCCGAACCGCGGTCTGCACGCCCGCGGACGGCACGGTCACCCGACACCCTCCCGGAGCGCATGCCCCATGCCGGACCGCGGCGAATCCCTGGCGACGGATGGCCTCGAGCTGGCACGCGCCATGACGTGCCGGGGCGATGCGGCCGGGCGCGTCGTGGCGGCGGCCGGGGCCACGGGATCGCTCCTGGGGGTGCGCGCGGAGGCGCTGCCGGGACATCGCCTGGTGGACCTCGTGCAGGGGTCGGCCGGCCGCGCGCTGTCGGAAGTCCTGGCCGGCCTCGATCGCGCCGGGGAACCGGCCGAGCTCGAGATCGCGCTCGGTGCCAACGGCGAGGCGCCGCTCACCCGGTGGCGCATCCGCCGGGAGGCCGACGCGGGCTTCCTGGCGTTCGCTGCCGACGTCACCAGCGAGCGCAAGCGCCTGACAGCCTTCCGTCGCGTCGTCGACGCGCTCCCGGTCATGATTGCCTACGTGGACCGCGAGAAGCGCTACCGTTTCAACAACGGCGCGCACTGTCGCCAGTTCGGATTGAGCAGCGCCGAGCTGTATGGCCGGCCGGTACGCGAGGTCATGGGCCCGCGCGCGTACGCGCTGATCGAGGCCGACATCGAGCGCGCCCTGAACGGAGAGCCGGTGCGCCACGAGCGCGCCCTGAGCCTGCAGGACGGGCGCCATCTCGACACGCGCGCGGAGTTCCTGCCCGACATCGCCAGCGATGGCTCCGTGTCCGGTTTCTACCTGGTCGCGCAGGACGTGACCGAATACCGCAGTACGCTGGACCTGATGCGGGCCGCGCACCGGGTCACGTCACGCCAGGACGTCTCCGTCGACGAGATGATCCAGGAGCTCCTGGAGCTTGGCGCGCTGCATTTCAACCTGCCGATCGGCAGCGTTGCCTCGCTCGCGGGCGACAGCCTGCGCCTGGAATACGTGACGCCCGCCGACCGCGCGCTGCCGCCGGGCCGCGTGTATGCGCTCGCCTCGTCCTGTGCTCGCCGGGTGATCGAGGGCGACGAAGTCGTGCACTTCCACGCCGGTCCGCCGGACACGCCCTGCCGCCAGCCAGGCCACGGCGACACCCCGCCCGCGGCCTACCTCGGCGTGCCGCTGTTCGTGCGCGGCAGGCTGTACGGCGTGATCGCCTACTCGAGCGACGGCGTCCGTGAGACGCCGTTCGACGAGATCGACTGCGAGCTCGCGCGCCTGCTGGCCGGCGCCGTGAGCGGACTGATCGCGCGTGCCCAGTACGAGGCCCAGCTCCACGCGGCGAACCAGCGCCTGCTCATCGAGGCGAGCACGGATCCGCTCACCGGCCTCTTCAGCCGCCGCTTCATCGACGAGATTCTCGGGCGCGAGGTGGAGATCGCGAATCGGCACCACCGCGACCTCGCCGTGGCCATGATCGACCTCGATCACTTCAAGGCGGTCAACGACACGCACGGCCACGAAGCCGGAGACCGCGTGCTGCAGGCGGTCTCGCGCGAGCTGACCCGCGAGCTGCGCCAGAGCGACGTCATCGCGCGCTTCGGCGGCGAGGAATTCATCGTGATGCTTCCCGAAACCAGCCTCGCCGTCGCCACGCACGCGTGCGAGCGCCTGCGCGAGCGCGTCGCCCGCCTGACCGTCGAGGTGACACCCGACGCACCGGTACGGGTCACGGCCAGCGTCGGCATCGCCGCGTTCGTCAACGGCGACGACACCCGCACCCTGCTGCGCCGCGCCGACCGGGCGCTGTACGAAGCCAAGAGCCACGGCCGCAACCGCGTCGAGACGGGCTGAGTCCGCGCGGTTCCAGCCGCGGCACGCGCCTGCCGTCGGCCATCGCGGCTCCCGGGCCGTTCAGCCACACGCAACTCCGACTCATGTAGCGCGTGAACGGCCACACACCGCCGCGCTTCATCTGCAGTGCAGATTGAATCGACCCGTACCGCATTGCGGCAGCTGCGCCGCCCGCCTGCGCTCCGGGAAAACCATCCGAAATCTTCGTCCGAGACCAGACACCGAGACGGTGCCATGAAGCACCGCGCATATCGGAATAGGACGGGACGCCGTCTGATCACCGTTCCGCATTGAAGAGAAGGCCCCGCAAACGCAGGCACGAACGTGGAATCCCTGAGCCGGGAAGTTCGACGTCGGATCCTGCACTCACGCATCCGGCGGCTGGCGCGGTGGGTTGCGATACGGATCGATCACCACCGCAGGCTTCGCTTTCCCGCCCCGCCTGTCCGCGGTGGAACCGCGTGTGCAACGCGACGACCTGCACTCGCACCACCCGACTACCCGTAGTGCGACATCCGGCTCACTGAGGCTCCAGCCGCGTCACCCGCGTACCATCGGTGACGGCCGTGCCGGGCTGCAGCACGACCTGATCGCCGGCCTGCAGGCCGTTCAGCACCTCCACTTGCAACCCGCCCTCGTGTCCCGGCTTCACCGCGCGCTGGTGCGCAACCCCGTCGACGGCGACGTACACGGCGCGGCCGCCATCCGGCGTGCGGAACACCGCGGTCTCGGGGACCTGGAGCACGTCCGGCGCGGACCACAGGATGAACTCGGCCTCGACGCGGTAGGCGTCGCCGAGGCCCTGCCAGTCCTCGTAGGGCGTGGTAATGTCGGCGATCACGCGCACGCGCTGCTCCTCGACGCCGAGCGCGGAGATCTTGGTGAAACCCGACGGCTCGACGCGCCGCACGCGGCCCTCGAGCGCGTCGTCGCCGCCCCAGCGGTGGAAGCGCACTTCCATGCCGGGCCTGATGCGCACGGCATCGGCGGACAGCACCTCGACGACCACCTCCAGCGAGCGCGGATTGCCGACCGTGAGCAGCGGCTCGCCCGCGCTGACGACGCCCTGGCTCTCGTGCTGCACGGCCAGGACCTCGCCGTCGACCGGCGCCTTGACGGCCACGGTGTCGGGCGTCGCCGACTGGCCCGCGAACTTCAGCCGCGCCTGCGCGGCGCGCAGGTCCTCGCGCGCGACGTCGACCGCGTAGCGCGCCGAGCGCAGCTCCGCGTCCGCGCGCAGCGCCTCGGACTGGGCGCGCTCCACGTCGCTGCGGGACACCTGGCCGTCCATGCGCAGGCCGGACAGGCGCCGGGACTCCGATTGCGCATAGTCGGCGCTCGCGCGCGACGCCTGGAGCCGGGCCTGCTCGGCCTCGAGCGACGCCCGCGCCCGGTCGACCTGCGCCTCGGCCTCGGCGCGCGCCCTCGGGTCCAGCGCGGCGGCCGGCGTCGGCTGCAGCGCGACCAGCGTCTCGCCGGTCTGCACGCGATCGCCAGGGTCCAGGGTGATGCGCGGCGCCCAGGCGGCGACGGGCGCCGACACGTCGTAGCGCTCGACCACGCGCGTGCGACCCTCCTCCTCGACTGTGACGGCGAGCGGCCCGCGGGTGACCGTGGCCAGGGTCACGGGCTCGGGCTCCGGGCGCAGCGCATAGGCGAGCACCGCCACCAGCGCGAACGCCGCGAGCACGAGCACGATCCATCGACGGTTCATCGGCGCCCCCTTCTCCTATTCCCGCACCTTGAGCACGCTCACGAGGTCCATCCGGAACAGCCGCCGGCCGACGGCGACCGCCGACAGGATCGCCGCCACGAGGATCACGATGGCGGCGAATGCGTACGTGCCTGGCTCGATGACCAGCGGCACGCGGAACAGCTCGGTGCTCAACCCGCGCGCGATCAGATAGCAGAATCCCCAGCCGATCGCGCCGGCCACCGGGATCGCCGCCAGCGTCAGCAGCGCCAGCTCTCCGAGCAGGATGTACGCGGTCTCGCCGCGCGTGAACCCCAGGATGCGCAGGCTGCCGAGCTCGCGTGCCCGCTCGGCCAGGCCGATGCGCGCCGAATTGTAGACGACGCCGAGTGCGATCGAGCCGGCCAGCAGCGTGTTGACGAAGGCAAAGATGAGCAGCGTGCGGCCCATCGTCTCGAGGAATGCGTCGCGGGCCGCCGTGCGGCGCGACACGGCGGCCACGCGCGGCCGCCGCTGCAGCGCGGTAAACACGCTCTGCAGGCGCCCCGGTGCGACCGCGAGATACGCGCCCGAGGCGACGCTGCCCTCGTCGAGCAGCGTGTTCAGCGCGTCGAGACGCATGTAGCCCGACACGCCGATGAAGTCCTGCACCAGCCCGGCGACCGGCACGCGGCGGACATCGCCGCTGCCATCGAGCAGCTCGACCGTGATCGTGTCGCCCACCCCCACGCCGAGCTCCCGGCCGAGCCAGGCGGACAGGAGCATGCCGGCCGCCGGCAGGCGGATCGGATCGAGCCCGCGGTCGAGCGCCCGATGCAGTTGCGCGTTGTCCGGATAGCCCTGGATCGACGTGCGGTAGCGGCGCGGGCCGTGCACGAGCTCGGCGCCGACGGCGCGGAACGGCTCGACGCCGCGCACCCCGGGCAGTGCCTGCAGCTCGAACAGCGCACTGCGCGCAGCCGGGTCGGTGAACGTGACCGTGAGATCCTCGCGGCTCGCCAGTCCGTACTGCACGTCCATCATGTAGTTGACGGCGTCCTCCTGGAAATTGCCGACCGTGAGGATGCCCCCGGCAAGCGCGATGCCGAGCACGGAGAGCACCGCGTTGAGCGGGCGCCGCTCCAGGTGCCGCAGGATCATGCGCGTCGGCTGGTCGAGCCAGCGCTGCAGCCCGAGCCGCTCGATCACGGTGGCGCGGTAGTGCGCGGGCGGCTCCGGGCGCATCGCCTCGGCGGGCGGCACCCGGACGGCATGCCACAACGCGCGCAACGTGCCGGCCAGTGCGGCGAGCAGGGCCACGCCGACGCCGCCGAGCACGGTCGCGGGCGGGAGTCGGTAGGCCAGGTAGGGGAAGCGGAAGAACTCGCGGTACAGCGAGGCCATCCCGTGACCGGCCCATGCGCCGAGCAGCACCCCGGGAATCGCGCCGGCGAGCACCATCAGGGCCACCAGGAACGCGTAGTGGCGGCCGATGACGGCATTGCCATAGCCGAACGCCTTGAGGATCGCGATCTGCTCGCGCTGCCGGTGCACCGTGCGCGTGATCACGACGTTGAGCAGGAAAGCCGCGACGCCGAGGAACAGCAACGGCACCACGAGGGCGGTCGAACGCAGCTCCCGGATCTCGTTCGAGACGTACTCGTTCGAGGTCTGGTCCGACCGATCGTAGGCGCCGATGCCGCCGTACGGCTGCAGCAGGCGGTCGAGCGCCGGGATCACGTTGACCGCCGCCGTACCCGGCGCGAGCGTGAGCGTCAGGTCGTTGAAGGCGCCATCCATGTCGTAGGCGGCCTCGAGCGTGGGCCGGCGCATCCAGGCGATCGCGTAGCGCGCGTAGTCGGGGAACAGCGAACCGGGCTGGATCTGGTAGACGTACTCCGGCGACAGGCCGATCCCGGAGATCGTCAGCGTGCGCCGGCGGCCATTGATCGTCGCCGGCAGGCGGTCGCCCGGCTGCAGCCCGTGGGCCTCGGCGAACGGCTCGCTGATCACGACCTGCGTGCTCGCCCCCGGCGCCGGCAGCGCGCCACGGCGCAGGTAGACCCGGTTGAGGGGTGCGTTGCCGTGGTCGGGGAGCGACACCAGGCGGGCCGTGACCGGGTCGTCGAAGCCCGCGATCTGCAGCCGCGCCTGGCCGACGATGCGGGACTCCACCCGGCGCACGCCGTCCAGCTGCGCCGCCCGCGCCGCGAGGTCGTCCGGCGCGCGGGTGACGTGCGCGAACACGTCGGCGAAGGCGTAGTCGCGGTAGAAGGCACGCTGCGTCGCCTGCAGCGACGCGATCACCGAGAAGGAGATCACCCAGGTCGCCACGCCGCCGGCGACGACGGCGGCCGTCGCCGCCGTCTGACCACGCAGGCCCCAGAGGTCGCGCAGCAGCTTGCGCGTGAGCGCGGACGGGCCTACCACGCCAGCTCCGCGGGCGCGACGCGCTGGTCGTTGCGTTCGACACTCGCCACGCGGCCGTCGCTGATGCGGATGGTGCGATCGGCCATGCGCGCGATCACCGCGTTGTGCGTGATCACCGCGGTGGTCGTGCCGAGCTCGCGGTTGACGCGATCGAGGGCCTCGAGCACCACGATGCCGGTGCGCGAGTCGAGCGCACCAGTGGGCTCGTCGCACAGCAGCACCGCCGGACGCTTGGCGATGGCGCGGGCGATGGCCACCCGCTGCTGCTCGCCGCCGGAGAGCTGGGCCGGGAAGTGGTCGAGGCGCCGGTCCAGGCCGACCAGCGCGAGCGCCTCCTCCGGCGTCATCGGCGCGCGCGCGATCTCGGTGACGATGGCCACGTTCTCGCGCGCCGTCAGGCTCGGGATGAGATTGTAGAACTGGAACACGAAGCCCACGTGCTCGCGCCGGTAGGCGGTGAGCGCGCGCTCGTCGCCGGCGGTGAGCTCACCTCCGCGGTAGTAGACGTGGCCGCGCGTCGGCACGTCGAGACCGCCGAGGATGTTCAGCAGCGTGGACTTGCCGCTGCCCGAGGCCCCGAGCAGCACGGCGAGCTCGCCGGCGTGGAGCTCGAGGTCGACGCCGTTCAGGGCCGCGATCTCGACCTCGCCGACGCGGTAGATCTTGACCAGCCCTTCGACGCGGAATACCGGTGCGGCATTCATCGCGCGCGGCAACGTACGGTTGCAGCCGGCGCTGCCGCCGGACGCCGGCGGCGCGAGCCGCGCCCTGGGGTGTCGAGGGTGTGCATCCGGTCCGTCGCCCGCTCCCTGCCGCGCGCCCGCGACCGGAATTCACCGCGGGCGCCGGCAATATACCGCGGGCGGGGGCAAGGCGTAACCGCGCCATGTTGCTGGTATGCTGATGCTCCCGGGGCTGTCCGATCACGGTCCCGTGGCCCGGAGGCTTTCGATGATATTCGCCCGCCTGCTCCTCGCCGGGGTCCTGGTCGCATTCGGCACCGGCAGCGCAATCGCCGATTCCGCAACCGAGGCCTTCTCCCAGGGCCGTGACGCCTACGACCGCGGGGACTACGCCGCCGCCCTGCGGGCCTGGCGACAGGCCGCGCGCCTCGACAACGCCGAGGCCGAGTTCCGGATCGGCGCGATGTACGAGGAAGGCAAGGGTGTCGACGAGGACCCGAAACGCGCGTTCGACTGGTACAAGCGCGCCGCCGAGCACGGCAGCGAGCACGCGCAGTTCAACCTCGCGCACATGTATGCCTCGGGCACGGGCGTGGAACAGAACGAGACCGAGGCCGCCAAGTGGTATCGCCAGTCTGCGGAGCGCGGCAATGCGCACGCGCAGTATGCACTCGGCCTCATCTACTATCGCGGCAAGGCCGTCAAGCGTGACCTGGTCACGGCCTACGCCTGGCTCACCGTGGCGGCGCACAACTTCGAGCCGAACATGTTCCGCGACAACGCGAACAAGGTGCTGCACGCGATCGAGCAGGAGATGACGCCTGCACAGCGCGAGGCGGCGCAACAGCGCCTGGACGAGTGGGCCGCGGCCCGCGACTGAGCGCGCCGCCGGCGTCCCGCGCCCATGCCTCGCCGCCTGCTGCCATTCCTGCCCGCCCTGCTGCTCGACGCCGGCTACCTGTTCGCATGGACGAGGTCGCCGGTCGGCGAATGGGTGGCGTGGGCGCTCGTCGCGGGCCTGGTCGCCGGTGCGGTCGCGCTCGCCCGCTGGAACCGGCGCCATGCCTCGGGCGAGGCGGTGTCGTTTCCCTGGTTCTGCCTGCCCGTCGCCCTCCCGGCGACCAGCGTGCTGGCCGCGTTCCGGCGCCGGCGCCTGTGGGCGGAGGCCGCCGCCGGCTCGCCGGACGCCCACCGCCGGGCCGGGCTGTGCCTGCTGCTGGTGACCGTGATCGGACTGAGCGCGAGCGGGATCCTGGGCCAGCGCGTGGTCGACCCGGTCGCCGCGCCGCTGGACCGGCAGGCCGAGCAGTACGTCGACCGCGCGCTGGTACAGGCCGGCGCGGCGTACGTGGGCGCCCGCGTCCTCGAGCGCGTGATCGCCGTGGCGGGCGACATCTCGGTGTCGATCGTGTTCATCGAAGGCCGCCCGGGCCAGGTGCTGGAGCCGTTGCGCGAGCTGCTCGAGCGCTTCTCGACCGTGATCCTCGTGGCACTGGGCTCGCTGACGCTGCAGAAGGTGCTGCTGCAGCTGAACGCGGATATCGCGGTAAGCTTTTTCGTGACGGCCGCGCTGGGCGCGATGGCACTCGCGCTCCTCGCCACCCGCCCGCGCTGGAGCGCACCGCTGTACTCGGCCGCCGGCCTGCTCTTCGGCACCGCCGTGTTCCTGCGCCTGCTGCTGCCGCTGTCGGCGCTCGCCGTCTCCGAGATCTCCACGCGCGTGCTGGCCGACCGGCGCGAGCACGCGGCGGCGACCATCGAGCGGGCCGCGGGGCGCATCGGCATGGACGTCGACCTGGACGGCAACGGCGCGGCGCGCGGCGCCGACCGCCCGCTCAAGACGACCCTCGGGAACGTGCGCGATTCCGCGCAGGCGCTCGCAAATGTCGACGAGGAATGGCTGCGATCGCTGTTCGATGCCTTCGTCGATCTCGTCGCCGTGTTCGTGATCGAGACCATCGTCGCGCCGCTGGCCGTCCTCTTCCTCCTGTGGCGGCTGTGGCTGCGGCTCGTGCGCACCGGCCCCCCGGCGCCACGCTTCGAACCGGACCACGCGTGACCCGCCCGCGTAGGGCGCGGTCATGAATACGCGCCGGGCGCTGCTGCTGCTCCACCTGCTCGGCGTGGCCGCGTTCTTCGGCAGCCTCCTGGTGCACGCGCTGGGCGGCTGGCTGACGGGCGACACCGGGCCGGCGTCGACCCTGCCGGTGCTGCTCGAGCGCGTGGCGTGGACGGTCACGGTACCGGGACTCTGGATCGCGGTGATGGCGGGGTCGACGCTGGCGCTCAGCGGCTTCGCCTCGTTCGGCGACCGGTGGATTCAGCTCAAGGTCGCCGCGGCGCTGGCGATGATCGTGATCACGCACGTCGTGCTGTTGCCGGCGCTCGTCGAGGCGGCGCGCACGGCGGCATCCGGCACGGCCGCCGTATCGGGGGACTACGCGGACCCGCTGCGCACCGTTGGCATCGCCGCCGTGGCCGACCTCGGGCTCGCCGCCATGGCGGCCGTCGCCGGCGTGTGGAAGTTCGGGCGCCGCCGGCGACGCTGAACGGTCATCCGCCGGGCGGCGCGGCGGGCGGGCGCATCGGAAACGTCTCGAGCACCCCGGCCACGATGACCAGGACCGTGCCCATGGCCATGGCCGTGCCGAAGGCCTCTCCCGCGAACAGTGCCGCCGACAGCGCGCCCATGATGACCTCGCTCATCAGGAGAATGCCGACACGCGCGGGCTCCAGGCGCTGCGTGGCCCACATGAAGAACGTCAGGGACCCGGCCCACCACACGCCACCCAGGAGCAGGACGAGACCGAAGGCCGTTCCCGTGGCGCCCGCCGCGGCCGTGGCCGCCGCGGTCGGCGTGCCGAGCCACAGCGCCAGCGGGATGGACGCGGCCACGCCGCCGGCACAGAAGACGAAGTTGGTCTCCGCGGGCCCGGTGCGCGAGTGGACGTGAATGCCGGTCGATGCCACCGCCCAGAGCAGGCCGGACGCGAGCCCCAGCCAGTCTCCGGTCGTGCGCGGGAGCGGCAGGCCATCGTGGCTGCCGTGGAGCACGAGCGCGATGCCGCCGAAGCCCGCGACGATGGCGGCCCGGCGCCACCACGTCACCGGCCAGCCCAGCCACACACGGGCGATCAGGGTGCTCCATACCGGCGTCAGGTAGAACAGCAGGATGACCACGGCGACCTGGCCGAAGAGGAGTCCGTCGGAGTAGAGCGCGAACGCCACGCCGCCGAGCGCGATGCTCGCGAGCGCCCGCGTGTTGGCCGCCCGCAACCGGTGCCGCTGCCGCCAGCCGAAGGGCAGCAGCAGCGCCGCGGCGACCAGGAGCACGACCACCGAGACCCAGGGGCCGCCGCCGGTCAGCGCCTCGAGCCGGCGCAGTGGAATCCAGTAGAGCCCCCACAGGGCCCCGACCGCGACTACCGCGGAATTGGCGACCGGGTGAGCCCGCACGTCTCACGCCCCTCCTGCAGCGGCCGGCGAGATGGACGCGCCGGCGGTTTCCGTGATCAAGGCCCGTGCGCTCGGCGGTCGATGGGCACCGCGGGCGTCCGGCGACGCCGGATCGAACGAAGGAATCGGACCGCGTGATGGTGCCGGCGAGTGGACTCGAACCACCGACCTATCGATTACGAATCGATTGCTCTACCAACTGAGCTACACCGGCAAGGCGCAGGCAGGAGCGCGAGAGGGTAGCCGACAATGGATACCCGGTACAAGGCGCGCGGGCGCGGGGGTTCGCCGCCGCCGTGGCGGCCGGTGGTCGAGGCCGTGCATCACGCCGGTGGCCAGGCATACGGGGCCGGGTCGAGTGCCGGTTCGGCGCCGCTGACGAGGTCCGCCAGGAGGTCCGCGGATGCCGGGGCCGTCACGATCCCGTTGCGATGATGCCCGACGTTCGTCCACAGGCCCGTGACCGCGGGGTGCGGGGCGATCGTCGGGACTCCGTCGTCGGAGCCGGGGCGCAGCCCGGCCCAGTGACCGGCGAGCGGCGCGTCGGCGAGCTCCGGCATGAGCCCGCGCGCGAACGCGAGCAGTTGCGTGCGCACCTCCGGCGTGGTGGCATCGTCGAATCCCGCCTCCTCGAGTGTGCTGCCGGCGAGTACGACACCGTCCCTCCGCGGGATCAGGTAGCGTCCGCGGGTGAGGACGACATGGCCGAGCCGGTCGCGCCCGGCATTGAAAGCCAGCATCTGTCCGCGCACCGGGCGGATGCCCGGGGGCTCGACGCCCAGGCCGGCGAGCAGCGGCCCGCTCCACGCCCCGGCACAGATCACGATCGTGTCCGCCATGATCCGCCCCGCATCGGTCTCGACCCCGATCGCCCGCTGACCGGCGGTCACGACGGCCCGCGCCGCGACGCCCTCGCGCAGATCGATGCCATCGGCCCGGACCGCGCCGCTGGCCGCGCGCAGCAGGCGCGGGCTGCGGATGCTCGCGACGTCGCGCAGCAGCCACGGGTACCCCGGCGGCACGACGAGGCCGGGTTCCCGGTCCGCCACCGTCGCGCGATCCAGCGGGAGCAGGCGGACGCCGTGCCGCTCCGCCCAGGCGCTGACCTCGGCGGGATCGTCGTCATCGATCACCAGCATGCCGCCGGGCCGATGCTCCGGATCCACGCCGGAGCGCGCGCGCAACGTGCGTGCCAGCGCGGGCCAGGCGGGTGCGGACGCCAGGGCGAGGGCGGTGACGGCATCGGGGAAGCGCCACGGATAGAGCGGCGACAGGATGCCACCCCCGGCCCAGGACGCCTCGTGCGCAGGCCGGCCACGCTCGACGACGATGACGTCGAGCCCACGCGCGTGCAGTGCACGCGCGGTCAGGAGGCCGACGAGGCCGCCGCCGACGATCAGGGCGCGAGACATGTGAATCCGTTACGGACGCTTTGCCGGGTGAAACACTGACGCGGTGCGGCGAAACCCGCCCGTGCGCAGCGACCCGGGCGCGGATCGCGTTGGAGCGGCCGACCGGGATCGAACCGGCATCTCAACCTTGGGAGGGTTGGGTTCTACCATTGAACTACGGCCGCGGAGCGAAACCCATACTAAGACCGGCCACGGAGGCGCGCAAGGCGCCCTGCGCGGGCCCCGGGTTGAAACCGCCGGCACGCGCAACCACTGCTCTTCCGGGCCGTCGCATCATGCGCGACGGCGACACGGGAACGGGCGCCCGCCCGGACAGCCTCCTGGGGTAAAATGACGCGGTTGAACACGCGTCACGGAACGGGTGATGAAAGTATCGGTCAATGGCGAGGCCTGCGAGCTGCCGGAGGCGCTCACCGTGGCGGAACTGGTCGAGCGCGTCGGTCTTGACGGCCGACGCATCGCGCTGGAGCGGAACCGCGAAATCGTGCCGCGCAGCGAGTACGCGGACACCACCCTCGCCGAGGGTGACCGCGTGGAGATCGTGCGGGCGATCGGGGGAGGCTGAACAGGCCATGGTGACGGTTGCGGAGAAGACGGACGCACGCGACGTGCTCACGATCGCGGGGCGCGAATACGGTTCGCGCCTGCTGCTTGGCACGGGCAAGTACCGTGACCTGGAGCAGACGCGCATGGCCATCGAGGCCAGCGGCGCGGAGATCGTGACGGTGGCCGTGCGGCGCTCGAACATCGGCCAGGACCCGGACGAGCCGAACCTGCTCGACTACCTGCCCCCCGACCGGTTCACGATCCTGCCGAACACGGCGGGCTGCTACACGGCCGAGGACGCGGTGCGCACCTGCCGGCTGGCGCGCGAGCTGCTCGACGGTCACGACCTGGTCAAGCTCGAGGTCCTGGGTGACGAGCGCACGCTCTACCCGGATGTGCCCGCCACGCTGGAAGCGACGCGCCAGCTGGTCGCCGAGGGCTTCCGGGTGATGGTGTACACCAGCGACGATCCGATCATGGCGCGACGCCTCGAGGACGCCGGCGCCGTGGCGGTGATGCCGCTGGCCGCCCCCATCGGCTCGGGCCTCGGCATCCAGAATCGCTACAACATCGTCGAGATCGTCGAGCACGCCGGCATCCCGATACTGGTCGACGCGGGCGTGGGTACGGCCAGCGATGTCGCCATCGCGATGGAGCTCGGCTGCGACGGCGTGCTCATGAACACCGCCGTGGCCCAGGCGCGCGATCCCGTGCGCATGGCGGAGGCCATGCGCCACGCGGCACTGGCCGGGCGCGCGGCCCACCTCGCCGGGCGCATGCCCCGGCGGCGCCATGCCTCGGCTTCGTCTCCGCTCGACGGGACGTTCTTCTGAGCACGCACGGCCGCGTCGCCGGCCATCACCATCCCCCTGACCGCCCGCGAGCCCGCACGACGTGAACCAGACTGCGCCCGCATCCCATGAGAACCGCCTGCGCCCGATCCGCAGCTTCGTTCTGCGCGCGGGCCGCCTGACGCGGGCCCAGCGACGGGCGCTCGACGAGCTGTGGCCGGCGTATGGCATCGATCACCCGGGCGAGGGTCCGATCGACCTCGCGTCCGCGTTCGGCCGGCAGGCGCCGACCTGGCTCGAGATCGGCTTTGGCAACGGCGAGGCCCTGCTTGCCATGGCGGAGGCGCATCCCGACGTGAACCTCCTCGGCATCGAGGTCCATCGGCCCGGCGTCGGACACCTGCTCAACGGATTGCGGACCCGCGGCCTGGACAACGTGCGCGTCGTCTGCGGCGACGCGGCGGAGGTGGTCCGTGACCGCATCCGCGCCGGCGCGCTCGCGCGCGCGCTGATCTTCTTCCCGGACCCGTGGCCCAAGAAGCGCCATCACAAGCGCCGCCTGGTGCAGCCGGCGTTCGTGGAAGCCCTGGCGCACACGCTCGCGCCGGGCGGGCTGCTGCACCTGGCGACGGACTGGGAGGAATACGCGCTCCACATGCGCGCGGTCCTCGACGTGACGCCCGCGTTCGCGAATACCGCCGCGCCGTGGGCCGAGCGTCCCGCGTACCGGCCGCAAACACGTTTCGAGACGCGCGGCGAAGGCAAGGGCCACGTCGTGCGCGACCTCGTATACGAGCGTCGCTGACGCGAGCGGCCGGTCCGGGCAACCGGATGCCGGCCGCGGTATCATGCGCCGGCCGCCGCGGCCGGCGCGTGGACCATGCCGGCCCGCGGACGATGCGGCCGTGTCGCCGTGTGCCCTCGTCGGCCGCGCCCCAGGGGAGATCGTCATGTCGCTGGAACACCCGATCGTCGCCGTGACCGGCTCTTCCGGTGCAGGCACCTCGACGGTGCGCACAGCGTTCGAGTCCATATTCCGGCGCCAGGGCATCACCCCGGTCTACATCCAGGGCGACAGCTTCCACCGCTACTCGCGCGCGCAGATGGCCGAGGAAATCGGGCGCGCGCACGACGAGGGCCGGGTGCTGAGCCACTTCGGCCCCGAGGGCAACCTGTTCGAACAGCTCGAGGCCCTGTTTCGCGAATACGCGCACACGGGCCGCGGGTGGCGGCGCCAGTACCTGCACAACGCCGAGGAGGTCGCCGAGTACGGCGGCAGCATCGCCGAGGGCGACTTCACGCCATGGGAGCCCATCCCCGAGGGTACGGACGTGCTGTTCTACGAGGGGCTGCACGGCGGCGTCGTCACGCGCGAGTACGACGCGGCGCAGCACGTCGATTTCCTCGTGGGCGTCACGCCGATCGTGAACCTCGAGTGGATCCAGAAGATTCACCGCGACGCCAATGCGCGCGGATACACACCCGAGGATACGGTCGAGACCATCAAGCGACGCATGGACGACTACGTCGAGTACGTGACCCCGCAGTTTTCGCGTACCGACATCAACTTCCAGCGCGTGCCGCTGGTCGATACGTCCAATCCGTTCGTGACGCGCGATGTGCCCACGCCCGACGAGAGCCTGGTCGTGATCCGCTTCGGCGACGCCACGAAAACGCACGTGGATTTCCCGTACATGCTGGCGATGATCCACGACTCGTTCATGTCGCGACCGAACACGCTCGTGATCCCGGGCGGCAAGCTCGGATTCGCGATGGAGCTGATCCTGACCCCGTTCATCGAGCGCCTGGTCCAGGGCGAGCGCATCCGCGCCTGAGCCGAAAGGAGCCGCACCATGCAGTACCGAACACTGGGCACGACGGACGTACGCGTGAGCACCATCTGTCTCGGCACCATGACCTGGGGCCAGCAGAACAGCGAGGCCGACGCCCACTCGCAGCTCGATCTCGCGCTGGAACAGGGCGTGAACTTCATCGACGCCGCGGAGATGTACCCCGTGCCGCCGCGCGCCGAGACGCAGGGCCTCACCGAGCAGTACATCGGCACCTGGCTGGCGAAGCGCTCCGACCGCGAGCGGTTGGTGCTGGCAACCAAGGTCAGCGGCACGTCGGACGGCCTCGAGTGGATTCGCGGTGGCCCGCAGCTGACCGCGAAGCAGATCCGCGAGGCGGTGGACGCGAGCCTGCAACGACTGCAGACCGACTACATCGACCTCTACCAGGTGCACTGGCCCGGGCGGAAGGCGAACTTCTTCGGCCGCATGGGCTACGAGGTCGTCGACGACGACGACGGCAGGGCGCTGGAGGTCATCGAGGAAACGCTCAAGACGCTCGCCTCGCTGGTCGAGGACGGCAAGATCCGTCACGTCGGGGTATCCAACGAGACGCCGTGGGGCGTGATGCAGTACCTGCGCCTGGCCGAGCGTGACGGCCTGCCGCGCATCGTCTCGATCCAGAACCCCTACAGCCTGCTCAACCGCACCTTCGAGATCGGCCTCGCGGAAATCGCCCACCGCGAGCGCACCGGCCTGCTCGCATATTCCCCGCTGGCCTTCGGCGTGCTCTCCGGCAAGTACGGCGGCGGGGCGCGCCCGGCGGGCGCGCGGCTGACGCTGTTCGAACGCTTCTCGCGCTACAGCGGCCAGGAAGCGATGGCCGCCGGCGATGCCTACGCGGCGCTCGCCCGCGAGCACGGCCTGTCACCGGCGCAGATGGCGCTCGCCTACGTGAACAGCCGCCCGTTCCTGACCAGCAACATCGTCGGCGCGACGAGCATCGAGCAGCTGGAGGAGAACCTGGGAAGCCTCGACGTGAAACTCGACGAGCCCGTGCTCGAGGCCATCGAGGCAATCCATCGGTCGAACGCGAATCCGGCGCCGTAGTCGGTGTCGCCGGACTGCACCAGGCGGTCGCGGTCGTCGTAGGTGGCCGTGATCGTGCCGGACGGGCCGGTGGGGCCGTACTGGTGGATATGGACCGGCGTGCCGTCGCGGGTGACCTGGGTCAAGCGGCCCGCGTCGTCGCAGGTGAAGGCCCAGGTGTGGCGCTCGCCTTCGACGCTGCAGGTGGTTCTGTACGATGCGCCCGGCGGCGTCGCGGGTGTCGGTGGCGCTGTAGACGGCCGTGCCGCCGGCCTCGGCCGTGCGGGCCTGCAACTCGCCGAAGCCGTTGCGATCACCTTTGTAATGTAAATCAAACCGTGCGATTCCCGCGCGCGTTCACAAAGCGATGGACCCGAGATCGTCAACTCTTCAGCACGAATGCTGCGATTATGGACCGGCCCCCGACCTTCGACCCAAATCACCGGCGGCAAAAAGCCGAGCGACGAAGAAGCGGTGCTTGTTGCCGTCCGAGTGAATTGTCCTTGTTAGGCCGCCTTCACTGACGCACATAGCGCAGGTGTGTGGCATCCGGACCATCAAGGACCGTGTCAATGCGAAACTGCGGCCCGTGCTCGTTCAGGTTTTCAAAGAGCCGCCGCCCGCTACCGAAGAACACGGGGGCCAAGGCAATTTCCAGCTCATCAACAACACCGAGGTTCAGGCACTGCTGGATCACATCCGCGCCACCTGAAATGCGAATGTCACGACTCTCTGCCGCCTCCCGAGCGAGCACCAGCGCACGCTCTGGCCCTTCATTGATGAAGTGAAACGTCGTCCCGCCAGGGCGCACCCATGGGTCGCGCTTCTCGTGGGTAAGCACGTATACCGGCGTGTGAAACGGCGCCTCCTCTGGCCAACTGACCTCGCCTTGATCGAACATGCGCTTGCCCATGATGTTGGCGCCAGTACGCTCAAAGGTGTGGCGAACCATGTCGTTGACCGGACCACTCTCTCCCCCGGGACCGAAATTGAGCTTCTCGCGCATATACTGTTGATTGAGGAGCCAGGCCATTAGCGCGCCCCACTTTTCGCCCCAGTTCTTGTGCCCGGGATCTTCCATGGTCATCCCTTCTGGTGCCATGTAGCCATCCAGGCTAAGCGCAATGTTTACGAATACTTTGCTCATTCCATGTCCCTCGCCGTTCGATTTTGTGTGTACATTCAGTCGATCGCGGCGATGGTTGATCGACATCTCGTACGGAACATTTCCGCCATGCTTCACAGATGCCCTAACGCCCATGTGCAGTGGCGGGCGTGGCGGGCCCGGCGCCCGAAGGGCGCGAACTGCCACTGTTCGTTAGGGCGCCCGCATTTCACCCGCGAAACGCTGCCTCGATCACGGAAATGTCGATTTTTCTCATGGTCATCATTGCATCGAACGCGCGTTTGGCGGCTGCGCGGTCGGGGCTGGTGTATGCTTTCGTCAGCGCGATCGGCGTAATCTGCCAAGAGATGCCCCACTTGTCCTTGCACCATCCGCACTCGCTCTCCTGACCGCCGTTGCTGACGATCGCGTTCCAATAGCGATCAGTCTCATCCTGGTCTTCGGTCGCAATCTGAAACGAGAACGCTTCGCTATGCTTGAAGGCGGGTCCGCCGTTGAGTCCGAGGCACGCAACACCCAGCACGGTGAACTCGACCGTTAATACGCTCCCTTCCTTCCCCGATGGATTATCTCCAGGTGCGCAGTGCAGCGCGCCGAGTGACGAATCGGGGAATGTCTCCGCATAAAATCGCGCGGCTTCCTCGGCGCCGTCATCGTACCAAAGGCAGATTGTGTTCTTTGCAATGCTCGTCATGATCAGTTCTCGTGTCTGGGTCAATTGCCGTACGTGGCAACCTATAGTCGAACCGAATTGCCTGGATTCGACAGCGAAGATG
>Ga0209918_1000155_pt1 | contig 51934 bp, 49 predicted proteins | sample SalPonD_shore_MG_FD_185712 | JGI IMG/M metagenome (GOLD analysis project Ga0209918, IMG submission 185712) | Salt pond soil microbial communities from South San Francisco under conditions of wetland restoration - Salt Pond MetaG... | ecosystem: Environmental > Aquatic > Marine > Intertidal zone... | reverse complement strand
CCCGGACCGCGAGCATGTGGGACCAGTGGACGAGGCGGCCCTGACGCATGGCCGTGAACCCCAGCACGAAGCCCAGGAGGCGGTCGTGGTCGAACGCCCCGGCGACCACGCCGCCGGTCTCGGCGGCCACGCGGAGGAGGCTGGGCGGGACGCACTCCCGGAAGTCGCGCCCCCAGACGCTCCTCTGGACGTCCACGCACGCCGCCCAGTCCTCGTCGCGCTCGAGCCCGCGGAGGAGGATCCCGGAGTCCAGGAGCACGCTTCCCGGGCCGGATCCGTCGGAGTGCGGTGCGTCGGCGGGGCGGCCTCGGGTCGCGTTGGGCTCCCTCACCCTGGGCTCCTTACAGGCTTTGGGGACAATGGGATGAAGTAGGTATGCAGATTTGTATGCAATGTAGGACCCGCGATCGATTGCGCAAGTCGGGAGCGCCGAGCAGACTTGTCACGGAGGCGGTGTGACGCGGCGGCGCCGGGGACGCCCCGGCCGCGGCGTCGCCTTTCCACGACCACGGGGATGACGCGTATGACGGCAGAATCACGGAAAGTGGCGGGGGACCGGCCCACGGAAGTGTACGGGGAGCTGCGCGACCTGATCGTCCGCGGCGGGCTCGCCCCGGGGAGCCGCATCGTGGAGACCGATATCGCAGAGCGGCTCGAGGTCAGCCGCACGCCGGTCCGGGCGGCCCTCCAGCGCCTGGAGCAGGAGGGCTACATCGTGAGCTCCGGGCAGGGACGCTCCCGCGCGAGGGTGGCGCCGCTCACCCGCGAGGACTCCCGCGAGCTGTTCTACATCATCGGCCAGGTCGAGGGGCTGGCCGCCCGCTGGGCGGCCGAGCTCCCGAGCGACGAGCGGCCCGAGCTGGCGGCGGCCCTCAGGGAGCTGAACGCCGGGATGGGCGAGGAAGCCGAGGCCCCGCGCGCCGACCGCGACCTGGTCTTCGACCTGGACCGCCGCTTCCACCGCGCCTACGTCGAGGCCGGGGCCGGGCCCCGCCTCCTGGCCCTCCACGACGCGATCAAGCCCCAGGGGGAGCGCTATGCCCGGGTGTACGTGAACTTCCTCCTCGAGGAGATCGCGACCTCCGTCGAGGAGCACGAGGTCATCGTGAGCGCGATCGAGGAGGGCCGAGCCGGCGAGGCGCAGGCGTCGGTGGAGACGAACTGGAGGAACGCCGCGCAGCGGCTGGCGCGCGTCATCGACTGGCTGGGCGAGCGCGGGAGCTGGTGAGCGGCCGCGCGGCCGCCGGGGCCTCCGCGCGGCGGCTCGGGGACGAGGTCAGTCCAGGAGGCGTGCACGGACCGTCCTGTCCTCGACGGCGTCGGCGTCCACGGACACGCCCAGGCCGGGCTCGCCGCGGGGGACGTCGACCCACCCTCGGTCCATGGTCCACTCGGGGTCGACGATGTCCCGGGCCCAGTAGCGCGCGCTGGGCGAGATGTCGCCGGGCAGCGTGAAGCCGGGCAGGGAGGCGAGCGCCACGTTGTAGGCGCGCCCGATGCCGCTCTCCAGCATGCCCCCGCACCACACGGGGATGGAGCGCTCGCGGCACAGGTCGTGGATGGCCATCGACGCCGCGTAGCCCCCGACCCGCCCGGGCTTGATGTTCACGATGCGGCCGGCGTCCAGGGAGATCATGTCCTCGGCCCGGGCGGGCGAGGTGATGGACTCGTCCAGGCAGAGCGGCGTCCGGAGCCGGGCCTGGAGGGCCGCGTGCCGGACCAGGTCCCCGCCCTCGAAGGGCTGCTCGATCATGATGAGCCCCAGCTCGTCGAGCCGCTCGAGCGTCGGCTCGTCACCGGGGGCGTAGGCGGCGTTGGCGTCCACGGCCAGCGCCATGTCGGGCCCGAGGGCCTCTCGCACGGCCCGCACGTACTCGACGTCGGCGCCCGGCTCGATCTTCATCTTGATCTTCCGGTAGCCCGCCGCGGCGGCCTCCCGCGCCTTCGCGGCCAGGGCGTCCGGCGAGGCCTGGAGGCCGATCGAGATGCCGGTCTCGACCCGGCTCCGCTCGCCCCCCAGCAGCTCCGAGAGCGACACGCCCTCGCGGACGGCCTCCAGCGCCCAGGCGCCCATCTCCGCGGCGGCCCTGGCCATGCGGTGGCCGCGGAGGTCCTCGTCCAGCAGGGGGGCGACCTCCGAGGGGTGGCTCAGCTCGCGGCCCAGGAGCCTCGGCGCAATCCAGCTCTCCAGGGCCAGCCACGCGGTGTCGATGGTCTCGGGGCTGTAATTGGGAAGCTCGCCGGCCACGCACTCCGACCACGCCTCGGCGCCGTCGGCGTCGGCCTGCCTGAGCAGGAGGATGCGGCGCTCGGAGACCTCTCCCGAGGAGATGCGGAAGGGCTCGCGCAGGGCGAGGCGGATCTCGCGCAGCTCGATCGTCTCGATCCGGATGGGGTCCTCCTCGTCTTCGGTCCGGCCGGCCCGGGGCCGGCACATATTGTATACGGAATAGTATACGATGCCCGCGTCGGGCTTGACACCCCGCGGTCGGCGCCGAGACAATGTATGCGATTCAGCGTACGATCCGGCGCCCGACGCGGCCGCAGCGCGCGGATTCCCGGCGCTCGGGGATCGCCCCACCGAGGCCACGGAGGACCCTTGAGGCTCGTCCCGCCACGACCCCGGGTATACCGGAGCCCGCAGACCTTGGTTCCGAGCCTCTACCCGGGCGGGCCCGGCGACTGCCGGAAGGCCACCCGGACGATCTTCCGCTCCCGGGAGTGCCCCCCGTCCCTCGAGCTCCCATCCCCGAGGGACTGATGTCCTTCTTCGGGCGATGGACCGGCGGGCGGTTCGGCAGGCTCCTCCTCCCGGCCGTGGTCCTCCAGTCCGTCCTCATCGGGGGCGGCTACGCCACCGGGCGGGAGATCGTGGCCTACGGCGCCCGCTTCGGGGTGCGGGGCTGGGTCGCGGTCCTGGGCATCTTCCTGGGCTTCACGGTGACGGCGTTCTTCACCTTCGAGGTGGCCCGGCGCTTCGGGACCTACGAGTACAAGAGCTTCATGCGCCGGCTGATCGGCCGGGGCTGGCCGGCCTTCGACGTGCTCTACGTGGTCATGGCGCTCGTCATCATCGCCGTCATGGCCTCCGCCGCGGCCCACATCCTCGAGGAGACCCTGGACGTCCCGTCCCTGGCGGGGACCACGGCCGTCGTGCTCATCGTGGGGGTGCTGAGCTACCACGGGGCCTCGGTCATCGAGGCGTTCAAGAGCGCGGGCACGGCGCTCCTCTACCTCGCCTACCTGACGTTCAGCGGCCTCGTCCTCGCGGCCCGGCACGCGGAGCTGGCGGCGGTCTTCGCCGGCGGGGGCGCGGGCGGGGCGGCGCACGGCGTCGCGGGCGCGGCCGCGGGGAGCGCTCCGGGCGCGGTGGCCGCGGCGGTGGATCCGGGAGCCTCCCTCCTGGCCATCGTGGGGACGGGGATCCTGTACGTGGGCTACAACCTGGCCGTCTACCCGACGGTGCTCTATACGCTGCACCGGCAGCGCACGCGCCGGGACACGGCGTGGGCCGCGCTCATCGCGGGCCTCCTCATGACCGTGCCGTTCGCCCTGACCTGGCTGTGCCTGATGGCCTTCTATCCGAGGGCCGCGGTGTTCGATGCCCCGGTCCCGTGGCTTCCGATGCTCCGCTCGCTGGGCCGTCCGTGGCTGATCGGCGGCTTCGGCGTGGTCATGGGCTGGACGCTCGTGGAGACCAGCGTGGGGCTCATCCACGCGCTCCTGGACCGGGTCGACGCCGACCTGGCCAGGGCGGACTCGGGTCCGCTGGCGGAGGTCCCGGGCCTGAGCCCGATGCAGAGCGGGCTCCTTGGAGCCTCGATCCTCATCGGGGCCGCCTTCCTCTCGCGGGTGGGCATCATCGCCCTCGTCTCGAAGGCCTACTCCTGGCTCGGCTACGCCTTCATCGCGCTGTTCGCGCTCCCCCTGCTCACGGTGGGGGCGTGGAAAGTCCTGCGGGGGCCGCCGCCGGCGGCGCGGTGAGGGGATGCCGGTTCCGGGCTCCGTCCCGCCTGCGGCCGGCCGTCAGATCCCCAGGTCGGCTCTCCGCACCGGCAGCCGCCGGATCCGGCGGCCGGGGTCCACGAGGTGGGTCTCGACGCTGCCCGGCGCCTCGTCGATCGTGACCACGCGGAACTCCCCGTAGGTCGCCTGCCGCGCCACGCCCTCCTTCCACGTCATCTCGCCCTTCATGTTCGACAGCGACCAGATGACGCCGCTCTCGACCTGCTGGCGGGCGCCGAGGGGGTTCACGACCAGGCCGCAGTCCACGGCGCACACGACCCGTCGGCCTTCACGTGCGCGCCGCGTCCTCGAAGGAGGCGACCCGGCCGCCATCAGCTTCACGAACTCGCGCCGGTCGGTCATGGCCGGATCCCGGGCTCCGGTGGCGATGTCACCTGCCGGGGATCTCCCACGAACCAACGGTGGCCGACGGGCGGCCGCTCCCTCACGGCACCCGGACCGCGTCGTACTCGACGCCGGGGGCCTCGCGTATCGTCATGCGGGTGACCCGCCCGTCGGCGTCGCGCACGAAGATGATCCGGCGGACCGTGCCCTTCAGGACGAACGAGGTCCCGGTCTCGGGCAGCAGCGCTGCCGGCTCCCCCGTGGGCGGGCGGAGCGTCAGGGCGTCCCCGTCCCGGCTCACCGTGTACACGTAGCCCGGGAGCAGCCGGTAGCGGCCCACGTAGTCGTCGTAGGCCGCGGGGTCGGCCGCGGCCGGCGCCATCTCGCCCGGGATCACCGCCTCCTGCCACGCGGTCGTGCGCCACTCGCCCGCCTCGCGGCGGAGCACCTCGGTGAAGCGTTCCTCCCTGGAGACCCGCCGTCCGCCGAGCACCATCCGGCTGTCGAGGCGGTAGTGGACGACGGCCACGTCGCCGTAGGGCTGGACCGTCAGGTCGCGGACCGTCTGCAGGAGGTGCGCCCGGGGCGGCAGCCTGGGGAAGTAGCGGTCCAGGTGCGCCACCATCTCCTCCCTCGAGACCGTCGAGATCGAGCCGTCCCCGCTCACCACGACCTCCGTGTCGCCCACCGTCCGCCCGACGACCTCGGGAAGCTCGGTCGTGTCGGCGTCGTAGCGGCTCTGGATCAGCCACCTGAGCTCCCGCGCGAGGTCCGCGCGGGCCTCCGGGGAGAGGGCGTACGGGTCGGCGGAGGCGGCCGGGCCGTACGCGTCCGCCAGCAGCCCCGACAGCCAGTGGAGGACGTTGAGCGCGTACTGGCGGTCGAAGGTCCCCGGCGCGTTCATGCCGAAGCGCTCGACCCTGCGGCCGGTCCCGTCCGCCCCGGGGGCGACCATCACCTGCGCGGAGAACATGGCGGCCTCGCCGTTCACGACCACCCGGCCCGCGCCCGCGTCCAGCGCGACCGCCATGGCCTTCCCCCGCGCCGGCCAGCGGGCGGCCGCCTCCCCCACGTTGGCGCGGGTCGCCGCGGTGTCGCCGCGCACCCGCAGCGACCGGAGGTCGTCGAGGGTCGGCGCCTCGCCGGCGGCGGACGAGAGCCGCAGGAGGGGGACGGCGCCGGGCGGGACGGACACGGATTCCCCGGTGAAGGCCACGACCCTCCCGAGGCGCTCGTCCTCGTTGCGTCCCTCCACGATCGCGTGCAGGCCCAGCAGGCCGTTCCCCGCCGAGAACACGATCTGGGTGGGGCTGCCCCGGTAGCTCGCATCCGGGCTCGGGTCGAACACGAAGCCTCTTCCGAGGACGACGCCGAACTTCTCGGCCAGGGGCGCCGCCGCGTCCCCCATGGGCCCGTGGTCGGCGATCAGGAGGAGCGCTCCGCCCCCGCTCACCCAGTCGTACACGGCGTCGCACTCCTCCGGGGTGAAGGCGGGCCGGGCCGCCGTCTCCCCGGTGTCGCCGCCCAGGGCGTCGGCCACGACGAGCACGTCCACGCCGGAGAGCGACTCCGCGCTGAACGGCTCGGTGTTGGCCACGACCTCGTAGCCGTCGCTCCGCAGCAGCTCGGCCAGGGGCCGGTAGCGCCCGTCCATGGTGTGGACGTTCCGGTGCGCCCGGTCGATGGCCACCCGGGGGTGGCTGGTGACGTAGGCGGGGAATCGGACGCTCGCGTCGAAGGCCGAGTCGGCGCGCTGCTCGACCTCCTGGGCGGCGGCGGGCCGGGGGGCCAGGAGCGCCGCGGCAGCCGCCAGCGCCGTAGCCAGGCGGAGCGGGATCGGTGGCCTCTTCATGGGCGTGACTCCGGTCGGGACGGGACGGGGCCCGGACGCGTCGCCGGTCTCAGTCGCCGCCCCCCGAGCAGTCGTCCACGGGCCGCGGGCGCCGGTCCCGGCTTCCGAACACCCAGCAGTCGTCGTAGAGCGAGCAGTAGCACACGGTGGTGTGGAGGGCCGTGTCCCTCGCCTCGAACGCCCGGGCGTCGGCGCTGTCGGGGAGCGTGAGCACGGCGGTCTGGTGGCCCGGCAGGAGGACCATGCCGTCGTGGAAGGAGCTCCGGACGATGACCTGCGGATCGTGCCCCAGCACGGCGTGGACGACCGACGGCCAGTCATCGTAGACGCTGTCCCCCACCTCGACCCGGAACGACCGCACCAGGGCCGGCCCGAGGCCCCGGTTCTCGACGATGCGCTCGTAGCGGTGGAAGTCGTAGGCGTTGGCCTGGAACAGGTACGGCCAGGCGGACTTCTTCTGCTGCTCGCGGGTGATGTGCGCCTGGTAGACGCCGATGCCCACCGCGGCCGCGGCGGTGACGATGGCCGCCACCGACGTGATCCGGTCCACCACGTCCCCGAAGTCTCTGCGTCCGGCCATGGTGTGACCAATCTCGGCCGCCGGGCGCAGCCCCGAAAGGCCCGCCCGCGCGGAGGCGCGAGGCCCCCGGGCGCGCCTCCGGCCGGCGGCGCGGCGCCCGGATCCGTCCCGGCGGTCCCGCCCTTGCTGCCGAAAACGCTCCGGGGGAGAGGCGGCGGAGGCGGTCCCGCGAGGAAGGAGATGCCGTGACGGTTCGAGACGACGCGTCGGGGAGTGCGGCCGCCGGTCCTCCGGACCCGTCCCTCCCGTCCCGGGACGAGCTGGTGGCCGTCGTGCGGGAGGCGGCCCAGCGCGTCCGCGACATGCGCGGGCGGGGACTCCACGCGAGGCCCGGGGGCGAGGGGGGCGACCCGGTCACCGGGGCCGACCGGGCGTCCGAGCGCCTTCTGGCCGGCCGCCTGCGCGAGATCGGCCCGCCCGCCCGGATCCTGAGCGAGGCGGCGGGGGAGGTCGACGCCGACCAGCTCGGCCGCTGGGAGTGGGTCGTCGACCCCCTGGACGGGAGGGTGAACCACGCCGGCGGCCGGCCGTGGTACGGGGTGTCCGTGGCGCTCCGGGAGCGGGGCGGGGCGGCTCCCGCCCCGACGCCCCTGGCCGCCGCCTGCTGGCCCGAGATGGGCTTCGCCGTGTCGCTGGCGGACGGCGGCGCCCTGGACCACCGGACGGGCGCGCCGCCCCGCGTCTCCGGCCGGGACGCCCTGCGCGGCGCCGTCGTCGCGGTCGCGGTCGATCCGCGCCTCGACCCCGGGCTCCTCCGCCGCACCACCCGGCTCGTGGCTCACCTCCTCGAGGCGGGAGCCGGCTTCCGGGTCATCGGCTGCGCGAGCTACGAGCTGGCGCTGGTGGCCGCGGGCCGGCTGGACGGCTTCGTCCTCCTGGGCCGGGACCCGTTCGCGACCGCGGCCGTGCTGCCGATCGTCCGGGACGCGGGCGGCCGCGTCACGGGCACCGGCGGCGAGCCCACCGGCGGCGAGCGCCCCGGGATCGTCGCCACCAACGGCCGCATCCACGAGGAGCTCCTGGAGGTGGTCGGAAGCGTCGGGGCGGCCGGCCCGGACGCGTGAGCGCCCGGGCGTCCCGCTCGCGACCCTGGACCGCGGACTCCGCCGCGCCGACGGCCCCCTGTCTCTCTCGACCCGCTGACAGGGAAGGGTGTAGGATATAACCGACATGAGCATAGTTTGACGCGATGATGTAGGCTATAACCGACGCAGGCCTTGCGCCGCATCCCCGCGGCCGCTATGCTGGTGACGTCGGCTATATGCATCAAATACCGGCAGGAGGGCCCATATGTCGGCTGAAGCCTACGTCACCGCGTCCGACGCGGAGATCCTCGCCTCGCTCGGGAAGCGGCTGAGGGCGCTGCGCAGGGCCCGCGGCTTCACCCAGGAGGAGGCGGCCGCCCGGGCGGGGCTGGCCCGGAGCACGATCAGCGAGGCCGAGAACGGCGAGAACCCGACGCTCCACACGGTGATTCGCCTGCTGCGCGTGTACGGCGGGCTCGCCGCGCTCGAGAGCTTCATCCCGGAGCCGGAGGTCTCGCCCATGGCCCGGCTCAGGGCGCGCCGGGCCGCAGAGGGGCGGGGTGGCTGACCCGTCGGCCGTCCGGGCGGAAGCCGAGGTGCGGCTGTGGGGCGAGACGGTCGGGGCGCTGGTCGAGCTGGAGGGCGGCCGCATCCTGTTCGAGTACGCCGAGGCCTTCCGCCGCGGCGGCCTCGAGATCTCTCCCATCCACCTGCCTCTCGCCCTGTCGGGCCCCCGGAGCTTCGAGGAGCTGCGGCGCAAGGACGCCTTCCGCGGGCTGCCGGGCGTGCTGGCCGACGCGCTGCCGGACGCGTTCGGCCGGCGGGTGATCCGCGCCTGGTATGCCGCCCGGGACGAGCCCGAGCGGGCCCTGAGCCCCGTCCAGCAGCTCCTGTACGTGGGCGAGCGCGCCCTGGGCGCCCTGACCTTCCACCCGGCCCAGGAGTCCCGTCCCGCCGAGCAGGAGGCCCTCGAGGTCCAGGCGCTCGCGCACGACGCCCGGCGGATCGTGGAGGGGAAGACCGACGTGGTGGTGCCGGAGATCTACCGCATCGGCTCCTCGGCCGGCGGCAAGCGTCCGAAGGCGATCGTCCACTTCGATCCCGGGACGGGCACCATCCGGTCGGGCGGGACCGAGCTGCGCGCGGGGGAGGTGCCGTGCCTCCTCAAGTTCGACGGGATCGGGGCGGACCACACGGCCGACGAGCTCGGCTCGCCGCAGCCCTACAACCGGGTGGAGGCCGCCTATGCGGACATGGCGCGGGCCGCCGGGGTCGACATGCCCGAGATCGAGGTGCTCGAGGTCGACGGCTACGCCCACCTGCTGATCCGCCGCTTCGACCTCCGGGACGGGTCGAGGATCCACCAGCACACCCTGGGCGGGATGCTCCACGTCGACTACAACGACGTCGGCGCGGCCTCCTACGAGGAGTACCTGCGGACCGTCCAGCGGCTGGGCATGGCCTACGACGCGCTGACCCGGGCCGTGGTCCGCATGACCTTCAACGTCCTGGCCGTGAACCAGGACGACCACGTCAAGAACTTCTCGTTCCACATGGACCCCTCGGGGACGTGGTCCCTGACGCCCGCGTACGACGTCACGTTCGCGAAGGGCGAGGGCTGGACGCGGACCCACCAGATGCGCATCCGGGACCGGCTCACGGGCTTCCGGGAGGAGGACCTGACCGCCGTGGCGGACGCCTTCGGGGTCAAGAAGCCCCGCGAGATCGTGGCGCGGGTCCGGGAGGCGGTGGGCGGCTGGGAGACGCACGCCGCGCGCTACGGCGTCCCCCCGGACGCCGTGCGGGCCGTGCGCCGGGAGCTGGACCGGAGGGACGAGGAGGTCTTCGCAGGGGGACCGGCGCCGGCCTGACGGGCCCGGCCCGGGCTCCGCGGCCCGGGCCCCGCGTGCCTCAGCGCGGCCGCGCCCGGGCGTACTGGGGCGGCCACGGGAAGTCCGCCCCCAGCTCGGCGGCGGCCATCAGCGCCCAGTGCGGCTGGCGGAGGTGCTCGCGCGCCAGGAAGACCACGTCGGCCCGGCCCTCCGCGACGATCTCCTCGGCCTGAGCGGCCCCGGTGATCATCCCGACGGCGCCCGTCCGGATCCCCGCCTCCCGCCGGATCTTCTCGGCGAACGGGACCTGGTAGCCGGGCCCGACGGGGATCTCGGCGCCCGGGACGAGCCCGCCCGAGGAGCAGTCCACGAGGTCGACGCCGTGCTCCCCCAGCCACCCGGCCAGCTCCGCCGACTGGTCGGCGTCCCAGCCGCCCTCGACCCAGTCGGTGGCCGAGATCCGGACCAGGAGGGGAAGCTCGTCGGGCCACACCTCGCGCACGGCGTCCGCCACCTCGAGGAGGAGGCGGGCGCGGTTCTCCAGCGAGCCCCCGTAGCGGTCCTCGCGCCGGTTGGAGAGCGGCGAGAGGAACTCGTGCAGGAGGTAGCCGTGCGCCGCGTGGATCTCGAGGACGCGGAAGCCGGCCTCGAGCCCCCGCCGCGCCGCCGCCCGGAACCCGTCCACCACGCGCGCGATCCCGTCCCCGTCCAGCGCGCGCGGCCTCGGGTAGTCCTCGGAGAAGGGGATCGCGCTCGGCGCCCACACGTCCTCCGGCCAGCCGCCCTCCTCGGGCGTCATCACTCCGCTCGCCTCCGCCCACGAGTGCCACGTGCTCGCCTTCCTCCCGGCGTGGGCCAGCTGCATGCCGGGCACGGCCCCGTGCGCCTCCACGAACCCGGTGATCCGCTTCAGCTCCGGGACGTGCGCCTCCTTCCAGATCCCGAGGTCGCGCGGGCTGATCCTCCCCTCGGGGAGGACGGCGGTGGCCTCGGTCATGACCAGGCTCGCGCCGCCTACCGCGAACTGACCCAGGTGGACGAAGTGCCAGTCCGTCGCGAAGCCGTCCCGGCTCGAGTACTGGCACATGGGCGAGACGCCGACGCGGTTACGGAGGGTGACGCCGCGGATCTCCAGGGGCTCGAACAGCATGGTCTCCCGTCTCTCTCGCGCGAGGGTTTCGCAATTCCGCCTCGGGGCGGGCCGGGGAGGCCACGTGCAGGATCCGTGCGCCGGGGTCGCCGCAGAAGGGATACAGCGGGACTCGCAGGCGGCCGCCGGCTCCCCGTACATTCCGCCCCGATTGGCCCCACGCCGCGTCCGCCGGCGCACGGACCCCTCCGGCCGGGAGGCCTCGTGAGCGACGACGTCAGGGACATGCCGCCGCTCATGGGCGTCTTGATGGGCACCGTCAGCCTGGGCGGCGGGCTGGCGGTCATCCTCATCGCGCTCGACCGGATTCACGTGGACCCCTCGCACGTCCACGCCCCGCCCTGGGTGCTCGGCGTGTGCGGCGGGATGTTCGCGCTGCCGGGCGCCTGGATCCTCTACCGCGGCCTCGCGAACGCCGTGCGGGGCGGCCCCCCGGCGGCCCGCCTGGAGGACGGCGATGCGTTCCGCGTCGTCCCCTGGCTGATCGGCATGGTCATCTCGGGCGGGATGACGGCGGTCGCCGGGTGGGTCGCGTTCGGGCCGGGGGAGAGGCACTTCAGCGGCGGCGCGGCGATCGGCCCGCTGCGCGTCGGTGGATCGTCCTCCGGGACGCTCGGGCGCGCCGTGTTCGGGGTCGGCGCGGTGCTGGCGGGGGCGTTCACGGTGTGGGGCGTGGTGTACGGGATCCGGAGGCTGGCCGCGGGGGCGGGGCGCTCGCGACCCGGCCCCGGGCGCGGGGAGAGGCGCTGAGCGCGGCTCACCCCAGGCTCTCCTCGAGCCGGTCCAGGTCGGCGCGCACGACCTCCAGGTGGCCGGGCAGCGCGTCGGCCAGCCGCATCTTCACGTCCGCGGGGACCACGCGCGCCGGCGGGACGGGCTCGCCGCGCGCGTCGATCCACAGGTCGGCGGCCCGGCCGCTCTCGTCGAGGGGATGGACGAGCGAGAAGTCCAGGCTCGGGAAGCCCGGCTCGGCGTACATCTCCTGCCCGGTGAGGAAGACCACGCGGCCGCCGCCCAGCTCGAAGGCCCAGCACGCCCCCTCGTCCTCCACCTCCTCGAACGCGAGATACCGCCGGGCCGTGATGTCGTAGGCCTCCGCCTCGCCGCGCCGCACGGCGCTCTCCACCTGCGCCGCCATGGCCTCCAGGGCCCTCCCGGCCGACCGCTGGTCGTGGCGGACCCAGAGGGCCAGGAGGCTGCCGGCCGCCGCCCAGAACACGGTCACCACGACCCACGACGCGTCCGACGCCAGGAGCGTGAGGAGCCACAGCACGGCGGCGCCTCCCGCCGCGATGAGGACGACGCGGCGACCGCCCGCGCGTGCGGACCCCCGGAGCTCGTCCGCGCGCTCCTCGAGCCGCCGGCGCTCGGGGCCGGCGAGGGGCCGGAGCGTGGGCTCGAGCTTCACGGTACGTCGGCCGTGATGCGGCCGCTTCTTGGGTTCACGCTCCGGATCGGCACCTGCTCCTCCCTCCTCGAGACGGCCGCCCGCGCCCGTGGACGATGTACGGGGAAGCAACGCCGCCCGAAAGCCGGCCGTTCCGGCGGCTCCGGACGTCGTCCCGCCGCGCCGCTGGCGCCGGGGACGCGGACACGGTCGTTTGTCGCCCCATGGAGGAGAACGCCGCTCCCCGGCCCGTCCGTCGCCGCGACCGCCAGGTCGCCGACGAGGCGTGGATGCGCGCTATGCTCGAGGCCGCGCCGGTCGGCGTGCTGTCGATGGTCGAGGAGGGGCGGCCGGTCGCGAACGTGAACCTGTTCGTCCTGGATCCCGGCGCGGACGTCCTCTATCTGCACACGGCGCACGCGGGCCACACCCGGGACGTCGTCTCCTCGAGCCCCGAAGTGTGCTTCACGGTGGCCCGCTCGGGCCGCCTCCTCCCGGCCGACGAGGCGCTGGAGTTCAGCGTCGAGTACGCCTCGGTGATCGTGCGCGGCCGGGCGAGGGTGGTCGAGGACCCGAAGGAGGCGGCCGCCGCCCTCCAGGCGCTCCTGGACAAGTACGCGCCCCACCTCCGCCCGGGCGAGGACTACAGCCCGATCACGCTCGGCGAGCTCCGCCGGACGGCGGTCTACCGCGTCGACATCGAGAGCTGGAGCGGCAAGGAGAAGCGGGTCGAGGGGGAGGTGGAGCGGGCGTACCCGCTCGAGCCGGAGGGGTGGTTCGGGACCTGAGGGGTGGGGGGCGGCCGTCGAGGGCGTCCTCGCGGCGCCGGCCCTTCTGTTCGGTGTGTGTTCGGTTACTTTGTCGGGGTGGGCAGCACCCCGGCCGGCGACGGGGCTTCCGCCCGGAGGCGCCGCCGACGAACCTCGAACAAGGGAGACCTGCCATGGGCGCACCGGCGATTCCGCTCACCGAGTTCGACAGGGAGATGGCCTCCACGCGCCGCCTGCTGGAGCGCGTGCCGGAGGAGAAGGGGGAGTGGAGGCCCCACGAGAAGTCGTTCCCGCTGGGCCACCTCGCGCAGCTCGTGGCCAGGATGCCCGGGTGGTTCCCTCTGATCCTGGACCAGTCCGAGCTCGACCCTTCGGGCGGGCCCGGCTACAGCTTCGAGCCGACGAGCGTCCTTCTCGAGCAGTTCGACGCGGGCGTGGAGGAGGCGCGCGAGGCGCTCGGCCGCGTCACGGGGGAGGCCCTGGACGCGCCGTGGTCGCTCACGGTGGGGGACCGGGTCGTCATGACCTGGCCCAAGGGCGAGGTGGCGCGGGAGACGCTGAGGCACCTCAGCCACCACAGGGGCCAGCTCACCGTCTACCTCCGCCTCCTGGACGTGCCGATCCCCTCGATCTACGGGCCGACGGCGGACGAGGGGTGGGGCGGCTGAGCTCCGGATGCTCACGGCGAGCCTCCCCTCACGAGGAGCCGGCCGCATCCACAACACCTGCGCGTACGATCGCCGCGCCGACACGTGGCGGACGACTCCCGGTTCCACGTCGCCCCGTGCGGAGTGACGACACCGCCACCCGGTGACTACCAACGGGCCGTCGTCGTTCTCCACTGCGCTGGCTCTCCCCCCCTCATCGACCTGCGGCAGCGAGCGCGGGTCACGGGATCGCTCCTCCTGGGGCGGAGCTAGCGGACACCTGCGCGTGCTGCTTGTCTGCCATCAGGGACCCCAGCGGAAAGGCGATCCGAGATGCACCACTATGCCGAGCGAAGGCAGGAATATGGCTCCGCCTTCGAATCGGACACCCTGGCGGGTGGTCGCCGGGCGCCACGCCATGGTTCCTTCGCCGAACAGGTGGAAGTGCCCCACCTGCAGGTGCACTCCGCCGAGGCCGCCGGGGAGCCAGCCGTCGAAGGTGTCGATCGGACGCAGATCGTCGCGGTAGTGCTCGTGGACGAGCCGTGGCCCGGCGTAGAGGCTGACGTGGTCGGACCCGGCGGAGGTCCCGAGGAGGAACTCCACCGGTAGCGCCAGATCGAGCGCCGTGAGAGACTCGTTCTGGGCCTCTCCGTCGCTCCGTGAGACGGTGGCGAGGCCGACGCGGAGGGCGGTGCTGGTCCGGGGCCCCAGAGGGGCGCCGAGCCGCACCTTTCCGCTGAATAGCGTTCCCGCGGGGTCACGGTCCTCGTGTCCTCCGTAGACGGCGACCCCGAGCTCGACCCGGTCGGCGAGTCCCACCAGCAGGTGCCCGCTCAGGAGCTCCTTGCGGAGGAGCTCCTGGCCCCCCAGGCCGTCTCCCAGCTCGACCCCGAGTCCGACGCCCCTACCGGGAACCGGCGTCGCTCCGTGCGTCGATGGCATGGGCGTCGGCAGCGGCCGACGAACGAACGTGGCGCACCCGTGGCCGGCCAGTCCGAGGATCAGCGCCGTCGCCACGAGCGCCCGGCGGCCGGGCCTGGCCGCCTGCACTGGAATTCCCATCGCAGTGTTCACGTCGGACCTCCGGAGCTCGAGGAATCCCTCTTCGTCCCGGAGTGGAGCCTGTCAACGGGGAATCAAGTGCGGATCAAGGACGGCGGGGGAGGCGTTCGAGCTGGATGTCGGAACGGCGAGGATCGTGGCGTCGGGCGCCGTCGGCCGCCTACCCCCGCGCCGCCTCCACGACCTCGCGCTGCCGACCCAGGAGCTCGTGGAGCGGGGAAGCATGGCGTACTCGCCGGTGACCCAGCCACCCCGGCCCTGCCGCCAGCCCGGGACGCCCTCCTGCACGGTGGCCGCGCACAGGACGCGGGTGCGCCCGGCCTCGATCAGGCAGGAGCCCTCGGCGAACGGGGCGGCGCCCAGCTCGAGGTGTCTGGCCGTCGGACAAGGCCCAGGACGATCGAAGCGGACGTCGGATCGACACTCAGGCGCGTGCCAAGCCAGTCGGTGCTCTCAACCGGGAGAGCCGAAAACCGCCACACGGCGGCAAGGGGATCCTGCGCCCCCTTGACGCGCTCGCTTTCATAGGCGCGGAGACGTGCACCACGACCTCGTACCGCTCCGCCCGACCGATCACGGGCCGGCGCGACGGAGCCGCGTTCACCACGCCATCCGCGGAAGCCGCCGAGCACTCTGACGCACCGCGCCTCGCCGCCGCGTGCTCGGCCTCCGCCGGTTCCGCCGCTTCCGCATCGGCCGCGGCCTTCGCCGGATCGGCCGCGGCCTCCGCCGAGTCCCCCGCCTCCCCGGCGTGGAGCGCGTCGGCAGCGGCGGCCAGCGCCGCGCGCAGCACCGCGCCCACCTCGGGCTCCAGCCGCCCCCGGATCGCCCACGACCCGTCCGCCTGCGGCACCACGGCCTACCTGTTCGCCCTCCTCTCGCGCGGGGAGGGCTTCACCTTCCATCCGATCGACGAGCGGCCCCTCACGCCCGGCCGGCGCCGGAACCGGCGCCTCTACCTGGCCCTGGTGGACCCCGGTGACGTGGCCTCGCGGCCCGAGCTCAACGAGGGCCGGCCCCCGCCCGGGTTCACGGGCGCGGCCTTCGAGCTGATCTACGAGGGCGCCACCAGCGCGCTCTACGTGTGGGACGGGAGCGAGTTCGCCGTGTACACGACGGGGGACTGAGCGGCCATGCTCCCGGCCCGGCCGCCCTTTCTGCAAGGCGCCGCACGGGGTTAGGATGATCCCCGACTTCGAACCCGGAGGCCAGCATGACCGACCCTGTTCGCGTCCGCCCGGGCCGCTCCGTGCGCCTCGCCGCCGCGGCCCTCTCCCTCCTCCTCCCGGCCGTTCTCGTCGCTCTCGCCGGTCCGCCGGCGCCGCTCGCCGCCCAGGCCGACACGGCCGCCGCCGACACCGCCGCGGCCCCGGACACCCTGTGGACCCCCGCGCTCAGCATGCGCTACCGAGGCGTCTTCGGGACGACGATGTCCCCTGACGGAAAGCTGGTGGCGTACGCGGTCCGCTCGGCGGACATGAAGGGCGGGAAGTCGCGCTTCGTGAGCCAGGTGTGGGTGGCGGCGGCCGACGGGTCGTGGAACCGGCAGTTCACGCGGGCCCCGGAGGGCGCCTCCTCGCCCGCCTTCTCGCCGGACGGGACGCGCCTCGCCTTCCTCTCCTCCCGGGACGCGACGACCGAGAACGAGAACGGGGACGGGGCGGGGAAGAGCCAGGTGTGGGTCATGCCGGTGGACGGCGGCGAGGCGTGGCAGCTCACCGACGCCCCCTCGGGCGTGAGCGCGTTCGCCTGGTCCCCCTCGGGCGGGCGCATCGCCTACACCTCCACGGACACGGTCTCGGGCGCGCGGAAGAAGGCGGAGAAGGAGAAGCGCGACGAGGTGGTGGTCGACAGCGTCTTCCACGACGCGCACCTGTACACGGTGGCGCTGGCGGAGGATTCGAGCGGCGCGCACGCGACGCGGCGCCTCACGTCGGGCGACTTCACGGTGGGCGGCTTCGACTGGTCGCCCGACGGGAAGGCGATCGTCTTCGCCCACCGGCCCGACCCCCGCATCAACACGAACTTCCTGTACGGCGACATCTCGGTGGTGCCCTCCGACAGCGGGGCGGTGCGTGGGCTGGTGACGGGGAAGGGCGTCGATCAGGACCCCCACTGGTCGCCCGACGGGAAGACGATCGCGTTCACCTCGACGGGCGCGAAGCCCGAGCCGGTGAGCCTGGCGGACGTGTACACGGTTCCCGCCTCCGGGGGGACGCCGAAGAAGCTGGCCGACACGCCCGACCGCGACGCCTCGATCGTCGGGTGGTCCGGCGACAGCAAGACGGTGTGGGTGGCCGAGCCGATGCACACCACCGGCGCCTTCATCGCCCTCCCCGCGGACGGCGGCGCGCCGCGCGTCCTGGCGCCGAAGGCGGGGGCGCTGGGCGAGCCGTCGCTGGACCGGGCCGGCGACCGGGCGGCCTTCACCTGGCAGGACCCCGACACCCCGGAGGACGTGTACGTCTCGCCTACCGCCTCGCTGGACATGTCGAAGGCGACCAAGCTCTCCTCGGTGAACGCGGACGTGCCGAAGCCCCCCATGGGGAAGACCGAGCTCGTCTCGTGGAAGTCGAAGGACGGGAAGTTCACCATCGAGGGGCTCCTCACCTATCCGGTGGGCTACGAGAAGGGCGAGAAGGTGCCCTTCATCCTCAACGTGCACGGCGGTCCGGCGGGCGTGTTCACGCAGAGCTTCACCGGCAGCCCGTCCATCTACATGCTCCAGTACTTCGCCCAGCACGGCTACGCGATCCTGCGCGCCAACCCGCGCGGGAGCACCGGCTACGGCAAGACCTTCCGCTACGCCAACGTCCAGGACTGGGGCGGCGGCGACTACCAGGACCTCATGGCCGGCGTGGACCACGTGATCCAGATGGGCGTGGCCGACCCCGACTCGATGGTCGAGATGGGCTGGAGCTACGGCGGCTACATGACGAGCTGGATCGTCACCCAGACCCACCGCTTCAAGGCCGTGAGCATGGGCGCCGGCCTCCCCGACCTGGTGAGCATGGTCTACACGACCGACATCCCCGCCTACCTCCTGGCCGGCATGGGCGAGGTCCCGCTGTGGAAGAACTACCAGCTCTACCAGGCCCACTCGGCCATGTACCACATCCAGAACGTGACGACGCCCGTCCAGATCATGCTGGGGGCGAGGGACGTGAGGGTGCCGACCACCCAGGGCTACGAGTTTTATGGGGCGCTGAAGCACAAGGGCGTGCCCACGCAGATGGTGGAGTTCCCGAGGACGCCGCACGGGCCGCGGGAGCCCGGACTGCTCATGGACGTGTCGCCGCACATTCTGGGGTGGTTCGATAGGTGGTTGGGGAGGGGATACGGGCAACGACCAGAAGGTCAGGTCAAAGCGGGAGGCTAGATTCGTGGAGATCGACCTTGAAGAGCTCGTCGGCGGTATGCCTGGACTGTCCCCTCGAATGGGAGCCGCGATGGCCGAAGCTGCGGGCGTATGCTTCGACGACTGCGGTCATTGCTCGCCGACCACTCTTAGGTTGCTGGGAGATTTAGGGGGGAAGGCGGACGTCTCTTGGCAGGTACCGGACCAACAAGCGAAACGGAGTTGGGCGGACGAGTCCTATGCCACGGAGCAGGGTGCCTACGCAGTTGCCATCGGGATTGCCTGCCAGGCCCGGGGTCTCGTTGCTCTTGAGCGGTCGCGAAAGTTCAATGGTTTCGACTATTGGCTTGGCAGAGATGAAACCACCTTGTTCACGAACAAGGTTCGTCTTGAAGTCTCCGGCATCCGGAGGGGGACCGCGGCGCAGCTCACGGCTCGTGTCAGACAGAAGGTCAACCAAATTGAAGTGTCGTGCGGGCTTCTGAAGGGGCTTGTCATCGTCGTTGAGTTCGGCAAACCATGCGCTCAGGCTGCAGACCGATGACTGACCCAGCACTGTTCCATCGCCGCGCAATGGCCCTTGCCGATCAGGCCCAGTACGAACTTGATCATGGGACGCCCTCCAAGGCACGTGAACTCTTCTCGGAAGCTGCTGATCTCGAGATTAGTGCCGTCGATCAAATGGCTGACGCGCCAGTCCTGGAAACGGCGGTGTTGCTTAGAAGTGCAGCGGCGCTATCGTTGGATGCTCATCGAAACGGCGTTGCAGAGCGGTTGCTGGCCCGTGGTCTTCTATTGGAGGGGGCTCCCACCGGAATTCAGGAGGAAATGCGCGATCTCTTGGAGCAGGTTCACTTTCAACGCCACTTGGAGCTTCGTGGCTTGGAGCTGGATGATACAGACGTTCAAATGTCGATTTCAGGCCGAGCAACTGGTTACGGCTTCACCAGTTCGGATGAGTTCGTGTCGCGCGTGAACGACTTCGAACGCTTGCTCTACCGCACGGCGGAACGGCGTGCCGGTCGTCCGTACCGCGAGGGCGGAAGTCCGAAGAAGCGGATTAAGCAGAACTTTGAACTCTATCTGTCGGTACCTCGTGCAGCATCCTTTGCAGTTACCCTTAGACTAGGTCGACCCAAAGACCAGCTCTCCATTGGAGAGCTGGTGGGTCAACCTAGCGTAATCAGCGAGACACTGGATCTGCTGGAAATTACTCAAGGCCAAGATTGGTCGGAGATAGAGAAGGTCATTCCAGAAGAGTCCTACCGACGCAACTTCGTCGCCTTAGCGAAGAAGTTGGCTCCAGACGGAGAGAATATCGCTGTCGTTGGCTTTACCACGCGCCGAGGTGGCGAAGAACGGCGCTTGTCGCTGACTAAGACACGCAATGAGCTTAAGACTTTGAAGGTAGAGAGGCCTAAGCCGGAGGCTGAAGATGTGGAGGTTCGTGGACTCCTGAAGTTCGCAGATGATACCAAGACAGGCGAGGGAAAGATCAAGCTCATCGATAAAGGGAATGACGTTCATGTGATATCTGTACCTGAGGGCATGATGACAGATATAGTGCGTCCACTCTGGGACGACGAAGTGATCGTTCGAGGCCAGAGACTACGTGGCGTCATCCATCTCGAAGAAATTGAGCCGGCAGCGTCATAGCTCCAATGAAAGCGCCGCCACGAGCCGATTCCTTCTTCGCCAGTTGATCAGGCTCAGTGCACGATGTCGCACTGATGCCTCCTCTAGCCTCACTGCTCCTCCGTCGTGGCTGTGACGCGTTAGACGGTCTACAACTGGTCCGTACTGTTTGTCCTTTTCTCGAGCTGGTGCCCTTGCTGATCGCCCCCGCCCGGTCGATGGTGCTTGAGGAGTCAATAGGGCGATCTGCCTTGATGCGTTGCGTGCGCCTTGGCTCACGAGAGGCGAGGTTGATGTGCAACACAGGAGCCACTGGCTTCCTAGCATGCCGCAATTGGGATACGCCATAGCGGTTGGTGTGCTGGGCCATGAACTCCTCAGAGTCTTGAAAGGTGAAGAAGGCCCCTCACGGCTTACCGTCACCCAATCCGCCACTGAAGCGCGCACGCCTGGGGGTCCGCCTTACGCCAGTGAGCAGGTTCACCGTATCAGGAGGTCTATTGTGAGTTGCGGTCTTTCGTATGGCGCGGCCTTGCCAAGAATAGATCCATGCTAGCTTTTAGATCCATTCGCTCCATATCTGGATACGGCGTGTTTGCGGACTATCGGCCAGATCAGGAGTCTCTTCCGGATTTTTCGGAACGCAACCTTATGTATGGATGGAACTACTCCGGGAAGACCACACTGTCCCGGGTGTTCCGCTCGTTTGAAGTGGGGAAACCCCACCGGGACTTCACGTCCGCCACGTTCGTTCTTGAACTTACCGATGGAAAGACAGCAAGTAATCGTGAGCTGGGCGAACTTCCGTTTTCGGTTCGAGTCTTCAACTCAGATTACGTACGGGAGAATCTTCGTTGGGAAGACGGCGTCACACCCATTCTAATCCTCGGCGAGGAGAACATCGCGCTGCAGGATGAACTCAATAGAATTCGCAACTGGCTCGGCCGACGGCGCGCCTACGTTGCGACGTTACGAGAACGGCGGGAGAAGCTCAGAAGTGGACTTGATGAGGCTGCCACACGAACTGCTCGTCAAGTGAGAGAGGAACTTGGACGAACACCCTTCAATCGCAGCCCCCACCTGCAGGAAGTAATCGATTGTCTTGGCATGGATTACCAAGCGCGGATCTTGTCAGAGGAGAAACGAAATACTGAACTCAAGCGGGTGAATGCCGAGCGGCGGGGAAAGGTCGATGAGATCACGAAGGCTCGGGATCCCGGGAATCTGGAAAAGGAGATTGCGGACTGTCTCGAGGCCACTCCGAAGCGGGATGCTCTGCGGCGCCTCGAGGGGAAACCGAAAGTGGAGAAGTGGGTCCGGGATGGTTTGGCGCTCCATGAAGAGGAGGAGACGTGCCTCTTCTGCACCCGAGCACTTCCAGAAGAGCTTCTTTCTTCGCTTAAGGGGCACTTTTCCCAGGAACTGATGGCTCTTCTGTCTCGAATTGAAAATCAGAAGGCAAGACTTGAGTTGGCTAGACCGCAGCTCGGGTTTCGACCATCAGTCGAACTGTATCCTGACTTGCAGAACACGTATAAGTCGAACGTGGAGCAGTGTAAGGATCTTGAGCGACAGATGATCGACAAGCTCGATCACATTCGGGATCTTCTTGATCGGAAGTCGGCTCAGGCTCTTGAGGTCATAGCTACTCCCAACTGTCCAACGTCAGAGGACTGGCGGCGACTGAATGAGTCGATCGCTGCTGTGAACCGGGTGATCTCAAAACACAACGAGCGCTCTAAGAACCACGAGAGCGAACGGGAGGAGTCAGAGAGGCGTTTAATCGAGGACCGTGCTGCCACCTATCTCCAGGACCAGGAGTACTACGATGTCCTTGAGAGGTGTGAGACCCTCCGTAAGCGCGAGCAACGCTGGTCGGAGACTATATCTAGACTGGAGCGTCGAGAGCAGGATATTGAGTCAAAGATAGCGGAGGAGGCGCGCGGGGCGCGCGTGATCAATGAGCACTTGAAGCAGTACTTTGGGGCGGACCAGATCGTCGTCAGACTTACTGAGGCAGGCTCGTATGAATTGCGGCGGAGGGAAGGCAGCGTAGCAAGGAATCTGAGCGAAGGAGAGAAGACGGCTATAGCGTTTGCGTATTTCCTAGTTAGCCTTAGAGACCACTCAATGGTGGAGGCACAACCGGTCGTCTATGTGGATGACCCGGTATCCAGCTTGGACGCCAATCACCTGTTCAACACGTTCGCGATGATTAAGAGCACAATGTCTCATTGTAGGCAGCTCTTCATTTCGACGCACAACTACGGTTTCTTTAGGCTTATGAAGGGGGACACCTTTTTTTCTGAGTCTGTCAACCGCCGGAAGCGGGCCTCTTGGTATCTTGTGCGGCGGCGTGGCTCTGATGATTCGGAGCTAGTTGATCTTCCAAAGGTACTCAGAAAGTATAATTCGGAATACCACTATCTGTTCCATCTTGCGTACATCTTTAATCAGAATCCCGAGCGACACGAGAATCTTCTTGGGCTCATGCCGAACATCCTTCGGCGGCTCTTGGAGACCTATTCGAGCTTCCGTGTGCCCAACACTGCCATGAACCTCTACCAGCGTCTAGAGCGTCTAACTAGAGACGAAGTCACTTGTAGTCGCATATACAAGTTTGTCAATCATGGGTCGCATAGTGATTCGCTCGGTGCAACAGTCGAGTTTCCGCAGCTTAGCGAGTGTAGAGCGATAGTGAGGGAGGTGTTTCGTATGATCGAGAGTGTGGATGCGGAACACTATAACGGTATGGTTGCTATTTCGGGTTAGAACTAGATGGCCCTCTTTACTTCAGATGGGTGCCTTGTTCCGTGTTGCGAGAATCCAGTGAGGCGCCGCAATTTACAGGAGCGGTAATGACTTGACATTGGGGCCTGGCCGGAGCCTGGGTTAGGTTACTGCCGATACCTGCGGGTTCAGCTCGCCATCCTCGGGTGGCTGTGGACGCGGATGCGCCCGACATTTGGCACGGCCGAGGGCAGCGCGCACCAGGTGGAAGCGCATGTTCAGAGGGTCTGAAGCTGGGCCTCCCGTCTAGAGCCCAGCACGGCGTTTGACCGACCTCCTGCGCGCATGCATGGCTTCACGGGCACACGATCGACGCCCGGCGACCGCCGGCGTATGCTGGACCCAATGTCTTGGGTGGTCCGGACGTGTAGCAGTTGGTAGGAGCAGGGAAGCATGACCCGATCCCCTCTCGCACGGTGGCTGGTCACCGCTGCGATCCCGCTGACGGGCTGCGGTCGGGTGGCCGCACACGCCGAGCCGGCGCACGGCCGCTACCTGTTCGTCTTAGCCATGGAGGCGCGGACGTCCCACGCCTTCGGGGCGGCGAGAATGTCGGACGACATGGAGGCGTATCGCCGCGGCGTGGCCGGCGGCAAGGACTTCCTGGCCGTGTTCGACGTCGGGCCCGGCGCGCAGCCCTTCGGCGAGCTCGTTGCCATGCTCCAGTGGGGGATGCGCTGACGGCGCATCACACGAAATACTCCCTGCCGCCGGACGCCGGCCGAGTAGAACTCCATCTCTGCGAAGCGTTCTTCGATCTGCACGTCGGCCGCCGGCCTGATGAGGAGGTCCCTAACGTGATAGATCCGCCGTGAGTCCGCGTCGCGCATGGGCCCGGATCCTCGCTGTGCTCCTCGTCGGCGCGTGCACGTCCGCCGGGACGGCCCAGGACCCTCCGCAGACGCGATCGTAAAGGGCTTCGGCCAGCCTCCTCGCGGTCTATCTGAGCTACCACGAGGACCGGCCGCCGGGGCGGCTGCCGGTGTCGCCGCCGGACGCCCTCATCGACAGCATGGCGCGAAGCCTCGCCGCAGTCTCCCGGCTGGGCCATCCGGCGCGTGACTCGGCTCTCGTGCGCTTCGGCATCACTCCGCGCCTCGGGTGGGACCCGTACACGAGCTACATCGAGGCCGACTCCACGGCGCCATGGTCCCGGCGTTGGCGCGAGGGCCGCGTCGAGACGGGCGTGGCCGGGATCGACTCCGTGCTGGCGGACCTCGGCGCCACTATCGAGCCCGCCGGGCCTCCCCATACGGGAGCCACATACAAGCTGCGCACGCGGCGACCGGTGAACTGGTGGGTGCTCGGCGAACGTCTCGATCGGATCCCGGGGATCGGGCGCGTGCGACCCGAATGGTTCCTCGGGGTCAGGAGCGGGGTGAACTTGGAGCGCACGAGCGGGGGCCTGCGTCTGCAGTACTTCGTGGGGTGGGGGGACTGCGCGGCCGGATGCATCCACGGCCACTGGTGGACCTTCGAGACGGACGGCGTCGGAGAGGCTCGATTCGTAGCCTGCGGAGGGGATCCGCTGCCGGACTCGGGCGTCGGGGAAGGCGTGGGCGTGGCCGTCGGCCGCCAGGCCCCAATCCAGGAGTCTCAGCGTGAGGTCCTCGACGGCCTCCCGGCCATCGACTTCGGCGCGCAGTGCTCCGGAGGCGACTGCGACCACGACGCGGAGGCGAGGGTGTTCGGCGTCCTCGACTCGCTCGGGAACGCCGTGCTCGAGCCGGGCCTGTCGATCGGCCGGGTCCGCCGCCTGCTCGGCGACCCGCCCGACCGCAACTGGGCGCCCGGGCCATACGAGCGATGCGGTGTCGGACGCGGACTATCGCCCCCTGGAGGGCGCGGGACCGAGCTGCGAAGGGTGAGCTTCGGGTCCGGCGTAGGCGCCGGCCACGACGTGGCGGGCGCCGGCCGGGATCGTGACCCCGAACTCGGGCAGGTGACCCCGGATGGCGTTTTTCCGCGCGGTCCGGGTCTGGAGGCATCCCTGCCGGACGCGGTGGCCGAGGGCCTCGAGCTCGCGCCCCCAGTGATGGGCCGAGCCGCCGGCTTCCATGACCACCTCGGCCGGCTCCCGTTCAGCGAAGAAGCGCCGGTACCGGGCGCGGCCGAGGCGGTGACGCTCGTCCACCCTCCCGGGCTTGTAAGAGACCGCGACCTCGAAGACCGACTTTGCCCGATCCACCCCGATCTGCGTAGCGTGCATGTGGGCTCCCCCTTCACCTGAGGCTCCTGGGGCCGATCATCAGCCCTGGCACGTTGGTGCCGTGCGGGGAAGGAGTCCTTCCCATCAGGTGGCGGCTCGCGCGCTGAGGCGCGCTCGCTTCAACCTGCGCCGATGCCTCTCGAGGCGAGCATGCGAGAGCGGCGATTGCTCGGAATGCGGTCGAGCGGGCGCAACCGTCCAGCGCAGGTTCGCCACGCGCCGGGACGTTAAGGCCTTCCTTACAGGTGTAGATGTGATTCAAGTCATCGAAACAATCGTGCGGAAGTGGCCACGTACGGCAGACGTACTTGATGAGATCTCCCGCCTGATGGCTGTTGTTTCGGACCTTGAAGACGAGGCGTTCTTCGAACCAGTTAGTTTAATCGATTGGCCCCAGGAAGGAAGGCGCGGGTACGCTAGCTTCACAGCGTTTCATTTTGTGGGAGGGCTGCGCCACGCTTCTGGAAGTGCTCGCGCGAGAATGACGATGCTGGAAGAAGCCGCCTTGAACATCCTGGCGTCGACGGGTGTCTATCCTGCGGCTGTTTTGGTTCGCAGCCACATGGAGGCCGCCGGACTCGCCGCAATGGCCTTGGTCGACGGAACCGCCGCGCTAGAGAAACAGAAGATCGAGGATGTCGCCGATGTCGTGTTGGCGCTGCAACTGGGAACCAGCATGAGGCGGGAAGCAAAGAAGAACGAAAGGGTCAACGAGTGCCTACTGTTGTCGGAAACCAATCCGCTACGAGCGGGAAGACTCATAGAAGCACTCGATCGATACGCGGCAGCCGGAGAAGAGGTGGGTAGATATTTCCGGGCAAGTTATGCAGTGCTTTGCGAATACGCTCATGCTGCGATGAGGGTCTCGCGCCGATTCGCCCGCGTACTGGAGACACATGAAGAGGGTTGGTTGATCCAGTACGACCGCCGCGAGGTAACAGACTCAGATGAAGTTCAGATGATCCTTCAGATGCTGCACCGGAGCATGCAAGTGGGGCATTCATGCGCGGAAATGCTCCGGAACATTGAGGTCGTCGAGGTCGGAGAAGACTCCGTCGGAATCGTGCCTCCCACCGAAGAGGTCGGCAAGTTCGTCTGGACTCAGCTCCTGCAGAGAGATCCGGACGAACCTGGAGCGCGGAACGGCGCTTAGCAAACGGTTGGCGCCTGCGCGGCCTGCGGCCGCTCTGGAGAACCCGCCGCGGGCGTCTGGGGGCCTGCGGGGTGTTGAAAGTTTTGGAGGTTGTCGCCCGCTTGAGGTACTGGCGGCGCGGATCGCCAACCTTGAGACGTTAACTGACATTCCACGAGTGGCGTGAGGGTGAGCCGCCATTCTTCAGGGCCTAACGCTAGGCAGGGTTCGAGACATGTCGAATGTGTTCGTAAGCAGGCCAACCAAGATCGCCGGGGTCTTCCGGGAAGGCGTCGATGGCTTTCTGGAAGTGATCGAGTCCCTAGGCCTTTCGGCTCGAACCCTCGGAACGACGGACTACCCAAGTGAGTCTCCGCTCGACGAAGTGATCAAGCTGATGGACGAGTGCGTTGGCGCCGTCATTCTCGGCGTACCACAGCTCACGATTGTCCAAGGAGCGATCCGCGGCGAGCGCCTCAAACATCAACTCGTGCTCGGCACCGAGTGGAATCATATTGAGGCAGGTCTCGCGTACGCCCGAGAACTGCCACTGTTGGTTATCCACCACCTCGAGGTCGGTCGCGGCATCTTCGATCGCGGCGCTCTCAGCAACTTCATCTACGAGGTTGACATGGGCCAACCCGGCTGGCCCATCCAGCGCGAGATCCAGGGAGCTATCCGCACTTGGCACAGGAGGTGCCAGGCACCGAAACCGAAGACTCTACTGGTCCCGGAGGTTCATAATCCCTTGGAATGCCCCAACTGTTCGAGTCCCGGACGGCCGTTTCTTATGAGCCCCATCCCGGTGGATTTTCAGAAGCTGGAATGCGCGACCCACGAGTGCGCGAAATGCAAGTACAAGACGTGGCTGGACCTCTAATCGCTAAGGAAGAGGCTGCAATGTGAGACCACAAAGACCAGAAGGATGGAACGCCAGTTAACAAACGGTTCCCACAGCGGGCGTTGCGCGCCTCGCCCTCCGCTACGCTCCCGGACATGTCTTTGGCACGTCGACAACAGCAAGGACGTTACACTACATCTGGCTTGAAACGGACTCCACACCGGACAATTATGTCGATCTATGACAGATCAGTAGGCGATCTCACAAGAACGGACGTCACCGAGCTACTTACCGAACGGGCGCGTGAGAATGTTCGGCTTGAGTTCAAGCGCGAAGACCCCGGTCGGCAAGAGTACCTGAAGAAGCTGTCTTCGTTCGCTAACACCTATGGCGGCTACTTGGTGTTGGGCGCTTCGGCTAATGCCGAGACAGGAGAGCTTACTGCCCTACCTGGTGTGGAGAGGATAGCAGGCTTCAGCCAAAGGATAGTTCAGTGGTGCCAAGAATGGTTGACGCCACCTGTCCGACCATACGTGTCGGCGCCGATACCCATGGACGAAGCCGCATCCAGATACTGCTACGTGGTATTCGTCGAAGAGAGCATGGAGGCACCGCATTTCATCAACTCGCGACAGGGAGCATACGTTCGCACAGACGAGTTGAGTCGACGATTTCAGCCACAGCTCGCGACCTATGAAGAGATTCTGCACCTGTCCGGCCGGCGTGCTGCTGCCCTGCAGAGACGTCGCGACCTGCTCGCCCGCGCCAATGGACGTTTTGGTGAGTTCATAGCACAGGACTACGAGAATCTGGTCTACACAGCTGGTACAATCGGCGCGACGCTCAAACTCTCGTTGTGCCCGCGATTGCCGGTTCTGCCACTTTGCGAGCAAGCAACGCTACGACCAACCCTCGAAGCTGCACAGCTGCCGTGGCGACAGGTCGTATTTGGCCGGGCAGACAGAGCCCTGACTCAGCATGAGTCAGTGCTTGTCCTCGAGCCTGCCGGAGGATTCTCACTATTGGAGGTGAGCACTTGGGGTCACCTCTTTTACGCGGTAGAGTTGGAGTGCCTTGAGAACAATCGGCGGGCCATACATCTGAACTTCACGACCGGACACCTTCTGCTCTTTCTGGAGCACGCCGCACGCTGCCTTGAGCGGTTGGGTTTTGACGGCACCGTCTCGATCATTGTTAAGCTCGAGCGCATTCGGGGCATCCCGTTTGTCACGTACCCTAACAACACCGTGCGCTTCGGCCCGGCGTCCCGTTTTGACGACGAGGTAGAGTTCGAGTTGACAGCAACCTTGGAGACACTTGTGAACGGTAGGCACCGTATTGTTAGGCGCATCCTTGCCACCATCTTCTTCGCTTCCAATTGGCCTGATCTTGGCGCGGATGAGCCAGCGCTCGACCAGGTGCTCGATGCAGGGCAGGGCTACAACAATTTCGGGCGCTGATGCCCTAAGCACCCAAAGGGCTTGATGGTATGTCACAAGCCGTCGTCTACTAACACGACGGTTGCCGCCTCACCGCCTCGCCCTGCGGGTCACTCGCCCGCTGAGACTCGCAGGCGTCGGCGACCGCAAGGACGTCAGGCGGAAATACAGCCGACTAAAAAGAACTGTCTTCACGTACGACGGAGAGACACTATGCCGCTGAACATCACGGGGTACAGAGTCTTCATTGCGTCGCCTAGCGGTCTCGGGTCAGAACGGAGACAGTTCCGAGACACCCTCCGAACCTATGACGAGGACGAGGCCGTTGCTCGGGGGGTGGCGTTCATTCCAGTAGGCTGGGAGGACACGCTAGCACAAGTGGGCAGACCCCAAGGGACCATCAATCAGGACATCATAGAAAGTGACTTCTTGGTACTTGTGCTTTGGGACAGATGGGGCACTCCTCCAGCGGAAGATAGCGAATACACTTCCGGCACTGAAGAGGAGTTCCACGTTGCGCTTGATGCCCTGCGCGACTCGGCAAGGCCCATGAAGAAGGTTGCAGTCTTTTTCAAGGGTGTTGATGAAAGGCAACTGAGTGATCCTGGCGAGGAGCTCAAGAAGGTTCTCGCATTTAGAAGAAGGATCGAGCGGGACAAGACCCTCCTTTATCAAACATTCGATACTGAGGAAGAATTTGCCAGACTACTTCGCCGACACCTTGCGCAGTGGGTGCGGGACGACGAGTTAGAGCGAAAGGCAGCTGACGCTAAAATTGGCGAGAGCCTTTCGAAAATCGCAGGGGAGACTGTTGAGCCGCCTACACAGGTGCTTTCTGTTACAAGTATCGGAGACCTTCTGGATGAGGCCGAGAATCTCGCCGCGAATGGTAGCGTGGCTGATGCGGAGGCTCTATTCGCTCAGGCCGTAGTCGGGCGGAACTCGGTCGATGCTGTGATCCGATACGGGCGCTTCTTGCGGCGGTTTGAGAGATACGCACATTCGAAGGCAATGTTCAAGCGCGCCGTCCAGATGGCCACAGAACAGGAGGACAACATCGGCCGGGGCTGGGCCCTGGCCAATCTTGGGGTGATCGCACGAAAGGAAGAGGACTTTCATCAGGCGGAGAGGTACTTTGAGGAATCGATTGGTGTTGCGGAGAAAGCAGGAAAGGTGGGTCTGGAACTCTTGACCTACAACTACGGCAACGTGGGACAGATGCGCATGGCTTTAGGCGATCTAGAGGGTGCGGAAGAATTCCAGAGACTTTCCTTGGGGGTCCAAGAGGAGATTGGCGAGAACGAGGCTCTTGCAAACTCCTACGCAAGCCTTGGTGTTCTCCTCCGTCGCACTGGCAAGTGGCAAAAGGCCAAAGAAGCTCATCAAGCGGGGATAGAAGTAAGCAAACGTCTCGGTACTCTCGGGAATCGGACACGTGCGTACAACTGTGGCAATCTCGGATTGATTTTTGAACACGAAGGTAAGTATGAGGACGCTATCCGGATGCATCAAGAGGCACTAGAGATCAATGGGAGGCTCGGTCGGAATGCAGGAGAAGCCTTGAATCGTTCGCATCTCGCCCGAGCGTTGCTTGGAGATGGGCAGGTCCAAGAAGCCAAGCGCCACAATGCACTGGCTTTGGTTCACGACAAGTTCCACAATAACCTTGAAGGTCTTGCCTACAATAACTCCACATTGGGTGACATCCAAAGAGTTGGCGGAAATATCGACGAGGCAGTACAGGCCTACAAGAAGGCCGCAGAGCTTTACGAGAAGGTTGACCACCCGAGAGGTCATGCAGCGAATCTAGCGAAGTTGGGCAAGGCAAAGAGCGAGTGTGGGGAGCTGGATCAAGCGAGAGACCTTTTAGCGCGAGCAGAGGTAATCGCGCAGGAGTCTGGGGATCGGGACGTCTTGAAGGACATACGATCCGCCCTGGCCGAAGTTAGGGAGACAACGAAATAGCCTCGTGGTGGACCTGAACTTTGTCTAGCAGAGTGGTGTTGCACTCCGCCGGCCTACGCCCGCTTGACCTTCAGCTCATGCAGCTCGCCCTTCGCGATGCCCGCTCGCTGGAACTCACGGGCATCGGTAACCGCAAGGACATTATCGGACATGGAGCTCATTGGGCCAGTCGCAACCTGGACAGCTCGCCATGAAGTGGTGGCGGAACTTTGGTTTCCACGTTGTCGGCCCGGTCGTGCTCGGATCTGCCATCTATTTGGTTTGCCGATCTCCGACCTTGCGAGTTTTCGATTGGGTGGCCCAGGTCGGTGCCGCGAGGCGTATCGAGACAATGCGCGCGTTCGCATGGCCTGTCGCGCATTCGCTACCGGAGTGGCTTCGCTTCAGCATCCCTGACGGGCTGTGGACGTACGCACTAACGTCGGCAATGGGTCTAGTTTGGTCCGGCAGACATTCGGCGCCCGCGTTTGGGTGGATGATGGTCGGAATCGCATTCGGCGCAGGCGGCGAGTTGGGTCAAGCGGTGGGACTCGTCCCAGGCACCTTTGATTTAGTCGATTTGGCCTTCGTCATCTTCGGCTTCATTCTGGCGTTCGAGTCGACTTGGGCTCGGGAGGCATAGCATGCACGATAGATGGAGGCACGCCTGCTCGGCCGGCATGTTTCTCGTATTCTTGGCGCTGGCTGCTGGAAGTACTGACGGCAATGGCGGACGTCAATCGAGTAGCACGTCTAACGGAGCTGACTATTCAACCCCCGCCGATGAAGCTGCGAAGCGCGAGTTGAGTGGTGCGTCGTGGGTGCGGGACGTCTACGTCTCTCCCGGCCACATGAACATAGGTGTAATTCGAGGAGAAAAGGATTGGACGTCACCAATGATCGGCAAGTGGGTCTGCGGTGTGCTGGCGAAACACGGTAGTAAGTTAGCATGGGTTCGTTTTGTCGATATCAAGGCCGTGGCTAATCGAGGGCAGACGGTGCGTCAAGCTGAGATCAGCGAATACACATGCAACTGAGCGTGTAGCCAGAAGTTTCCAGTACGAACCGCCGTTTCTCCGCTGGGACAGTGGATTGGCATGGCAACCGAGAGTCCGACGTTGGAAGACAACGCCCGCCCGCTCAATTTGAACGCACTCGAGCTCCGGCTTGGTGCGCGGGTGCTCTTCTACCCGACCGGAGAGAGTTGACTCGGAAGGGCAGAAGTGGGCCAGCTGGGCGGGCAACTTGAGGCTGCGGTGAGGCTTGTAGACTCAGTGTCGACGTTTGCACGGACCTCTCTCGAGTCTACCGGACTCAGTAGAGCCGCTCGGGTGCTCGATGCGCCATGTGGTCATGGCCGGCACAGCCGCTGGCTCGCAGGCGAGGGCTACACCGTAACCGCCCTTGATTGCTCCAAAGAACGCTTGAGCGAGGCGAGACAAGTCTCCGAGCCTGAATCGGATAGCATCCAGTGGGTGGTGGCTGATATTGAGTTCAGCTGGCCAATCTTAGTAGCGTATTTCGATTTAGTCATCGTGATTCACTATTGGTCGTCGGAAGTGCTGTCCCGGGCGCGAGCGTCACTAAAGCCTGGCGGATGGCTCATCTTCGAGACGTTCGCCGCACGAGGTGAGAATTGGAGGGAGCTGCCTTCACTCGGCTCAGTAGCCTCTCTGGCGAGCCCTCACTTTGATCTTGCAGACTTTCGTGAGCGACCCGTCGGCCCCGATCGGGAGCGCGCCGTGGTCAAGTTGCTCGGTCGTCGTAGATGACTGGCAAAACCAGGCAATTGCTGTGTGCCGTCGGTCCTCCAGCAACCCGCCAGCGGTGGTCCTATCCTGTACGCGCCCCCCAAGGTAATTACTTGTCAGGCTACTTGTTACCAGTGTGAAGTCCGAATACGAAAGTGGCAAACTCTTGCCGGGAATCCGCTTGCCACCTAGCGTTGTTACGCTGGCTCATCACTAGCAAGGGGATCGTGAAATGCCGCTTAATTGGCTGTCCCGCCTCCTTCAACGCCTGAGCGACAGGCGGCGTGATTCCGGTGCCGCCAAGACCGCTCTGGCCGCCGGAACCGCATCTCTCGCCGCTTTGGGAACGTCCAGCCAGGCCACTTCGCCACCCCCCACAAAGTCTGAGCCTGGCGGAAACGAACACGTGGTCGTCAGCAAGTACTCTGACAAGTTCGTGCTCTTCAGAGTCACCGACGATCCCGACACCGTGCCTACACTGGAGAAGTTGCAGGCGGCTCGCGATTCGCTTCGGGAGGCACGGTCCGAATTGACAGCCACGAAGGATTCGTTGAGGACTGCCCGCGCCACGATCAAGCAGCTCCTCTCAGAGATCCAGAACGGTGAGATGCCGAATGCCGTCGGCGCGGCTGATTCGACGAAGCGGGATACTGCCCAGCGATCGACGCCTCGACCTGCCCCTTCCCACAGTTCTCACGGTTCCCACAGGTCCCACGCCTCGCACAGTTCCCACTCGTCGCACCGGTCGCATGTCTCTGGAGGGTGGAACTAGAGCGTGGCGAAGGACGCTGGTTCTTCGGTGGCGGAAGGCGCTGGACTCGCCGTCCACTCGAGTGACGGACCCGAGCTCGAACTACGAGTGGATCTTACGGTCTACTCGGTTGAAGCCGCCATGAAAGCCTCGTACCGATTTACGGACCGGGTTTACGCGACCCTCGATCGCGTGTCGGAGGAAGAACTTCGCGTCATACTTCAGCTCAAGAACGCAGAAGATGAGCAGGATGTCGATGCGCTGATCGGCGAATTCTCCAACGAGCTCCTGAACCAAGCGCTCCTGGAGAGAGTGCGCTTGGAGACCGAAGACATTCGCCGGCTCATTGCCGAACAGGCGTTCGCGGAAGCGGATCTCGGTTCGGATCCGCCTGTGAGGCAGCAGGAGTCCCACTAGCTAGCCTGCATCTTCGCCAAAGCGGAGCACTACGCAAGGACCGCCCCTGCCAGCACGGGAACGGATGTGAGCCGACAGTTCCGCGATCGCACGGCCTTCCAGCGCGGGGATCGCAGCTACGAGTTCCTGCCTTTCCGATTCGAGCCCTTTCAGGACGGCGTGCTGCTCGTGAACGACGTTGGGGAGCACCTCGTCCTGGATACGAACGTCTTTCGTCGACTCCTGAACAGGGAGCTCGATGCCGAATCCACGGAATACAAGGACCTCAAGGCCAAGCACTTCATCTGGAACGGCGATACCCCCTCGACTCTCCGTATTCTGGCGACGAAGCAGCGCACCCGCCGGAGCTTCCTTGATGGGTTCGTGCGTCTGCACATCTTCGTCGTGTCTTTGCGCTGCGAGCATTCGTGCCACTACTGCCAGGTGTCGCGGGTAACGACCAACAAGTCCCAGTTCGACATGTCGGTTGAGACCGCTGATCGAGCGCTGGACCTCGTCTTCCGCAGTCCGGCGAAGACGCTGAAGATAGAATTCCAGGGAGGGGAGCCGCTTCTCAACTTCGAGCTGATTCGTCACATCGTGCTCAGGGCCGAGGAGCGCGCTGAGCGAGTGGGCAAGGACATTCGGTTCGTCGTGGCCACGAACCTGGCCCTCATCGACGATGACATTCTCGGCTTCCTCAGGGACCACGGAATGTTCGTTTCGACCTCCCTGGATGGTCCCGCCTTCATCCACAACAAGAACCGGCCCCGCCCCGAGAACGATAGCCACCAGCGAGCCGTGGATGGGATCAGGAGGGTCCGGGACTTCCTGGGGCCGGACGCCGTATCCGCACTCATGACAACGAGCCGTCTCAGCCTCGACCATCCCATCGAGATCGTCGACGAGTACGTGAAGCACGGCTTCGATCACATCTTTCTTCGGCCGATCAGCCCCTACGGATTCGCCATCCGCACCCAACGGCACACCGGATATGAAGTCGATCTCTTCATCGAGTTCTACAAGAAAGCCCTGGATCACATCATCGACTTGAACCGTCAGGGAAGGGCCATGACGGAGGTCTACGCCCAGATCCTCCTCACGAAGATCCTGACGCCGTTTCCGACAGGGTACGTGGACCTTCAGTCACCCGCCGGGGCGGCGACAGGGGTCGTGGTCTACAACTATGATGGCGACGTGTATGCGTCCGATGAATCGCGCATGCTCGCCGAGATGGGAGATCAGAGCCTCCGCCTGGGGAACATCCACGCCGATTCGTACGAGGACCTGTTCGGTGGGGAGCTGGCCCGCAGGCTCGTGGACGAGTCGGTCGTCGAGTCCCTGCCAGGCTGCTCCGACTGCGCTTTTCAGCCGTACTGCGGGGCCGATCCGGTGGAAAACTACGCCACACAGGGGTCTTTCGAGGGACACCGGCCCACGAGCGCGTTCCACCGCCGAAACTACGCCCTCATCAAGCACCTCTTCGGCCTGTATTACAGTGGGGACACCTTCGTGCAGGACCTCTTATGGTCGTGGGTCCAGAACCGAAGCCCGGAGGACCTGCTCCGCAGGCGCACCGCCTAGGGTGCCATGAGGCTCCACTCGATCGGAAGACCGTCCAGCTCATTCGATCCTATCCTCGGAAGGGTGACGACCGCTCCGCTGGACGACCTGGAGGCTCGCGGCGACCACATCGTTCTCGTGACAGAGGACACTCTGCCCCGGTTCGAAGGAGACTTCGAGGGGTACGCTGGTGCCTTGTCCCCGGACTCTCCTGAGGAGGACATCCCGTCGGATTTGCCCTCGGTCTGGGAGGTTGGGAGCCTCGACTACCTCGGTGACGGTGACGTCGTGCAGCTACAGCCGAGCGGCACGGTGGCCGTCTTCTTCAGATCGGGCTCGCTTCACAACACCCTGCTTACGACGGAGCGCTGCAACAGCTACTGCCTGATGTGCTCCCAGCCTCCCAAGGAGAAGGACGAGCGGCATCGGGCAGCTGACATCCTCCGTGCGATCGAACTGATCGAACCCTGGTGTCCAGCGATGGGCCTGAGTGGGGGTGAGCCCACTCTGCTCGGCGACGACTTCCTACGGATCATCTCCAAGTTCAAGGAGTTTCTTCCGCTCACCGGGCTACATGTGCTCACCAACGGGCGACGTTTTGAAGATCGGGCTTTCGCGCACGCCCTCGGCGACATCCGGCATCCCGATCTTATGCTGGGCATTCCGCTCTACTCCGACATCGACAGCGATCACGACTATGTCGTTCAGGCACGCGGTGCCTTCGAGCAGACCATGAACGGCCTGTACAACCTCGCGGAGGCTGGGGTGCTGCTCGAGATCCGGGTGGTCCTGCACGCCCAGACGTACCGGCGCCTTCCTCGGCTCGCGCAGTTCATCGCCGAGAACCTTCCGTTCGCCTCCCACGTGGCTCTCATGGGCCTCGAGATGTTCGGCTTCGTCCACAAGAACTTCTCAGACTTATGGATCGATCCCGTCGATTACCAGCCGCAGCTGACAGCTGCTATCCGCACTCTCGCGCTATCAGGGATGAACGTCTCGATCTACAACCATCAGCTGTGCACGCTCCCGGAAGAACTCTGGCCGTTCACGTGCAAGTCCATCTCGGACTGGAAGAACGTCTACCTGGAGGAGTGTTCGGAGTGCGGGATGCGGGAGTTCTGCGGAGGCTTCTTCCACTCGGCGACGAAGAAGCACAGCGAGCACATTCAGCCCCTGCCAATGCCATCGCCCGCCGAGGAGCGTCAACTCCGGCATCACCTGAACCTGCCCTGAGAATTCTCGGGTGAACTCAGAGCGCTCTCCCTCGTCCACGAGGTGGGTTCTCCGGGCCATCGTCCTCCTTCTTGCCCTTGCGGCTCCGCTTCGCGCACAGGCGGATCTGGAGATCCATTTCCTGGACGTGGGTCAGGGTGATGCGACCCTCGTACGGGAAGGGGGCAAAGCGGTTCTGATCGATGCGGGCGAGTATCCTTCCATCGGAAGGAAGCTGAGGTCGCTGGGCGTCGACTCCCTGAGCCTGGCCATCGCTTCCCACAACCATGTGGACCACATCGGTGGGTTCGAGAGTGTACTCAGCTCGTTTCCCGTCCGCTACTACATGGACAACGGCTTCCCGGCGACCACCCGGACCCAGCAGAGGGTGCTGGAGCTGGTGCGAGACGGGGACATCACGTATCTGAACGCCACGAGACGAACGGTCGCCCTGGGTGACGCCGTACTCCAGATCCTCCCTCCTCCGCCTGTAGATGATGAGAACCAGAACGACCACAGCGTCGTCGTCATAGTCGAGCGCGGAACCTTCCGGGCGCTGCTGAGCGGTGACAGCGAGAAACCGGAGATTCGTGCTCTCCTTACCGAGGACAGTCTTCCCCACGTCGACGTGCTCAAGGCGGCCCATCACGGAAGCCGCAACGGTCTGACACCACGGTGGCTCACGACCCTGAAGCCGGCGGTCGTCGTGATCAGTGTGGGTCAGGGCAATCCGTACGGGCATCCGGATCCCATAGCGGTCGAGCTTTACCGGGCCGTAGCTGGCCGCGTCTTTCGCACCGACCAGGATGGTGCTGTCACGATCTTCGTCAACAAGACCGGTTGCTATCGCGTGACGACCGAGGCCGGTGGAGAGGTACCGCCCGTGGCACCTGAGACTGCGGATTCCATGAGGAATTCGGCCAGGACTCGAGTTCGACTATCGCCCCGGAGAGCCTGCTGCAAGATCTGTCGCAAGGGCAAGGCGTGCGGAAACTCCTGCATCTCGCGCCGCTATACGTGCCACCAGCCGCAAGGATGTGCATGCAATGGATAAGTGGTCGTGGACAGTCGACCGGCTCGAAGGGGAGTGGGCAGTGCTGGAGGTCGAGCCGGGTAGGGCGATGGACATCCCCAGATCCACTCTTCCAGAGGGCCTGGAGGAGGGCGACGTACTCAAGATCAGCGTGTCCAGGGAGCGCGAGTCGGCGAGCTGGACTCTGGAGCGAGACGAGGCCGCGACGAAGGAGCGACGCTCCAAGATCGAGGAACTCCGGGAGGAGCTTAAGAGGCGTGATCCTGGCGGGGACATTGTCCTCTAGGTCTCTCGCTGGATGCCGGATCATTGACCAGAATCCGCTGGGAGGCCGCACCGCAGACCCTACCAGCAGAGTTGGATCTTGACCATCCGAGCTTGAAGCTCGGTAGTCATCATCGCTCATCGTACTGAATGAAGCTCTATAGGAGACCGCTATTGACAGCAAGTCCGAACGTGACTGGAATGCGGGTAGTTACAGGCCCAGTGCGGTTCGCCCCGCGAATTTTGGTTGCCTAGTGCTCGTGACCGTAGGATGTTTAGCGACCTACGGGACGGACTAATCTCATGGAATAGGAGATGTTGATGTCGCGTCTCAAGGCGTACTGTCCGCGTTGCCTAGCTGAGCTCGAGGGACGCGATTCGGACAGGATTGTGTGCCGTCGGTGCAGTGCCGAGTATACTTGGAAGCACTACGAGCCGCTAATGCGGCTAGCATATGCTGCCGTTCGGTACGGATACCAATACCGTGCAAGGTACGAAGCGGACCTTGCTGCGGGTGATGTACAGTCGCGATACGCTCTTCCATTTCCGGATGGGGCAGCTGTCTTCATCGCGTTGGCGGCGGTTAGCGGCATCATAGGTGGTGCGTCCTATGATCTTGTGAAGAGTGTGGTGGCGCGCTTGCTACGGCGGTTCTCGAGCGATACTTCCGATCTAATGCGGTTTGACCGCTCCGTGCTAGACGAAGAGGAGGAGCGGGAGAAGTTTCTGAAGTACATACTGGAGTTTGTCTTCACTCCTGATGACATTGATCCTGCAGTGACGAGTTTGCTGGTCGAAGAGATGCGTGCTGAAGGTAAACTTGCGAGACTCTGGGATTATGAGCGTGGTGACCCAATGCCTGAAGATATTCTAGTGTTCGCTAGGGACCTCGTTGAGGGCGGCGATAAGCCCCCACCAGTGGATCTTGTCTCTTTCTGGAGCGCGCTTCCGAAGAATGATGGGGAGTAATTGCCGTTTCATTGGCGACAGATAGCTTTCGTTATGACCATCGGGACTGGAGTCGTGCGAATCGCGCGGCAGCATGTGCAGGAACGGTAATCACCTGACACTCGGCCCTCGCCGGAGCGCGAGTCAGGCTGCTGCCGGTTTCTCCTGGTTCGGGTTCGTCCGGGCGGCCTTCTTGGCGTCCTTCAGGCCCGCCTTGAAGACCGCGTAGGGCGTGCGTCCCTCCATGCCCCGACCCCTGTGGGGCCGCTTTCGGTTGTAGCTCTCCAGGTAGACGTCTAGGTCCCGTTGCAACTCCTCGATCGTCTCGTACCACTTCGAGCGTCCGACGACCCGGAAGTGCTCATCGAGCAGGGTGCGGTGGAAGCGCTCGATGAAGCCATTGGACTGCGGCCTGCGCACCTTCGTGGGCCGGTGCTCGACGCCCTCGAGCTACAGGAAGAGCTCCTAGGGATGCCGGTTGGGCCGGCCGCAGAACTCGCGTCCGTGGTCGCTGAGGACGGTCCGGACCGGAATCCCGTGCTCCTCGAAGAAGGGCAGCACGTGGTAGTTCGGGACCTGTACCGCCGTCAGGGGCATCTTGCTCGTGTAGAGACGACCCCAGGCATGGCGGCTGAAGCAGTCCAGCACGGCCTGCAAGTAGACCTTCCCCACGCCCTTAGCGTCCCCACGGAGAAGGTGTCCACCACTGTAAAAAGACATCCGCTCCTGCGCACCCGGGATCTGGTCCGGCCCAGCTCCCCGGCGGCGGCCGCGCAGCCGGCGGCGCGGCCAGCACGCAAGGCAGCCTCACCCGAAACGCGCCACGAGGCGCTGCCTCAGCCGATGAAGCTTCCGAGGAAGCTCAGGTCCTCGGCCCGGAAGACCAGCGCGGTCACGCCCCCCTCGATGCTCGCGCGCGCATCCTCCGGAGGCATGACGATGGCCAGGACGTAGGGGCCGTAGCGAAGGAACTCGTAGCCGATGTCCGTCTCATGGACGCGGTCCGCCGGGCTGGCGGGCGCCTGCCACACCGCTCCGTCGTTCAGCTCCTCGAGGACGCGGCGGACGAGTGGGCGGCACAGCTTCGGATCGTCCACCGGTTCGGAGACGGCCCCGGGCGAGAGGCGCTGTACGTCGAGCCCGCACCTGAGGTCCGGGTCCTCGCCGAAGAACACGTCGCGGTACAGCCGCAGGTCCACCTGAGCGGATGCGCGGTCTGCGCCTCCGCACACTTCCGGCAGCTGGTTCGTCGTCTGCGCCCGGGCCGAGCACATGGCCAGGGACGCGGACAATCCCAGGGCCAGTCCGACCGATCTCAGGGAATGCACGCGTTGCCTCCCTTGTTCAGTTCGAAGGAGGAGGGAGAGCCGCCCTTGAGGCCAGTCTGGAAGGCCCCCTGTCGCTCCTGCTCGAAGAGCTTCTTCGGGGAGAGCCCCAGGCCCTGCGCCTCAGCGCGTCTTCTTTCGGAAGCGCGAGCCGTCCCACCAGTAGAGGACCGTGGCTTCGCCCTCGTAGACCATGCGGATGGCGGCGCACGGGAGCGGGCCGGCGGCGCGGGAGCCGGGCGCCGACGCCGAGTCGGATCCGGCCGCCGTGTCCGCCGGGACCCGGGCCTCCCCCGGCGCCACCGGGTGGATCCGGCGCGTGAGCGCGTGCGAGGGGTCGTCGCCTGCTCGTGAAGCCCGGCTAGCTCTCCGGGCGGGTCGGCAGCCAGTCGCAGTCGCCCGTTCGCACCAGGTAGGTGCGAATCCAGGTCTGGAGCCGCGGATGAGCCGTCTTCTGCCCCACGATCCTCCGATCGAACTGGAACAGGGTGTCGCCGCGGATGGCTTCCACCGACTCCGCGTCCCGGGACACCGGTAGCCGCGCATCCACGCAGGCGCGCTCGAGGTCCGGAGACACCACGGAGACCCAGACGGTCGAATAGAAGGTCGGAGGCAGCGGATGGAGGCGGAGGATGTGCACGTCGTGATAGACCAGGACGAGGCCTCCGTTCGGCAGGGTCCCCATCCGAAGGAGACCCGACCCGGACTCGTAGCGCTCCCGGTCGCCCATGTCGCCGCCGTCCATCCTCTTCTCGAGGTTCGACGGCACGTCGCGGCGCCTGACGGCGGGAACCCACACCGAGTCCAGCACGGTCCCGTCGAGCGAGTGCACGTACATCCAGTTCAGGCCGGACCAGCCGTTCACGACCGTGTCATCGGGCCGAACGACGAGCCCCCCGACGTCGAAGAACTGGGCGAAGATCGAGGGCGGGTCGTCCAGGGATGCGAGATAGGGCCCGGGCAGCCGGCCCAGCGTCATCACGGTGTCGCGAGCGGGGTACCATACGGCCATCCCGACGCGCCGGCCGTCCGAGACCGCGTGCATCCAGACGCCGTGCGGGGTGACGATGGGGGCCGACGTGCCCGGAGCCAGAGGCAGATTCCGGTCCCGCCTGAAGGCGCCGGTGCGCCGGTCGAAGAACTCGAGGCGCTCCTGTCCCGGGTCGTCGACCACGACGGTGGAGTCGTCGAGGACGAACGTCATCTCGGCGCTCCGGAACTCACCGGGGCCCTGGCCCGGGCGCCCATACGTCCGCAGCAGGCGCCCGTCCCTCCCGAACCGGTACACGCGGTTGGAGAAGAAGTCCGGGACGTACACGGTGCCATCGTAGGGATCGATGGCAGGGGTGTAGGGGCGACCGATGTAGATCGAGTCGGACTCCTGGACCTCGACGCTGTCGATGAGGGTGAGCGTGGGCCCCGACACCTTTCCCGAGCGCGGCCCGCCACCGCGTGATCCGCAGCCCAGAGCGACGATCGCTATGGCGGTGGAGAGCAAGAGCCGAGAACGACGAAGGGGCCGCACGCCTCGGTCCCTCAGCCGCCGTTCACGATGATCGGCGGAGCGATGTAGCAGCAGCTCACGCCGTTGCATCCGCCCTGACAGTCACCGATGAAACGCGAAAAGTGCAGGTCGGCGCGAGCCGGGTGGCTGTCGACCATGGTCAGGCCGAAGCCGAGAACGGCTGCGACGGCCACCAAGCCCAATTTCTGGATGAGGCTTCTCACTTGAATCCTCCGTCGTTCAGCTCCTCGAGGACGCGGCGGACGAGTGGGCGGCACAGCTTCGGATCGTCCACCGGTTCGGAGACGGCGCCGGGCGACAGGCGCCGTACGTCCAGGCCGGACCTGAGGTCCGGGTCCTTCCCGAAGAACACGTCGCGGTACGAGCGGAGGTCCACGCGGGCGGACGCGCGCTCGGCGCCTCCGCACGCCTTCGGCAGCCGGTCCGTCGTCTGCGCCCGGGCCGAGCCCATGGCCAGGAGCGCGGACAGTCCCAGGGCCAGTCCCACCGATCTCACCGGATGCACGCGTCGCCTCCCTCGTTCACTTCGGAGGAGGGAGAATCGCCCTCGAGGGCCGCCCGGAAGGCCCCCCGTCGCCTCCCCCGCCCCCGGCTTCGTGCCGATCACATGAGGAAGGTGTGCAGCTTCTCGAACGCCTCGTCGAAGACGACCAGGGCCACCTTGACGTCGGTGATCGCGACGCTTCCGGCCGGTGCGGGCTTCTCTCGGACCGCCTCGCGAGGAACGACGTGCGCGATGAAGCGATCGGCGACGTGATAGAAGGTGGCCACGTAGGGTGAGTTCTCACCCCGGACCTGGTACGTGGGCTCGAGCTGGCGTAGGAGCCGGCCGCCGGAGTCTTCCTTGCCGCACGCGTGAGGTGCCACCGGACCGTTCGGGGCCGGGCTGTACGCTGCCGCGAAGCCCGACGTGGTGACGACCGTCAGGGCCGCGACCGCCAGAGTCTTCATCCTCGGCTCTCTCGCCAGGTGACGATGCTCCGGTGAATGATACTGCATTTTCCCAACTTCTGCAGCGACGGCCACGGTGGCGGGAGATCCCGCGTCACCGTGACCACCGCCTCATCGCCTTCGCGAATCCCGACCGTGCCGACCGACGATGGGGACGCCCATGCGCTGCGGGGTCCGGCCCGGGCCCGGCCGGAGTCTCTGGCGGCCTGCGACACCACTTCGGACGTCGCCCGCCCCTCCACGTGTTGCGCGCTCCCGCGATCCGGGGGAGATTGCAGGCTCCATGAAGGGAAAGTGCGGCCGCCTCGCCAGGATCCGGTCCTCGCTCCTCGCACTCGCCTCCCTTCTCGTAGCCTCGAGCGCCGCCGCCCAGGCACCCCGGCTCACCGGACGGGTGGACATCGACCTCCCGCGGGGCCTGCTCTCGGGCGATGTGTGCCTCTCGGACCTGCCGGCCCGCGATACGCTCCGATTCCTCCTCAACCGCGGCCTCGTCGTGGCTGCCGTACGAGACGGGAAGGGGCGCCTGCTCGCCCACGGCGGCTTCTATGGCGGGCGAGTCGTGGGCGAGGGGGTGTCGTACGCGGTGCCCGACCGTGGACGTGCTCTCCGGGAGCTCTGCGTGCGCTACGGGGGCGCCTTCCCGGTCTACGGGAAGCTGCGGTCCGTCACCGATGACAAGGGCGTGATCGCCTTCGACTCGGCCACGGTCCGGGCCTCCGAGCAGACCAGGTGGTACCCGACGCTCGTGGACCCGGAGAGCGGGGCGGAGGCGACCGACGTCCGCTACGACCTGACGATCCGCTGCGTCGAGTGCCGCGAGATCTACCTGAACGGCTCCTCGCCGGGGTCGGGCCCCGAGCTTTCGGCGCGCTCTTCCGTCCCCCGTCCGCTCCTCCTGTACGCGGGGAGCTTCGAGGTGCACGAGCGGGACGGCGCGGTCTACCTGGGCGCCGGGGTCTCCGACGCTGCCGCTTCGGTCATCGGCGGGACGGTGGACAGCGTGAAGGATGGCTACGCAGCGTTCCTGGGGCTTCCGTACCGGGACGCGCCCGTGTTCCTGGACTTCTGGCCCGTGACCCCCCGCGGAGAGCATGCAGGCTGGGCGTTCACGACGTGGCCCACCATCGCGATGGCCGAGCGGACCTCCTTCGACGACCTGGTCCGGGACGGCCGCATGACCCACGACTACGGCCACCTGCTGGCCCACGAGATGGGCCACTACTACTTCGGCACGATGTACCGGCCCTCCGGCCCCTACTTCTGGTTCCTCCTCGAGTCCACCGCCGAGTACCTGTCCCTCCGGGCCATGCGCTCGCTGGAGGGCCGCGATGCGTACCGGAAGGAGCTGGGCTTCTACGTCCGCCACCTGCCCGCCGATTCCGCGCTGGCCCCGCTGGACCGCATCCGGTCCCGCGAGCAGATCGGCGGCGCGTATCGCTACCGCTACGGCCCGCTCCTGCTCGTGTCCCTGGAGCGGGCGGCCGGTTCGGAGGCGGTCGGGCGCCTCCTGCACGACCTCCTCGCCGGACGGGGCTCGCCGCGCACCTGGCCCGACTTCCGGCGCCTGGCGGCGAAGGCGGGGATCGACGAAGCCACCTGGCGCCGCTGGGTGGAGACCTGCGTGGACCCGCCCGCCCGCGAGAGCTGCCTGGCGCGGCTAGGGTCGTGATCGGGGAGGAGCCGGAACCTCCGACGGGTCAGCGTGGGGCTTCATGCACACCTCCACCCATCCGTCGCGTTCCGGTGGACGACCTCCCTGCGAAGCGCAGCTAGCCCGGCAGGAGCTCCTCGAGCGCGAGCCGCGTCCCGGGGAGGAGCTGCTTCTCGTCGAAGGAGCGGGTCACGATCGCCATGGCCTCGTCCGCGCTGGTGAGATTCAGGTAGCGGAGGAGATACCGCACGTCGTCCACGTCGCGGAACTCCTCGCCCGGTCGCATGGCGGCGCACTTCATGGCCAGGAGGTACTCCGGCCTGGCGACGTAGACGCGAAGGTGCGGGAGCTCGAGGTAGGGATCGTGGTCTCCGCGCCGGCCCAGGAGTCCCTTCACGGCGTCGTCGAGCCAGTCGCCGGGGACGCCCGCCCGGGCCGCGGCGAAACGGGGCTCCGCGAGGGGAGGCACGGAGCCGACCCACGCGGGCGGGTTCACGCCCTTTATCGCCGCGGCCTTCTCGCCGTCCTCCGGCCGGAGCAGCCGGCCCGGCACCGGGCGCGCTCCGAGGACCTGGAAGAATTCGCCGTCACGCTCGACAGGCTCAGATCCAGGGAGCGTCCCCCGGACGTCAGCGGAGCCGCCGCGGAGCCGAACCGTGCCACTCCGGCCACGCCCTCCAGGTCGCGGCCACGGCCGCGCAGCGCGGCGATCTCCTGCACGGGCCGGAGCCGTAGCGTTGGCGCAGGCCCCGGAGCGCGATCCGGAGGTCGCCGAGCAGCGAGCTCACTCGTCCCTCAGCACGCTCAGGGGATCCAGCCGCGCCGCTCTCCGGGCAGGGAGGAGCGCGGCGGCCGTGGCGGCCACGAGGAGCGCGGCGGCGCCGGCCCCGTAGGTGGGCGGGTCCACGGGCGGAACTCCGTAGAGCGTGCCGGCCAGGAGCCGGGAGGCGAGGGCGGCGGCTCCGAGCCCGAGGAGGACTCCGGCCGCCGCCGGCGCCAGCGTCCTCCGCAGCACCAGCCAGTAGAGGTCGGCCCGCTCCGCCCCAAACGCCATCCGCACGCCCAGCTCGTGGGTGCGGCGGCGGGCGGCCTCCGCGGTCACCCCGTACACGCCGATGACGGCCAGGATGGACGCCGTGCCGCCGAACAGCGCGAGCAGGAGGAGCAGGAAGCGGCTCCCGGCCAGCTGCTCGCCTCGAAGGGAATCGAGGGTCCGTAGGTCGTGGACGGCCACGCCGGGGTCCAGATCCCGGACGGCCTGCCGGACGAGCGGAGCCAGCGCGGCCGTGCCCCCGCTCGCGTGGACGATGTAATCGAGCGAGGAGGGGGCGTCCGCGAGGATCGAGCCCAGGATCTCCGGCCGGGGGGCGGCGGCCAGTCCGTCCTGGCGCTCGCTCCCGGCGACCCCGATCACGGTGAGCGCGACGGAGGCCGAATCGGAGGGAGCGCCCAGGTCGATCTCCCGGCCCACGGGATCCTCCCCGGGAAAGTACTTCCGGGCCAGCGCCCGGTTGATCACGACGGCGGGCCGCGCGGCGTCGGCGTCCTCCGGCCGGAAGGTGCGGCCCCGGACGAGCGGGATGCCCAGGGTCCGGAGATAGCCGGGGCTCACGTCGCGCGCCGCCACGTCCAGTCCGGTTCTGGGCTCGCCGCGGCCCGGGACGGTGATGTCGTACGCCCTCTCGACGCCGGTGAGGGGGAGCTTCGTGGCCGCCGCCGCGTCGACGACGCCCGGCAGCCCCCGCAGGCGATCCAGGAGGCCCTGCTCGAAGCGCACGATCCGGGCGTCGGTGGCATAGCTCCGGGGCGGGAGGGAGACGGCGAAGGACAGCCGGTCCTTCGTCCGGAGTCCGGGGTCCACGTGGCCCAGCGCCCACAGGCTCCGGCCCAGGAGGCCGGCGCCCACCACCAGGAGGAGCGCGAGCCCCACCTCGGCGGCCACCAGCCCGCCGGCCAGGCGCAGGGACCCGCGGCCCGATCCGGCGTGCGGTCCTCCCGACGAGAGGAGGCGGGCCGGGTCCGTCCGCGCCGCGCGGAGCGCCGGGACGCAGACGGCCAGGAGGCCGCTCAGGAGCGTGGCCGCGGCGGTGAAGGCGAGCACGGGACCGCTCATCCGGAGGGGACCCAGCCGGGCCAGGGCGGGCGGCCGGAGCGCGACCAGCGTCCTCATCCCGGCCGCGCCCAGGCCCACGCCCAGGACGCCGCCGAGGCCCGCCAGGACGAGGACCAGCACGACCCTCTCTCCCACCACCCGGAGCGGAGCGGCTCCCAGCGCCCCGCGCACCGCCGTCTCCCGGTCGCGTCGGCCGGTCCACACCAGGACCAGGCCGGTCACGTTCGCGCAGGCGATGAGGAGCAGGAGCGCCACCGCACCGAAAGCCAGGAGGAGGGGCGTGCGGCGGCTCCCGACCAGCCATGCGTGGAGCGGCGTGAGGCCGGCGCCCATCCCGCCGTTGGTCTCCGGGTGCTCGCGCGCCAGGCGGGCGGCGATGCCTGAGAGCTCGGCGCGCGCCTGGTCGGCCGACACCCCGGGCGCCAGCCGTCCCACCACGCGGATCCAGTGGGCGCGCCGGAACCACGGCTGCGCGCGCGCGGCCGGATCCCACCGCACGGTGGCCCACAGGTCCATGTCCGGGAGCAGGGCGCCGGCCGCGGGCGGCACGACGCCCACGACCCGGTAGTCCTCCCCATCCAGCGTGATGCTGCGGCCGACGATGCCCGATCGGCCCCGAATCGGCTTCGCCACAGCGCATCGCTCAGGACGACGACCGGCCCCGAGGTGTCCCACGTCTCCGGCGCGCGGAAGGTGCGGCCCAGCTCGGGGCGGATGCCCAGCACGTCGAACAGGCCGCCCGTCACCTTGCCCCGCCGGACCATGACCGCCCCGGAGGGCCCGGTCAGCGTGAGCTCGCCCGGCGAGGGGTTGTAGGCGGCCAGGTCCCGGAACGAGCGGGCCTCGGCCTTCCAGTCCAGGAAGTTGGCCGGCGCCGCGGAGCTGTGGAGCCAGCCCCGCTGCGGGTTCTGCTCCCAGAGGGCCACCAGCCGGTCGGGGCGGGGGAAGGGCAGGGGGCGGAGGAGCGCCGCGTTCACGGCGGAGAAGATCGCGGCGTTCGCCCCGATGCCGAGCGCGAGCGTGAGGACGACGGCCAGGCTGAAGCCGGGGCTCCGCCGGAGCTGGCGGAGCGCGTGGCGCAGGTCCTGGCCCAGGGAGCGCGCCACGCCGGGCGCGGCGGCGACGGCCGGGCGGATTCCCATCACGATCGATGCATGGACGACCTCGGGTTCGCACTTCTACGTATGCCAGCAAGAAAGCGCCCTGGTGCCGCCGCCGCAGCGATGAGTCGGGTCCGTCGCGAGGCCGGGCACGGGATCCCGGGGCTGGCAAGCGGCGTTCCAGTCGCCCGAACGCCTTCATGTGACGTTCGCACAGTCGGTTAGCGGTCCAGGTCGCGGTAACGGCCCGGATCGGGACTGTCCGGATCCGGGATCGGGTGTCCGGCGTCGGACACCGCAGACCCTCGGGCCCTCGTGGGGCTGGCGGACAAGCTGGAGCTGGCCGGGAAGACCCCGGCCCGTGGTCGTCGGTCCCTACCTGGTCGTGACGGCGGCATAGGGCCACGCGGTCGTGAGCCCGGACATGCGCGATCCCGAGCATCCGCGCGAGGTGAGCCGGATTCTGATGAAGCCGGACGAGTACCCGCACTGGATCGCGGCCGAGCCGGGCGGCGACCGCCTCGTCATCACGGGGTTCGGCGCGCTGAACACCTTCGTCCGGTTCGCGACGGTCGACCGGGAGACCGGGCAGCTCCGCACGGGGCGGTGTTCAGCCGGGAGTGGCGACCCCTCGTCTCTCGCTCGCCCCGCGTCTGCGACGCGGCGCCGCCCGTCTCCCCTCAGGAGCCCTGCTGCCGGAGGGAGAGCACCACGATCGTGGGCGGTCCGACGTCCTCCCCCGCCCACCAGTGGGACGGCCGGCCCTCGGCCGCCGCCACGTACTGTCGGTCGTTTGCCATGTAGGTGACGACGCCGCCCCCGATGGGCTCCCCGGTCGCGACCCTGGCCAGCTCCCTTCCCGTGCTGGCCTGGAACGCGATCAGGTCCCCGGTGAGCTCGCCCGCCATCACCACGCCTCCCGCCGTCGAGATCACGGCTCCGACCATCGGCTTCGGGGAGGCATATCGCCAGGCGACGTTCCCCGACGCGACATCGATGGCGGTGAGCCATCCACGGGACTTGGCGTCGCCCAGGTAGCTACCGCCGAGGTAGTTGGCTCCAGGCACGTAGCGCACCGTGTCGGCCGCGAAGAAGGTGCCGCACCAGTCCACGGCCGGCGTGTAGAGCATGCGGGTCTCCGGGCTGTAGGACGGCCCGTTCCACTCCACCCCGCCGAAAGTGCCCGGGCAGGCGTGCGTCCCCTTCGCGGTCACGGGCGCATCCGTGTTCTGCCGGGTGGTCACCGCCCTCTCCCAGAGGACCTCGTGCGTGTCCCGGTCCAGAAGGCGGAGGATCCCCTCCTTTCCCACGGTGGCCAGAAGCTTCCTGTGGTGGCCTGCCACCGTGCCCGAGAACACGGGGCTCACCTGGGTCAGGTCCCAATCGTGCTCGTCCGAGGGCACGAGCTGCCTGTACCAGGCGAGCTTTCCCGTGCGGGCGTCGAGCGCCACCAAGGAGTTGGTGTAGAGGTTGTCACCACCTCTCAGGGCCGCGGGATAGTCGGGAGAGGGATTGCCCGCCGCCACGAACACGATCCCGGCGTCGGCATCCATGGACATCGGCGTCCAGATGGCCCCGCCGCCCATGCGGAATCCGCTGGAGTGGCTCCAGCTGTCGTAACCGGGCTCACCGGATCGGGGCACGAGATCGAATCTCCAGACGGGCGTGCCATCCTCGAGAGAGAAGGCGCCCACCCATCCCCGGATCGCGTTCTCGCTGCCCGCCGGCCCCACCAGCACCAGGTCCTTCCAGACGAGGGGCGCCATGGTGATCGTCTCGCCCGCCGCGGCGTCGGCCACCTTCCGCGCCCACAGAAGAGCACCGGTCTCGGCGTCGAGGGCCACGAGGTAGCCGTCCGACGTGCCCCGTATCACGCGTCCCGATGCCACGGCCACGCCCCGGTTCGTGCGCCACACGTCCCCGGCCGGCGCGTCCCAGACGTGCTTCCAGCGCTCTTCGCACGTCGCGGCGTCGATGGCGACGGTCTCGTGCACGGTGGTGACGTACATGGTGCCCGCGTCCACGATGGGGCCGGTCTCGATGCCGCTCTGCTCGTCGAAGGTGTAGCGACAGTCGACGCCGAGCCTGACCACGTTCGCGTCCGTGATCTGTCGCAGGGCCGAATAGCGGCTTCCCGCGTAGTCGCCCGTGTGGTAGAGCCAGTTCTCTCCGCCGGATCGGGCCGCGGCCAGCTCGGCCGGAGTCGGCGAGGATCCCCGGGGCCGCGTCCCTCCCGGCCCCGGGATGTAGCCGGGCGCCTTGCTTCGGTCGGTGGAGGAGGGCGGCGCGCCGGTCGTGAGCTCGAGGCTGGCCAGGTGGGTCGCGTCGGACGTGAGCGGCCTGTCTCCGGCCTGGAGACCGTTCTGCTCGAGCAGGTACGCGACCACGTCCAGCTGCTGCTCCGTCGTCAGCGATCCGAACCCTCCGGGAGGCATGGTGGCCCGGACGACGTAGAAGAGGTCGTCGACCGTCAGCTTCCGCGCCTCCCACTGCGCCAGCACGCCCTCACCGGCCAGCGGCACCGCGAATCCGCCCCCCCGGAGGTCCGGCTGGTGGCAAGCGGCGCAGTGGTCCTTGTAGACCAGGGCCCCACGCCCCGCCTGCTCCGTCGTGAAGTACGAAGGCTTCGCCGGACCGCACGCGGCGATGGCCAGACAGAGAAGGAGGGTGGGACCGGACAGCACGGGCCGGCGGCTGCAGGCCGGGCGGATCGACATGCGATGGCTCCTAGGCGGAGAGGGCCCACCCGTCCGGGAGACCGGTGGACCGTCAACCTCATACGTTCGCAGCGGTTGCGCTACCCCGGTCTGTCGACACGGCCGGACGTCTCACGCTCTCCCCGGACGCGATCGACGTCGCGCGGGGCTGGCCCGACGGCTGGAAGGGGAGCGCCGTTCCGCACGGGGCAGTGATCGGCCTCCCACAGGTCGACGCGCACCTGCAGGAGGTACGCCGGGTCGTGACCGACACCCTCGAGGTGGGCGCTCGACTCCGATGCAGACCCGCTGCCTGCTCCCCCCCGCCCCCGGCTTCGTGCCGATCACATGAGGAAGGTGTGCAGCTTCTCGAACGCCTCGTCGAAGACGACCAGGGCCACCTTGACGTCGGTGATCGCGACGCTTCCGGCCGGTGCAGGCTTCTCCTGGACCGCCTCGCGGGGAACGACGTGCGCGATGAAGCGATCGGAGGCGGAGGACCTGGGCCTCGAGGTGCGGCCCGCCGGCCTCGACGTCGGGACCTCGACCGACCTCCAGGTGCGAGCGGACCTGGCCGTGGCCGACCGGGTCGAGGTCGGAGGGGCGTCCCTGCGGCACGTGGTGTTCCTGGTGCTCCCCGACTCCGCCCTCACGTTTCCCGGATTGCGGATCACCGGCCTCCTGGGCTTTCCGGTCCAGAGGGCGCTCGGGGCGCTGGCCTACCGCGAGGACGGGAGCGTCACGGTCCCGGCCAGCTTCGGCTCGGATGCGGCCGGCACCCTGGCGTTCCACCAGTACACGCCCTTCGTCTCGGTCACCTTCCGCTCCGACACGCTGGCCTGTCAGCTGGACACGGGCTCGGGCACCACGGAGCTGTTCGAGCCCTACTACCGGACCCACCGCGCCTGGATCGACAGCGTGGGGCGCCCGGACACGCTGACCACGGGGGGCGCAGGGGGCATGCGGCGGCTGCCCGTGGTCGTGCTGCCCGCGGTCACCCTCGGGGTCGCCGGGAGGGCGGTCGCGCTCGACAGCCTCGAGGTCGGCACGAGCCTCCCGTCCTGGCGGGATCCCGACCTGATGTGCCTGCTGGGAAGGGACGCCCTGGCGGGATTCGGCGAGTACGTGATCGACTACGAGGACATGGCGCTCGAGCTGCGGTGAGCCGGCGGGCCGGGCCCCGATCGGACCCGAGCCGCGGCCGCTCCGCCGGTTCCGCGACCCCCTGGACGTGCCGCGCGCCGCCTCAGGCGGCCGCCTCCAGGATCCCATCGATCTGACCCATGGCGGCCCTGATCCCGTCCTCCACGTCCAGGCTGCGGGGGGGATCCACGGCGATCACGCGCCACCAGCCGTGGGGCTGATCTCCCTCCGGCCCCGTCATGTAGTAGGCCACGTGGCCGCCCGGCGTCAGGTCGTGCTCGGTCACGGTGGCCGGATACTCGGGCGGCCCCCACGAGCGCCCGAGCTGGCGCGGGTCGGCCAGGAGCTGCCAGCACCGCTCCGGAGGGGCGGCCAGCTCCGCGCTGACCGTCATGGTGAGCGCGGAGGGGTCTTTCTCGATCTCGATCACGGACATGGGTCGTCTCCTCGGGTGGGAGCGTCCGTGTCTTCGGCCAGGAGGCCGTCCATGCGGTCGATCCGGCTGCGCCACACCGCCTCGAGCCGGTCGAGGACGCGCGAGGCCGCCCGGAGGCGGTGGATGTCGGTGCGGACCAGCCGCCTCCGCCCCCGGCGCTCCTTGGTGACCAGCCCCACCTCCTCGAGCAGGGCCACGTGCTTCTGCACGGCGGCGTAGCTCATGGGGTAGTGCCGGGCCAGGGTCGAGACCGAGTGAGCCTCTTCCATGGCGCGCCGCACGATGTCCCGCCGCGTGGCGTCGGCCAGGGCGTGGAAGAGACGGTCGGTCCGGGCGTCATCGGGAGTATGTACAACCATATGGTTGTATATACTGCGGCGCGGCGGGGGGAGCAAGTCGGGGGCCCGGTGACCGGGCGGTTCGCTTCCGGGGTACGTGGTGGTCGCCCGCCAGGGGGAGGAGAGGGCCGAGTACGTTCGACCTGAACAGCCTGACGGGACCCCGGGGCCAGGGGCTTCCCGGCCGCCGCGCTCGCCACCAGCACGATGACCACCCCGAGGACCCTCGAGGCCCCGCCGGACCTGGCCTGGTTCTGGCCGAAGACCATACGGTGGTCTAACTTGGAACATGCCCGATCCCCCGCCTCGCCTCGCCGCGGCCCTCTCGGGCCGCTACCGCCTCGAGCGGGAGCTGGGGCAGGGCGGGATGGCCACGGTCTACCTGGCCGAGGACCTGAAGCACCACCGGCAGGTCGCCATCAAGGTCCTGAAGCCCGAGCTGGCCGCGGTGCTCGGGGCCGACCGCTTCGTGCAGGAGATCACCACCACCGCCCAGCTCCAGCACCCGCACATCCTCCCGCTGTTCGACTCGGGGACCGCGGACGGCTTCCTGTTCTACGTGATGCCCTACGTGGAGGGGGAGTCGCTGCGCGATCGGCTGGACCGGGAGACGCAGCTCGGGGTGGAGGAGGCGGTCCGGATCAGCCGGGAGGTGGCGGACGCGCTGGACTACGCGCATCGGCAGGGAGTGGTGCACCGGGACGTCAAGCCCGAGAACATCCTGCTGCA